>Ga0272446_1004321_pt1 | contig 16920 bp, 19 predicted proteins | sample YNPCB0061_FD_194587 | JGI IMG/M metagenome (GOLD analysis project Ga0272446, IMG submission 194587) | Hot spring microbial mat communities from Yellowstone National Park, WY, United States - YNP-CB-006-1 | ecosystem: Environmental > Aquatic > Thermal springs > Hot (42-90C) > Sediment | place... | reverse complement strand
AGATTCTCCATCCCAAAGGACTCACCCCCTTGCAGCGGCGCATCTGTGGCTATGCCCAAGCCATTGTGGATCACAAAAAACAGCAGCAAGAATTCAAGCGCCGCTACCAAGCCTGCCGCGACATCGCCTAAACCAGACCCCAGAGATTTGACTTGGAATACAGAGAACCCCAGGGCATCTCGAAGCCGGCTTGGTTTGGGGAAAAAAGCCCTGCTGAAGAATGGACTCAAGCTGTTATCAATGGTAACGAAAACAGTTGCAAAGCATCAACGATTGTGGAGAAATTCTGGAGAAGGGCGACGACGAACTGTGACCAGGCGTAGGGTTGGAGGAGCGTCATTTCATTTCTACGATGAAAACACTCCACCCTAGTGTGTCTGAGGATCTGCAGTGCATCCTGGAGCAGCTCGCCGCTCAAACCCCAGAAAATTGCAAAGAAGAACTCTGTAGCTTCGTTGGGAATTGGCGTACCTTGGCTGATTATGACTTCTGTTTGTGGTGGCAAGGCTGCTACTACTGCCGCAGCGAAGCGGGAGACTGGAAAAAAGTCACCTGTCATATTTAGTTTCTTGTTGAGTTTCTTGAGTTTTGTCTGCCGGGGGCACAGGGTGAGCCGTAATCAGCTCCTGAACTGTCCATAGCCCTTTCAGGATGCTTCAAGCGACAAGTAAAGAGAGGTGATTTGTGCCCAAAACAAACTGGTTTATTCTGATGCGGACTTATCACCGTCTGCTTGCTCCGATTGTCCTGCTGCCCTTCATGATCACCTTATTGACGGGATCCCTGTACCAAATTGCCCTGATGATGGGAAATTTTGATTTCTACTGGCTAATTGAGGTCCACAAAGGGAAATACGGGCCGCTAGATTTATCGTTTATTTACCCCTTCCTCAATGCTTTTGGGCTGCTTTTTATGGTCGGTACTGGTATCTCCATGTGGTGGCAGGGATGGCAAAATCAACGCCGCCGCACCAAGTCTTCCCAAGACTAAATCTCCCTATCTTGCCAAACAACCGTAATTTTTTATACAGATTATTGGGGATCCTGGTTTTAGGGTTAGAATGCCAAACTAGGGCAATAGTCTGTCTATTTTTCCTCAGGTGTGTCAGTAGCGGTGGATTCCTCAGCAGTTGATCTTAAAGCGTTACAGGATCGAAACCGACGGTTGGAAGGTTCATTGTTGATGGCAATGGGGATGATCAAGTCTTTGCATAGCTCTCTGCACGAAAGCTTAGCGATCAACCGCCGCCTAGAACTGAGTCTTTCCCTCAGTCAGCAGGCGTTGGAGCAGGTCTTACGGTCGAGTAGCTTGGAGCCAGAGCAAATCGAAGGGATCCTGGAACTGATTCGCCAATCCCAAGAGAATCTGCCGGATCGGCAACAGCAGGTTACCCTCCTCCATCCCCTTTCCCCGCCTGAGTTTGCCTCAGTGGATGACTTTGCTTCCCCCTAAAACCGGGGATCCCGATGGGTATGGATAAAGACCTGAAAACGCTGGAATAACTGGGGATCTCGCCACCCCCTCTCCGTTTCTTCCTGCATGATCTGTAGGGCTTGTTGGGGACTGAAGGCTTGTTTGTAGGGACGCTCGGAGGTGAGGGCATCATAGATGTCCACCAATTGGAATACCCTGGCGATCAAAGGAATGGCTTCTCCCACCAGTCTATCTGGGTAACCAGAGCCATCCCAGCGTTCATGGTGATGGCGAATCAGGGGTAGAACAGCCTGCATGGAGCGCAGGGGCTTACAAATCTCTTCACCAATCACAACGTGGGACTGCATAATCGCCCATTCCGCCGGGTTGAAGGAGCCTGCTTTACACAAAATCGCATCCGGGATCCCGATTTTCCCAATGTCATGTAAATAGCCCCCCCAACACAGGGCTTTGATTGTCTCTCTGGGGAGCTCCAAAAAAGCGCCAAAATCCGCTCCAATAGACACCAAGCGTTCGCAGTGATCCCCTGTATTGGGATCCCGTTTTTCCACCGCTTTGGCAATGGAGAATAGCACTTGGGCACTGTGATCCAGGTCTTCATTGAGGCGTTTTTGCTCGATGAGAGAGCGGACGCGGGCCATGAGCACCAGTTCATCAATGGGACGGCGCAAAAAGTCATCCGCTCCGGATTCAATCGCTTCCAGTTGGCTGGGGTGATCCGTTTTGGCCGTGATCATAATGATTGGGATCAAGCGGGTTTCCGGCTGAGCCTTGAGCCGGCGACACACTTCGTACCCATCTAAACCCGGCATCATCACATCCAGGAGGATCAAATCCGGCTTGGTGGTGCTCACAGCCGCCAAAGCTTGAATGCCATCTTCGGCATGGTGAGTTTCATAGCCAGAAAGCTCCAGCAAATCGGACAACAGCACCCGACTGTAGGGATGATCATCCACCACCAAAACAAGCCCCTTATTTCCTGGTGGGGTACTTCTGGCTGTCAATTCCGCCAACTTTTCGGTAGAGTAACTCATGGCAATCTGGGAAGGGCAAAGTCTGGGGAAATTTGGGGATCTCCTGAGGGGGATTTCTTTAGGGTAAAGGTTATTTGTGTAAAATTCATCCGAAAAATGTCGGGTTGAGGGAGTAAGAATCCCTGTTGTCCCTGGATTCTATCCGTAATTCTTCCTGGGGATGACAGGTGACGATGGCAGCGGGCGGATCCACCACAAGAGCGGCACTGTAGGGCCCAGCCATAGGGAGTAAAATCCCCTGCTGGGGCTGGTTGACTAAAGAGGGTATCTCCGGATCGATCTGCAGGTCTCGCCAAGCGCCGATTCCCCGCCCCCCATATTTCCCCCAGGCTTCTCGCAGGGTCCAGAGCCGGAAAAAAGCCGCCGCTTGTTCCTGGGGATCCCGACGAGCGAGCCATGCTACTTCCGCAGGGGTAAACCATCGCTGCGCCAGGCGGCGGACAGGACAGGGTCGGTGCCATTCAATATCCACCCCCACCGGGGATCCCCAACGCAGGGCTAGCAACCCACGGTTGAGGGAGTGAGAGAGATTAAAGTGCAGGTCAGGACAGTGGGGGAGCCAGGGTTTGCCCCAGGCTGTGTAAGCAAAGACGATCTCAGCGGGATCCCTGCCCAGATAACGGGACAAAATCCAGCGCAACTGAGCATGGGCAGCCAAAAATCGCTGTTGCACAAGGGGATTGACAAAACGGTGGTAGCGCTCCTGCTCAAGCTCGGACAACCACAGCACAGCTTGGGGGGGCACACTCTCTAAACACAGCGGCCAAAGATGCACTTCAGGTATGGGGGGAATGGCACTCAAGGCAACCTTACTTGCAGACAAAGGATAATGATTATGGGGGACTGAGGGATCAATCAAAAGGTCTTGACCAAGCGCAGACAATTCCGCCCATCGGGATCCCGGTGGTAACTCAGTTCGCTGGCGATGCGTTGCATCAGCAATAACCCCCGCCCGCCCTCCTGCTCCGTCGGCGGCGCCTCCCTGGCAAGGGTAATAGAATCCATCAGCTCAAAGGGATCCCCACAATCCCAGACTTGAATCTCCAGGCGATGGGGATCCGCAGTCACCTGAATATCAATAGGCGTTTCGGGATCCCGGTTGCGGTGGGCGTGGCGGACCGCGTTGGTAAAAGCTTCGGCCAGGGCCAGTTGGCATTGCAGCCAGACAGCATGGGGGAGGGGGTCTTGGTCAAATTGGGCGAACCAATCCAAGACACGGTTGAGGTCGTCTAGTTCCGTTTTGACTCGCAGACCGGCTTGCTGCACAACAGCTCCCATAAAATGATTTTCAACTGGGTAACAGACCCCCTTAAACTACTAAAGTAGAGGCAGAACCCTCGATTCGCCTCAGCCGATTGTCTCATGGGAAACATCCTGATTGTGGATGATGAGCCAACCATTTGCATGGTGCTCAAGCGTTCTCTGGAGCGTCAAGGCTATCACGTGACGGTGGCTTCTGATGGCTCGGAGGGTTTGGCCCTAGCGAGTCAACTCCATCCTGCCTTGATTATTTGTGACTGGATGATGCCAGACCTAGATGGTTTGGAGGTGTGCCGATTGGTGAAAGCTAACCCAGAGCTGTCCACTACCTATTTCATCCTGCTCACGGCCCGCACAGAAGTAGAAGACCGGGTGTCGGGTCTTGATGCCGGCGCCGATGAGTTTTTGACCAAGCCGATTGATACCCATGAGTTACAAGCCCGGGTGCGGGCGGGGCTGCGACTCTACCAACTCAACCAGGATTTGCAACATCAAAAACGGCTCTTGGAAGCGGAATTGGCAGAAGCGGGCAAATATGTGCTGTCTTTGTTGCCGGATCCCCTGCAGGATAGTCGCTATGGGATTGAGGCGCAGTGGCGGTTTATTCCCTCCCAGCAGTTGGGGGGAGATTGTTTTTGCTATGACTGGCTGGATCCCGAGCATTTGGCGATTTATTTGTTGGATGTCTCTGGGCATGGAGTGGGGGCGGCTTTGTTGTCGGTGTCGGTGATCAATCTTTTGCGTTCCCGCTCCCTCAGTGCCACGGATTTTCACCAGCCTGACCAAGTGCTGCGGGCCCTCAATGAAGCTTTTCCCATGAGCGGGCACAATGAAATGTATTTCACCTTTTGGTATGGGGTTTATGACCTGAAGCAGCGCCAGATCACCTATGCCAGTGCTGGGCATCCCCCGGCTTTATTGGTCACATCCGATCAGCTCATCCCCTTAAAGACGCCCAATTTGCCCCTGGGAATGCTGGCGGGGGTGGAGTTTCTCAGTCGCACCCAGGTGGTGCCGGGAGAAAGCCAACTCTATGTTTTTAGTGATGGGGTTTACGAAATTACCAATGCCACAGGGCAACTCTGGGGTCTGGAGAACTTTATGGCGGCAGTACAAGCCACAGCTAAAACTCCTGATCCTTTGGCAGAGCTGGTGCGTCTAGCCCAGGGGTTTAGTGGCAAGACCCATTTTGACGATGATTTCTCCCTCTTGGCGGTGCGCTTCCCCTCCTAGGCTTTTCTAGGCATGGATCCCCAGACCCAACTGGCGCAGGGCTTGACGATAGGCAACGGAGGTGCGGTCTGCTCCCACGGGGACTTCGGCACGGGGATCCAGGGGGAGATAAGGGGGAACCTGGTTTTCCACCATGGCTTTGTCCTCGGCAAAGACCTGGGCATTAAAGGCGTAGGTGGGTTCGGGGGGGGCATCCTGGTCAAAGTTGCGGCAAATGGGACAAAACAAGCGACTGCGGCTGGGGCTGACCGGAGACATGGCATTGAGAATGCACAGCCGGCCCCCATCCGGGAAGGTGACGGTGAGACGGGCGGTGTAGGGTAAAAACACTTCAAATTCCCGCTGCCACAAAAAATCAGGGGGAGCAAGATGCTGCAGACCTTGGGGAAAGTTACTGACGGTACTGAAGTAATCAGCCCGTAACCCCCGCGGTGTGATTTCTACCTCATAGGGGGGGACAAGGGGATTGTTGGCATCCCCAAAGGTTTGGGTATGCACCCAGGCAAAGTGGGCTACATCCAGAAACCCTTCCATTTGCCGTCCAGCGGATACTTTTAGGTCAACTCCTGCCGGCAGAAAGGTGACATAGTCGGGATCCTCCCACTCCGGGAAAGGGGGCAAGGCAAAACCCTGGGGATCCCGCCCTAAACACGTCCACACCAGTCCATAGGCCACTTGCACGGGATAAATGGTCAGACACAGCCGTGCCGGGATCGCGGCTGCAGGCTGGGAGGGCACCAAGACACAGCGCCCCTGAGCATCATAGTGAAAACCGTGGTAGCTACACACCAGGTGCTCTCCCTGGATTCGCCCCCGACTGAGGCGATAGCCCCGATGGGGACAGGGATCGGCAGCCACCTGGATCCCAGCAGAACTGCGCCAAACCACCAGATCCCGCTCCAAGAGAGTGACCCCTAAGGGTTTATCCTGCACCTGGTGGGCAAAGGCAACGGGATACCAAAACTGGGCTAGGATTTCCCATTCTTCAGAACAATAGGACAGCATGGATATCCTTACTTAGGCCAGGCTGCGGCCCATGATAGACCAGAACCCAGCCCTAGGAACGGCACTCAGCCAGGGGAGCGCCAATGGCAAATTGATCGAAGAGGACTACGGCACTGTCCGGGTGGCGGGTGTGATAGCGATAACTACTCACCAACCCGGTAGCTGTATCCAAAATCGTAAAAACGGTGATCTCATTGCTGGCTATGTAGGGCAAAGGCACTTGGTTGGCACTGTACACCGGCGCTAAGGAGGGCAAACAGGGCGCTAACCCCCCCGGATCCCCACTAATTGTCAAGGGATCCGGGTGATCCTCAGGTACAAAGCGTTGCACCCCCCCCCACGCAGCCCCGTAGCTATTGCCCACATTGGAGGACTCCAGATAAAAAACCCCCCCAGGACTGAGAAAGCGATTCCACAGATGGCAGTGCCCAGAATAAACCAAATGGGCCCCGGCTGCCTCCAGCAGCGGCACCACATCCCGCAGCAAATAATCCTGCTCTGGTGGATAACGATACCGCACCCCCATCACCCTGCCCTGGGGATCCCGCTCAATTAGGGGCACGGGATCCGTAAAAGGCGGCACCGCATTATCCCCCAAAGAATGAATGGGGTGGTGCACCATCACCATGCGAAATCGGGCTGAACGCCACGCCGGGGAAGTGAGTTCTTGGCTCAACCAGGCAAATTGGGCACTACCGCGGTCAATTCGCTCCAGGATTTTCTGTCCCCCTCCCCAAGTGCAGGGATCCCCAAGACGCTCTGGGGGTTCCTGAAACCGCCCTTGCTGCGGATGCCGCCACAGGGTAGACGCCGAAAGCACCACAAGGCGAATGTCCCCAAAGGTAACGGCGTAATAATGCTGGCTCAGGTCAAAAAGACAATCAAAAACCTGCGAACTCAACCAGGGATCGTGACCAGGGGTTTCCACCACCTCATGATTGCCCATGGCCGGAAAGATTGGCGCCGACTGGAGTAGGGATCCGCCGTGGTATTCTCTGCCTGCCAGGGTGTAGCAAGCCCTTCCCTGGAGGGTACTAAAAAAACTGTTGGGGGCGGTAAACCACTCCCAGGCTCGGTCAGCAGTATTGACCATATCCCCGGCAAAAAAAATGCCGTCAATGCAGCCAACGGTTTCCACCACCTTCTGCATACAAGCGGCCACCATGGGTTTAAGTTGGTGATCTGAAGTCAGGAGGATCTTGGTTTCCCCCCGAGGTAAAGAAAATTCATACCACGGACTGCAAACAACTTCCGATCCCTGTTCACTCACCACCCGGTAGGTATAGCGCTTGCCCGGTGTCAAGGGGGCCAAGACCCCATGATGCCGCCACACCGTCACGGGATGACCAGCTTGGCTGCGCAATCCCGAAATGGCTTGGCTCGTGGCAGGGGTGTGCTGCCGGGATCCCCATTCCACCCAGTGTCGGGAGCCCGGCCAAGGGGTCAGCCAAGCCACCTGCACACTGGTATCTGTGGGTTTGAGGAGGTAGGGATCCGTGAGGAGAGAGACCATTGCGCCCAGCCACTGGCTCCAAAAAGAGTCCTAAATGATAGGGTAACCCAGGGAACAGTAGTAATGATGACAGGGCCCAAACAGGGAAGAGAAGAAAGACTCAGCAGAATCACTCAGATCTCAGCATTTGTCTGGGCAGGTTAGGCGCTAATCCCAGAATCTAACCATCAGGATCGGTATGTTTCATAATTAACCGAAATAGACCGAAATAGAATGGACCTGTTCCCAAACCAAGACACCTTTGGACACCTTTATCTACTTCCAACCTCCCTCACCAGCGCTGGGAGAAGGGAAGGAGGTGCGGGGCTTATTCTCAGACCTACATCGAAGTCTGAGTCATTGCCCGCCTAGAGCATCACCCTAAAAGACTGATGTGGTTCTACTGAGGCCGCAGCACCTCCACCTTGACAGGCACCACCCCTGCCTGCACCATGCCGATCGCCTGAGCCGCCGCATAGGACAAATCAATAATGCGCCCAGGAATAAAGGGACCGCGGTCATTGATCTTGACGACAGTCTCTTTGCCATTGGTGAGATTGGTGACCCGCACCAGAGTCCCAAAGGGCAAATGACGGTGGGCAGCAGTCATTACCCCATGGCTGGGGCTTTTGGGAGCAAAGGTATAAAACGATGCTTGACCCCGCTGCTCTTGCACAGGAATCATCCCCACCAGGGTGGATACGGCTTGCTCCAGTGGGGAAGGCTGCTGCGGACGGGGGGGCTGGGGCGCCGACGCCAAGGGGGGTGCATCCAGCAGCAAGCGGCGCATACGGTTGGTGACCATCAGGGCGACACTGGCTTGGTCTTTGCCCATGGTCAGAACAGTGTCATCAAACTTGAGGAAATCTTGGCCGTTGTGGGTGATCACATAGCGGTCATCCCGGTAAACCAGATCCACCGCTTGGCTGCTGGGGTTGGCTCGGGCCAGTTGGTTGAGCTGGGCGGCCAGGCTGCTGGCTTTGAGTAAAGGAGCAGTTTGACCAGGCCGCTCCACAAAGGTCACCAGGGGCAAATCCCGCAAATACACGGTAGTGGTGGCTTGACCATCCATCTGGTGTTCGTAGAGGGTGGTGACAGTGGTTTCTTGGCTGTGCCGCTGCCAGGTTCCCACCTTCAGAACCGGAGAAAGACTGCCAAAGGCAGCTGGGGTTAAGGGAGCTTGGCTGAGATCAGAACTGACAGATTTGGTGGCGGTGAGGTCATCCGATGCCACGGGCACAGCAGGTTGCACAGCGGGCTGCACAGAAGGCATAGACGGGGCTTTCCAGGTTGGGGAGGGCGCCGCCAAAGCCGGGATCCCGAAGGAAAGTCCGGAGAGCAACACCCCACTCAAGAGTCGGTAGTTTCCCATACACAAATCATCCTAAAAACAGTACATGACTTGCCAGGTCGGAGGTCAATCTATCACCACTTATCGCTGACGGTCAATCTATAAGACAAACTTATGTGTTTTACGATCCCGTAATATTCTCCTCAGCAAGGGGCGGAGACACTAGGGGTGGATTGTGAATGCTATGGCCTAGCTAGGGGTGGGGGGAGCCTGGGACTGTGACTGAGAGGCATGTCAAGATTTGTTGAAAATATTGCTTTTCTGTCACGAAGATGGGCTAGGGGTGGGTTGGAGGTAGCCGTGGGCGGCGCTGGTGAGGGCGGTGACGAGAGCAGCAAGGCTGGGGGCAGGGCGATGGAGGTCGGTGGCAATCTGATACAGACCGCGGATGCGGGATCCCGGGAGGAGGCGCTGCCACAGGTGGTAGTCGGGATCGAGAAGAATGGTGCCGTGCTGGAGGACGACACCCTGCTGCCAAAGTTGGGCGCTGCCGATGACTTTGTAGTCTTGCCAGGTGAGGTCGGCGTGGGTGTGGCTGGCGAAGCAGCTGGGATGGCGCTGGTAAGGGGTTTCTGTCCCTAGGGTGAGGGGGATCCCCCACTGGGCTACGGCATCTTGGAGGATCTGGCAGAGGTGGATGTAGGTTTGGCGGCGGGACAGGCTGGGATTGGCTCGCCAAGTCAGGGCATAGGTGAGATCTACCCCTGCCCCATGCAAAACAGCGCGTCCCCCTGTAGGGCGCTGCACCCAGGGTAGACCCGCCGAGGTGAGCTGGGGGGGGAGGTCTTGGTAGGCTTGGTGGCGGCCTAGGGAGAGGGTGGGTTCTTCCCAAACATAGAAGCGCCAGCGGGGACGACCATCCTCAAGCGTCTGACGCAGCAGATCCAGATCCGCTTCCATGTGCTGGGATCCCCCCCCAGAACTCCAAAGCACACTGCAGGGCATAATAGACAAGCATCCCAGGATTGTCCCATGGTAAACATCGAACCCTCTCCAAACAAGGGCGAGAGCGCGGGGTTGCCTGTCCTGCGGCAACAACTCCAGGATCAAGATCCTGTGGTGCGCATGCGGGCAGCCCGAGTCTTTTGTGATCAGGAAGACCCTGAGGCTATTCCAGCCTTGGTGGAACTCCTCCGGGATCCCTGTTTGTTGGTGCGGGTGAGTGCGGCCTATGCCCTGGGACGGAATAGTCACCCCAGTACAGTCCCGACGTTGATAGAAATTTTTGAACAGGATTGGAATGGCTATGTGCGGAAGGGGATTGTCTGGGCCTTGGGGAATGCCCAGGATCCCAGGGCGCTGCCGGTTTTGGCCCGGGCGGTGATCGAGGATATTGCCGCAGTCAGGCTTTGGGCTGCCAGTGCCCTGGGGCAGGTAGGGGCAAAAGTGGGCAGGGTCAGTTCTCTTGAAGCTGCGATTCAGGCGCTTCTCCAGGGGTGTCAACGGGATCCCGTGGCGGCGGTGCGCAGTAATTGTGCCTGGGCTTTGGGACAACTGCATGGGCTGATGGGGGATTCCCGGCGGGAGCAGGTGATCCAAATCTTGGTGACGGTCATGAATAGCGATGGGGATTTAAGTGTGCAGGATGATGCCCAGCAAGCGCTGAAAAAACTCGGCGCGGATCCCACTTCAGATTTTTTCTAGAGGATTTCTAGAAGCTCCCTGCCCTGACTGATTTCGATTCACGTGTAAATCTATTCACCCTCTCTCAACAGGGGCAAGGGGGAGTCTGGCATGGAAGAAAACCCTACTGCTATTTGGATGATGCTTCTACTGGTATAGAGACAAGAAAAAGTGTAAAAAAGTGTAAGGCTCTTAGTTGGTGAAGCCGCAGGAAGTTCTCCACTAGCTTTGTGACTTGTGTTGACTGGACTCAGGAGTCATCACAGATTTCATAGATTTTTTGATTTTTTCAGCAATTTTCCAGACAGGGATCAGCCCAATGTTTTTGGGGATCCCCCCTGAGCAAGCGACGGGCTAGTTCACAGTCGTGGTGGAGTTGTTTTTGCAGGGCATGGAGGGAGGGAAAGCGCTGCTCCGGGCGCAAAAATGCCTCTAATGAGACCTCCAGAGTCTGACCATAGAGGGATCCCTGCCAATCCAAAAGATGCACCTCCACCGTTCGGGATCCCTGGAGTTCAACTGTAGGGCGTACCCCGATATTCAGGACGGCTGCCTGGGGTGCTCCGATGCCTGTGACCCAGCCGGCGTAGACCCCATCCCTGGGTAAAAACTTCTCCGGGGGCAGTTCCAGATTGGCGGTGGGAAAACCTATCTGCCGCCCCCGCTGGGATCCCGCGACCACCGTCCCCACAAGGGTGTAGGCTCGTCCCAACAGATCGGCGCCATGCTGGACATTTCCCTCTGCCAAAGCATGGCGGATACGGGAACTGCGCAGTTGATGCCCATGCCAAGTCATTTCCGGCACCACATGAATAGGGATCCCCTGCTCCTGCCCCCAGGCTCGTAGGACTTGGGCATTGCCGGAACGCTGGGATCCAAAACAAAAATCCCAGCCCACACTCACCCCCAGCGGCTGGAGGCGCTGCTGCAACACCTGCTGTAAAAACTGGCTGGCTGTGGCTTGGGCCAACTCCGGCGTAAAGGGCAGTACCACCACCTGCTCAATGCCAAGGTGAGTCAGGATCTGAATTTTTTCAGACAAGGGGGTCAACAACGGATAAGGCTGACGGCTAAACACCTGCCGGGGATGGGGATCAAAAGTGAGAACCGTTTTGATACCGGCAGTGCCCTGGAGGATGGGCTGGAGAACCTGCTGATGCCCGCGATGCACCCCATCAAAATTACCAATCGCCAACAGTGTTGGAGTGGCTGCCCTCTCCAGGGTCGTCATTCCCAGGGTTGTGTTCAAGTCACGACCCACACCGCCCACTCCGCTACCACCACCAGGGTCAGCCCCACAAGGTAGCGGCCCAAGCGTTGCACCACCGGGGTAACCTGATGTTGAGCCACAAGCCGTTCCTGGGTAAGCTCTGTGGTGGTTTTTTCATAGACTGTGCCGTCATACCAGCCGCTCTCTTCGTAAACCACCTCAGGACTGCGCAAGCGGTGTTCGATGTGCAGCCAGCCCAAATACAATCGTGCCAAAACCAAAACCACCATGCCGTGGGCACAACAGGTACTGATAATCACCAAACTCAACCAGTCGTGGGGCAGAGACAGGGTCGAGGCTGTCAATCCCCCCGCCAGCAGCAGCACCGGCAACCATACCTTCAGGATCCCCCACCAAAAGGGCCAGCCTGTCAGCGTCGGCCACATAAAAAAGCGAGACGTACACAGCTCGTGGTACTGATTCAGGGGCTGTTGGTCGTCAGGGATAGGCGACATAAAGGCGGCATCAAAAGGACATCACTAGCCAGAAAGCTAAAAAAGCTAGCATTCCGGTTCAATGGTGCTGGTCAAGCCGTAGGTACACAATTGTTCTGAATAAAACTCGGCATGCTCCTTAGGCACAATGATCACCACTGCCTGACCATTGTAGTGGGCTTCCAGCATAATTTCCTTGGCTTGGGGAGGCTGCATCGCCGGAATGGTCTGCACCAAAACCTGGACGACATACTCCTGGGTATTAAAATCATCGTTGTGCAACATGACGCGATACATGGGCATGTGCTTACGGGCAGTCGTACTTTTGACGAGAAGCTCTGTAGACACGATGGGAACCTCTATCACGATCAAGTAACAACGTTCAGGATCCTAGCAAATTTCTTCCGTTTCTGACATGGTTGTGGATATGTGGCCGCCTTCCCGACCACGAGAGAACTTTGACCGTCCTATCATCCTTCAGAACCCCAAGCGCGTTCCTGCCTGGGCCTGTGGTTCTGGGTCATTTTTTGGGTAAATCCTGGGACAGCTCAGCCAAAAGGTTGGTGCAGCCCTCCTGTAGCATTCTCACCACTTCATGAAACATGGCTTCACCACCGTAGTAGGGATCGGGGACATCCTGATCACGCCAGCGGGGATCCCGGCAGTAACGCCCCATCAACTGAATTTTATTGCGGTAGAGTCCCTGGGGATCGAGGGCGCAAATATCAGCAAAGTTCTCCCGATCCATGGCCAGGATCAGATCAAAATCCTCTAGATCCTTGGGCTGGATCTGCCGGGCGGTTCCCTGTACCGGGATCCCGTAGGATCTCAACACCTGTTGCATCCGTCGGTCAGGGGGTTCACCGGGGTGGTAATTAGAGGTGCCCGCCGAATCACAGTGGATGTGCTTTTCCAGACCTGCTTGGGCCAGCAAATGACGCATAATGTTTTCGGCTGCAGGGGAGCGGCAGATATTGCCGAGACAGACAAATAACACGCGCGTCGTCATGGGGAGTCCTCGGGCCAAGGGGAGGGTTGATAACGGCTGGGAACCGGAATCTGGGGAGCCACAAACAAGCTACCCACAGCTAGCATCGCCAAAACAAGCCCCCAAAATCGAGTCCGGGATCCCATCGCACCGCGCTGAACACCGACTCTAGCCTAAGCTGCCAAGGGCACTCTGACAATCAGGACAAGCTCAGAACAAGCTCAGGACAGGACAATCAGCAAAAGAGTAGTGTTAGAGTGTAGGGAAATTCAGAACAAACTCTTAAGACATGTGGTGGTCTTCTCAAGTGTGGAGAGGAAAAGGATGGCTAAGCTCCCGTTAACGGCGCGGCAACATCAAATTCTCTGGGCCACGGTGCGCAGCTACATTGAGACCGCTGAGCCGGTGGGATCCAAGACCTTGGCAGAAAACTACAATCTGGGAGTCAGTTCTGCCACCATTCGCACGATTTTGGCCAGCCTGGAGCAACACGGATTTTTATTCCAGCCTCACACCTCTGCTGGGCGCATTCCCTCGGACTCTGGATACCGGGTTTATGTAGACCACCTCCTGGCCCAGGGCGACCTCGATCCCATGCCAGTACCCCCCCTAGAGGGACAAACCCCTTGGCAGGATAATCTCGATAGCCTCCTGCGCAAAGCGGCCCATCTCCTGGCCGGGCTGAGCGGCTGTATGGCGGTGGTCACGGCCCCCCAAGCAGCCTTGGTGGGGATCCGCCATTTACAGCTTTTGGCTGTGACACCCCATCGGATCATGGTGGTGATTGTCACCGATACCCTCCAGACCCACTCGGTTGTGGTGGATGTACCCCAAGAGGGAGACTGGGAAACGGAACTGCCTTTGATCAGTAATTTTCTTAATTTCAAGCTGCGGGGTAAAACCTTTGCCGACCTCAAGGATCTGAGTTGGCTGCATTTGGATCAGGAGTTGCGCTCCTATGCTTCTTGGTTATCTAATTTGTTGGCGATTGTGGCGGAGCGCTATCTCAAGCCGCCCCTAGGACAGGTGTACACCGCTGGCATGACCGAGTTGACCCGCCAGCCAGAATTTGCCCATAGCAACCAGTTTCAAGCCATCCTCCAAGTCCTGGAGGATTCCCCCGAAGATCTTGGCGCGGTTTTGGATCCCCAGTCTGATCTGGTGGTTTACATTGGCACGGAAAACCCCTTGGAACCCATGCGTCATTGCACCTTGATTGTGGCTAGTTACTATCAGGGATCCCAGCCTTTGGGCAGTGTGGGGGTGCTGGGCCCGACCCGAATGCCCTACGAACAGGTTTTATCCTCGGTGCAAGCCACCACTCATTCCTTATCTCAGGCGCTTTCCCGTTGTGCCTAGGATCCCCCCGATCAGGCAGAACCAGACTCAGGAATGTCCCCCAGCCCTTGTGAACAAGGCCAGTGAATTTGGCTCATTGCCTCGAGATCCAAAATCCGACTGAGATCCTCAGGGCTGAGAAGCTGTTTGCTCAAGACCACTTCTGGAATGGGGCGACCCGTCTGTAGGGATTCCTTGGCTACCTCTGCCGCTGCCAAATAACCAATATGGGGATTAAGGGCTGTCACCAAAGCTAGGCTGGACTCGGCGTAGTGGCGACACCGTTCTGGATGGGCTCTGATCCCGGCCAAGCACCGCTGCCCAAATGCCGCCACTGCTCGGGCCAAAATGCCGATGCTGTGCAGCAGATCAAAGGCAATTAGGGGCATCATCACATTGAGTTCTAGCTGCCCGGCTTGGGCGGCGTAGGTGATGGCTGTGTCCAACCCCAAGACCTGAAAACAAACCATATTCAGCATTTCCGCCATCACCGGATTGTATTTGCCCGGCATGATCGAAGACCCCGGTTGCACAGGGGGCAAAGATAATTCTTTCAGTCCGGTGGCGGGGCCAGAATCCAGCAGGCGTAAGTCATTGGCAAGTTTAATCAGATCCTGGGCGAGATTGCGCAGGGATCCCGAAACCTGCACAAAGGGGGACATGCTCTGCATGGCGGCCATGGGGTGGGGAGCAGGGCGGAGGGGTAGACCTGTTAAGCGTTGCAAATGTCCAATCACGGTGGTCACGTACTCAGGATGGGTATTGATGCCCGTCCCGGCGGCACTTCCGCCTAACCCTAGGGCATAGAGACTGGCACGGGAGGCGCTGATCCAGGTGTGGTGTTGGCGGATAATCTCGGCATAGGCGCGCATATTTTCCCCCAGACGCACCGGCACGGCATCCTGGAGGTGGGTGCGCCCAGAACGGATCACATTCTGAAATTCCTCAGCCTTGGTTCCCAAGATGGCCACCACCTCATCCAGGGCAGACAATAGGGATCCCAAGCCCAAGGCTGCCCCCAGGCGAATGGCGGTGGGGATGACATCATTGGTGGATTGTCCGTAGTTGACATGATCATTGGGGCTGACCAGGTCGTAGCGTCCTTTCGGGGATCCCAGGTGTTCCAGGGCGCGATTGGCTAACACCTCATTGACATTCATGTGGTGGGAGGTTCCTGCCCCTGCCTGATAAATATCCACCACGAATTGATCCCTGAGGGATCCCGAAAGCACATCTTCGCAGGCTTGGACAATGGCGGTTGCCACCGGTGTGGGGATACAGCCCAGGTGACCATTGGTGAGGGCGGCGGCTTTTTTAATCAGGACACAGGCTTCCACATACTCTGGCAGGGGACGGATCCCACTGATGGGAAAGTTTTCTAGGGCCCGCAGGGTTTGGATCCCGTAGTAGACCGAGTCGGGAATTTCCCGTTCCCCCATGGAGTCTTTTTCAATTCGGCTCGCCATAGCACATTGGCACAAACAAAGGGTACAGCCATCTTAGGGGAGGAAGGGGGAGCATCGCTCCCACAAGGGGATTTCTTTCTACAATGACCACTATTGCTGGTTTGGATCCCCCGCCCATGCCTTTCTCTTTTTCTGATTCCCAAGCCAAACGGATTAGCCATTTCTACCGCCAACAGGACACCTCCCGCAAAGTGCGGTCGTTTCGCCAACAATCCGTCTGCGCTGTCATCACGCCTCCCGCTCCCATTCAGCCCACCCCCCCCAGCCTATCCCCACCCCCTGCTGTTGCCCCTAGGATCTTGGCGCTGTCCAAAAAACCAGCTCCTGTGAACCCTTCCCCCAGTGCTCCCCCAATCAAGGTCACGGCTCAGTTTCCCCAGGGCCCTGCCAAACATCGCATTGCCGGTCGTCCTCCTCAGTTGCGCCGCCCCCGGTTCAATCCCAGCGTTTTCTGGCAGGGCAGTCAACCCCGTATTGCCGCCTTACCCCACCCCAAACCCTGGCTCACCCGTCCCCCTGAGGTGCAACCCCTCCGCCCAAATTTGTCGCTTCTTCCGCCGTCCCCACCCTGGGAGACCATGACCGTGATTGATTTCACGCCCACCCTCACCTCCTCTCCCTCTTCCTTTCAACCGGTCTATGTCCCCCCGCCGGATCCCGAACCCCTCTTCCCCCAGGGCCCGGCCCAGGGTAAGATTCGCGGTGTCCGTCCCCGTCTGCCCAATCGCCCCACGCCCCCTCTCTCCCCTGGTTCTAGTCAAACGGCTGAGAATCTCCGTGCCATCCAAGCCCAAAAACGCCGCTGGTCCCCCCCTCCTGGAGTCACCTCCACCCCGATCCCACCCCCTGCCGCCATCACCCCCCCACCCCCCCTAGAAACCCCTTCTGTACCACCGCCATCACCCCCCCCGGCATCTGAGTCGCCGCCTCTAACTTGGTTAGAACGACTCCTCGCTGGGATCCGGCGCTGGCTAAGAAGCTAGGGGATCCCT
>Ga0272446_1004320_pt1 | contig 16921 bp, 16 predicted proteins | sample YNPCB0061_FD_194587 | JGI IMG/M metagenome (GOLD analysis project Ga0272446, IMG submission 194587) | Hot spring microbial mat communities from Yellowstone National Park, WY, United States - YNP-CB-006-1 | ecosystem: Environmental > Aquatic > Thermal springs > Hot (42-90C) > Sediment | place... | reverse complement strand
GACCAATCTCCTTTACGAGGTCAGAACGCCTCACATAACCGATCCAGCCTGTGACCTGTCTACTCCGAGAAAATCCCTTCTCTCGGAGCTTATCCCGCCCGAGCCTACTCATTCATACCATCTCCTTCTTTCAAATCAGTGTCCAAGAAAATCGTGGGGCGGGGGAGCCGCCATTTCACACGGTCTACCTCTCTACCGCTACATGGGTGGCGTGAATGCCGCCGTGCTTCCGGTGCCCTGCATGAATGTCCTGAACGGAGGCAAGCACGCGGACAACACGGTGGATTTCCAGGAGTTCATGATCGCACCACATCACGCTCCGAGTTTCAAAGAGTCGATCCGGATGGGGATGGAGACGTTCCATGCGCTCAAAGGCGTCTTGAAGGCGAAGGGGTATAGCACCGCCGTCGGCGACGAGGGAGGTTTCGCTCCCGACCTGAAGTCGAACGACGAAGCCGTGGAGGTGATCCTGGAAGCCATCAACAAGGCTGGATACAAGCCTGGCCAGGATATCTCCATCTGCCTCGATCCAGCGACTAGCGAGATGTGGGATGACGGGAAGTACATCCTTTTCAAGTCAACGAAGGCGGCGATCTCACCGGATGAACTGGTGAAGCTGTGGGAATCCTGGGCGCGCCAGTATCCCATTGTGCTGCTGGAAGACGGCATGGGCGAGAACGACTGGACGGGATGGAAAGCGCTGACCGACGCCCTCGGCGACAAGATCGAACTGGTTGGAGACGATATCTTTTGCACGAACCCGGCGATTTTGCAGGAGGGAATCGAGAAGGGGATCGGCAACGCGATCCTCATCAAGCTGAACCAGATCGGGTCAGTGACGGAGACGCTGGAGACCATCGAGATGGCAAAGAAGAACAGCTACCGCTGCTTTGTGTCCCACCGATCTGGTGAAACCGAAGACACATTCATTTCGGATCTGACCGTCGCCACAGGCGCAGGCCACATCAAGACAGGCTCTGGATGCCGCAGCGAGCGCGTCGCCAAGTTTAATCAGTTCCTGAGGATTGAAGATCGCCTGGGCGCGCGCGCCAAATTCGCAGGGCGCGCGGCATTCGGTCGCTGACGCCGCACGAACCTAGCCCGCATATCTCACAAGAACCGAGCCAAGCAGGTTCGAGGGGCTCCCGGAGGCTGATCGCTGGCCGATTTGTGACTTGGAGTGGGCGGTGGTGCAGGTGATGAGCCGGTCCGAGTCCTCCTGCTTGAGACTTGTAGGCTCAGCTCCGGGTTTCGGCAGGCCGCTGAGGCGCGGCTCGACCGTTTGTGGAAAAACCGGCTGCCTCGATTCGTTTGTTGTCAATGCTTGCTGGGGGTCTTCAGCGCCGCAGGGCGGCAAAGGCCGCCTCGAACTGGCTGCGCCAGGCATACGCACTGCTGTAGCTGACCCAGATGCGCCGTGCCGTCACCTGCACGCGGGCGGCGATTTTCAACAGGCGCAGCCGGATCGTGGACACCTGCGCCTCGGCCCACTGGGAGCCCTTTAGGGCCAGGCGCCGCAGCGCGCACACCAACACATACGCCAGCGAGGAGAAGTACAGCCGCAGTTGATTGGCTCGCATCGTCTCCGTGCTCAACCGGTCTGAGAACAAGCTCAACTGCTCCTTGATGCGGTTCTCCATCTCACCCCGTTGGCAGTAGAGCTTCTTGTAGAGCGCCTGCGCCGGCCAGTCCTCAGTGCTGAGCGAGGTCACCACGAATCGGGGATTCTCCTTGCCCTCGATCTGCTCGGCCTTGGCCACCACGCGCCGCGCCCGGCTCCAACTGTCCCGCGTCTCATAGTCGAACTCGGTGAACACCCGCGCCGCACCTCCTGTGCGTTAGTGTTCGGTGAGCGCCTGCCGCATCTGCTCGTCGATCAGCGCCCGCAGCCGCTCGTTGCGCGCGAAGCCGAAGACGTAGTCCACCCGGTTGTCCTCGCACCAACTCATCAACTCGTCCCGGCAGAAGCCCGAGTCGGCACGAAGAATGATCTGTGTCTTGGGCCAGCGCGCGCGAATCTGCGCCACCAGCGTTCGGACTTCCTCCAGGCTGCCCGCGCTGGCGTCGATGTTGGAAGGCCGCAGCCGCGCCCGCAGCAGATGGCCGCCGCAGAAGATATACAACGGCAGATAGCAGTAGTGGTTGTAATAGCCATGGAAGAACCGGCTCTCCTGATGGCCGTGCAGCGGCGTGCCGGTGGCGTCCAGGTCGAGCACGATGCGCCGCGGCGGCCGCCTATGCGCTTCCAGAAACACCGACACCAACAACTCATCGATCGCTTGGGTCGAATAGAGGATCTTGTGGTAGCGCTGCTGCCGCGCATCGTCTTCCGGCGTCAGTTCCAGACGGTTCAGCGTGCTCTTGCCCGCCAAGCGCCGTTGCAGGTTCTTCTTGCCGGCCAGAACCCCCAGCAGCGGATCGTGCCGCAACTGCTCGTGATCGTTGAGGTCCTCGTAGCCCAGCGCCAAGCCGTAGATGCGCTGCGCCAACATCTCTTCCAGCCGGTGCTCAACGCGGCTCGCGCGGCGGCCGTCCAGGAAGCAATCGCGCAGCCGTTTCAGGAGCCCGATGCGCCGCTCGGTTTGCCGCAGCAGCAGCCCGCCGCCATCGGTGGTCAGCGTGCCGCCGTCAAACTCCGCCGTCACCCGACGGGAAAAATGCGGTTCAAAATCGAAGCTGTTTTGGGTACACTCTTTCATAGCGGAAGCCGTCTCCTGCTGGCCGTAACTCAGCGTGGAAACTCAGTTATGCCTCAGAAGACGGCTTTTTGCTAGTGCGTTCTTGTGAGATATGCGGGCTAGACTTGACCTGCTGAAGGGACAAAGTACGTGCTCACTGAGCCGAAGCTCCAACTGTTGGCCGGATGCAGCGGATCCACCTGGCGTGAGAACCGCGCCAACGAGGATTGCCGCAATAAACAGCGTGGGGCGCCGTGAAGGCAGGAATGAGCAGCAGCGTGGTGGAAGCATAGGCTGTAGAGGTGTCAAAGAATCAGCCTACCCTCAATTTGGGAACGTGTTTTGAAGCAGCCTGGCTGATTGGCGGCCGCGGACTCCACTCTGCCGCGGAATCAGCGGGGATTCGGCCTGGAAGCGAATCGGTACATCAACAACCCAAAGCCGGCGCCGGCTTCCGCATCGCTTCGGCCGGCTTGAAAGACCATGAACTTCCCATCCCGGGAGATCACCGGGTTGGAGGCGACCCATCCCGTGTAGTCGTTGAAGTGCGTCAGCCGCAGGAAGTCCTTCCCGCCGCTGTCGAGGCGAAGCTTCCAGATGTCAATCTGAGATTCGCCGCCCGGGCCGCCCAGGCTCTTCACGTGCCGGTCGGCCTCGACGGTGACATACTTCTCGTCGGGGAAGATCGCTTCCACCTCATTGTAGGTCCCGGGCGCTTGCGAGCAGTTCACCGCCTTGCCAGTCGCCACATCAAGACTCATGACCGAGGCCGCGCCATTCGGCTCATTGCACGTGAAGGTCATCTTCGAGTCGTTGGCGTAGAAGTCCTGAGCCTCGATCGAACACGCGGCGGCATCGGCGTCATAGACGGTTCGCTTGGCGATGAGTCGAGGCTTGCCGCCGCTGACGTCGAGTTGGGCCATGACCAGGAGCGAGCGGCCCGCCGGTACAGAGGCATCCTGGCGGTTGGTGACAGCCCAGGCGATCCGGGAACTGGTTCGTGAGATGGCGATTCCTTCGCTGATGCGCTCTCCCAATGGGACAGGCTTTGAACCAGGCTGCCGGCTCATGTGCCAGATCTCCGCCTCCACGCGGCGTCCAGTCTCGATGTCCGTGAACCTGGCCGGACCCGTCAACAGGTAATCGCCCGAAGGCAGGTGCATGACACGCAGGAACGCGGCGCCCGGAACGCCGCAGGTCAGGCAGCGGATGGCGCGCGTCTTCAGGTCGAGCACCATGGCGTCCCCAAAACTCTTGCTCATGAAGGCCACTTCGCTAGAATCCGGCGAGAGGTCAGCGCGCTCGCCGAACCGCGTGAGCAACTCGACATTCCCAGGCAAATGCTCCAGTGGCGATCCCGATTTCCGCTGCGCGGGCGCGGTAACGGATGCCAGGGCGATCAGGATGATTAATCGAAACATCAAAGACCTCTCTTTCGAAGCGTGTAGAACAGCGCCGGCGTGATCAGCAGAGACAGGATCATCGAGACCGTGACGCCTCCGATGACGGCGATGGCGAGCGGTTGGAGGATTTGAGCGCCGGAGCCGATGCCCATCGCGAGCGGCAACATGCCGAATACAGTCGCAAGGGCGGTCATCAGGATCGGGCGCAGCCGGCGGCGGCCGGCTTGGAAGATGGCTTCCTGCAGCGGGAGCCCTTTTGCGGTGAACTCCTTCTCGGAGTCGAGCATCAGGATGCCGTTCTTGTGCACAATGCCGACGACCATGATGGCGCCCATGAACGATGAGATGTTCAAGGTTGTGCCGGTCACGTCGAGGGCGAGCAGGGCGCCGAAGCCGCACAAGAGGGTGGCCACCAGAATCGCAATGGGGTGGGAGAACGAACGGAACTCAAACACGAGGATGATGAAGATCAGGAGCATCGACATTAGCAGGACCATGGTGAGTCCGCTGAAGGATTCGCGCTGTATCTGATACTGGCCGCCAAACTCGATGTCCGTTCCCGGAGGAATTCTGACTTCCTTGAAGAGCCGGGCTTTGACCTCGTCCATCGTGGAGCCGAGATCGCGCCCTTCCAGCCGCGCCGTGACGGCCGACATGTTGCGGAGATTGTCGCGGCGGATCTCGTGAGTCGCTTCCTCGGTTTCGACACTGGCGATGCTCGAGAGGGGAACGGTCTGACCCGTTGGCGAAGTGATCAACAGTTGCCTGAGCTTGTCGCTCGAGGAGCGGGAGGCGGCCGGATAGCGCACGCGGATGCCGAGCATCCTGTCGCCGCGAATCATGTTGGAGGAGACCTGTCCATCGAGAATCGCCCCTTCGAGGTCGAGGACATCCTGGACGCCGAAACCGGCCAAAGCGGCCTTGTCCGGATCGACCCGGAAATTGTGCGCGGGCCCGATGATGATCGTTCGATTGACCACATCGACGACACCGGGGACCTTCGGCAGCCACTCCGCGATTTCCTTGGCCACGGCTTTGTACGTAGCATCGTTCGGATGGTAGACCTTGATCTCGATGGGCTGGGGGGAGGCGACCAGGTCGGCGATCAGGTCTTCGAGAATGTGGGCGAACTCAATTTGGAGCACGGGAACGGTTTCCGCAATTCTGCCGCGGAAGCTCTCAATCACCTCCTCCGCGCTTTTTTTGCGGTCGCGTTTGAGCTTGACGAGGAAATCTCCAAAATTCGGCTCGGCCGTTGCGAGCGCGAGGCGGGCGCCGGTGCGGCGGGAATAGCTCTCGATCTCGGGCGTCTCCTTGAGAATCTTCTCGACCTTCATCAGGACACGGTTCGTTTCTTCCAGCGATGTTCCCTCCGGCATCCGGTAGTCTCCGACGAATGCGCCCTCATCCATCTCCGGGAGGAAGCCGGTGCCCAGGTGATAGTAGACGCCCACGGAGGCAGCCAGAATGGCGAGCGAAGCCATGATGACAGTCCGCGTGTGATGCAGGCTCCAGTGGAGAGCCTTCTCATAGCGGTTCGTCAGCCATCGCATGATGCGTCCCTCGCCGGCCTGCTCGGCTTTCTCCATGTCGGTCTCAACGGGCCCCGCCGGTCTGCGGAAGACTACGCGGGCCAGGACTGGCGTGAAGAATATCGCGAGAAAGAGCGATGCAAGCAGTGCGGTCACCAGCGTCATCGCCAGCGCGCGGAAGAAGACGGCCGTGATTCCACCCAGGAACACCAAAGGCAGGAAGACGACGATGGGGGTAAGGGTCGAACCGATGAGGGCGGGGGTCAGTTCATGGATGGCGCTCATGGCCGCCTCGCGTGGCGCCTGGCCCATGGACATGTGGACGACAATGTTCTCCACCATCACGATGGCGTCGTCGATGACCACGCCGATACATGCGGCGATGCCTCCCAGCGTCATGAGGTTGAAGCTCATGTTGAACAACTTCATGAAGACGATGGCGATGAGCACTGCGATGGGGATGACCAGGGCGGCGACGAAGGTGGTGCGCCAGCTCTTGAGGAACCCCACCAGAACGGCGACCGAGAGCCCAAGGCCGATGAGGATGCCCTCGGTCACGCTGCCGATGGAGTCGCGGACGAGGATGGACTGATCGTAGAAGACGGCGAGTCTGATGTCGGGCGGAAGTCCTTTTTGAATCTCTCTCAATTCGCGATTCACCGCGCCGGCGATCTCCACCGCATTCCCGTCCGGCTGCTGGAGAACGTTCACAAGGACGGCGGGGAGGCCGTCGGCGGTGACGATGTTGTAGACCGGCTTCTCGCCGGGTTGGACCTGGGCGAGATCGCGAATCCGAATCGGCGTCCCTTTCACCACGCCGACGACGACATCTTCAATCTGCTCCTTCTGGCGAATCAGCCCCGTGACAGTGGTGAGGTAAAGCTTGTAGTTCTCCTGCACCATGCCTGCGGCGCCGATGAGATTCGTTTTCCGAATCCCATCCGTTACCTTGGTGAGCGGAAGGCCGTAGCTATTCAGTTTGCCGGGATCGACGATGACGTGATACTCCGGAGGCCGCCCTCCGACGATCCTCGTCTCCGCTACGCCGGGCAGACGGTAGAGGCGCGGAGCGACCTCGTAGTACGCCTTCTCCCACAGCTCGGCCGTGCTCCGGTTCGGCGAGGTCATGCTGAAGCCGACCATGGGAAAGACCGAGAAGGTCATCCGATTGATATAGAAGCGGCATTCTGGCGGCAAGTTCGGAAGGATCTGGGAGATCCTGCCCTGCACCAGATGCAGGGCGTGCAGAATGTCCACGTCCCAACGGAAGTAGACGCTGATCTCCGACATTCCGCGGCTGGTGACCGACCGGATATTCGTGATGCCAGGGACAATCCGAACGGCCTCCTCGATGGGCCGGGTGACCGTAAGCATCTGCAAATCGACAGGGGCGATGCCATTGTTGACGAGGATGATCACACGCGGGAAATCGGTCTGCGGAAAGATTGATATAGGGATGCGGAAGATGAAAGCGAGTCCGGCGAGGGCGAAACTCAGGAATACGAGGACCAGCGCGCGGCCATGCGCATCGACAAATCGCGCGACGCCGGAGGTCATTGCCCCCCCCACTTGACGGGCGTGCCCTCCGGGAGGCCGTAGCCGCCTTCGATAATGACCGTCTCCCCGGCCCGGACGCCTTTGAGCAGGGCGACTTTCCCGCCCTCGGCAGGGGCTGTCTCCACCTGGCGCTTGGAGGCCTTCCTGGCTGCGTCGACAACCATCACAGCCCCCTTCGCCGACCCCTCTTCAAACTGAACCGCCGCGATGGGAACAACAACAGCTCTCTTGAGCGATCCAGTGACGATGACCACGGTCCCGAACACGCCCGCGCGGATCTGTTGGTTGCCGTTTGGGATTTCGCACCAGACCTCCACGGTCCGGCGCGTCGGATCCACCGCGCGGTTCACGACGCTGACCGTTCCGGCTAAGGCCTGCCCAGGCTGGTCGGATGGAAACAGCGAACACGCCTCGCCGCGCCGCACGTCTGAGGCGTTCGCCTCCGGGACCTGTGCGCGAGCCACGGCGACGGACAGGTCAGCCACGGTGAAGATCGCCGTGTCCGGCTTGGCCATGTCGCCTGGGAAGAGGAACTGCTCCGTGATGGTTCCCGCGAAAGGACTACGCACGTCGGCATAGGACAACTGAGCCTCGACGAACGCGAGCCGGCCGCGAGCCTGTTCCACACGGCTGCGCGCGATCTGCAGGTCTCTCTCCATGGACTGACTTTCGAGCAGTTGCAGGGCCTTCACGGCGACTTCGTGGTTGGTTTTCGCCTGGGCGAGATCGGTCTCGGTGACCAGAAGGTCGCGGCCAGGAATCGCGCCCTGCTCGAACAACTGCTTCCGCCGCTCGTAGAATTTCTGGGCCTGGTTCAGAGCCGCCCGTGCCGTGGCAACCTGCCCTCGCGCCCTTTCGATTTCCGTGGGCAGGGTGCCTGAGCTGACCTTGGCAAGAGAGGCCTCGGCGTCGGCAAGGGCGGCGGCGGCTTCCACACGCTGCGCGAGGAGATCGCGGTTTTCGAGCCGGGCCAGAATCTGTCCCGCGCTGACCGAGTCTCCCTTGCGAACTGGAAGTTCACGGACCGGCGCCGTCAAGCGTGGTGCGATGTTGGCCTGCTCTCTGGCGAAGACGGTGGCCGGGGCGCGCACAACGATCCGGACATCCGCTTCCTCCGCCCGGACGACCTGAACCTCGACGAGAGGCTTGGGCGCCTCCTCTTCTTTGGAGTGGCACCCTGTGAGAGCGGCCGCAATGAGCGTGACCGGCAGCATCTGTTTCATCGTCCGGCGGCGACCTCCAAATCCAGCCTTGCATTCATGTAGTTGGCGATGCTCGTGTAGTAGTTGGACTTTGCTTGCGCGAGCTGGTTCTGTGCCACGACCACATCGACGGCCGCCCCCTCGCCCCCCTCATAGCGGACGCGGCTGAGATTGAGATCTTCCGCGGCGAGTTCCGTCTGCGACCGGGAGACCGCCACCTGGGCGAAGAACTGTTTCACTCGTTCCAAAGCGGACCGGTATTCCTGGGAGAACCTGCGCTCGGAGATTGCGCGGGACTCAATCACCTGCTCGGCTTGAAGTCTGAACTGGCGCGCCGTGTCGCGGGCGCGAAACCAGTCGAAAATCGGAACCTGGAGGCTCGCGATTGCGGCGTACCCCCGGTTGTTCCAAGCCACCTTGTTGACGTCGAGTCCGTACTGGAAGCTCCAGCTCAGCCGGGGAAGAATCGCCGCCTTCGCCGCCTTGGCCTGGGAGGTAAACACCTGGCGCTGCGCATCCAGGAATCGGAACTCGAATCGCTTGAGATAGGGCGCCGGTTCCGCCGCGGAGGGCTCCGGATCGGGGAGAGGATCGTCGAAGGAGTCGACAATCTTGAGAGGTTCATCGACTGCCTGTGTCCAGAAGCCGGCCAGATCCTGGTTTGCCAGTTTCGCGGCAAGTTCCGCGGACAGCAGAGCCTGGCGAAGAAAGGCGGTCTGGGAGGAGGCCTTGACCACATCGGCGCGCGCCGCTTCGCCCGCCGCAGCCAGAAGCCGGGCGCGGCGCTCGAACGCCTCGCTTTCGGCGAGGACGTCGCGAAAGGCGTCGGCCAGATGCCTGGCCAGCAGAAGTCTGTAGTAAGCGGCGCCTACGGCGCGCCGCAGATCCCGTTCGGCAATCGCGAGACTGGCTCCGGCAAGGGTCTGTTGGGCCCGGGCTCGGGCGTATTCGGCCCGGAGGCGGCCGGAGGTGTCGATTTCCTGGAAGACGGTGGCCAGACCCGCGAATTCCCGGATCCCGTTCAGCGCCACGAAGCTCATGAGGCTTCTGTCCTGTTGCCACGGGCTGTTGTAGACGTAACCGGCTGTCGCGGCGCTGCCTGGCAGAAAGCCTGCCCGGGCGATCCCCACCCCGCGGTCGGCGATCTCACGGTCCCGCCGCGCCAGGCTGACGGGGGATGGGACGGCGACAGCTTTTCGGACGCAATCCTCCAGGGACAGGGGTGTATCCGCGGCGGGCGGCGGCCCCTGGGCGGAGGCGGCAAGATTGAGAAGCAGCCAGCCGCAAGCAGCGGAAGACAGACATCGCGTGACCACTCATCCAATCTGATCACCCGAACCTGAAAACAACCTGAAAGAAGCTGCCGGTTTCAGGTAACTTTCAGATTCAGGCCGCATGGTGTAGTGTTGTGACCATGCGCGTGCTTGTTGTCGAGGACGACCCTCGGATGTGCGAACTCCTGACGCAGGGCCTGGTCGAAGAGGGGCATGCCGTTGTCGCGGTGCGTGACGGAGAGGAGGGCCTTTCGGCGGCCCGCACACGAGCCTTCGATGTGCTCGTGCTCGATGTCATGCTGCCGAAGCTGGACGGAGTCACGCTGGCGCGCCGCCTGCGGGATGAACGGGACCCCACGCCGATCCTCATGCTGACGGCCCGGGACCAGGCTCCGGACATTGTGCGCGGTCTCGACAATGGCGCCGACGACTACCTCACAAAACCCTTCTCCTTCGAGGTCTTTCTGGCGAGGCTTCGCGCGGTCAGCCGCCGCGGGCCGATCCCCCACCCCGTGCGTTTGCGGGTCGCGGATCTGGAGTTGGACACCGCCACGCGTGAGATCCGAAGGGCGGGATTGAAAGCCAGGTTGAGCAGAACCGAGTACGCGCTTCTCGAACTGCTCATGCGCAGGCCGGGCCACGTCGTGCCGCGGGAAATGATCATTGAGAGCGTGTGGGGGTTCGGCGCCGACGTGGAGGCGAATACCCTGGACGCCTTCGTCCGGCTTCTGCGCAATAAGATCGAACCGCCGGGATCGACGCGGCTGCTGCAAACCGTCCGTGGGATGGGGTACACAGTCCGGGAGGCCGAGACGTGAGCCAAACCTCCATCCGATTCCGCCTGACGCTGTGGTACCTGACCGCGTTGACGCTCGGGATTTCCTTGTTCGGGGCTCTGGTCTGGGTTGAGATGCGCCAGCAACTGCTCAGGAACCGTGAAGAGGGGATGGACCAGCGGCTCGGAGCACTGGGGCGGTTCCTGGAATTTGAAGCCCGCGACAACGATCTCGCGGCGATTCAGGAGGAGGCCCGCGAGTACTCGACAGGGCTTCCGCCAGGACACGGCCTGCGCCTGTTCGACCTTTCGGGGCGGATGGTTTTCGAGCGGGCGCCTGGGTCAGGAGACCACCTGGTTCGCTCGCGGGAGGTTGCCGCGCGCGGGATGCGGTTTCGAGCGGAATTGAGCGTGCCTTTGGATGACTACTTCAGGACTCTCTCGATTCTCCGCTGGGTGTTGATCGCCTCGCTGCCCGCCGTGCTGATCATCGCCGGCGGGATGGGTTGGTGGCTTGCGGGCCGTGGATTGAAGCCCGTCGGCGCAATGACGAGGGAAGCGCGGGAGATCCAGGCAAAGGACCTTTCCGCCCGGATTTCCGTACCGGAGACGGGCGATGAGTTGCAGCGGCTTGCCGAATCGTGGAACGAGCTCCTTGCAAGAATCGAAGCTTCCGTGCGCGCCGTGACTCGCTTCACGGCGGACGCCGCGCACGAACTAAGGACGCCGCTGGCCGTGATCCGGACAACCTCCGAGTTGGCCCTCCGGCATGAGCGGTCCGCCGAGCACTACCACAAGGCTCTCGATTCCATCCACAAGCAGACGGCATCGATGACCGATCTCGTGGAGCGACTCTTGCTGCTCGCGCGCGAGGACTCCGGACAATGGCAGTTCCGCTTCGACGCGATACGCCTCGGCGACACCCTTCGCGAGCTTCGGGAGACGCTCGCTGCGCCAGCTCAAGAGAAAGCAGTCGCCCTGGAGTGGACCCTTCCGCGGGAGGAGCCTCTGGTGTGGGGCGACGCGGATGCGATTCGCCGGCTGGTGTTAATTCTCGTCGACAACTCGCTGAAACACTTGGCTCCCGGCGGCGAAGCCAGGGTCTCGCTCTCGAGCAACGCCGAATCAGCCGTGATCGAGGTGTCCGACAACGGGTCCGGTATCGAGCCACAGCACCTGCCGCACGTCTTCGAGCGCTTCTATCGAGCGGATCCCGCCCGGACGGCAGGCTCGGGCGCGGGTCTGGGACTTTCCATCGCCAAGACCATCGTGGAAGCCCATCACGCACAGATCGAGATCCAATCTCAGGCTGGCCGGGGAACCAGGGTGGTTGTTTCGATTCCGGTGCTCGGCCAGGCCGATCCAGTGACTGCTGGCACGGAAAGCGCGGCAAACGGCTGATCCGTGTCCTTTCGGCAAGGCTGCGTAGGCGCCCCTGCAGCCCCTATTTCTCCTTGAAATAGGTCGCCAGGACGCGGCGCACCGAGGTCCGCCCGATCTGCAAGCGGCGGGCGATCTCGGATTTGCTGACCCCTGCGCGATGCAGTTTCCGGATTTCAGCAGCGTGGATGGCGGCAGTAGCAGGTCTGCCGAGCCGCTTGCCATTCTGCCGGGCATGCGCCAAGCCAGCCCGCGTTCGTTCCCGCAGAATCTCCCGTTCGAACTCGGCGAAGATCGCCAGGAGGCCGGCCATGGCCCGTCCGGCCGGCGTGGTCAGATCCAGCGCCTCGGTCAGCGAGACGAAGCCGACACCCAGATGTTCCAGTTCCTGCAGCGTCGCCAGCAGGTCCGTGACTGACCGCCCCCAGCGGTCCAGCCGCCAGACCAGCACGGCATCGATCTCCCGGCGGCGGGCGGCCTCCAGCACCTTCTCCCGGGCTTGTCGCCGCGCCGCTCCGGAGTTCACCTCCCGGACTTGTAGGGCGATCGTCCAGCCACGCCGGTTCACATACTCCTGCATGGCCCGGTTCTGCATCGCCAGTGTCTGCTGGTCATTGGTCGAAACGCGGGCGTAGAGGCCGGCGCGAAACAGTTTCGGCTGCTTTCGTGCCTGGCCAAAAACGTCTTTCGATTTTGCCTTCGGAGAAGCCCGTTTTCCGGCCACTTCGGGATGTCCTGTCCGTATGGCCGAAGGGGATCCTTTCCGGCCATGCGGGATTCATCCTGCCCTACCCGGAATCCACGCCTGCACCGGCGCGCTCCAGCCTCTCGCGGTAGTTCCAGGGCATCCACTCCGGCGGGTTGCGGGCCAATTCGCCGGCATGCCGCTGGAGCTCGGTGAGGTAGTCGAACGGATTGGCGCCGTTGAGCTCGCAGGTGTGAATCAGGCTCATGTACAGGTCGCCCATCCGCGCCCCGTTCCTGGTCTTGTAGAAGAGGGAGTTCTTGCGATGCAGGATAGCCTTTTTCAAGGCGCGCTCGACGATGTTGTTGTCCAGCGGGGCTCCCGGCTGCCGCAGAAACAGTGTCAGTCCGTCCCAGTGGTTGAGCAGGTAGGAAATCGCCGTCCCCAGGCCGGAGTTCGGTTCGGCCTTCCTTTCGTCGAACTGAGCGTTGAGCCAGGCACGCAGGTTCTCCATTACCGGGCCGCTGTGGGCCTGGTGGAAGCCAAGGCGCTCGTCCGGCGTCATGCCCCGCTCGCGCGCCGCTTCATCGTAGCCGTAGACCTCGCCCAGGCTTTCCAGCACGAACCGGCACGGCTCGGGAAAGTTTGGCGCCACCGCCACAAAGTAGCGGCGGCCATGAGCGAGGCAGTTGCCCACGATGGTGGCCAACTCTCCGGGCAGCTTGGGCAGGTTGCGCGACAGCGCGTCGCACATCTGCATCGGCGGGTCCGGCCCGGTCCGGCGCCGCAACAGCTCGCCCAGATTCTCACCGGCGTGTTTGCGTCCAGTGAAAAACAGCGCGATCCGGTGGCCGGCTCCGGTCGACACGATCCCGCTGGTGAACACGCCGGTCCGCGCCGGCGCCACCTCCGTGTCCTTGCCCCGATCCCAGTTCAGCGACAGCACGCGCATGGAGGTGTCGTCGTTGTGCACCACTTCGCCTTGCGCGGCCTGGCCGATCAGTTCCTCCAAGGCGGGCTGCAGCACGGCCGCCGTTTCGGCCACGATCTCGCATTGCGTGGCCACCGGCAGCGGGATCCCCAGGCTCTCTTCGAGGCCTGCCAGCCGATACCAGGGGAATCCGCTGCCGTAGCGCAGCAACGCGATCATGCTCGCCGCCGTCTCATCGTACTTTTTCTCGCCTACCCCTTCCGGCGCCGCGGCCGTGAACACGTCTCCGCACAGATTGCAGCGCAGTTTTTCCAGCTCATAGACGGTGGCGGCGATGGGCGCCTGACCCTGGACGCGCACCAGCACGCCGGGGTCGCGCTGGCGGTAGACTCTGCCCCGCTGGCAATCGGGACACCGGTCTCCCGCATGGAGCGAGCCATGCGGGACTTCGACGTGGCGCGCGCCGTCATAGGCGCCGGCCCCGTTACGCCCATGCCCGGCGGCCTTGACCTTCGGCGGCTTCGAGCTCTTCTCGCCGGCCTCGATGCCCGCCTGCTTCAGCACCGCCCCGGTCTTCTCGGTGCTGGCCCGGCACAACAGCCGGCGCAGCGTCTCCAGCGTCGCCTCGCGGTTTTCCAGCAACTCGGTCACGTGAGCCAGGGTGCGGATCGCGGCTCTGAGTTTCTGATAGCCTTCCTCCCCGAGCGGCTCCCGCCGGGCCTCATCCAGCAACGCCTCCAACTCTTCGGCGGTGACGTCGAGCCGCTGCATGGCCGGTCGCTCTATCCCTGCTGGAGCAGCTCGCGAAACCGGCGGGTGAGCGGAAACGCGAGCACCTCTTTGATCGAGCGGTTCGGCCGGTGCGTCTGATCGTCCTTGCCCCGGCCGGTCGTGCGCCCCAGCACCACCCAGTTGGCCGCCCGGTAACAGGTCCCGCGGAACCGCTCCGGATCGACGAAGGTTTCCAGCCAGTAGATCGGGTGGCCGTAGACGCGCTCCCAATCCTCGGACAGCCGGCGGGCCATGCGGCCGAGCAGGTGCGAGGCCAGATGCGGCACGGCGACCCACGGCAGAACCAGGAAGCGAGTGTTATAGGCCAGAAAACGGATATTGCGCCGCCGCGCTTCGCCGCTCCAGCCGATGAACCGGTCCCGGCTGGCCAGATGCCGCGGCGCCGAACTCCACGCCAGACAGGCGATCGGCCGGCCCTGCGCCCAGACCAGATACTTCAGATGCTCGCCGACCGGCTGCTCATAGCCCAGGTAGTGATACTGTTCCAGCAGACTGTGAAACAGCGGCTCGTCGGCAGTGCGCCGCACCGGCTGGATCTCAACCGGCCCCAACGCCTGAAGCGGCATCGCCAGTGGCGTGGTGTCGATCAGCACCGCTTCCGGCCGCGGCCAGCCTGTCCGGCGCTGGCCGCGGATGTGGCGGCGCACCGGCGGCAGCTCGATCTGGCCGGCCCGCTCCAGCATCAGCAGCAGACCGCGGCACACCACGTCGCGCAGCGCGCCGTTGGCCTGTTTCCAGCCCAGCGCTTCACACAACTGGCGCGACAGCTTCCAGCGGCTGCTGGCCGGGTGCTGCCGGATGAACTCCCGCAGGAACTCGATTTGCTCACTGCCGATGGTCTGCCCGCGATAGCGCCACTGGTCTGGCATACCCGCAGCATGCCAGAGATGAAATCAGAACGCAAGCATTTTGTTTAACTCACTTTTCGCCACACCGGCGCCGCCGCCGTTTCCGGATTGCCCGCCGCCAGCAGCAACTGCGCCTGGTGCACTTCCAGCGCCCGCGCCGGCTCCCTCCCGCCTGGCCACCAAACGAACCGCCCCTTGGACAACCGCTTCTGCGCCAGCCAGAACCCCTGGCCGTCATAGGCCAGGATGCGGATCGAGGCGCCCCGCCGGCTGCGAAAGATGAATACGAAGCCGGAGAAGGGATCGGCCTGGAGCTTCTCTCTGCACAGAGCCGCCAGCGAGTCGATGCCTTTGCGGCCATCGACGGGCTCGATCGCGGCCAGGATGCGCATCTGAGGCGCGAGCTGAATCACGCCGGCCCCCACAACGCCCGGCTCAGTCCGCTCAGGTCCGGTGGCGCAGTCCCTTTCCACTGGATGCGCATCTTACCGCGCGGCCCTTCCAACTCGATGACGCACTCGGCGCCCCCCATCGCCGCCGGCGCCATCAGCTCCACAAATGCCGGAGCCGGCGCTCTCCGGAGCGTAGCCGCCGCGGGGGATTGCACCCGCCGCTTGAGCTTGTTGTATTCCAGGTGCAGGACCTGGGCGGTGCGGAAAACACCGTGCTCTCTGGCCAACTCGGCCGCCGCCACCCAAAGCGACTCTGGAATCAGCGGCCGGCCTTTGCCCTTCTGCGAGCGCCGCCAACGCTCGAATCGCCGGCAAACTTCTCGCATCCCGATCGGTACCGCAGGCGTAGCTCTGGCCATGGTCAGCCTCCCTTGCGCAAAGGCGTAAGAGCGACGTTACCAGCTACGGGCACGCGAAGTCATGTAGGCTTGCCGAAAGCTCACGGAACACTCCGCTTGGCGCGCTCTCGGGGACCGGGACGTTACCGAGGAAATCAGGCAAGTTCGATCAGCTCCAGCGTCAAATCAGCACGAGCGAGTGAAGTACTCTGTTCCCAAGCGCCGGCGAAGCGAACGGTGTACCGTCCCGCGACGGCCTGCCATGTCGGGTCGTGTGAGAACTTCGGATTGGTCTCGTAAGGGTCGTAGAAGTAGAACGGCTCGGTAGGGCCCTTGCGGGCCTCGTAAAAATCCCGGAGCGTCACGAGCTGCGAAGGTGTCAGCTGTTTGCGCAGCCGCCAGCGCTTACGGCTGTTCGCCGCCTGAACGGACCGTTGCGATTCGCCGTTGCTGTATTCGTTGTCCAAAACCGGATACTCGTGTTCGTGCACGAACGCTCGCGAGAGGCTCGCCGGCAGCACGGTGAGGGGCGACGCGTTCTGTACCGATCCGGGCATCAGGCCGTCACCAGATCGAGGAGTCTCTGGTCCGGCCGCGCGCCGAGTTTGCGAGCCACGAAGCGAGCATAGTTGGCCGGATGATTGCCGTCCGCCGAGGGCGCATACACGCGGAACATTTCCTCGACCGTCGGCGGCTTGCCCTGCGTGTAGCGCCCGTCGAGATACTGCCCGACCAGCACGCGCAGAACGCGCCAGCCTTCCTCGATGGCACGGCGGCTCATCTCTTCCCGCGAGGCGCCGGGAAAGCGCTCCGACGCCCAGGCGACGAAGTCGACATAACCTTTCGAGGTCGGGTACGGCCTGCCGCGAGCGTCCCGCCACTGGCGGATGTTGCCCGGGTTCGCATTGCGCTGAGCAAGGGTCGGCTGCGCGGCCGTGCGATAGAAACCCTCCATCTCCGCGATGGCCTGGGCAATATTCTCAATGAGTTCTTGTCGGGTCATGACACAATCAATCCGGGGCTGAGTTGCAGGCCGGTCATCTCGCGGCGGCCGGCGTTCTGCTTGGTTGCCGC
>Ga0272446_1004319_pt1 | contig 16923 bp, 16 predicted proteins | sample YNPCB0061_FD_194587 | JGI IMG/M metagenome (GOLD analysis project Ga0272446, IMG submission 194587) | Hot spring microbial mat communities from Yellowstone National Park, WY, United States - YNP-CB-006-1 | ecosystem: Environmental > Aquatic > Thermal springs > Hot (42-90C) > Sediment | place... | reverse complement strand
GCTCGACCGTCTGTGGGCTCAGATGCACAATCTCCCCCAGATTGCTCCATCCGTCCTCGGCGAGATGGAAGACGCTTGGACTGACATGGAGATCATCTTCGCGAAGGCATCGGCCACGCGACAGCGCGTGCTGTCTGCTGGCGACGCGGATGAACTTGATGGTGCAATCGACCGCCTTGTGGAAGCCATCGAGAAGGCCCGGTCGTGAAGCGGCATTCCACCTGCATCCGTCGTCCCGACCCAGAAAGCCTTGGAAAATCCTGACCACCAACACGAGACCATACGGCGGAGAGTGTTCGAATCCCGGTGCACTCCCTCCGCCAGTTCCCATACGGGCCGTGCTCTCCGCCAGACCGATCGCCACGCTGAGTGGCAGGTTTCCTGGGGTTTTCGGGGCAGACCTGTTGACTGGTCGGACGCAGAGACGTCGGAAAATCGCTCTCCGGAGGCCAACTCTCTCCGGACCTGATGACTTGGCCGATTTAGTACGCTTCCCAAAAACCCAGATAAATGGCCGGTTTCAGCGCGGCCGGCATTGGCGCTGGTTCGAATATCACTTGCTCGAAAAGCGTACTGAGTTAGCGAACACTTCGGTACAGAACCCAAGGTCGCACCAAGTCATGCGGCCCACTCCGCCGACAGCGCCTCGGCCTGCTGCAGGACAGTCTGGACAGCTGCGTCCTGCAAGTCAGGCGGATAGCCGTATTTCCGCAGGATGCGCTTCACGAGAACCCGGATTCGGGCGCGGGCCGCCTCCCGGTGCATCCAGTCCACCGAGACGCTTCCCTTGATACTGGCGACCAGTTCATGGGCAATGACCCGGAGCGCCGGCTCCCCCATGGCCTGCCGGGCGCTCTCATTCTCGGCCAGCGCGTCATAGAACGCGATCTCCTCGTCCGTGAGACCCGTCTCCTCCCCCCGGGCCCGCGCCGCCCTGATGTCCTTCGCGAGTTGGATCAGCTCCTCCAGAACCTGCGCGGTCGTCAGCGCATTCGCGTGGTAGCGCGCGATGGCCGCTTCCAGCCGCTCCGTGAAGGCCTTCGACTGGGTCACATTGCGCGTGGCCTGCGAGCGGACCTCACCAGTGATCAGCTTCTTCAGGGCTTCGATGGCCAGGTTGCGCTTGTCCATCTGCCGAACCTCGGCCAGGAACTCGTCCGAGAGGATCGAGATGTCCGGGCTCTCCAGCCCGGCCGCCCGCATGATGTCGATGATCTCGGTGGAGACCACCGCGCGGCTGATGATCTGCTGGATGGCCAATTCCCGGTCCGCGGCGCTCCGGCCACCGCCGGCGACGCTCTTCACCAACGCCGCCCGGATCGCCTGGAAGAACCCGACTTCCTCACGGATGGACCGGGCGAGGTCGCTCGCCGCTGCGAGCGCGAAGGCTTTGGAGAGCGCCAGGACCCCATCGGCAAAGCGCCGATGAGCCTTTTTCTTCCCCTCCTCCGACGTCTCGCGAGCGGCCGCCTCCTGCTGCAGCGTCAGGATCCAGTCGATGGCCCCAGCCATGATGGCGAGGCGCTGCCCTGCCGGCGTCTCGGTGGTGAGCGCGGGCCGGTAGTCGAACCCGCCCGGCATGTCGGGCCGGAACATGGCGCGGACGATCTCGTACCGCTCCTGCAGGACGCGAACGGCCTCCGCTTCATCAATTCCGGTCTGTTCCTGATCCTGCCCGGAATACTGGCTCAGCGCGCTCTTCAGGTTCTGGGCGATGCCGATGTAGTCCACCACCAGGCCTGCCGGCTTGTCGCGAAACACGCGGTTCACCCGGGCGATGGCCTGCATCAGCCCGTGGCCCTGCATCGGCTTGTCCACATACATCGTGTGCATGCACGGCGCGTCGAAGCCGGTGAGCCACATGTCCCGCACGATCACCAGCTTGAGCGGGTCCTTCGGATCCTTCGCCCGTTTCGCCAGCCCTTCCCGCCGGGCCTTCGCCCGCTTCCCGATATGCGGCTGCCACGCGGGCGGATCGGAGGCGGCGCCCGTCATCACCACCTTGATGGCGCCCGCCTCGTCATCCTCGCTGTGCCACGCCGGCCGGAGCTTGATGATCGCGTCATACAGGGCAACGCAGATGCGCCGGCTCATGCAGACGATCATGCCCTTGCCGTCCAGGGCCGCGAGCCGGTCCTCGAAGTGCCGGACCAGATCCTCCGCGACGAGCGCCAACCGCTTCTCCGAGCCGACCAGGGCCTCGACACTGGCCCAGCGGCGCTTCAGGCGCTCCTGCTCGCTCTCCGCCTCGTCCTCGGTCAGCTCCGCGATCTCGGCGTCGATCTTCGGCTTCTCGTCGGCGTCGAGCTCGATCCGCGCCAGCCGGCTTTCGTAGTAGATCGGCACCGTCGCGCCGTCCTCCACGGCGCGGCTGATGTCGTAGACGTCGATGTAGCTGCCGAACACGGCCGGCGTGTTCACATCCCCGGTCTCGATCGGCGTCCCCGTGAAGCCGATGAAGGAGGCATTCGGCAGCGCGTCCCGCAGGTATTTCGCGAAGCCGTAGGAGATGTCGCCGGTGCCGCGCGCCACCTTGGCGCGGAAGCCATACTGGCTGCGATGCGCCTCATCGGCGATGACCACCACGTTGCGGCGTTCGGTCAGCAGTGGGTAGTCCGTGCTGCCGGGCTCCGGGGCGAATTTCTGCAGCGTGGTGAAGATCACCCCGCCGGATGGGCGATCGAGCAGTTGCCGCAGCTGCTGCCGATCCTCCGCCTGCTGCGGCGTCTGGCGCAGCAGGTCCCGGCATAGGCTGAAGGTGCCGAAAAGCTGGTCGTCGAGGTCGTTGCGGTCCGTCAGCACCACCAGTGTCGGGTTCTCCATCGCCGGGTGCTTGACGATCTGGCCCGCATAGAACGCCATCAGCAGGCTCTTGCCCGAGCCCTGGGTGTGCCAGATCACGCCGATCTTGCGGTCGCCCTCGGGGCTGGTCGCCGCCAGCGTGCGCGCCACCGCGTGGCGCACGGCGTGGAACTGGTGGTAGCCGGCGAGGATCTTCGACACCTTCCCGTCCGTATCGCCGAAGACGACGAAATCCTTCAACAGCGCGAGGAAGCGGCGCTTCTCGAACACGCCCTTCAGCACCGTCTCCAGTTCCGGGCTGCCCTTCGGCGCCAGCTCGTCCCCCGCCACGGTCCGCCAGGGCATGAAGCGTTCCCGGTCCGCGGTCAGCGAGCCGACCCGCGCCTGTAGCCCATCCGAGATCACCAGCACCGCATTGCTGCGGAACAGCGAGGGGATCTGCGCCTTGTAGGTCTGCAACTGGTTGAAGGCGCCATCCAGCGTGGCGTTCTCGTCGCCGGGCTTCTTCAGCTCCACCACGCCGAGCGGCAGCCCGTTCACATAGACCACCACATCGGCGCGGCGGTTCGCCTTGTTCTCGATGACGGTGACCTGGTTCACCGCCAGCCAGTCATTCGCCTCCGGCTCCTCGAAGTCGAGCAGCCGCGCCTGCTCGCCGCCGATCGTGCCATCCGGCCGGCGCACCTCCACCGGCACGCCCTCCACCAGGTAGCCGTGCAGGCGGCGATTCTCATCAATCAGGGAGGGTGTCTCGGCCTGCAGCAGCTTCGCCAGCACCGCAGCCCGCGCTTCCTCGGGCAGGGCCGGGTTCAGGCGGGCGATGGCGGCCCTGAGGCGCCCGACCAGCACCACATCGCCATAAGCCGCGCGTTCCGGCCGGGCGCCATCTGGCCCGATCTCCAGGCCGGGGGCGAGGGCGAAGCCAAGCTCGGCGAGCCAGGCGAGCGCCGCTTCCTCGACATGGCTCTCGGCGATCGCGGGCATCGCCTCGTCCCCCTACGCTGTACCTGGCAGCACGAAGCGCGCGCGCTCTCGCCGCAGCATCTCGTATGGGCTGACGCATAATACCCCGAGCCCGACGCACGCATTCGGGATCTTGATCTTGCGCGTGGTGTTGGCGGGAACCTCATACGTCACGATGGTGAAGCCGTGCGCCTTGGCATGCCCGACGAGCCAGTAGTCGGCGACCTGCAGGAAGGTTGCGATGGCCGCTGGCTCGTAGGTCTGCGAGGTCGCCCAGGTGCTGACCGTGGTCAGCGCGGGAAGCACCGAGGCATCTGCCGCGAGGAAGAACGACGGTCCGCGTTCGGCCGCCCACGATGTCAGTTCGTCCGTCTGCGCTGCAAGTTCATCCCCGACCTTCTCGATACTCGCCACCTGGCCGGCCGCGTTGCGCTCTGCCAGCCACGCCCAGAAGGCTGGGCAGAAGTCGAAGCTGTAGTGCAGGTTCTTGGCCTGGATGAAGACGTTGGCATCAAGCAGGTAGCGGGTCATCCCATCACCCCCACCTCTCGCCCGATGTTGTTGAACGTCTCGGTCCGAGCGACGCCGAGCATGCGGAAGGCGTCGCGGTACAGCGTCTGACCTTCAAGCGTGCTCTCGACGAGGGCGCGGGCAAAGCGTCGGCTCACGCGAGAAAGAGTGGTCCGGTAGAAGTCCCCTCCACCCGCCGCGGCGCTGCCCATGTCATGCAGGCGCTCGATCTCCGCCTGCCACGCAGCATTGAAGCGCGCCCGATCCAACCAACCGGCATCGAGAACCCGCCGCAGGATCACCAGCGTGCTGACCTTGAATTGCCGCGCCAGGCGCTGGAGCGTGTCCGCTAACGCCTCGCCGCGCCTGCGCTCCGTGGCGAGGGCGTCGAGCGGCACCAGAAGTTCCGCGGCGACGGCATTGCACCAGACTTCCTCGCGCCGATGACCGGCCAGCGGTGCCGCGCTAGCATCCGAAACCCCGGAGGCGCCAAGCCAGAGATGCGCCAGTTCATGCGCCAGGGTGAACATCTGCGCCGACTTGCTGTCGGCTCCGTTGATGAAAACCAGTGGCGCGCGCTGATCGGCCAGCGCGAAGCCGCGGAACTCCTCGGGGTCGAGCGTGCGGCGGTTGTTGCTGAGCACGACGCCGCTGACCATGACCAGCACGCCGATCGCGTCGGCCTGGCCGATGAACAGCCGAAGCGCTTCTTCCCAGCTGCGGCACGCGGCGCGCGCGGCGAGGTCGAAACCAAGCGTCTTGGCCATCCGGGCGGCCACCATCGCGGGCGCCTCGCCCAGTGAGGCGCTGCCGACGAAGCCGGCCTCCGGCAGCCGGTTGACCGTGGCGAACTCCCGATACCAGCCCTGCCGCTCCTGGCAGGCATAGAGCATGTCGAGCAGGTCGGGGCTTGGTCGGCGCACGCCGCGGCCCTGGACGGTGCGGAAGTCAGGGATGGGCAAGCCTTCATCCGGCGGAACAGGCAGGAAGAGATAGCCGATCGGCACATGCACCGCGCGGGCGAACTCCTCGAGCTGCTTCAGCGTCGGCTGGGCCTCGCCGGCTTCCCAGGCGGCGAGCTTCGGGAACCGGCGGGTGAGGTCGTGCGGCGCGAGGCTCGCGCGCTCGCGGGCCCAGGTCAGCAGCGCGGGTGCGACGGGGGCGCGCGTCATGCCCCGGCCGCGACGGCGCGTTCGGCGTCCTTCACGCGGAGTTCGCCGGACATCAGGCGTGGGAGCAGCAGATCGCGGGTGGCGGCGAGGGCGCGCGCTTCGTGGATGTTCGCAACGAGCTTCTTCAGCATCGGACCGACGAGCGCTTCAAATGCCTCTGTCGCGCGCTGACTCGGCTTGATGATCGCATAACGTTTCATCTGCCCCCAACTCGTTCGCGGCATCTTTGTGCCGGTCGATCCGCGGTCCGTGAAGTCCACGAAGTCAGCGGAGGAGATCGTCATGAGCACGAGTGCCGATAGTGATTGAAGGACGGGGCGAATGACCACCGCGTCGGTCGTGCACACGCCGTCGACAGGTGCGATGCCGACCTTGTGGAAATAGGGGCGAAGCTTCCCGAACAGGAACTCTCCGCGCTTGAAGCGGAGCTTTCCACTCTCGACACGATCAGCCGTGTCCCAATCGCTCAGGGCGATCTGACGCCGGGGCATGTGCTCCAAAGCAATGTATGGCGTTCCTGCGGCGATCTCGTCCCGGGAGCATGCGCGCACTTCGGACACTGCCACCTCGCCAAGTGTGGTGCTCGCCCACCCCTCAGGCTTCCCCTCCGCGTCGAGGCGATCGGGGAACAACGCCCAGAGGTCGGGGGCGAGGTAGGGCGGGCGGCCTTCCATCTTGGCGCGGGTGGGGCCGAAGGCGACGAACCAGTCCTGGAAGATCGCCCGCGCCATCGCCTCCAGCGTCTCGTTCATCCGCCGGTTCAACTCAATCTTGTCGTCGAGCGCGCCGAGGATGGAGGCGATCACCTGCTGCTCAGCCAGAGGCGGTAGCGGGATCCGAAAGCTCGGAAACTCCGTTAGTGCTATCCGATCCACAGTCGCGCCCGTGATCGTGCGTGACCGCAAGAATTCTTGGAAGTGTGGAGACAGGTAGGTGTAGAGGAAAAACCGTGGATCCATTCGCTCACGGTTCGCACGAACCAATCCCATTCGCCTGCCGAGACAGCATTCGAGACCTTCTGGAATGAGTGCAGCTTCCCCGATTCGGGTTTCGTAGGAGAAAACTACGTCTCCATGCTGCGGCCTTACCCGCCGTGTCCATACACGATAGTCCTCCGCCGTTACGTGCCGCGTCTCGGTGAGATTCAGTCGACCTCGCTGAAGCGCGCCGATACCGAGGAAGATGGGACCAGACTCCACAGTCTTCGGCGTGGCATGCGGGCCGTCAAAAACGTCCGCCACTGAACCAATCTCGACTTGAGGCCAAACGCTCACCGGATAACGATCCCAGCAAGGCTACCGCGGATGTCACGGGCCAGCCGATCAGCCTGCGCGAACTGCTCATCCAGCGCCGCTTTCAACGCCGCATACCGTTCCACGAAGGACACGTCGTCGTCCTCAGCATCCGCTGCGCCGACATACCGCCCCGGCGTCAGCACATGGTTGTGCGCGCGGATTTCCTCTAGCGTCGCCGCCTTGCAGAAGCCCGGCACATCCGCATAGGCCCCCGCGCCCTTCTCGCCGCGCCACGCATGGTAGGTGTCGGCGATCCGGGCAATGTCCGCGTCCGACAGCTCGCGCCGCGTCCGGTCCACCAGCGCGCCCATCTTGCGCGCGTCGATGAACAGCACCTCGCCGCGCCGGTCGCGCCAGCGCCTTTCCTTCTCTGTCGCGCCTCCGGCGCTCCCCGCCTCCTGGCCCGGGTTCTTGTTCCTCGCCAGGAACCACAGGCAGGCCGGGATCTGCGTCGAGTAGAAAAGCTGCCCCGGCAGCGCCACCATGCAATCCACCGCGTCGGCCTCGACCATCGCGCGGCGGATCACATCCTCCCCGCTCTGGCCCGAGGACATCGAGCCATTGGCCAGCACCACCCCCGCCGTGCCGTTCGGCGCCAGGTGCCACCAGATGTGCTGCAGCCAGCCATAGTTGGCGTTGCCCACCGGCGGCACGCCGAACACCCAGCGCGCATCCTCCCGCAGCCGCTCCCCGCCCCAGTCCGAGACGTTGAAGGGCGGGTTCGCCAGGATGAAATCGAAGCGCAGATCCTTCAGCTCGTCCTTGTGGAAGCTGCCCTCGTTGTTCCAGCGGATGTCGGCGTCGATGCCGCGCACCGCCAGGTTCATCTTCGCCAGGCGCCAGGTGGTGTAGTTGCTCTCCTGCCCGTAGATCGCGATGTCGCCGATCCGCCCGCCATGCTCGGCGACGAACCGCTCCGACTGCACGAACATCCCGCCCGAGCCGCAGCAGGGGTCGTAGACGCGGCCCTTGTAGGGCTCCAGCATCTCGACCAGCACGCGCACCACGGAGCGCGGGGTGTAGAACTCGCCGCCCCGCTTGCCTTCCGAGCCGGCGAAGCCGCCGAGGAAATACTCGTACACCCGGCCGAGCAGGTCCTTTGCCGTGTCGCCCGCCTCGCCAGTGGCGATGCCGGAGATCAGGTCGATCAGCTCGCCCAGCATGACCTTGTCGAGGGCGGGGCGGTTGTAGTCCTTCGGCAGCACGCCCTTGAGGCCGGGGTTGTGCGCCTCGATCGCCGCCATGGCGTCGTCGATGATCTTGCCGATGGTGGGCTGGCGCGCGCTGGCCTGGAGATGCGACCAGCGCGCCTCCTTCGGCACCCAGAAGACGTTCTCTGCCAGGTACTCGTCCGGGTCCTCGGCGGCGGTGGCGTCCTCGGCCAGCAGCGCCGCGCGCTTGGCCTCGAAGGCGAGCGAGATGTGCTTGAGGAAGATCAGGCCGAGGGCGACGTGCTTGTAGTCGGAGGGTTCGAGGTTCTTCCGCAGCTTGTCGGCCGCGAGGAAGAGCTGCGCCTCGAAGCCGAGGGTGGCGCCATTGCCGTTGCCACGCTTCGCGGCGGGCTTCGGCGCGGCGGCCGGCGCAGGGGCCTCCGCCGCCGCCAGCAGGTCCGGCTGGCGCGGTGCCTTCGGGGTGGCCGGCTTCGCGGCGCGGCCCGCAAGCGCCACCGACCCGCCGCGCCCACGGCCGGCAATGACCGTCCCGTCCTCGATCAGCGCGGCGTGGACGGTCCAATAGGTGTCGTCCTGCCAGCCGAGGGCTTCGCGCAACCGTCCATTGCCGGCGCTGCCGCCGAGGTCCTTCAGAGTGTCGATGAAACGCTCACGCAGGGCTTCGCGGACCATGTCTTCCCGGGAGCAATCTTCGCGCGATGGCGCAGGCCGACATGATCGGCCATGGGCACAACGGTTTCAACAGCAGCCGCGTCGCTGCGGTTCGCCATGCCGCCCGGCTTCAGCACCGTTTTCCGCCCGCCCCGCGGCTTGCGGACCGCCATCGGCACCCGCACGGTCAGCATCTGCGCGGCGCCGGTCATGGCGCAGCCCTAGTGGCCGCGCCGCCCTGCTTGCCGCCGCTTGGGCGTGCTCGCGGCGAAGACGTCGGCTGTCGTCTCGGCGATCACGTCGAACAAGGGGATGGCGGACTGAGGTTCTCCGCTGGCGAGATCGCGGGCGACCAGGGCGAAGTCGACCCATTCGTCGCTGTCGTCCGTGGCGCTGCCCCTCAGCGTCGCCGCCATCCAGGCGCAGCGCTCGGCCCAGAACAGCCGGCGGCCTGGCAGGAGCTGCGTCAGAATCGCCTGGATCCGCTTGCCGCGCGTCGCAATGGGCCGCAGCAGGGTCTCGACCGTCTCCCCGGCTTCGAACCAAGAGGCCACCGTCTCGAACTGGTCCGGCCAACCGGCGGCCTCCACATGTGCCGCGGCCGTCGCCTCGGGGCCGGTCCGGTCGCGCGGCAGGCCGGCCAGAAGCCGCTCCGCCAGCGCCAGCGATGACAGCGAGGCCGGCTGAAGGATGCCCAGCCCGAGCGCCTCGCTCACCTGCAACAGGCCGAAGGGCGGAGGGGTTTGCCGCCCCAGATTCATCGCCAGCGCGTCGGCGAGTCGCATCGTGACGAATCCGGCCGACACCTCCACGGCCTCGGCCCCGGCGATGATCTCCGCGACGACGCCATCGGCCTCGCGCTTCGACATGTCCTTCCGCAGCCAGGCGTCGGCGATGCCGACATCCGCTTTGATGAGCACGGAGGCCAGCGCGAAGCGGCGGCCGGTCTTGACCAGCGCGAACAGGCTTTGCGCCCCCGCCCCATCGCAGAGCGAGGCGAGACGCCGGACGACCTCGACACGCGGCGCAGGCTCGGGAGGCGCCGCGTTGGCGCGCAGGGTGCGAATGGCGGTGTCCAGCTTCGCCTGGCGCGCCGGCGGCAGCCAGGGACGAAGGCAGACGAGACGCTCGACCAGCCGGCTGGTCACGGGGTGACGGCGCGCCTGCGCCACCAGTGCCTCCAGCACCGCAGCGCCGGGCGCGGGATCGGCGTCGAGCAGGAAGCCGAGTGCCGCGTCGCGCACCGCAGGGACGGTCGAGGTGGCCAGCTCGGCCGCCATGGCGGCGCGGTGTTCGGCGGGAAACGCAGCGCCGGTGGCGGCGATCTCGGCGTGGACCGCAAAGGGGTCGTGGCCCAGCGCTTCTGCGATCGGGGCGAGTTGGTCCGCACGGTCGCCCGGCCGAGCCGGCATCAGGCCAGGCGGGATCTCAGCATCCATGCCCGCGAGCGTGGCGGCCTTGAGCGCCGGGCCGGGTTCGAGCCCGGCCTGCACGAAGGCGCGCGCGATCAGCATCAGCACGTTGGAGGGCAGCCGGTTGGCGGTGAGTGCCGCCTCCACCGCCTGGCAGGCCTCCGCGAGCTGTGTACGCGCCGCCGAGCTCCCCCCATTGGTAGCAATACGCAAATCGGTGAGCGCCCCTTCGAGCAGGAAGCAGCAGGCTTCGACGGTGCGGGCTGTGGGCCGCTTCTTCGTGGCCTCGGCCAGCAGAAGGGCCACGAGATCGGGCGTCGCCCCGGCCTGGGCCAGCATCGGGCCAGCGGCGAAGGCGCCACGGCTCGGCGCGCCGCGCGCCATGTCCTGACCGACCATCTTCGCCAATTGCAGAATCGCGCCTCGCGGCTTCACGGTGCTGTCCTCATAGATCGAGCCGCAGCATGCCTCGGCCGCGGAGGGGAGGAGAGTAGCGGTCCGCTCGGCGCGTGGCCACCGAGGCGACACGGAACAGCGAAGATGGTGATGCGGATCAGGCGGCCGGTGGTGGCGCGGCGTGGTTCTGCCGTTTCCACTCCACCGAGAACGGCTTCATCAGCCCCGGCAGCGTCATCCCCTCTGGCTGCTGACCGTCGAGAATTGCCTCGACGATGTCGGGCGCCAATAGCGTCAGCCGCAGCACGCGCGAGACGTAGGACGAGTTGATCTTCTCGGCCGCCGCCAGTTCGTTGATGGTGCTGAAGCGCCCGGTCTCCAACATCCGCCGCCACCGGAACGCCCGCGCCACCGCCTTAATGAGCGTCACGTCCTGGCGGCGATCCAGCGCCAGCACGCCCGGCGTGACCATCGCCTTCCGCCCGCCGCGTGGCTTCACCCGGATGGGAATGACCACCGTGAGTGTATGCGATGCCTCGCTCATGCCGCAGCCCTCCCGGCATCGAGCTCTCGCGCGGCGAGGTCGCGCACCAGGCTGCCGAGCCCGTCCAGCCGCAGCCGCACCGCAGCGCCGTCCGCGCGCACGTCGACCCGGTCCACCAGCAGCCGCACAATGCGCGCCCGCTCGGCGGGAAAGAGCTCATCCCAGAGTGGCTCGATCCGCTCCAGCGCCAGCAGCACCTCCTGCTCGGCGACGTCGGGCGCTGTCGCCCGCGCGGCCCGCCAGGTGCCGACCACCATCTCGGGCTGCCGCAGCAGCGCGCGCACCTGGGCGACCACCGCCGCCTCGATCTCGCCGGCGGGCAGCCGGGCGATCGCCGGCCGCTCCGTCGCGCCGCCCTTCAACACGGCCTGGCTGACATAGTAGCGGTACATCTATCCGCCCCTGCCGCGGCTATGGCTCGGCGACATGGCGCGGCCCTCGCTGTCGTAGATCAGCCCCCGAAGCAGCGGCGCGGTGGTGTTCCGCGTTCGGTTGACCCGCACTCGCGGGCTGACCTGCAGGACGGCGTGCACCGCGTCCCACTGCGCCTGGGTGACGATGGCGTCGTGCTCGCCGGGATAGGCGGCACCCTTGTGCACCGCCTCGCCGAGATACAAGCGGTTGCTGAGGATGCGGTAGACGTCGCTCTTCGTCAGCGGGCGGCCCAGCTTCGTGGTGGCGCCCTCGGCGCGCAGGACCTGCACCAGCTTGGTGCAGGACTCCGTCTCGACGAAGCCCTGGAAGATCCGCCTCACCAGCGCGGCCTCGGCGTCGTTCACCACCAGCTTCCGGTCGCGCACATCGTAGCCGAGCGGCACGTAGCCGCCCATCCACATGCCGCGCTTGCGCGATGCCGCCACCTTGTCCCGGATGCGCTCGCCGATGACCTCGCGTTCGAACTGGGCAAAGCTGAGCAGGATGTTCAGCGTCAGCCGCCCCATGCTGGTGGTGGTGTTGAAGGACTGGGTGACGGAGACGAAGGTCACGTTGTTCGCGTCGAACACCTCGACCAACTTGGTGAAGTCGACCAGCGAGCGAGAGAGGCGGTCGATCTTGTACACGACCACCACATCGACCAGCCCCTCCTGGATGTCGGCTACGAGGCGCTTGAGCGCGGGGCGTTCGAGGGTGCCGCCGGAGATACCGCCATCGTCGTAGCGGTCGCGCACCAGCACCCACCCCTCCGCGCGCTGGCTGGCGATGAAGGCCTCGCAGGCTTCACGCTGCGCGTCGAGGGAGTTGAACTCCATGTCGAGACCTTCCTCGCTCGACTTCCGTGTGTAGACGGCGCAGCGGAGCTTCCGCACGGTCGCCGGCATCGCGCCGGTGGGCTTCGCATCGCGCTTCATGCTGCGCTCCGGCTCGGGCGCAGCCCAAAGAACACGCGCCCGTTCCAGCGCGTGCCGGTGATGACGCGGGCGATGGCGGAGAGCGACTAGTAGGGTCGCCCCTCGTACTCGTAGGCGGCCCGCGTGACGGTCACGACGTGCTCGATCCCCTGATACTCGCGGATCAGCTGCGTGCCGGCGATCGGCTTGTCGTCACCGCGCATGCGGCGGACGGTGATCTTCCCACCGTCGAGCTGCTCGCCGAGCGCCTCGAGACGGGCCAGCGTCTCGGGCTTCAGGCCGCCATAGGCGAGCTCCTGCACGCGATACGCGAGCCGGCTTTCCAGGAAGCGCCGGTTGTAGGGCGGCGGCTCCGTGCCGAAGAGTTCCCGCCACTGCTGTTTCAGCACCGGCGTGGCGGTGGTCTTCAGGGCGGCGAGCCGGCCGAGCACGTCGGCGGGCGGAATGGCGGGAGCGGTGAATGCCGGCGGCGTGCTGGGCTTGGGCTTCGTGGTGCGCGTCATGCGTCTCTCCGGATGGTCCGGTTCGCATGCAGGCGCTCCCTGGCCGGGAAGTGTAGCAACCGCTCTCCGCGGTTCGCCGCGTCGCGCGCGAGATCCTCGGCAGCGCGGCTGCGCAGCCGCAGCAGGCCGCGGGCGAGGAGGTCGCAGACCTCGCGGAGATGGGGCGGCAGTTGGGGGTTCGGTGAGGGGGAGAGCATGGTTCGAACCGAACATCGGACCAGACCGCTGCAAATCGAAGTGCAATCAATCGCTTAGCGAACGCCCGCGAAAACAAAGGAAGCGATGCGCGGAGCGCGCCGGTGGCGGACGACGGTGCTGGTCACCTGCAGGCCTGCCCTGCGTACGCGAATCGGGGAACCTGAGGCGCTCCTTCGGACCGCCGGACGTCGAGATTGCCCTTGACCCATCCGGTAGGCCATGATTACGGCAATCCGCGAAGCGGCATGGGAACGGACAACTCAGAATGCAAGAGCCATGACAACGCGCACGGCCTCCCTCGGACAGGCGATCGTGGCGGCCAGAAAGGCGAAGGGCCTCAGCCAGAAGGACCTCGCCGCCACCATCATGAAGGATGACGATTCGGGCGCTATCTCCCCCCAGTACCTCAATGACATCGAGCACGATCGCCGCAGCCCGACCTCTGACCATCTGATCCGGCAGTTTGAGAAGGTGCTCGGTATCGAGGAGGGATACCTCTTCGTGCTGGCAGGCAAGATCCCCGACGAGATGCGCCGCAAGGCGCGCGATCCTGCGAAGGTTTCCGAGGCATTCCGGGCCTTCCGCAGGACCCTGACGAAATAGCGGAGCCGCCTCGATGGTTGCCTGGGTCCCGGATCGCTCTGGTCGCTTCCCTAAGCGCCCGCACTACACCCAGCAGGAGCTCGACCGGGAATGCGAGGCGATCGTCGGGCGCTTCCTCCGCGAGAAGTACGGCAAGGTCGAGTATCCCCTGACCACCAACTACCTCACCATCCTTGTCGAAAGCTTCTGCTCCGACGTGGATCAGTACGCTGACCTCTCTGCCGAAGGCGTCGACGTGGAGGGGATGACCGAGTTCTTCCCCGATATCGCACCCAAGATCTACATCTCCGAGCGCATCGCGGCGGACGAGCGGCGCGAGAACCGCCTGCGGACGACGCTCTCGCACGAGCTCGGTCACGCACACTTTCATCGGCTTCTCTTTGCCGAGCTCTTCGCGCCCGGCGCCTTGTTCTCCCGCCGACCCTCCGAGGCCAAGATGGTGTGCAAGCGGGACAACATGTTGGGCGCGAAGGAGGTGGACTGGATGGAGTGGCAGGCGGGCTATGCCAGCGGCGCTTTCCTGATGCCCGCCTCCGCCCTGCGGCGGCACCTGTCCGTCTTCTGTTCCACCCGGGAGCTTCACACGGCCGTGCCCGTCGAGTCGCCCGATGCGCGGGACATGCAGCAGGCGGTCATGGAGGGCTTCCAGGTCTCCGCGGATGCTGCGCGCGTCCGCCTACTGAAGCTCGGCTTCCTCACGAATCAAGCAGGTCCACCGTCGCTGTTCGACTGAGGCGGCGCTGCTACGCACTACCGCGTATTTTTTCGCTTGATTGCGCTTGGGCGCCTTTGATACGCCGATTAGCGGAGCGCCGGATCGTCCGGTGCTGACCTGATCGAAAGTCCTCCTCCCGTGTCCACCATTCCTGACTTTTTCCGGAGGACGCCGCCGGCGTCGCTCCGTAGCTACTTCTCCACCATCGGCGCCAAACTCCCGCAGGACATCGCCTGGGAGGGGCCCGCCAACGACGTCGTGGCGCCGCTGCTGCGTGCCGTCGACGACATGGACGATGCCGACCGCATGCGCGTCGTGAACGATGCCGAGCGCGTCGGCGCCATGGCCGACGAGCCCGGTCAGGCGGCCCTCTACGCGGTCTTTGACGAGCACGACCGCCTCGACGCCATGGAGAACGGGCATGCCCGTGCCCTCTGGGTGTTCCTGACCGATCTCGTCGCCTTCCGCCACGCCGAGGAGGTGCGCTTCGCCGACGACAAGCGCTTCGGCCGCATGTGGGACGGCTTTCTGAGCCAGCGTGCGCTCACCGTCGCGCGCGACGCTGCTGCGATTGACCACTTCAGGCAGGCCGTCGCGGAGCGCTTCGGCAGCGCCAATGTCGAGGTCGAGATCTGCGATCGCTCCCGGCCGATGCTGGAAGAGCCCGATGCAGCGCTTACGCAGGCTGCCGTCTACCGCGAGGGCCGCGCTGGCGACGTGCTCGAGTTCGTCGATGGCCGGCTCTCCCGCTGCCCCCACAGGCCGGTGGTCGAGGCGGCGCTGACCTACGAGCCGGCGACGGGCGCGATCGAGGTGGTGGCGGCGGCGCGGGAGACGCGGGAGACGCTGGTCCGCCTGTTCGCGGAGCATCTCCTCGGCACCGCCTTCCAGGGCGAGCGGCTGCCCATCCGCCAGTTCCGTCTCGACGGGCTGCGGCAGACGTTCGACTTCCCGACCGACCCCGCGGACGGCATCGACTCGGTGCGCATCACGATGATGAAGCTGATGCCCTACGAGACGCAGCGGGAGCGCATCACCCTCGAATGCATGCGCGGCGCCGACAGCACGATCTGGCAGCTGGCCGCGGAACGCCTGAAGGACCAGGAACAGGAGATCGAAGGCTATGCGATCACCGCGGTGCGGCTGACCATCAAGTTCCGCGCGGCGCCCGGCACCCGTGGCGGTCGCACTCTGCCGGTGACCATCACCATGCCCAAGGGCTGCGATCTCAAGGACCGCACCGAGCGGGAGCGCATCATCGGGGAGAAGTACCTCCGCCGCTGGGGCCTCCTGCGGGATGTCTGATCGTCTGCCGCCACTCGATGCCGAGGCGGTCGACCTGCTGCTCCAGCTGCTGGAGCTCAGGGACCCGATCCTGTCCGGCGCTGCTGCCGAGCTGTCTCCCCGCTCGCCGGCGGCGCTGGCGGCGGCCGGCCTGCTCGTGCCCCATGGTCATGAGGACGTCAGTGCGTCCCTGACCGATCACGAGGACACCCCGGTTTCCCTGATCTGGTCCGAGGCGCATGGAGGCTTCGCCTACTTCAGTCCCGCGGTCGGCTTGGCCCCGGTGCCCCAGGAGCGGCTGGTTCGGTATCAGGTCGATGCCGCGGTCATGCTCGCTGCCATTGCCAAGGGACTGGATCGCCCGAGCAGCCGGGCCGCCTTTCCCATCGTCGATGGGGTGCTGTGGGAGATCGGCGAGGTGCGCCTTGGCCGGCGCCCCGCGCGCATGCCGGTCTGGTTCGCCCGGCGCCTCGCCGATCCTGTGGTGTTGCGCCAGGTGGCCGATGCCGCTCGTGCGCGCCCGCACAATCGGCTGCGCGTGATCCTCACCAGCGCGCGGCCCGCCCGCGTGGCTGAGATCGAGATACCCGGCGCCACGGTGGTAGCGCTGCGCGACGTACTGGCCGCACCGGACGACCTCGCCGTCAGCCCCGATATCCTCGACGCCCGGCTCGGCGGCGTTCCGCCCGTCACCGCTGGGCCGCTTACTCTGTCCCCCGACCGAACCAAGCTCTCCATCAACGGTGGCGACCCAATTCTGTTCCGGAGCGAGGCGCAGAAGGAGGCCATCCAGAAGCTGGTTGACGCGTATCGCGCCGGCACGCGCCTTCGCGCACGGGAACTGACGCACCAGCCCAGCCTCCAGACCTTCTTCGGCAAGGCGAAATGGGCCCGGCTCTCGCCCTACCTGAAGACCGAAGGCGGGCTTTGGGGGTTCGAGCCCTAACCGAATTTCTGCCTGTTTTTCTGCCGATCGCTGCATCGGTTTTCTGCCTGTCTCGGCGCGACCTTCCCCGCAGTTCTTCGAGGGAAGTCGCCATGTCCGTCAGGCACCTGCACCAAGCCGATCTCGCCCGCCGCTGGAACGTCAGCCCGCGCACGCTCGAGCGCTGGCGCTGGCTCGGTCAGGGGCCGCGCTTCCTGAAGATCGGCGGCCGCGTCGCCTATCGCCTCGAGGACATCGAGGCGTTCGAAGCCGCGCAGATCCGCACCATCAGCAGCACGAGCGAGCATCGCCCCGCCGCCTGATCGCACCCGGCATTCCTGCCGGGTCTTCCTGGGAATGCAACACCGTCGCGAGGCGGAAACACCAGGACGGTCAGCTCCGCCGCGTCGGGGCCCGGCAGCACCTTCA
>Ga0272446_1004318_pt1 | contig 16927 bp, 16 predicted proteins | sample YNPCB0061_FD_194587 | JGI IMG/M metagenome (GOLD analysis project Ga0272446, IMG submission 194587) | Hot spring microbial mat communities from Yellowstone National Park, WY, United States - YNP-CB-006-1 | ecosystem: Environmental > Aquatic > Thermal springs > Hot (42-90C) > Sediment | place... | reverse complement strand
CTGCTACAGCGCCACCGTCTCATTTATCAAGCCCTAGGGGAATGGATCCCCCACCGCATTCATGCTTTGTCCCTTCATTTAGTCACGCCCCATGAACAAGCCGATTCACACCTCAGCCAGAAGTGACTAACTCATCCCAACGGGCTTGGGCTGCTGCCACTTGATTTTTTTCCCTCAGCTGGGCGATTTGCCGCCGGATCGCTGCTTGCCGGGATTGATTCACCTGCCACTGGGCCCGCAGGGAGCGCAGCGTCGGGGATCCCAATTCAGCGGCGAAAAGCTTCAGGGTGACGGGGCCAAGCTGCTCCAGGGCCAAGAGTTGGTTGAGTTGACGCTCACTGGCCTGGAGATAGGGTTCGACAAGGTTACCCAACTGGTCTAGGGATCCCGTGCAGAGATGGTGGCGCAATTCTTGACAGAGAGACTGGGTGAGCTGCTGGGTGAGATGAATCAGCCGTTTCTGGGCTGCTTCGCCAAGCTGCAGAAAGTGCCCCGGCGAGCGCTCGGTACAGATACCCCGGACTTCGGCAAGGATGTATCCAGGCAAATGGTCTATCAAGGCTTGATGATAGGCCTGAGCTAGGGATGCCCCCTTGGCCTCCAGAGTCGCCAACGTCTCTAAGAGAGGGTCTAAAGACTCCACGCTGGTCATCCCTCCGCAGTTGTGCCGTATTCCAGGCACCCTTGATAACCCTTGATAATTTCTAGATCACAGTGCCTGTGTCTATGCTACCCCACCCAAACCCCTGGCAGGGCAATCAGATCCACGGGGCACAAGGGAGCCTGCAGCATCACACCTAGCTTGACCTAAATCGGGAGGGGCTGGCGAGCCTTGAGGATCTCTGAACCTTCCCAGGGTGAGGCGGGATCCCGAACCACCAGATCCAAACAAGAAATAATGTCAGTCAAAATAGAACTTGCCAAAGCCCCCGTGTGGATCTCTAGCTTGGCGTCAATCACCGACTCAAACAACAAACGTTGACCGGGAAAGACCACCCGTTCAAAATACCAGTTCTCAATATTGGTGATGCGAGCAATCTGAATGGCACTCGTGGCATTGACATAGCAGCAGGTAATCTTGCCGTTGTGACCTTGGGGGAGTGAGTCAAGCGTTTGCATAATCGTTTTCATAAGTTTTATCCTGCTCACAGGTTAGCACTGACTGCGGAGCATGGTGGTAGTGTGTGATACGCCTTAGGATCAAAATCAGGGATCTTTTTTGATTCTGTAACAATCGTATCAAAAGGGGATCCCTTGACAAGATTAAGCCACTCTTAATCTTCTCTTTAGCTTTTCATAAAAGGGGGGATCGGGGAGAATGTAGCAACAGTTGCGGATCGGGGATCGGTTTCCGGGCCTGTGATCCCCGCACTAGTTTAGCCATCTCTACCCCACATGATCCATGCTCTATTCCTAGGAGAAATGGCGCAAATCTCGGTTGATGCAATCTCGATTGGGACACAAAGACATCCCTGTATAGACTTTGAAAGGAGTTATATCCTGTTTGGCAGAGGTATTCTAAAGTCTCTTAGAATCATCCCAGTCCCACTTTTTGATCCCCTAATTCTAAAGACTAGTCAATGTTTTTAGGGTGATAATGATACCCAAAAATCTGTCTGTGTCCAAGGGTAAGAATGTAGGGATCCCCCAGCAAAACTGAGGGCTGTAAGGGGATCCCGGCTGATCTGATAGCAGATCCCTGCTGCAAAAGTCTCGCGAATGCCTGAGCAGCCAGCTGGGAGATCCCTTCTGCAGAAAGTGCCGGAGATATGCTGAGATTGTCATGATTGTTAGAAAAGATGGTCTTCTTTTAAGAAAGTTAACTGAGTATGAAGAAATATTTCGGCTTAGGGGAGGCTGGGATTACCCCCCTGGGGAAAGGGGAGGTTTGATCATCCAGGGGATCCACCAGGCGGTGATCAGGCAGAGGACCAGGGTGAGGGGAAATCCAAAGCGGAGGTGTTCGAGAAAACCAAGGCGTTCCCCTCTTTGGGCAGCGGCTTCAACCACGATTAAATTGGCTACGGATCCCAGGAGGGTGAGGTTTCCAGCTAAGGTGGATCCCGCTGCCAACAGGTACCAATCGCTGGGGGTGTGGGCTTGGGGATGGAGGAGGAGGACAGCGGGGACGTTGGAGATCAGGTTGGATAACCCGACGACGGTGGGAAGGAGGGGTAGGTGAGGGAGGGGCAACAGGCGGCGGGTGACGGCAGTGAGGACAAACAGACCGGCAAATAAGACCAGCACCGGCCACTCCACAGCATTCAAAAATCGTTGGGGTTTGACCCGGCGGGTGATGAGCAGCAGGGAAGCCGCTACCAAGGCTGCGGGGGCCACAGGGATACCGATGGCAAAGGCGCAGAGTAATCCTCCGGTGATCACCAGGCTTTTGCGAAATAAGGGCGGATAGAGACTGACGCTCCAGGGTGGGGTGGCTGGAAAGGGGCGGCGGCTGCGCACCACCGGATAAAGCCAGGCTAGCCATGCCGTTTGCAAGGTCAATCCCACCAGTGCTAGGGGGGTGAGGGTGCGAGCAAAACTGAGGTAGTCCAAGTTCCCTAGGGATCCCACCAGAATATTTTGGGGATTGCCGCTCAGGGTAGCCAGGGATCCCAGGTTAGTGGCTCCGGCCAAGGCGAGGAGATAGGGGGTGGCGGGAAGTCCCACCGCTTGGGTGAGGCGGAGCACCAGGGGGGTAAAGATCAAGACCATGGTGTCATTGAGCAAGAAGGCCGAGAGCAAGCCACATCCCCAGATCAGGGCAAGTAGCAATCCCCAGGGGCTATGCACAAGGGTTAACAGACGATGGAGAACCCAGGCAAATACACCGCCGGCACTGAGACTGGCATTGACAATCATCAGGCTGAGCAAAAAAAACAGGGTGGTGGGATCCATGGCCTGCCACGCCTCAGGCACAGAAATAGCCCCCAGCCCAATTAGCAGTCCAGCCCCAGCCCAGGCCAAGGTGGCTCGGTTCATCCGCCAACCCGGGATCCCCCCTGCAGCTAAGCCCAGGTAGGTGATGACCACAATCGGGATCCAGAGGGGTCGGGCAAAGTCCACAGGCTTGTCAGGGGCAAAATTCAAGATTAAACAATGCTACTCTTTCATCCCGCCGGGTCTGGGGATGGGCCGCCAATACCGTGAAAGACAGAAAGGGATTCTTGGGGGTTCTTGGGGATGGGGTCTGCAGGTTTGGCGAGGCTACATTTCTCATCTACACTGTCAATCAAGCCTGGTGAGGCAATTTTGCATTGTTATCTGTTGAGGTCGCTTAGGTATTACTTTATTTATTCCTGCCCCAGCTATGGCCGCTGTAGATGTTCAGCGTTTTGATCTGTTTTTGACAGCGTGCCGTCTTTTGCAGCGCTACCGGCAACGCACGAGCGGGTTTCACCCGGTGGGGTTTGAGGTGGCTCTGGCGATTCAATACTACCGCACACAGATGGGGGAACGGAGCTTGCTCCCCTGGGTCGGGCAGGGAGAAGGCATGCCGATTGAGCAGGTGGCCACCCAGATCTGCGATCCCTTTTATCGCAAAGACCATCCCCATCTGCCAGGGTCTTTTATTTGGCCTATTTTTAATCAAGGGGAAGATGGGGTGATTCGCCCCTTATTGCCTAGCCACCACAACGGCACCACCACCGAGTGGCGCTGGATCAAAGCCTGCAATAGCCAACAGGGCATCGGCTGCCATGCCATTGCCCACCACCTCTGGCAGGATGAGGAGTTCCTCGGCAATGACCGGGATCTCTGCCCCTTCCGCCTCTACGATGGCAAGTATCCTTTTACCGTTGACCAAGGACGACAAACCTGTGGCTTCGATGCGCACCCCTGTGGGTGGGAATCGGGTTTTCCCAAGATGCTGCAAATTCTTGGCAAAGGTAAGGAGTCCCGGGTCTTGCAGACAAGGTGGACGCCCAAAATGTGGCAGATGCTGGTGCCCCCTGACCACCCCATCCCGGTTTATCCCTTGATGGTGGCCCTTGCTTTTGGCCATGCCCACCTGGGCCAAGGGGGATCCCTCACCCCAGCTATGCTTCAAGAAAACCTGGGTTTTTCCGATGAGCTGTTCCAGGTTTTGTTTGACCTCAACCCGGATGCCCCTCTCAATCAGGAGTTCCTCACCGGACACGCGGTCGGGATCCCGAATCCGGAGGAGGTTTCCTTTTTGCTGCCCCCCCGCAGTCAACCCACGGGTGGGAAGGTGATTTTGGATCCCGATGAACCGCCTAAGTTTCAGAGCAGTGGAGTACCCGCAGGTGGGGTGCAAGATCCCCTGTTGGCGGAACGGCGACGGCGGCGGCAGTTGGAGCGCACCCCCCATCACAATGAGATTTTGAGGCAGTTCCGCCGCTGGTTTCGCTTGGCGGGCTTGGAAGTCAGAGAAGACCCCCATTATTTTGATTTTTTGGCAGTGGGGGGAAATCGGGTTTTGTTAGCAGAGGTGAAGCTGCTCTACCAGCGGGATGTGGCTGAAGGGATCCAGGAGGTGGTGGGGCAATTGCTTTATTATGAGTACTTCACCCTCAATCCCTGGCGAGAACATGGCTATCAAATTTGCAAGGCTGCTGTTTTTGACCATCCCCCCTTTGGAGAATACATTGATTTTTTGGCGGATTTGGGGATTTTTACTTATTGGCTCACGGAAGATCACGCCATTGATGGGCGGGAGGAGAGCCTGCGATTATTACGGCAAATGGAGGTACAAGTTCGCCCTGATCCAGAATTTCCTGATTAGCCCTAGCTCCCGCCCCGTCCCATTGAGCTTGAGCACCCCTTGACTATGCCTAATCGTTCGGATTTTACCTCTCACTACACGGTTTCCATGCCTGACCCCAGCAGTCATCTCTTTCAGGTGAGCTGGCAGCTTCAGCATGTCCAGGAGCCTGTGCTGGTGAAAATGCCTGTGTGGACGCCGGGATCCTATACCCTGCGGGAGTACAGCCGCCATCTTCAGGATCTGCGGGCAGAAGGGGATGCCCAGATTCAGCCGCTGTCAAAAAATACCTGGCGGGTGACGGCACCCTCCTATCCCTGGGATCTGACCCTGACCTATAGGGTCTATGCCTATGAACTGACGGTACGCACCAATGACCTCACTGCTGACCATGGCTATTTCAATGGGGCGGCGCTGTTCCTCTATGCCCCGGAGCGGCGCTGCCAGCCCTGTCTGCTCACTTTGGTGCCCCCTGACCCCGCCTGGCAGGTGGCTACGGCTCTCCCTAGCTTGGATCCCTACACCTTTTGGGCAGAAAGCTATGACCACTTGATTGATTGTCCTGTGGAAATCGGGATCTATCGGCGCATAGACTTTACAGTCCTTGATCGCCCCCATAGCTGGGTGATCTGGGGCAAGGGGGATCTGGATCCGGAGCAGCTTCGTGCTGATACGGAAAAAATTATCACCACCACCGCAGGACTGTTTGGGGGCTTGCCCTATGAGCGCTATCTGTTTTTGCTGCATCTCACCCCCGATGGCTTTGGCGGTCTGGAACACCGCAACAGTACTAGCCTGATTTTTAGTGGCTTTGGACATCGGGATCCCCAACACTATCGCCGTTTGCTGGCTTTGGTGGCCCACGAGTTTTTTCACGCCTGGAATGTGAAACGATTGCGCCCCGCGGCTTTGGAAACCCCGGATTTAGATCAGGAAAACTACCTCACCAGTCTTTGGTTTGTGGAAGGGGGCACGAGCTACATGGAAAACTGGATCCTGAATCGGGCTGGATTGCTCACGCCCCCCCAATGGCTGGAGCTTTTGGGACAACAGATTTCCCGTTTGCAGGGGATCTGTGGTCGGCGGGTGCAGTCCTTGGCGGCGAGCAGTTGGGAAACCTGGATCAAGCTTTACCGACCCCACGAAAATACCCCTAATGCCCAGATTTCCTATTACCTAAAAGGGGCGGTGGTGTGCTGGCTGCTGGATTTGACCCTGATCACCCGCTCCCAGGGCCAGGCCAGTCTCCTCACGGTCTTTCAGGACCTCTGGCAACGGTTTGGCATCCCAGAGCAGGGCTACAGCGATGAGGACTTACAAGCAGCCTGTGAACGGGCCGCCCAGGGATCCCTAGCGGATTTTTTCCAGGATTACATCTATGGCACCGCCGAACTGGACTACAACGCTATCCTGCAACCCTTTGGACTCCAGGTGATCCCCATCCCCGGCACGACTCCTTACCTGGGACTCCGCCTGAAATCGGGATCCCTAGAGGTCGCCCATGTGGATCTGGGATCCCCAGCGCAACGGGCGGGGATCTGGGCTGGGGATGAACTCCTGGCCTGGAATGGGCATCAACTCACCCCCACCACTTGGCAGGAGTGGCTCAACCGGGGGTCCCCAGGGGAGGTGGTGCATCTCAGTTTGTTTCAGCGGCAGCAACTCTTGACTGTGCCTGTGACCTTGGCTCCACCCCAACCGGAGCGCTACGAGATCCAGCCCGTGACCAGTCTTACCCAAAGCCAAGCCCAGCGCTACCGCCAGTGGATGCAGCTTGAACCTACGGTTTGAGTTTTTATCCTCACCCCCACGCCTCTCCCGACATAACTAGGCTGCCAACTCCCGTTCAATCACACTCAGTAACTCTGGGGCATCCGGACGAGTCCCACTTTTGAAGCGAGCCACCACTTCTCCTTTTTTGCTGACCACAAATTTTTCAAAATTCCAGCCCACATCCCCCTTGGGATCCACCGCTTGCGTCAAACGAGCATAGAGAGGGTGCTGCTGGGATCCCTTGGCATGAACCTTGTCGAACAGGGGAAAAGTCACCCCGTAGGTGGTGCTGCAAAACTGCAGGATCTGCTCATTGGTGCCTGGCTCCTGAGCGCCAAAGTCGTTGCAGGGAAACCCCAAAATCTCCAGTCCCCGTCCCTGCCACTTCTGGTAGAGAGCCTGTAAGCCCGCATACTGGGGCGTGTACCCACACCGCGAAGCCACATTCACAATCAACAAAACCTTGCCAGCATACTCCCCTAGGGATTTTTCCTCACCCGTGATCGTCTTGACAGGAATGTCTGTGATCGTTGTTGCCATAGCATAATCCCTCGACTCTTTACAGATCTTAATACTTTTTCGGGGTGAGGTGATGTTGGCAGAGGCAGAGTCATCTCCATGGGAGGATGCGAGAATGATTATCGTTAGCTGCAGGTTTTTGAGAGTGACTTCTGCGGTGGTAGCGGTCAGGGATTTAACGGTGTATCGGGGATCCCGGGCTGTGATTGAGAAGGTCAGTTTTGAGGTTATGTCTGGTTCCAACACCGCCATTGTTGGTCCCAATGGTGCCGGCAAGAGTACCTTGGTGCAGGCGCTTGTGGGGATCCTGCCCCGGCAGCAGGGAGAGGTGATCCTCTTGGGACATGCCCTCAGTCCTCAAGGGTATCTGCCCCAGGCTATCCGCCAGGCCATTGCCTATTTGCCCCAGAGCTTTCAGTTTGATCCTGGGATCCCGATGACTGTAGCGGAGTTTGTCAGCTTGGGGTGGGGAATCATGCGCCCCTGTTGGCCCTGGGTGGGAGGTTCCCAGCGGCGGCAGGCGGTGAAGCAGGCTTTAGCCCATGTTCAGGCAGAGCACTTGGGGGCACGCTCCCTCAGTCGTCTCAGCGGGGGAGAAACAAAGCGTGTGCTGCTGGCCTATTGCCTGGTGTGGCCGCGGCAGTTGTTGATCTTGGATGAAGCACCGGCGGGCTTGGATGCCCCTGGGGAACGGGAGTTTTATCGGCTGCTGGCGGATTTGCAGCAGAGCTTGGGATGGACGATTCTCCAGGTCTCCCACGACTTGGAGCGGGTACGCCGTCACTGCGATCACGTTATTTGTCTGCATCGCACCGTCCTTTGTCAGGGATCCCCGGCACACACCCTCACCCCAGACCATCTTGCCCATGCCTATGGCTGGTCACCCCAGCATTCTCCTTTCTCCCCGAATCGTTCTGGATAGGGGATCAATACCTCCCGAAATCCCTGACTGCCCAACCACTGGGCTATCTGGGCGGAACGGATCCCCTGGTGACAGAGGACATAGATTGTAATCTGCTTGTAATCTGCTCCTGCCACGCCCCCTCAAGGGGTAACAGACCCAAGGATTCAGCAAGGGCCAGATTCAAGATGCCCCGGTCCCATTCAGACCGCCAATCCGCGCGAGTAACGTATGAGCTGCTTCACCCCGCCACTGTCCCTCCGCAACCCGCCCGGTGAGCAGTCGCAGATAAAGGGTGGGATCCCCTCGGGATCCCGTCAAGATGACCATAAGGAATTGGCTCTGGCGTTCTAGGGTGAGGTCTTCTTCCTCCATCAGGTGGGCTTGCATGGTCTGCCAGGTCTCCCAGAGCTCCCGACAGGTGCGGCACCACTCTTGCCATTCTGTCGCTGTCAGTTCTAGGGCCCAGTCTTCCCCCCCGAGCAGGCCCTGTTCACCATTCCAGCCAAACCGCCACCCCGCCCCCTGACAGAGCCGCGAGGCTACCCCAGCCATTAGCGCGCCAAGAGGGATCCCACCCCCTCTGGAAAAATTTGATAGGCTTTGTCAATGGCAGCAGCCCACCCCACCACCACTTCGCCGGGATTGGTCTCAATAGCGGTGACAATGGCTGTCGCCACGGTTTCGGGATCGGTGGCCATCCAAGAATTGAGGGCTGACTCCAAGCGCTGCTTCAGTTCTGCCTGCTGTCCGGGATCCCCAGCGAATTCTGCCCGGCGGAGAAAATCACTGCGCACCACCCCCGGATGCACCACACTCACCTGGATCTGAGGGGCTAACTCCCAGCGCAGCGCCGCTGTCAAGCCACTCACGGCAAATTTACTGGCACAATAGGCACTCATCAAAGGGAGAGGCACTTTGCCGCCAATGGATCCCACGTTGATGATCACCCCTTGTTGGCGGGCTTGCATCATGGGCAGGAAGGCTTGGATCATCTGCACATAGCCCCAGAGGTTGGTGTTGAAAATCTGCTGCCATTGCTCTGGAGTGGTGTCTTGAAAGGCTCCAGTCAGACAATAGCCAGCATTGTTGATCAGCACATCCACCTGCCCAAAGCGGTTTTGCACCTGCTCAGCCAAACGGGCGCAGGCTTCCCGATCCCCGGTGGACATGGGCACAGTCAGGACTTCGCTGTTGTACTGCCGCTCCAGTTCCAGGGCCATCTGCTTGAGGGGATCGGCTTGGCGGGCAACCAAAACCAATCGGGATCCCTGTTGGGCACAAAGCCGGGCGGTGGCTGCACCAATGCCTGCGGATCCGCCGGTAATCACAATAACTTTTTCTTTCATGACTTCTAGTTTAGGGGGATTCTCAGGGGTATTTCGATAGTAGTTCTGGAAGTTTACCCCTGTCCTTCAAAATGGACATAGGGAGTTTGGCAGTAATAAATAGTTTGACACGTTTGACTGCTATGAGGGTTCCCAGTAAAACTGAAACGCCTGTGCCGATTGCACACTTTTTTGGGTTTGCTTGGGCAAAAATCAGTGGAAAGTGAGTGTATGGGTCTGAGTCGAAATGGGCATGCGAGCAACAACTATCCCAAAACACTGTCAGTTTCTAGAGATGGGCAGGTAACCACAAGGAGAGTCCGTAAGCGGCGGCCACCAACAGGGCTGTGATCCCATAAAAGGTGCCCACGACTTGTACTTCTGACCAGCCTCCTAGTTCCAAATGGTGGTGAAAAGGGGACATACGCAGGAGCCGCTTGCCCTCGCCGGTGCGCTTTTTGGTGTATTTGAAGTACCCCACCTGCACCAACACTGAGAGAGCCTCCACCACAAAGACCCCCCCCATCAGCGCCAGAGCCCACAGACAACCCTTGAGAATGGCTATGGCCGCCAAGGCACCCCCCAACCCCAAAGATCCCGTATCCCCCATAAACACTTTGGCCGGATAGCGGTTGTGTGCCAAAAAACCCAGGCAAGCCCCCGCTAAGGCAATACAAAGCACCGTCAAACCGGGATCCCCACCGGGGAGTCCCGCCAATCCCAGGGCCACTAGGGCCACCGTTCCTGCTGCTAAGCCATCCAAGCCATCGGTGAGGTTAACGGCATTGTTGGTAGCCAGCAAGGCAAAGACCGCCAGAAACCAATAGCCCCACCCCAAGGGGATCCCTGGCAGCCCCGGTAGCTGTAAGATTGGGGATCCCCCATACCAGGAGAACCAAGCGCAGAACCCTACAGCAATCAGAATTTGTAGGATCAGTTTTTGGTTGGGGGTGAGACCTTGATTGGATTGCTGCCGGATCACCTGCCAGTCATCCAGCCAGCCCACGGCCGCGTAGGCCCCCAGCACCCCCACCGCCGCGATCACCTCAGGAGCCAGGGATCCCTGCTCCCACAAGATCCAGCCCAGGGCGACCCCCACGGCCACCAGTAAGAAATACAGCCCCCCCATGGTGGGTGTGCCGGCCTTGAGGCTATGGGATTGGGGCCCCTCCGCCCGGATCACCTGTCCTGTTTTCCAGGCTCGCAATAAAGCCACCGCCGGGATCCCGATCAGCCCGGTCAGTACCGTTGTCAGGGCTAGCAATTCACTGCTCCCTAGGGATCCCTGGCTGTAGGCTCCCAGCCCTAAGACCAGTGCCAAGAGGAGCGTTAACACCAAACTGACCTGTGTTTTCATGCTTGATTCCTGCCTGATCCCCACACCTGCTTCAACTTTAGCGGGAAGGAGAGGAAAGGGACGATCCCACCCAGGTTTCCGCCCAATCCAACAGCGCTTTGACCTGATCCAGATCCTCGGCTTCGCAGTACAGGCGCAAAACCGGCTCCGTGCCGCTACCGCGAACCATCAGCCAGCCCTGACCTTGGAGCCAAAATTTGTGCCCATCCCGCTGATCATGCCCCACCACAGCCCGATCCACAATCTGTCCTGGGGGGTGATCCCGCAGCCGTGCCAACACCTGCTGTTGTTGTTGGGGATCTTGCAGATGCAAATCCCGGCGCAGATAGACAGAGCGAAACCCCACTTCTGCTTGAATCTCGGCATAAAGCTGGGAGAGATCTTTGCCGGTCATGGCTACAGCTTCCAGCAAAAACAGAGCCGAGAGCATCGCATCCCGTTCCGGCATGTGATTAGGGTAACCGATTCCCCCGGATTCTTCCCCCCCCAAAAGCACATCCGTGGTCAGCATCCGTTCGGCAATGTACTTAAAGCCAATCGGGGTTTCCGTCAGGGGCAAGCCAAAATGCTGGGCCAATTGGTCAATCAATTGGGTTCCACTCACGGTTTTAACGACCTCGCCGGTTTTGCCCCGCCGCTGATGCAAATGCGCAATCAAAATGGGAATCAGTATTTGGGGACTGAGGAAGGTACCCGTCCCATCAATGGCAGCAATCCGATCCCCATCCCCATCAAAGACGACCCCCACCTTCAAAGGAGAGGGATCCGCAGCGATCAGAGCCATGGTGCCCGCAAGCTGGGGGGGTAACGGTTCTGGAGGCATACCCCCAAACAGGGGATCCCGGTTATCCCGCAGCCCGATAATGCGTTTTTTCAGGATCATGGCCATGCCTCCGGCCGCAGAACCGTGCATGGCATCTGCCCACATGGTGGCCTTAGAAATCAAAATCTGGCGCACATCCACCTGACTGGCCAATTGCTGCAAATAAGCCGGCCAGGGATCGAAGTGATGGGGATCCCGCCCTTGCCCTGGGGTCACTTCCCCCTGCTGCACGGCTTGTTCGATTTGCTGGGTCACCTCTGGCCCCACGGATCCCCCAAACCCGCCCTTGACCTTGATCCCCAAATACTGAGGGGGATTATGGCTAGCGGTCAGCACCAAAGCCCCATGACAGCCCAATTGCTTCGCTGCCCAACTGAAAGCCGGCGTGGGAGCAGCCACCGAGGACACAATCACCGGGATCCCCAACTGACTGATGCAGGTGGCGGCGTGGTGGGCAAACTCTTCTGCTAAAAAGCGATGGTCATAGCCGATGACAATCCCCTCGCCGGGGTAAGTACGCTGCAACACCAGAGCGCTGGCCTGGGCCACCCGGGCCACAGTGGCATAGGTAAACTGGTCAGCAATCACCGCCCGCCATCCATCCGTGCCAAACTTGATGGGACTCTTGCTCATCCCCAGATCCTCTGCCACCCTGCCCCATTGTCCCAAGAAAATGGGAGGAAAATAACCCTCATAACCCAATATTTGCCAACACCTGACCTGTGAACGTGATTGCTCTGCCTTCTGCCAAAGCCACCCAAGCCCTGGCTGCCAGCCTGGGATCCCGACTCTTTGGGGGGGCAACCCTGCTTTTGCAGGGCGAATTGGGGGCTGGCAAAACCACCTTTGTCCAGGGCTTAGCCCAAGGTCTGGGGATCCCCGATGCCATTACCAGTCCCACCTTTAATTTGATCCATGAATACGACCAGGGATCCCTACCCTTAATTCACATTGACCTCTATCGTCTCATGCCTGAGGAAGTGCCAGCCCTCGGTCTCGAAGAGTATTGGCAGCGCCAGGATGCCGTGGTGGCAATTGAATGGCCCCAGCGCCTAGTGGAATTACCCCCAGAATGGTTGTGGATTACTCTGGTGATGGTCTCGGAGCAGGAGCGGGAATTGCAGTGGCAGGCCGTGGGATCCCGGCATCAGGCTTTGCTGCCGCGCGCTTGGGCAGCAGACTCTTGACCAAGCTCTACCTGAAACAACTAGGGCAATGCTGAGGATGGAGGGTCTGCTGGCAGGGGCGGCAAAAATTGGCTGAGCACAGCCGCGAGGCGAGTTGCTCCCCCTGGGGATCCCACACGTTCCTGACCATTCTGGATACAGCGCCGCCGGTAATCGGGATCCCCCAACACCCTAGGGATAGCTGCCACCAAATCAGGAATACAGCGAAAGGTTTGCACCGATTCCCCCAAGAGCCGTTGCTGGGCTTCCGCAAAGCGATAGGTAAATTGCGGGCCATCCCCAGGGAGCTGCAAAACTGGTTTTCCCAGACCCACCGCTTGTTCTACCGCTGTCCCTGCCATACCCAAAACCAGATCACACTCCTGTAGCGCATCCCCAAACCGTCCCCACAAACAATGCACCAGGATCCCAGCCTGGCTCAAGGTCTGCCCCTCAGGATCGTAACTCCACTCCGGTGCCAAAGCCGCAAGTTCCCCTGGGGTGATTGCCCCCACCAAAGCCACCCAGAAGGTATATCGGGATCCCGCCTGGGCACAAGCCGCCAAAAGCAAGCGGAGGTTGTGCAGCGCTTCCGGAAGACGGCTACCCGGCAAGAGCAGGAGCTTCGGGATCCCTACATTTCCGGGTAGGGGTATTCCTGAGGGGGTCAGGTCATCCAGGAGGGGAGTCCCCACACAGACAGCTTTGGTCAGCCCCCGTTGCTGCAAATCCTTGGCGGTAAAAGCATCACGAGTGAGAACTGTGACACACTGCCGCGAACGTAATAACCACCACGTCAGCCAAGGCAGGCGGATGCGTCCTTCGTAGTAACTGGAGGTGGAAATCAAAAATACCCCATAGGGGCAGCCGCTCAAGGCAGCAACCACAATCGGATAGAGATCCCCCACCGCCACCACCAAGTCATATCGGCATCGCTGCTGGCGAATCACCCGCCACTGCTGCCACAGCAAAGGGAGCAAACCAGCCGTGAGGTCTCGCCACAAATGCCCATAATTCATGTAGACAAACCCCCCGGAGGGCAAGGGGCGCGTCGGGGCAATCAAAGGGATCCCTTGTTCCCGGTAGGCGTGGCCCTCTCCCACCAAAGCCATACCATGAATCAGGCGGTGGGGGTGTTGGAGGGCCTTTCCGACCCTAGTGGCATTGAGATCTTCCCCGTGACCATTGCTGATCAAAAGCACCCTGTGCTGCACAGTTTCCCACCAATCCGACAGTCCTGAGGGATCCCAAAAAGGGTCTAGGTTCCTAGAATAGGGCAGAATAAGCCTATATCGGGGGAGGCGCAACCATGAAAGATCCAGATGAAGTATTTCGGGGGGACTTGGTCAGAACCCTGATCACCTGGGGGATCCTGGAAGGTCTGTGTTTTTGGGCCATGCCCCAAGTGGGAGCCGTTGAGTTTGACCGCATCAGTCAGTACCTCATGCCCACGATCATCGGGGGTATCGTCGGGTCGTTTATTGTCGCTTTTGCCGGCCGGGCTTTAGTCCAAACAGAATTGATCATGGATGCCAGGGCCAAAAGCCGCAATCGCCGCTTTTTACAAATTGTCAGTCTCCTAGGATTAGCTTTAGCCGCAGCACCGTTATTTATTGGTGCGATTGAGTTTTCTCACTCCATCTCCACTTACGACTGGAAAAATTGGGGCAAAACCCAAGAGGAAACCAGCCCTTGAGTGCTTTCTCAGAGCAGTTTTTGATAACAAGAATCTCTTATACTTTCTCTGAAATCTTATCGAGATAGTGATTGTGCTTGTGAACATCTTGACCCTCTCCCCCCCTCTCCCAGAAGCGGGGAGCCTGGAAGAGAAGAAAAACTTTAGTGCTATTTAGCATGACTCTAAAATAGAATTGGTTAGAATTGATTCCCTTTTGGTTTCCAAGTTCAGCTTGCAAGAGATTGTCTAGGAAAGTAGCCATCCATCGCCATTATTGCTGTCCATTATCGTTGTTTGATCGTTGCTTTGCCACAGTTACGCCATAGTTACTAGAACAAAATATAACAAGATCTAGCAGTCTTTGTTAGGCCTCAGCAAACAGGCAGCAAACACGCTACAGAAATCCGATGAAACTGCCATAAAACTCTAAAAAACTTCAAAAAGAGAGACTTGTAGAAACACAAGGGGTTGCTTTTTGGGGAAGCCGGATCTAGCGTGAAGATAGTCCTCTTCTCTCCTGCCATGCACCTGAGTCATTTGCAGCACCCCAACCAACTGCACTCCCTCTCCTTTACAGAATTGCGGTCTCTGGCCTCGCAAATCCGGGAAAAACACCTGCAAACGGTGGCAGCGACAGGGGGTCACCTTGGCCCTGGCTTAGGGGTGGTGGAATTGACCCTGGCCCTCTACAAGACCCTGGATTTGGATTATGACAAGGTGATTTGGGACGTGGGGCATCAGGCTTATCCCCACAAGATGGTGACGGGGCGCTACGCTACTTTCCACACCCTCCGGCAAAAAAATGGGATTGCGGGCTATCTCAAGCGCAGTGAAAGTCCCTTTGACCATTTTGGGGCTGGACATGCTTCCACGAGTATTTCTGCTGCCCTAGGGATGGCTTTGGCCCGAGATCTCAAGGGAGAAAAGTTCAAGGTTGTGGCGATTATTGGGGATGGTGCTCTCACGGGTGGGATGGCCTATGAAGCCATTAACCATGCCGGTCACCTCCCCAAAACCAACCTCCTTGTTGTCCTCAATGATAATGGTCTCTCGATTTCTCCTAATGTGGGGGCGATTCCCCGCTATCTCAATCGGATCCGTCTTAGCCCCCCCATCCAAACGTTGACTGAAAGCCTGGAGGAACAACTGCGCAATTTGCCCCTGGTGGGGTCCACCCTTTCTCCGGAATTGGAGCGGGTCAAGGAGAGTGTGAAGTTGATCACGGCTGTACAAAATAACAAGGTCGGGATCATCTTTGAGGAATTGGGTTTTACCTATGTGGGCCCGGTAGATGGGCACAATCTCGAGGATCTCTACGATGCTTTTACCTTGGCCCACGGGATCCCTGGGCCGGTGCTGGTGCATGTGGCCACGATCAAGGGCAAGGGCTACCCCCCTGCGGAGCAAGATGGAGTCGGCTATCACGCCCAAAATCCTTTTAATTTGGTCACCGGTAAGCCTATTCCCTCGAGCAAGCCTAAGCCGCCGGATTACGCCAAGGTTTTTGCCCATACCCTCACCAAGCTGGCAGAAAATGACAGCCGCATTGTGGCGATTACGGCTGCGATGGCCACAGGGACAGGGTTGAGTAAGTTTCAGGAGAAATTACCCAAGCAGTTCATTGATGTGGGGATCGCTGAGCAACACGCTGTCACCTTGGCGGCGGGGCTAGCCTGTGAAGGGATGCGCCCGGTGGCTGCGATTTACTCCACGTTTTTGCAACGGGCCTACGACCAGATTGTTCACGATGTGTGTATCCAAAATTTGCCGGTGTTTTTCTGTTTGGACCGGGCGGGGGTGGTGGGGGCAGATGGGCCCACTCACCAAGGACTCTATGACATTGCTTATTTGCGCTGCTTGCCCAATATGACCTTGATGGCTCCCAAGGATGAGGCGGAGTTGCAACGCATGATTGTCACCGGGATCCAATACACGGCGGGCCCGATTGCGGTGCGCTACCCCAGAGGATCGGGCGTTGGTGTTCCTTTGGCAGAAGAAGGCTGGGAACCCCTCCCCATCGGTAAGGGGGAGTTGCTCACCCACGGGGAGGATGTTGTGATCGTGGCCTATGGCACCATGGTGCATCCCGCTGTGCAGGCGGCAGAAATGCTGAAAGAACACGGGATCCGGGCTGCGGTGGTCAATGCTCGTTTTGCTAAGCCCCTCGATACCGAGTTAATCCTGCCTTTGGCGCGGGACATTGGGCGGGTGGTGACGGTGGAAGAGGGTTGCTTGATGGGTGGGTTTGGCTCTGCGGTGGCGGAGGCTCTGTTGGATGCCAATATCCTGGTGCCGGTGATGCGCTTGGGTGTGCCGGATCAGTTGGTGGAACACGCTAAGCCAGAGGAGTCTTTGGCGGAGTTGGGGTTAACGAGTGCTGGTATTTGCCAGCGGATCCTGGCTCTGTTTGAGGGTAAGGTTCCCCTCATGCGCTAGGGGGATTTTGCCCTCACCCCCAGCCCCTCTCCCAAAATGGGCGAGGGGAGTTTGGAATCAATATAACCATCAATAATAAAAATTTATAGCTCTTTGGAGTGACCATACTGGCTGGAGAAATTGGCTGTGGTCCTCGGTTCCTCTACTATGCGCTATAGTTTGAATGCAAAATGTTTGGACAGCACTCATGACTGCATCTCTGAAACGGCGGCACTTTATGGTGGCA
>Ga0272446_1004317_pt1 | contig 16930 bp, 11 predicted proteins | sample YNPCB0061_FD_194587 | JGI IMG/M metagenome (GOLD analysis project Ga0272446, IMG submission 194587) | Hot spring microbial mat communities from Yellowstone National Park, WY, United States - YNP-CB-006-1 | ecosystem: Environmental > Aquatic > Thermal springs > Hot (42-90C) > Sediment | place... | reverse complement strand
TTGAGATTTTCTTGGATATTCCATAAATGAAATTCTGCACCTAACTCATTAGCAAGTTCTCTTGCACTTTCTAAGGTTTTTTCTCCTGAATTTTCTGTTGCTTGGTATACACAGGTAAATAATTGTTTAACAAGAGGTTTAGAATCATCAATTTTTAAATAAGATAATTTGCTTCTTAAACCTTCCCATCCAATTTCTTTTTCAACTACATTTAACATTTTGGCAACCAAAACCCCACAAGCGCAAGAATCTGCTCCCCCTGATAACGAAAGCATATAACCGTTAGAATAACTTTTTCGCATATAATCAAAAAGTCCTAAGGTAACTGCTCTAAAAAATTCTTCTTCTTTGGATTCATATTCCCAATTTTTGAGGGGGGTATCTAAATGAGATTTTTCTTTGAATTGATATTCACTAACCACTAAATTTTCTGGAATTTCAAATTGAAAGTTAAAAGATTTTTTTTTCCCTATTCTGGGAGCATGTAAATCTAAGATGGAAGATAAAATTTGAAAATTTTGATAACCGAATCGTTTATTTTTGTTGTATAATACACCATTTTGAGCGATGATGATTTCACCATCATAAATTACTCTTCCTGCTTCATTTCCCAAAAGATTGGAATAAACGTAAGTACAAGCAAAAGAACGTGAAGCTTCTTTTACAATTAAATCACGGGTTTGAGATTTACCAAAAGCAAAATGGGAAGCTGATGGGTTTAATATTAAATCTACATTTTTAAGAAAATGCCTTTGTGCAGGTCGGTTCCCATTCCATGCGTCTTCACATATTTCAAAACCAATTCTTACCCCGTCCACTTCAAAAATAATATCTCCAAATGGATATTCTTGATTTTCAAAAGTATAAGATACTACAAGATGCTCTTTCCATGCTTTAAACCAACGAGGTTCATAATGAATACCATCTCCTGCTAATTCTTGTTTTGCTACAAAACCCAAAATTTTTTGATTACACAATACTGCTACTACATTGTATAAACAGTTTTCATAAACCATCGGTAAACCTACTGTCACTAATATGCCTTCTGTCGAAGGAAGTATCGTTTTTAAACCTTCTAAAGACTGGCTTAATACATAATTGCTGTAAAAGGTATCTTCACATCCATATCCACTGATACATAACTCAGGAAGACATAGTATGTCTACATTTTGAGATTTTGCTAATTCAATACAATCTAAAATATTTTTTAGGTTTTTTGACCATGCTAATGGTGTTTGATTAAGGCAGGAGCCTGCAATTTTTAAAATTTTCATGAATTTAAATTGCTAATATAAAAATTTTCTTTACATGAAAACAAAAAAATCATCATATAGGTGCAACCATTTAAAGAATCAATGATTTAAAATTTTTGTTAATGTTCTCAAGCATCCATAATCGTCGTTCTATTCTTTACTTAACTGAATAGTTACAATATTTTTTAAAAGTACCACAACAGAATTACTTAAACTTCACCTAATTCATAATGAATAATAGGCAATTTTTACACCATTCACCACAAAAACCATAGCATTTACCCCGTTAATAACACATTCGTTCCAGTCTTGTGGAATTTTTATCCATAATTTACGAATTTTGATTTCAGGATTTAAGCTAATAGAAATCGATTGATTTTCAAAATCTGACGCAATTGCCTCAATTTCTTTACCCGGTAATAAATAACCCTCAGAACCTACAAAGCTAATATCCAATTCAGTATCCACTTTTCTAATAAAAGCAGTTTGACCATATTTCAAGGTTAATTTTTCACCTTTTTTTAATATTTTTGATTGAATACACTCAAAAATTAAACTATCTTCTATCAAAACGGTTTGATTTTTTTTGTTCATATTCACCATTAAGATATACTCATCTTGAAAATTTACAGAATATAACCCCTTATTTTCATTCAAATCTTTGATTTTTAAAGTTTGAATCGGAAAAATTTTTTGATAAATTTTTTGTATAGAATCTGTCCAATACGATGGATTATCAGAAATAAAATTGAGCGTTCCCAAAAGATGATTTACATAAAATAAAGTAATTTTTTGGTATTTTTTTAATTGATTATTTTCATCTCTTAAAATGGAAACATCAGGGTCATTATTTAAGGAAGCACCGTTTAAAATGGCACGGTTAATGGTATTATGAATGGCATTCATGGTAGAAATTCGTTCTAAATTTTTTAGTTTTTTCATCCATTTGGTATCCCAATTCAAGCCGATATCAGGACCGACTCTGCAATACTCAAATTTTCTTAGGGCAGAAGAAAATGGCACACCGCAGCCCAGTAATTTGGCATTACCTTTCCATGCTACTAATAATTTTAACGCATCGTTCATAATCATAGCTCTTGTTTTACCATTTCTTGGTATTAATGCCGCTGCATATAAAAAATCTAACTTTAATAAATCAAAATCCCATTTATTAACAGCTTTTTTAAAAATATTTCTGATATAAATTTGAACCTCTGGGTGGTAAATATCTAATGCAAAAAATGCAGGTTGAAAAAAACCTGACCATAAGGGATTAAATCCTACTTTTAACAATTTTTCTTTATTCGGTTTATAAACTAACCAATCTTTTCTTTCTTTATAAACGGTTGATTTTTTTTCAACAATAAAAGGGGCAAACCAAAGACCGGCTTTGTATTTTCGTTTATGAATATCATCTGTTAAATCTTTTAAATTTTTTGAAAATTTTCCATTAGGTTCCCAATCACCAACCTTTTTCTGCCATCCGTCATCAATTTGAATGTAGTTTATTGGTAATCGATTATGATAGAATCCCTCTAAATTTTCCAAAATAATATTTTCATTAATTTTGGTGTAATAATTATACCAGGATGTCCAACCAGTAACCGGAGGCTGTTTTTTTATAGGAAATAATCTTTCAAAATATCCTTGAATTTCATTCCATTGAGCATTGGATTGATAATAAATTTGTAAAATATCTACCGGTTTTTGGATTTCCCAACCTTCAACATCTTTATGAACAATAATTTTTTCTGAATGTATTTTTTCAATTATGGTGTAAGCATTATCATCATTCATTGATGCAATAAAGTAACGATTTTGTTTAGAATTTTCTAAAATGGTAAAAAAATGACTTCTTGGATTTTTTTTGTTATCGGCAATCGAATACCAAAACGAATAATCACCGTAAGGTTTTACCAATCTTCCGAAAGGGAAACCTACCTTTTTTACTTTTTCTTTTGGATAGTACCATTTACTCAATGTCCAAGATTGAAAACCATTAGCAAAAAATTTTTGATACTCTGGTGTTTGTAATTGTACATTGAACTTTTTTAAAGTAAATGGAACTAATGGAATTAGTCGAATACTTAATGTTGTGTCGGTTTTGACAATTTTTAAACGAAAATGTTCATTATCGGTTGAATTAGGGTCAATATTTTGAAATTCAAAAAGTGCATCTTCAATAAAGTAAGAGATGCTTAAAGAAATAATTTTAGGCGAAGCTAAAATTAAATTATAGCTATAAAAAATAAAAAAAATTAATTTTTTTTTCATGATGATTTGTAAGCTTTGAAGTTATCAATCGAACGATATAATAAACTCATAATTTGAGATCTAACGCTTTCATTATTAAAGATAGGATTTTTGGTATTGGGATAAGTACGATTAGATAAAAAAACGAATACAAGGTCGTATTCAGGGTCAATCCATAAGGCGGTACCTGTAAAACCTAAATGTCCGTAAGTATCTAAACTTGCCTGTGGACAAGTAGGACTTATTTTATTTTTGTTAGGTTCTGGTTTATCAAAGCCTAAGCCTCTTCTGTATTTAGATTTGGTTTGTGAAGTAAAATATCGTATAGTAGCAGCATCTAAAAAGCAAGTTCCGCCGTATTCACCACCATTTTTAAGCATTAATCCAAATTTTGCTAAATCAAATATGGTAGAAAAAAGCCCTGCATGCCCAGCAATTCCCCCCATAATTGCGGCATTAGGGTCATGAACAAAACCTTGAATTTTTTGCCTTCTCCAATAACTATCAATTTCGGTCGGTGGTATAATATAATTTGTGTCTAAGGGCTGTTTGTAGGGCTGAAAAAAGGTATTATACATACCCATCGGTTCATAAAAATGAATTTTACAATATTCATTCAAATTCAAGTTACTAACTTTTTCTATCAACTTACCCAAAAGTATCATTCCTAAATCACTATAAACCAATTCTGCTTTTTTATTGATTTTTACTTTTTTTACTCTATTCCAAAAGATAGAATCAAAACGTTCATGAACCCAGATTTTGTCTGTTAAGGGAATAGTAAAACCATCTTTTGGTGTATTAGAAATCATACTGGGGTCTGATTTACCGTTTTTAAGACTGGCAGTCCAAAAATTTTCATAAGCAGGTAAACCAGAAGTATGAGTAAGTATATCGATTAATCGTAATTTACCAACAGGTTCATCTTTTAGTTCGGTTAGGTATCTACCTAATGGTGCATACAAGTTAATGATTTGTTCTTCGTAAAGGTGCATAATACCTAAGGTCGTAGCAACAATTTTAGTAACAGAAGCTAAATCGTAAAGGGTGTACAAAGGGTCTAAATCTTTAGCAGTTTTGATATATTCTGCTTTACCGATTGATTTTGCATAAACAATTTTATTACCTCTTGCCACTAAAACAGAAGCACCTGGAAATGCCTTATGCTTAATATAATGATGGATAGCAGTATCTATTTTAGTGAGTGTAAAATAATCCATACCTACATCTTCCGGTTCCCCAAACTGAAATCTTTGAATGCTATTAAAATACAAGGGTCTTTTAGAAAATTTTGGAATATAAATTGGAAGTTTGCCCTCGGGTACAAGCCCACCAAAAATCACTTCAGCAACACCCTCTTGACACTCCCTTGCATCTTCATAAGCAATTATAATCGACTCTTGAGAATCTAAACTATTCAATAAATAGGGGCTACCAAATACCGATATTATTCTTTTGGGTTTCTCAAATTTTTGAATCTCTAATAAAATCTCCATAGCACCAGGGGTAAACCCATTCAATTCTTTTTCTTTACCATTCATTTTATAAATACCGACTATGATATAATCATAATCACGCAGTAAACTTTTATAATTTTGAAAAGAGTTTTCATTGGAAATTTTGATTTCGTCAATTTTAGCATAAGCTCTTAAAGTTCTTAAAAAAACAGGTACTCCGGTATAGTTTCCTAATTGTATGTAAGCAAATTTTTTATTTAATTCTTTGATAGGCAAAATTCTACCTTCATTTTTAACAAGAGTAATGGATTTTTTATAAAGTCTCGAAACTAACAATTCGGCACTTCTTGAATGTAACACTTTGTACACCTGCTTAGTATCAACGAATTTATTTTGTGGTAATTTGAGCCATTCTTTTGCTAATAAAACTTTAAAAACTCTATCATCAATTTCTTTTTCTGAGATTAATCCATTTTGTATTGCCTTTTTTATTTTTGCTATGGAATTAGGGATATTATCCGCAAATAATAAAATATCATTACCTGCTAAAAGCGCTTTTAATTCAATATCACCACTTTGGTAATATTTGGTAACGGCACCCATGTTCAAGGCATCAGTAAAAACTAATCCTTGAAAATTCAAAGAATCTTTTAATAATTTTTTAACGATTAAAGGAGAAAGTGTTGAAGGAAGGTTAGGAGTAGGATCTAATGCGGGGATATACAGATGCGCTACCATCACACCCATTACACCGTAATCAATCATGTGTTTAAATGGATATAGTTCTAGACTATCTAATCGTTGCTGATTATGATTCAAAATCGGTAAATCTAAGTGAGAGTCGGTATCTGTATCTCCGTGACCAGGAAAATGTTTGGCAACAGCTATTACCCCATTTTTTTGCATACCTTGCATCATCATCAATGCTTTTTGCGTAACATTATGTTTGTCTTCACCAAATGCACGAAATCCAATGACAGGATTATTAGGATTATTATTCACATCAACTACGGGTGCAAAATTTACATGAACCCCAACAGCTTTCAATTGTAATGCTAATTCTTTACCCAATGCGTAAAGCAATGAATCATCTTCGATTGCCGCAAGCGTCATATTTTTGGGATAACGAATACATGAATCTAACCTCATCGATAACCCCCATTCCGCATCTTGGCTCATTAATAATGGAATATCAGAAATTTTTTGAAAATAATTAGCATGTTCCGCCTGCCTTACGGGTTGCCCTTGCATGAATATAATCCCACCTATTTTATATTTTTTTATTGCCTCCTCAACTGTTTTTAAATTAGAATTTTGAATTCCAGTATATGCGGGTATCATAATCAGTTGACCTATTTTTTCTTCTAAGGTCATTTTTTCTAAAGTAGCTTTCGCCCATGAACCTTTAATAGAAAATAAATCCTCTGGTTTTTCTATAATTTGACCATTTGTACTATCAAAAAAGTGCAAATTCAATATTAAAATTTTAATGAAAAAAAACTTAAATGCCCGCATTGTTTTTTACCAATTTGCAAAATTATTCTTTTTTCTAAATTTTTGAGAATTGAATTTTCCACGCAATAAAAAACTACGCTTTTAAGGCGTTTATAAATCGAATAAACAACTTTGTGAATAATTAGGGCGTGCCCCATGCACTGCGTATAAAATTTAATAAAAAAAAACTTTAATTTCATTAATCTTCCAACTCAGGAAGACTCTCTTCTTCGGGTAAAGCAGAAGCAAAAAAAATATAAAAAATTAAAACCATACCACCCGAGAAAAACAAAAGAGCCGTAGCAATAACTCTTAGTATTATACTTGGTATTCCTAAATATTGACCAAAACCACCAAAAACGCCAAATATCATTCTATCATTTTTTGACTTTGCTAATTTCTTAATGGATGGTTTTCTTAAACCTTGAGATAAACTCCCTTGAAACTTCTTAAGTTTTTTTCTTATCGTTTTATCAGGTTGATGATTCAAGGCATGTAGTAAAACAGGCACTGAAATAGCAAGACCAATAATTATAATTGGTAAGGAAAGGTCATATAAAAAAATAGAAAGAATTCCCATGAGAATCATTAATACTCCGAGAATTACCATCAAATTTTTTTGCTTTATCAAAAATTTTTTATTTTCATTTTGAGCATTTTGCGAAACTATAATTAAATCTCTTGCATCAACTAAATCATTATTGGGATTTGTAGTTGAAAGGCTATCAAAAAAAGAGTTAGATAAAAATTGGTGTTCAGTCATAATCAATGTGGAGCATAACGGATTCGAACCGATGACCTCTTCAATGCCATTGAAGCGCTCTAGCCAACTGAGCTAATGCCCCGACGATAACGCAAAAGTACTTATTTTTCTTTATTCCACAAAATTTTTTTATTGCTTTTGGAACTTCTCCAAACTGAAAGTCCTTGATATACAGAAGCTAAACTTAATTTGAGATTTTGCCCAAGAGTCTTGTGTCGTAGTAAAATAATTGAGTTCAGAGATAGCAGGGTTGTTTGCAAAGTTCAGGGTAAAAACGTGTCCGCCCGTTTCTATCTCAAACCCCATGGATAAAGGGTTTTTTCGATTGGGGTGATTTTGGTAAAATGGATGCAAACTATAGAAATAGTCGGAGAAAACCGTTATTCTGTCTGTCAATTTGAAGCGGGCTGCGGCTCCTAATATTAAGTAATTGTTTCCGTCAAACTTTTTATTATTAGGATTTTGTTGTTGAACGATAAAGTTCCTATGAAACCATGAAGGCATCAACTGAACAGATAATCTTTTGTTAATTTTAGAAGCAACCAAAGCCTGCGTAAAATAGCTTAGTCGATGACTTTCGCGTGTATCAAAATCTTTGTTTGGAACTTCTGCATAGAGACGAGAAGTCGAAACACCCGAATATCCCAAAGTTGTAAAGATGGTTACCGTTACAGGCATCTTAAAATCTTTGGTTTGTCTTAAAACCGTATATTTTGCCGAAAAATCAAACAGTTCCATGATACGGCTCCGCCCAACCCCGACTGACAACTTTTCAGTGATACCATAATCGAAGGAAAATCTTATATCACTTGCATTATCCAAACCAAAAAATGTGTGAGCGACTTGGTTGAAAGTTAAATTTGAATTGGCAAGGTTTCCAAAGCGATGTAAGATTCTGTACTCCAAATGATTTTTTTTCACCGTTTCAGTGGTTTGTGTATTGCCTAAACGAACACTTTTCCACGTAGCAGATACATATTCTTTTTCTTTCTTTTGAGTAGAATCCTGAGAAATTACATTAAGCAAATCGTCTTGGGCTATAAGATATTGAAAACCTAACAAAGGAATGAAGAACAAAAAAAACTTACTGAGGCATGCCATCGTTAATCCATTTTTTAATTTTTGAAATATCACAATTTGGTAATTTTGAAGCAGATTTAGGCATTTTTGAGTATCCAGGTAGCCACTCAATTGAGCCTAATAATACTCCCGAGTTTGCGGCGGATTTTACTCCCTCGTAATTACTCAAATCCCAGCCTCCACTGGGATTATTGGTATTGTGGCAACCTATACAGTTCAAATTGAAGATTGAATTCACTTCACCGTAAAGAATAGTGCGGTTGGTATCGCAAACTGTGGGGGCAGAACACTTGGAATTTTTCGCTCCAAACTGAATCCAACTTTTCACGATCATTTTTTCCTCATCACTCAACTGGGGAGAGCCTTTTGGCGGCATTTTCCCAAATTGTATCTGAATCCATAATTTACTACTGAAAGAATGATTGGGGGCAACGGCTTTCATTACCCCCTCGTAGTTTGTAAAATCATAACCTCCTTTTAAATCCACATTGTTATGACATCCCGATGTTCCACACTTATTTACCAAAATTGGCAAAACCTTTTGCTCAAAGCAAACATCAGGAACGTATTGATCATTTCTACATGAACAAAAAAACAAAGTCAAACAAACTAAAGCATATTTTTTCATTTTCACTCAGCCACTTGAATTTTCTGATAATGAACTTTTTGGCTAATTGTAGTTACTTTGAGTAAGTAGGTTCCGGGAGCAATATCATAGCCTAAAATTACTTTACAAGATTGGGAGGACTGTTGAAAAGGTAAAGCGTGAGATTTTCCAGCCATGTTATAAATTACCACTGATTGCAGAGCTTCATTGATTTGCAAGTTAAATTCATTTTTGCAGGGATTAGGGAAAACTTTTAGATCGGCAAAATGGTTTTTGGGAGATGAAGCCGTAGGAATGGCAGGCTTCAGCACGAGCGAAGTATTGGAGGCCATATCGCCGGAGGTGCTACCGTTGAGATTTACAGAGTTGGCAGCTACATAAATAGTAGCTTGCCCGCTTGCGGGAGCTTTCCAATCGAATTCAAAAGTAGCCGAACCTGTTCCCGATTTAGGCGTGTCATGCGTCGCGTTATTTCTAGATGCGGAGTTCATAAATTTTACTCCCGTTCCTGGATTTGACATAGTCCCGGAATTCGCGTTTAACGAATCCAAGATTTCACATCCAAACCCAAAATTTTGATAATCCTGATTCGCAATGGTAATCAGCATACGGTAAGTGGTATTCGGTTGGTACTCGTTGTTAACCATCGGAGGTGTAGAAGAAACCACAATGCTGGTGGTACCAGTACCTCCTGAATGGCAGTCCCTACAAGTACCCTCACCAGGTGAGCCGGTTTTTCCCGCCTTTCCACCTGAATTCAATACAGAAAAACTCATCAAAACGAAAAGAGCAAGTAAAGTTGTACCCAAAATAAAGTTCTTCTTGGTCATATATGCAAAATTTGAATTATAGCGACGTAATTTTAGAAAACCATACAAAGCCACGAACCGTCCTCTTGTTTTTCATATTCTATTTCAACATCATCGATTTCATAACCTAAATATTCTTCAACAAAATTTTTTACAGAGTTTTTATTTTGAGTAAAATAATAATAACCGCGAAACTCTAAATTACTTTGAAGAAAATATTCTTCACCGGAGCCAAGTTCAGCTTCAATGGTACAAGGAATTTCATTGATTTCGTAATCATAATCACCAAAACTTACCCCTACCACCTTTGTTATAGAAGCGTTTAAATCACCTTCATAAGTAATTAATTCTAAATCTTCGGGATTATCTACCTCTGTCAATGAGATATCGTCAATAGTATATCCATCGGTCGGGTAAATATCACTGAAAGATTCAAAAATTTCGTCTTCAGAATCAATTTGTACTTCTACTGACCAAGAAACTTGATTACTTTCATTCTCAACAAATAAGCCAATAATGTAAGCATCACAAATGTTGTATTCTTTTTCTCCTATTTTTAAAAAAGAAACAATTGTTTCATTTTCTTCATCATGAAAGTATTCGTTCTCAAACTCTTCGTTGTCATTAACAATTCTTATCGGCATATAAAAGCAAAACACAAATTTAGCAATTTTTGATTGAAAAATTGTTTGTTTCAAAAAAAAATTTTAAAAAATTCTTAAAATGAAGTAATAAACGACTAAATTAAACACAAGAATGATAGGAATACCAATAAAAAATTTAGGTTTTAAAATTTTGTGTCTAAAAATAAACATAGATAACAGCATAAAAGGTGCACCACCTGCTAAGGCAATTTTTAGTAATCTGCTTTCAGGCACTCTTGATTGAGAATTAGATTTTGAAATTTTTTTGTCATAATACATGTACCCCATCGCAACGATGTTTACTAAAATTGCATAGATTATAAAAAAACTTCTTACAATTCCTTTAAATATAAGAAAAAGCAAAAGAAAAGCAAATAAAAAGAAAAAAAACTTTTTTATCATGGTGCCAATCTACTTATTAACCAATGGTTATTATTTTTTTCGTAGATAATTCTATCATGTAATCTGCTTTTTCTACCTTGCCAAAACTCAAAATAATCGGGTATTAGTTGGTAACCACCCCAGAAATCGGGTCTTTTAAGTTCTTCAACGGATTCCCATTTTTTAACTTCATTTAATAAATAATCACGATTTGGAATTTTTTTACTTTGAGGTGAAATCAAAGCACTAATTTGAGAAAGTCTTGGTCTTGATTGAAAATAAATATCAGAAGTTTGAGGATCTAGTTGAGCAATTTTACCTTCAATTCTCACTTGTCTTTCTAATTCATGCCAATAAAAAAGCAAAGAACCATAAGGATTTTCAGCAATTTCTAATCCTTTTCTGCTTAAATAATTGGTATAAAAAACAAAACCCATAGTTTCTGTCATTTGTCGAAGCAAAACGATTCTTGCAGAAGGTTTACCATCTTTGGTACATGTTGCTAAGGTCATGGCATAAGGTTCTTCGATGGTAGATGATTTGATTTCCTCAAACCAATTTTCAAATTGGACAAAAGGATTTTTATCTACTTTTGACTCTAATAATTCATCTTTTTCGTAATCTTTACGAGCAGCAAATAAATACTCATTCAGTCTTTCCATTTCATTTATTTGACTTTCAAGATTTGTCCAGGTTCAATTTTTGGATTGTCTAAATTATTGATTTTCATTAAATATTCTTCTGTAACATTAAATTTTTTAGCAATTTCGGATAAAGTTTGATTAGGTCTTACCGTATAAAAAGCGGGTTTTGTTTGGGTTTTCACATCATGTGTTGAAGAGGTTTTAGAGTCCTGAGGTTTATTATCAGGTTTTTCTTTCAAATCATAATTATTAGGTGCATCTTTTAGGTCAAATTTATCCAAATTATTTTGATAATTTTCATTTTTCTTGATTTCCTCAACAATTTCTTTACGCACTCTAAAGTCAGAAACAAAGAATCTTTTCTTTTCTTCATCGGTGAGTGGTCGGGTAGCAAAGTTTTCGGAATAGTCAATTAATTCTTGTAAGTTGGGGAATACTCTGTAAATTTCGATAGAAAAATGAGGACCTGCCATAGCCATTCGTTTAGAGTCGGGACTGAATGCACAAGCATAGCCTAAACCTGGTGAACCTTTGAAAACTGCTAGTCTTAAAAAGGATTTTCCGTCCCACAATCTAGCAGATTTATCATCAGAGTTAGTAACGATTCGCTTGTCATCAGGGCTAAAAGAGGCTTTATATACATTATCTAAATGACCTTTCAAATTACCGACTTGCTCGCCAGTGGCTACATTCCATACTTTTGCAGTGGAATCTTTACTGGATGTAACTATGAGCTCACCGTTATGACTAAAAGCCACATGATTAACTACATCATGATGCCCTCTAAATACTTTGATAAACTTACCGGTTTTACCGTCCCATAATTTACAAGTGAAATCTTTAGAAACTGTTGCGATGTATTTATCATCAGGACTGAAAGTTGCATATTTGATAGCGCCTTGGTGCCCAACAAGTGTATTAATTAACTTTCCGGTTTTAACGTCCCAAAGTTTAGCAGTAGAATCAGCAGAAGTAGTAATTAACAAATCACTGTTATTGTTGAAAGCGGTATAAAGAACATGCCCTGTATGCCCTTCTAAGATAAATTGAACATCTCCGGTTGCTGCGTCCCAAATTCTAGCAGTTTTATCGATTGAAGAAGTGGCGACACGTTTGCCGTCATTGCTAATGTCTACGGATGTGAGGGTATTTTTATGACCTCTAAAAACAGCCAATAAATTAAAGCGTTGAAAATCCCAAAGTCTTGCGGTGAAGTCATCAGCTAAGGTAGCTAAGGTTTTACCATCTTTAGAGAATTTAGCAGCTTCAACGATGTGGTTATGACCTTGTAAAACACCGAGTTGTCTACCTGTTTCGATGTCCCATAATCTAGCAGTTTTATCCCAAGAAGTAGAAACGAGGCGTTTACCATCAGGGGAGAAGAGGTTATAAATCATTTTGTTTTTATGCCCATTAAGCGTCACAAGCGGGTCTTTGTTAGCAATTTTGTTGATAGAATAATAAAGGGCAGCTTCAGCTTCTTCAACGTAGGGTCTATCGGGGTCTTGTAAATTTTTAGGAAGTGCCTCACGAGCCAATAATATTCCTATATCAGGACGATTTTCATCTACTTGTTGTTCGGCTTGAGAAGCCAAGAATAAAGATTGAGTAATCAAAGCATTGTTTCTTTGTTTTTTAGCGATTTCAGCTTGTTTTCTTGCTTCTTCTTCTTTTTCAAGAGCTAATTTTGTTTTTTCTTCGGCGATTTTGGTTTGTTTTTTAGCTTCTTTTTCATTTTCTTCAGCTATTTTACGCTGTTGTTCAGCAATTTTTCTTTCATTTTCAGCAATTTTCTTTTGATTTTCGGCTATTTTCCTTTGTGTTTCTGCTTTAATCTTTTCTCCTTCAGCTATTTTCTTCTGGTTTTCAGCGATAATCGCTTGTGTTTCCGCTTTCAGTTTTTCGGTTTCGGTTACCATTCTTTGGAATTCCGCTTCTTTTTCTTTTTTTATGGCTAAATCTCTTTGGATTTCAGCGTATTCAGATTTTTCGATGGCAATTTCTCTTTGAGCATCTGCCTCATATTTAGATTGTAAAGCCATCCAAGCTGCAATTAATGAAACAATTAACAAAGTAGAAATTAAAGAAATAGCAAATAAAACAAGCCTTCTGTTTCTATCAATTTTTTGTTTAGAGAGGAATAAAAATTCTTCACAGTCTTCGTGATAAATAGCAGCTTGCTCTGCTGGCTCCATCATTGGATTAATTTCCTCGGGAGCCATATATCTTAAAATCCAAAAAGCATTAGGCTCTGCCTTTGTCCACCAAGCATTGAAATAAGTGTAAAGACCTGAATTTAACAAATATTTAGGATCTTTTTCATTTTCTAACCATTGGTTCACTTGGACTTTAAAATCCCTAAATATAGAAACCGATTTATGCTCTTCTTCAGCCCATTCAACAAGTAAATCCCAATTTCTTATCAAAGATTCATGAGTAATATCCATTACTGCATCTGGAGACAAATCTCTACTTGCCTCATCATCTGTTATGAAAGGTTGAATAAAAGAATTACCCGTTTCACGAAAAATATTAATAACTTTTACAAATTTTTCTAATGAAATATCATTGTTCCCTAAGATTGAGTAAATTTCCATTAAACTCATACGATTTCTTACCGCACGGTTTTCATCAATTTTGGTAAGACAAACAAAAGTTGTTTTGATGATTTTTTGAGCTTCTTCTTTGGAAATATTATCTTGGTATTTTTGGTTATAAATTTCATGAGCCGTTTCATAAAGTTCATTAGCATGTTTGCTTAATACGTTTCTGAGACGAGGTTTTTCGAAGAGGTATTTTTTTTCTTCCGGTAAATTTTTTAAAAATAACTCAAATTCAGGTTGAACAGAAGCTGGTAATTTATTGATAGCAATACCACCAACTTTTGCGTAATGAATGATGTCAATTTCTTCTTTATTGATATGGGCTTCTTTCCACATTTGGTAAAGAGCATGCTGGAGAACGGGGAGTTGGTCGGTACCATCGCCGAGGTCATTCAAAATTCTTTGTGTCAATCTTAAAGAGATTTTATCACCATTTAAAATTGCAGGTGCTTGAATAACTTCTTGGATTTCTTCTCTTTTTAATCTTGGAACAAAATAAGTGGAATTTCCGATTAGTTCAGCGAAGCCTCTAAAAGCTACACATTGACCAATGTAATCCGAACGCATGGTAAAGACAACATAAATAGGTAATTGCTCTTCACGAGCTAACTTGATGGTTTCTTGTAGAACGTTAATAGTAATTTGAGAAACAGGCGAAGCCACACCGTCTCTATAATTTTCTGAATTCGTAAAAAATTCTTCAAATTGGTCAACTAATATTAACAAATTAGAAGCTTTTCTTTTCATTGCTCTACGAGTTTCCTCGTCTGCATCTGCCCACTCTATAGAGGTCATATCGCAGTAAGCGTCAGATTTTTTGTAGATATCTACGAGTGCTGAAAAACCATAGCCTAATTGAAGTTCTACCTCATCAACATTTTTGAGCCTTAGACCTTGTGACAAAGCAGCAGCCAAATTACGAAGAGGCGAGCGTTCAGGCTTAAAATCAACAACTGTCCATTTTGTAAACAAACCTTTTAAAAACCCGGCTTTAGCATTAGGAATAACACCCGCATAAATTAAAGAGGATTTACCGTCTCCTGATGCACCTGTAACCATTACATACTTGTTATGTTCTAACATTTGGATTACCGCATCAATATGTTTATCTCTACCTTTAAAATAAATAGATTCATTTTCATTGAAAGGTCTTAGACCCGTGTAAGGAGAAAAAGTTTCTTCAACTATTTTACCGGTTACACTTACTTTGTTATAAACCTCTAAAATTTTAGCATAAATATTTTCTTTCTTTGAAACAGAAAGTAAAAGTTGAGGAGCTTTAAACTTTATAAATCGATTTCTTCTTGGTTCATCTTCTCCGATAAGTAAAATAGGGGTATTATTAGAAGCACCACCGGACAATTTCCAAACTTGTTTAACAAAAGCTAATGCCCAATCAGAACTTTCTTTAAAAAAAACGATAGTCATTTTAGCCTTGCGAAGCATTTTTATGGCTTCTGTCCTATAATCTAGATTTTGTTCCGGAACTACTGTTAAAGTGGATAACTTATAATTTTCATTAAGTTTCTCTACTATTTCGTAGCAATCACCTGCATCTTGTACATTGGAAATAAAAGAAATATCATATTCTTTTTTTACTAAAATTTCTTCTTTGTTGATTGAATCTAAGGTAGCTATCAAATCATCAATAAATTGAGCAGAACTATTAGTATTGGTAAAAATGACATCATCGGACAAAGAATTAAGGATTTGATCAATTAGCAAAGCCTGTTGTTCTTGAACCACAACATCTTTAAGAGGATAATTCCATACAAAACGTTTAAACTTACCGGAAGTTCTTTTAGACATGATACCGGCATTTTCATACTGATATTTTGCCAAGGAGGTATAGGGATCACCTTTGATGGTTCTGCCAAATTGAGCACCAAGTAAATGAATAGAACACTCAGAAATTTCAAGTGCTTTGGCTACATGTTCCACAAATTCAGGTTCTAAAGAAGGTTCTGAGACTTTTGGATACACATCAAAACCGGCTTTTTCTAACATAAATTGGAGTTGAGTACGAATCGTATCTAACTCGGGGGTTACCCATGCTAAAAATACAGGATTCTTTTTCTCAACTTGAACCGCCTTCACTTCTGATGAAGTAATAGCATCATTAACTTGAAAAGTGGGTCTATTATCCATAAACTTGGAACTTATGTTTTATCAACAATTTACAAAAGTAATACCTTTTCTGTTCATAAGCAAATAAATTTTCAAGAATTTAATATTTAACTTTTGAACAAAGTTATTCACTATTCAGTGGAAAAAACCAATTTTATGAATGAACAATTATTAAAAAGTGAAGTACCGTCACTAAACTATTAACTTTTCAATACAGTGATATGGTTACAAATAAGTACTTTTGATTTTGTTAAGCAATTTTACGTATTTTAATTTTTACGTAATCAATCCCACTAAATAGTCTTAATTTTGCAACATGGCAATTTTAGAAAGGTTATTAGGAAAATCAGCAGATAAAACATTAATTGCGTCGTTACAAAACGAATTAGAAGGTCAATTAAAAGCCCTTCATGAGGGTGCCATAGTCTCTGAAACAGATATTAGAGGAAATATCACCTTTGCTAATGATACTTTTATTGAAATCTCTGGATATTCACGAGAAGAATTATTGGGAAAAAATCATAGAATATTAAAATCCGGTTTACAGCCCGATACTATCTTTGAAGAACTTTGGAAAACCATTTCTTCGGGAAAAGTTTGGAAAGGAATTATTTGTAACAAGAAAAAGAATGGAGATTTTTATTGGGTAAAATCTACCATTGTCCCGGTTTTAGATGACAATGGAATTCCTAAAAAATATGTAGCAGTTCGTTTTGATATTACTGAACAAATTAAATTACAAAATGAATTGCAACTTAAATTAGAAGATTTAAGAGCACATGAAGAAGAAACTCTTCAATTAAATGAAGAACTCA
>Ga0272446_1004316_pt1 | contig 16931 bp, 14 predicted proteins | sample YNPCB0061_FD_194587 | JGI IMG/M metagenome (GOLD analysis project Ga0272446, IMG submission 194587) | Hot spring microbial mat communities from Yellowstone National Park, WY, United States - YNP-CB-006-1 | ecosystem: Environmental > Aquatic > Thermal springs > Hot (42-90C) > Sediment | place... | reverse complement strand
TACTTCATTCGCTATGCTCATTGCGGGCTTTTCGCTGCTATCCCTCACGCGAAAACAAGGTAAAAACATTCTCTTTTTTATTTTGATAAAGTTTTGTTTTTCAATGTTTTAGAATGAACTGCGAGGGCGGGGGCGAAGCCCCCGCCCTCGCAAAAACACGCATATACAATAAAAAAAAGTGTTTTTTTACCCTTTCACTCATGGGCGGGTGGGCGGGTAAACCCAAAAACCCCAAAAAAACACTTCTTTTACGTTAGGCATGCGGAGGGCATGCGTGCTTGCACGCATGGTGCGTCCAGCACCGAAGCGATAGCGTAGCCCGCAGCACGCCGACTGCGCAGCAGGAACGCCCAAAAATGAATTTGCGTAATAATATCAGTGCGTTTTTTGTACATTAACCCATCTCCACAGTAGTTAAAACCTTTTGAATAACAATTACAAACTCTCCTTTGGGATTTTTGTGCTTAAAATGTGCTATTAGTTCTGTAACCGTACCACGCAAGGTTTCTTCAAAAAGTTTGGAAATTTCCCTGCTGATGGATATTTTAGTTTCTTTACCAAGGTAAAATTCAATTTCTTCCAATGTTTTCAATAATCTGTGTGGAGATTCATATAAAACAATAGTTCTTTCTTCTTTCTGTAACTGTTCCCAACGGGTTTTACGACCTTTTTTGAGAGGTAAAAATCCTTCAAAGCAAAATCTGTGTGTAGGAAATCCGCTATTTACAAGTGCAGGAACAAAAGCCACTGCACCGGGTAAGGTTTCTATTTCAACTCCATTGTCAATAGCTGTATTCACGACTTCATATACCGCATCACTGATACCGGGCGTACCTGCATCACTGACTATGGCAATACTTTTTCCTTGCATAATCAACTCCACAATATTTTTTGCTTGATGACTTTCATTATGCTGATGATAACTTATCATTGGGGTATGGATATCAAAGTGTTTAAGCAGTATTCCTGTAACCCGTTTGTCTTCTGCGGCAATATAATCTACAGATTTAAGTACCTCAACAGCACGAAAAGTCATATCCTGCAAATTACCTATGGGTGTTGGGACAATGTATAATTTCTGAATTTTATGATTCATTCGTGCAATATTACTCAATCTCTATGAAGCTAAATAACCCGTACTAACTTTACAAGTTCATCTTTATAATTTTTGCCTATGGGAATATTGTGGTTTTGAATAAATACATGACCATCTTCAATTTTGGTAATTTTATTCACGGCTACAATATACGACCTGTGAACCCGACAGAACTGCGGATACGGCAAAATATCAGCAAAACGTTTAAGCAAAGCACCGGCTAACAAGCGTTTTTCTTCAAGCACTATGGTTGTGTAGTTGTCAAAAGCTTCCAAAAAAAGAATATCCTGAATTTTTATACTGACCATGCGACCTCTGTCGCGTACAAAAAAGATATCTTCTATTCCAAAACGTTGTTTGTCAGAAGCACTAGATTCCTCTTCCTGAACAATATTTTGTTCTTGCTCTAAAAAAAGAATGTATTTATTGGCTTGCGAGGGCATTTCGGAAACAGATATTTTAATTTTCTCTTCCAGATTGTAGAAACTTGGTTCTACCCGGTTCAGAAAAGAAAGAATATTAGGGATAAAAGCCGTAATTTTTTTACCTGTTAAATCCTGTTGTTTCAACATTTTGAGCGCATTGGTGTTAAAAAACACAATGTTTAATTCATAATCAAAAATTACAATTCCTTTGTCAAAGTAAAGGTTGATAATGGACATGTACTCACTTTGCTGGTGCAAGTTTTTATGTTTTTGCAAAGCAATTTCAATGGCAAACTGCAAATCTGCATCTTTGAAGGGTTTGGTTAAATAGCCAAAAGGTTGCGTTTCAATAGCTTCCTGAAAGGTTTTACTATCTGCAAAAGCAGTAACAAAAATTATAGGTATATTATATTTGCTGTGCAGTTCTTTGGCTATATCTATACCGTTTTTATCTCCTTTGATGTGAATATCCATTAAAAGTACATCAGGTACGTTACTGGAAAGGAAACTCAATACATCATTGTAGTTATCCGCATTACCAAGTACCTCGTACCCCATTTTAGATAGTCTGAGTTCCATATCCATAGCGATAGCGAACTCGTCTTCTACGATAAATATTTTAATTGCCATAGCAATAGCAGGTAAATTGAATGTGCAAATATAACTTTTCTTTTATCAAAAAAACACGAAAAAATAAACTTATACTTTACAAACCATAATTTGCTCTTTACCCTGTTATCAGTTTGAGTATTCCGAATACAATAAGAATATCATAAATAGCATGCGTCCATGCGGCTACACCAAAACCTCTTAATAAAAATATAATTCCGAGTACTATTCCTGCTCCCATTCTGAAAATAAAGGATTTCCACGTAAATATATCTCCTCCTGCGCCTGTATAATGCACATAGGAAAATATAGCGGCAGAAATCATAAATATAAAAAATTTTGGAAGAAACATTTTCTTTTCAGGATACATGTTGTCTAACAACACAAATGGGAAACCAATAAATAAAAATCTAAAAAAGAATTCCTCATAAAACCCCGCCCCTAAGCATAAAGCAAACTGCGTGATTTTACCTGGTTCAGATTCAAAAATAATAAGTTTTTGTCCAAAAAAAACAAAAGTAACCAGAGGTGCTAAAATAAAAGCATACAGTATAGATTCTAATGTCATACCGAGCAAATATGCTTTTTTAATTTTTATACCTTGTTTTCTGTCTTTTTGAACCGTAAAAATACAAAGTGCCACTACCAAAACCCCCATGACAATACTGCCCCAGAAGCCAATTAAACCTACAAATTCCTGTACCCAGTTTGCCATTCCATTGATAATAGTAGACTTTTCAACACGTATCAATATTTCATATCCTATCAAAAGGGGTAGGGAAGCCAATAAAGAATAAGAGGCTTTTTTGGTCGCTTTGAAATATCCTAATTTTGTTTCTTTGGGTGTATCGGATTTGGGTTTAAAGAAACTGTTTTCACTGTACATATTTGATTTCTATATTAAATTCTTTTTCGGTTGATTTTAACATTTCTGCAATAGCAGGAGTTATTTTGAGCAAATAATCTGTTAATTTAGGGTCATTGGCTTCAATACGGGCGTATACGCTTTTTTTGTTTGCAGGGTTGATAATGGTAATAATTGTTCCTACTTTAATATCTTTGTGAATAGCTCCAAAAGTATCAGGCTTTAAAAGACTGTCTGTTACAAGGGCTTTTCCTGTTTCTGTTTTTTTCTGATAGGGTTTGACAAACACTTCATTAACCACATCTTTTTTACCTGTTTCGTCCTGTGCTACTACTTTAATTTGTGGATTAGGATTATCAAAATTTGGATTTGAGTTAGTGTTGCTATTTGTATTGGGGGTGTTGTTGGTAGTATTTTGTGATACATTTCCTTGTCCGTCAGAATAGCCTACAATGAGTTTTTGTCCAATTTGGAGAACAGGCGTTTGTTTAAACCCATTCCAATTATATAAGGTTTGTAAAGAAATTCCGTGTTTGTTGGCAATGCCCCCGGGTGTATCTCCTGATTTTACGGTGTAATACACAGGTTGAGAAGTTTTTTTTGCAGTATTGGTATTTTGCGAAGCATTTCCACGGGGTATATGTAATATTTGCCCCACGCTGATTTTATCTAAATCTATTTCAGGATTAACTTCTTTGATAGCGGTAATGGAAGTATTGTATTTTTGTGCCAAACCCGATACGGTATTGCCTTGCTCTATTTTATAGATAATGCATCTTTTTCCTGAAATTACTTTCTGACCAATAGAGTCTTTGGGCATATACGCATAAGCGAATAAGGTACTGAACATACCAAAACACACTATCCATAAACGAATCATAGTACAAAAGTACAAATTTTACCTGAAAAATATAGATTTCTGCAATTATTTTAGAAGGTTTGGATTTATTACTGATGTTATGCAAAATTTTCTTGGGCGTTCCTGCTACGCAGTCGGCGTGCTACGGGCTACGCTATCGCTTCGGTGCTATTCGCACCATGCTGACGCATGCCCTCCCCATGCCTAACGCAAAAATAGTTATTTAGAAAGTATCAAAATCAAAAGTTAGCACATTAGCCCCGTTCTCCGCTAAGCTAATGTTAGGCGAATTTGTTACTTTTTTCGCACTTATTTTCATAGTGTGATAGTTTATTATCGTAAATTCTTCTAAAGCTTTTTTGTTGTAGGCTTTCCAACCACCCCTAAAATCACGACTGGAAACTGAAATAAAATCTGCTAATCTTTGTGAATTAAGTTGTTCTAACAAAAAAGTATAATCGCCTTCGTATTTGATGCAATATCCTGAATAAAAAGTGGCTTCTTCATTTTCTACCAAAATAAAATTAGGTTTGTTATTCATTGGAGAAAATAAAATTTTTTTACCAAAAGTTGTATCTAATCCTTGACTTCTGCCGAAAGCATACCACGCCACGGGATTAGGTTTGCCATTATCTCGCTTATCTAATTCCTTTTTTACGCTCAAGAGATACTCGTAAGCCAAAGGAAATTGGCTTTTTAAAATTTCTTCGGGAATAATTTTGTGTTTTCCATTTACTTTTTGGTAAGGAAATAAGATATACTCGCTAATTTCATCGGTACTGCTTTTAAGTTTTGAGGCTTTAATAATTGGTTTTAAAATTGACTTTTCTAATTTTATTGAACCCTTGAAATGCGTTTTTGCCATCACAAAATCAGGTTCATTTTCAATTTCTTGAATTGAGAAAATATAGGCTTTATCACAAAGAGTTGTTATGCCTACGTGAATATTGCAAATTTCCTTTAATTTTATTCCTTCTTGTTCTATGCATGGATTAACACTTAATTGCCAAATTTTTTGATTTTTAATTTTGTTAAAGGGTATTATTCGTGTTTCAAAGCTATTTTCTGTTTTGGCTTGCTCAAATACAAAAGTTTCATTAGACTGTTTGCCAAAGATAGTAATAGCACTGTAAGTAGTAACATTGTTAAATAGTTGAATATCGCCATAATTCGTAATCTTTTTTAAGTTCTGTTTATTAGCAAAGTAGGCACGCATACATTTTGCCGTTTCGCTATAAAAAAATGTATTGGGCGTAATCAATCCACAAACCCCATTTTCTGCTAATAAAAAATCACACAACTCATAAAAAGCAATGTAGGTATCGGTAGAACCATTTTTACAAAACTTATAGAAACTCTGCACAAAAGTTCGTTCGGTTTCTTCTAAATGTTGTATGCGAATGTAAGGCGGATTGCCGACAATAAAATCAAACTTTTGAGTATCAGATGATATAATCTTTCTTAGTGAGTTACATACTTGAATATTCCAATTCACTTTTATATCAAAAGGTCTTACGAGTTCATTTAGATTTTCAAGGCAATACGCAACAGCTTGTTTATCTATGTCCCAACCGTAGATTTTTTCTAAATTCTTTTGTAAGGTTTCTTTGGGTGAGAGTTCAATAATTTTTTCGGCTACCACAATCAAAAAACGACCATCACCACAAGAAGGGTCTAATATAGTTTTACCCAGAATATCTGCATTATTAAAACCAATATCAGCCAATATTTTCTCCACCACAAAACGAGGTGTGTAAATCTGCCCTAATAGTTTTTGATTATTGTAAGTTTTTGTTAATGAAGCCATTATTATAATTGAGTTTTGTAGAATTTAGCAAAGGTTATCACTTCTTGAAAAAGATTGGAAATAGAAACTTTGGTATCGAATACTTCTGCAAAGGTACTATCTAAAACGGAATTGGGCTTAATTTTTTTGACTTCGCAAGTAGTTTCGTTGATTTCTACCAATTATTTTTACAATTTGACCCAACGTTATAGAGTTCACAAAGTTACAAAAAATACAAGTGAAATGAAAAAATTTTTTAAAATTTTGCAAATCTCTTGTTGTATGTAGTTGTGTACGCACGTATTTGCGTGAGGGATAGCAGCGGAAAGCCCGCAATGAGCGTAGCGAATGAAGTACAGGCGTGGCATGCCACGTCTCTACCAGCGTATAGCCCGACCCCGAAGCGCAGCGCAGGGGACACGCCCATAAGATAAATAGTATTTCAATACTTACACAAAACTTTTCTTTTGCTTTTTCGTATCTTTGCAGTATATTTATGCAAAAAATCAGCATAATTATTCTTTTGTTTTGCAGTATAATCCGCTTTTTATACGCTCAGACAGAAGCAGAAGGTTTAAAAATTGGAGATAAAGCCCCACAGTTTGTCGCTGTGGATAATCATGCTATGCCCGTGTATCTGAACCGTTTGCTCAAACAAGGTCCTGTGGTGTTGATGTTTTATCATGGAAGCTGGTCAAACTCTGCTTTGATTCAACTCCGAAACTTACAGGACTCTTTATCAATGATTTATGAAATGGGCGGAGAGGTGATTGCCATTACTACAGAAAGCATGGAAAATGTGATTAAAATCAGTAAAAAAATGCAGGTGCATTTCCCTATTATATCTGACAAAAATCGTATGATTAACCTTCGTTACAAGGTAGGTAAAAATATGGAAACCAGTAAAATAGAAGAATATAAGAAAAAAGGCTATGATGTTAAAAAAATGACATCGGACAGCACTGCTTTTGTGTCTATGCCTGCCACGTATATTATTGGTCAAGATGGCATTATCAAAGCGGCTTTTGTAAGCAAAGAGTATGAAATTACACCCAGTATCAATTACATTATTGCCAAACTGATGGAAGAAGGGCTAAAACCCCGTAAACGAAATGATGATGATGGCTAAATTCTAATCCGCATACTCATACTCAAATTCATTGTAACCCATAATTTTGTCTGTTTTGTCTTTTTTGGTGGCTTCTACTTCATCACCAAATTCGTTGTATTTATAGTTCCATTTGAAGTATAATGTTTTTTCATCACTGAAATAGTCATATTCCAATTCATTTCCTTTGGCATCATACTTTATTACGATTTTGAAACGAATATTACCATCTCCCCTGTAACTGACTTCCTCAGTGTTTTTTCCTTTGGTATCATACTTGTAGATAGATTTCCATTCTAACGAACCATCAGCGGCGTAATCCTCTTTGGCTATTTCATGTCCCTGGTCATCATACTTGAATTTCCATGTAAAATTAACTTTACCATCAGCCTTTATCTCTGAAATTTCTGTAAGTTGTCCTTTTTCATTGTAGGTATAAACCGTTTTATACCATGGTTTACCATTTGGACGAACATAAGCCTCTTCTACGATTTGATTTTTGTCATTATACTTGGATTTCATGCGGTACTCCAAAATATCCTCATCATTATATTTCATTACTTCCTGTACTAAACCTTTGTTGTCATAATTGTACACAGTACGGGAAAACTGCATACCGTCACGCTTGTAAATAATCTGTTCTGTAAGGCGGGCTAAACTATCATATTTATTGTTCATAAATAAAACTTTGCTTTCTTTTTCCACATACCCATCACTGTTTATTCGAAAATCATACTGATATACAGCGCGAACCTTTTTATTGCTGTGTGTATGTGAAACTTGCGCTTTGATTGTTATGCAAAAACACAGAAAAAAAATGAAAAAAAATACGATTTTATGTTTCATAGCTTTTCAAAACGAATTACTGTAAAACAAAAATAATATCTTTGTTGTAAATATGCAATATTTTGCAAAGATATTCATGTTAGAATTTGTAAGTGGGGCTATTGCATAAGTAAAAGTAAAATTTGTTTGGATAAATCACTTGATTTCATTTAATTTGCAGAGATATTTTAAGTTCAAGTATGAAACCTTTATTTATTTTATTGTTTTCCATTCTTTCTCTTGTTTTTTTACCTTCTACATCTGCTATTGCGCATCAGTCGGTAAGTGTTGCACCTAAAACCAACCAAAAAAACATTACTGCCAAAACTTTCAAACTTTGGAAAGTTCAAAAAAGAAGGCACAGTAATCCTGCACCAATATTTCTGGTAATTGCGTTAGCGGCCGCGGCAGGTGCTGTGGCAGTGTATTTTCTTACTCCCTTAGTGGTGTTAGCCGCAGTGTTGGGGGGCATAGCATTTATCGGATTTATTTTGTACTTTGTGTACTCAGGTGCAAACTAATTCAAAAAACTTATTTATTCTTGTTTTAGGCATTGTTTTTATTGTACGATGCCTTTTCATTTTTTATGTTGTGCATCATCAGGTATATGCGTGGGACGACAGTTATCAATACTTGCAGATTGCCAAAAATTTACCTCATTTTTCACAAATGAGCGAACCTCCCTACGTTCCAGACCTGCAAAGAATGCCCCTGTATCCTATTTTTTTATGGTTATGCGGACTTAATCCCGTGATAGTGCTTTTTGCACAACTCTTCTTTCAATCCGCAACTGCATTTTTTATGTACAAAATACTCCATTCACATACAAAATTTGCTTTTCATGTAGTTTTTGTATATTGGATTATGCCAAATGGTATTTTATTTTCTTCACTTATTCTTACAGAATGCGCGTTTGTCTTTTTTATGACATCAGGTTTGTATTACATACAACAAAAAAAATGGATATCAGCCAATATTTTAATTACACTGAGCGTTTTTATCCGTCCTAACAGTGTTTTAATGTTGTTTTTTTTACTATGTATAGGTTTGTTATATTTGTGGCGTAATAAGGCTTCAAAACAGGTTGTAATATCTTTTTTTACAGGGATTAGTATCAGTTTTTTATGTGTTTTTGGGTGGATGTATAGAAATTATACAATTTCTCATCAATGGAAATTGTCTGTTTTATCAGATAATACCTTAATTCATGGGCGTTTAGGCGGATTTTTATGTTATCAAAAAAAAATACCTTATACAGATGACAATTTAGTATGTCAGTCAGAAGCCTATCTGATTACGCAAGGCGTTAAACCCCTCAAAACATATTATTCTGATATGCACAGGCAGGAAACAGAATTATACACACAGGAAGCCCACAAAAAAGCCCGTCAGTATATTTTTGACAATTTTTCAGCGTATATTTTGTTTCAGGCAGATTGTGCTTTTCAGTTATACAAAGGCATGGGATACAAATCATGGTTGAATATCACCGAAAACAAACCATTAAGTGTTGGTATGGCAGTTTTGCAGGTGTTGTTTACCTGTACTTGCATGATATTACTTTTCCGTGCAGTTATTTTGATAAAACATTTGGAATATATGCAAATTATAGTTTTGTTAAGTGTACTTACTATGATAGTGCTTGCTTTATTACCTTATGCAGACACGCGCTACCGTTTTCCGACAGACAGCCTTATTTTTCTTTTACTTGTCATGGGCAAGAAAAAATATTGATGAAGTGGTGTTACGCAAGCTCATTTTTAGGGCGTTCCTGCTTGCTTTGCGGCGCAGTCGGCGTGCTACGGGCTACGCTATCGCTTCGGTGCGTTGCACCATGCTAGCGCATGCCCTCCGCATGCCTAACGCATGTATGCGTTACGTATTTGTACGCGCGTATCTGCGTGAGGGATAGCAGCGGAAAGCCCGCAACAGGCGTAGCCTGTGAGGACTTGCAGCGTATAGCCCGACCCGAAGCGATAGCGCAGGGGCACGCCCATAAAAAAGCAAACACTTGAATAGTTGCCATCAAGGATTGTTTGTATCTTTGCAGGAGATTCCGTTTCAAAGTACAAATATGTCCATTCGCACTCACAAAACTTTTTTCTTTATCTTAAACTTGATATTGTTTAGTTTTCTTATCGTTTCTTGTGGAAAATGCAGTAAAAGCAATGAAGAAAAACGTCAAGAAAAAATAAAACAAGAAATTTCTGCTCAAAAAGATAGTGTAACGGTAAAAGTACATAACTTTCATCTTGCTATGGACAGCGTATATTTTTTATGGAAAAAAGACACTACACAATCTTCTTTGGCATTGATTAAAAAGCATCTTGTTCCAAGATATGAGCGATTTATTGTAAAATACATCAATCTTGGCAAACCTATAGACAGCACTGATGCCCGTTGGCTGATGACTTTTCAAAGTTACAAACACCCCAATCCGAGTTGTGATATAAGTCCGTTGAATGTTGTGTTAAGAAGATTGCTTCGCACCAAGGACAAATATGCTTTTGAAAACATAGGTTTAAGAAAGTTAGACAGTGCGTTGAAAAAATTGCCTGCTAATTGTGCAGAAGTACAAAAAACCCGTTTATATCTTGCTCAGTTTTTCAAAACAAAAGACATAAAAGTTATGGAAAAACTTATTTTTTCCTTACAGGAATTAAGCGGCATTTTTGACTGGCAATATCTGTACGCAAGCATAGACAAAGCATGGAAAAACCATGACGTAAAGCAGACTATGTTACCAATAGCAAAGCGTTATCATTATTTTTATCCGCAGAAGCAATTACCCCCGATTGTGTTGTTTGTATCCAGTTTGGAAAAAGATGCCGAAGTGGTTGTGGATACCAGTTTTATTGCCGTTTCTATGGATTTTTGTTTGGGGGATACCTTCAAATTTTATCAAAATGACAAGTTTCCCATCTATTTGCATCAAAGATTTAACCTTAAAGCCTATCCTTATACCGTTATGAGAAGGTTCGCAGGGACACATTTTGCCAAATCAACCAATAAAGAACCTGTATTTGCTGAAATTATGCTTAAAATGGGCGCAGCGGCGTATTTTACCAAAAACATGATAGAAAATGCAGAAGACACTCTTGTATTTAGCTGTTCAAAAGCAAAAATGCAGTGGGCATACCAGAATGAACCTTTTATATGGAAAGATATGGTCGGTAAGTTGTATTCTAAAAATGCCACTGATTTTCGTAAATATATAGAAACTGCTCCTTTTACCAAAGGATACAGTGACAAATCACCGGGACAATTGGCAATGTTTATCGGATACAGAATCATCAGCAGTTATATGGAAAAGCACCCCAAAATAACTCTCCCCGAGTTGATGAAAACTCAAGATTGGCTGAGTATTCTCAAAGAATCCGGTTACGAACCGCAAAAGCCAGCATAAAATTTTATGTTCTTATAATATCATGTTACAAAACAATTGTACTTTTAGGCTATGTTTGCATTTGAAGTTTCAGGAAACACCATACTAAAAGGAGAAATACAGCCACAGGGCGCAAAAAATGAAGCCTTGCAGGTTTTATGTGCGATATTGCTTACCCAAGAACCTGTAATTATACATAACGTTCCACAAATCAGAGATGTGTTAAAACTCATAGATTTATTGGGTTTAATGGGTGTAGAAGTTAAAAAAACAGGTTCAAACAGCTATATCTTTCATGCAAAAGAAGTGGATTTGGAATATCTTGGCACAAAGGATTATGCTAAAAAAACGCAGGAATTGCGGGGTTCTATCATGCTTATCGGTCCGCTTTTAGCCCGTTTTGGGAAAGGATTTATTCCTAAACCCGGAGGAGATAAAATCGGTCGCAGGCGTTTGGATACACACTTTCTTGGATTTCAAAAATTAGGTGCTACCTTTAATTATGACTATAATCAGGACGTGTACACCATTGAAGCCCAAAAGCTACGAGGTACATATATGCTGTTAGATGAAGCCTCTGTTACAGGCACAGCCAATATTATTATGGCATCAGTATTGGCGGAGGGAAAGACTATCATATACAATGCCGCCTGCGAACCTTACATACAGCAATTATGTAAAATGCTCAATCGTATGGGGGCAAAAATATCAGGAATTGGTAGTAACTTACTGACCATAGAAGGCGTAAGCAGTTTGGGCGGAACAACGCATACCTTACTTGCGGATATGATAGAAGTAGGCAGTTTTATTGGTATGGCGGCTATGACTCAAAGTGAAATCACTATAAAAAATGCGAATATCCCAGAATTAGGACGTATTCCTGCTGTTTTTCAGCAATTGGGCGTGAAAATGGAGTTCAGAAATGATGATATTTATATTCCTGCACAACAAATCTGTGAAATAGATACTTTTATTGATGGTTCAATTCTTACTATTTCTGATGCACCTTGGCCAGGGTTTACTCCTGATTTGTTGAGTATTGTGTTGGTGCTTGCTACACAATGCAAAGGTACAGTTTTGATACATCAAAAAATGTTTGAAAGCCGTTTGTTTTTTGTAGATAAACTAATAGATATGGGCGCACAGATTATCTTGTGCGACCCTCACCGGGCTACTGTAATAGGATTGGCAAGACAGGCACAACTCAGAGGTATTTCGATGACCAGCCCTGATATACGCGCGGGGGTAGCCTTGCTTATTGCCGCTATGTCTGCTAAAAGTAAAAGTACAATCTTTAATGTTGACCAAATAGACCGTGGTTATGAACGTATAGATGAACGATTAAATGCGTTAGGTGCTCAAATAAAGCGGTTTGAAGTATTAAATTAAAAAAATTAGGTAACTATTTACGTGGTTTGTTCTTTACTTGGGCGTGCCCCCTTCGCTATCGCTTCGGGGTCGGGCTATACGCTGGTAGAGACGTGGCATGCCACGTCTGTACCTCATTCGCTACGCTCATTGCGGGCTTTCCGCTCCTATCCCTCACGCAGATACGCGCGTACATATACGTTACGCGTATAAAAAAGAAGTGTTTTTTACCTCATTTTCACTTGGGGGCGGGTGGGTGGGTAAACCCGACACCTCTCAAAAAAAACACTTCTTTTGCGTTAGGCATGCGAAGGGCATGCGTCAGCATGGTGCGAACAGCACCGAAGCGATAGCGTAGCCCAAAGCACGCCGACTGCGCCGCGCAGCAAGCAGGAACGCCCTAAAAATTATTTTCCTATACTTGTTCTTGCAAGGTAAATAGTTACATTAAAAAAATTATACTATCCTTTAAACTTTGCACAGTATTTGCCGTCATAAGTACAAATCATCATCTATAAGTAATTATGAAAAAGTTATCATTTGCAATGTTTATTGCGTTTCTTGTTGCAGGTTTAATCTTCACCTCTTGCCGTAAAAAAGAAGATGTAAAACAAACGTTGGAAAGCATTCAAGCCGCTGAAGACAATGGCATGGTAGAATCTGAGTTTGACAATGCCAAAGATGCTTCTGATGCAGAAGCAGGTGCTACCTCAGGTGTAAAACGTACTACGGGTATCCGCAGGGTGATATGGGTATTACCCCAAGACTCCGCTAAAACTTCCGTAGTAGTAAGCGACTCGGGAAGCTACAAAAAAATTGAAATCAATTTTGGTAACACTCCCGTAGTTTGTAATGATGGTAAATACCGTAAAGGTTCTATCATTTATCGTGTAGATACTGCTTTCTACAAAACTACTAACGCAAAAGCTTCTATGACTTTGGCTAATGGCTACGCCGCAGGTTTTGATAAAACAAACTTAACTCAATTTACAGGTAAAAGAGAACTTACCAACAATGGAAAAAATACTTCAGGACAACCTCAATTTACATTAACTGTAACAGGTGCCAGTGCAACTACAACCAGTGGAACAATTACTTGGACTTCTACCCGTGTAATTACCAGAACTGCAGGTTATACCACTCCTCTGAATATCTGGGACGATGAATATTCTGTAACAGGAACAGCATCAGGAGTGAACAGAAATGGAGAAGCCTTTACTGTAACTATCAATACTCCATTGTACAAAAAAATCAAATTAGGTTGTGCCAGTACTTTCGTAACCGGTGTATGGACGCTTACTATGACAAGTTCAAGCAAAACAATGGTGTTAAACTATGATGCCTATAATGACGGTGCTTGTGATAAAGTTGCCAAAGTAACTATCAATGGTAATGACAGAATTATAACGGTTCAATAAGCAGACGCACTTAGTTATATGGTGAAAACAGCGCAGAGATAAGTTAATTTCCGCGCTGTTTTTGTTATCTTTGCAAATTGTTTTTTTAACCTGTTAGTATATGTACAAAAAGCCCATTATTCTTTGTGTTGATGATGAGAAAATAGTATTGGACAGTTTGCTCGAACAGTTGGAAAATCATTTTTCGCACATATTCAGTTTTGAAATGGCAGAAAGTGCAAAGGAAGGTTTAGAAATTATAGAAGATTGTATTGCCCAAAATCAGGATATAGCAATTATTATTTCTGACCAACTAATGCCAGGTATAAAAGGAGATGAGTTTATTATTCGTTCACATAAAATTATTCCTGATGCACTCAAAATCCTTCTCACAGGAGAAGCCAATGTAGAAGCTATCAGTAATGTTATAAACCATGCTCAATTGTATAGGTATATCCCTAAACCCTGGGAAAAAACAGATTTTCTGCTCACCATAGAAGAAGCCTCAAAAAGCTATCTGCAAAAAGCAGAACTCAAAGAATACAATAAATTACTCAAAAATCTTAACATAGCTTCCCAAGAATTATCCAAAGAAGTAAACTTAAACGGGTTGCTCAAAAAGTTTTTGTCTCTTGTCGTAGAAAATTCTTACGCTCAAAAAGGGGTTATATTTACAAAAAAGCAAGAAAAATTGTGGTACAGGGCAGATTGTCTTAAAAAAGACAAAGTTGTAAATCTTTATGATTTTACAGAAGATCATATTATCACTGATGATACAAAAGCCCCTTTTTCTATCATTGAAACTTGCTACACACAGATACAAACCTTGCTTTATACAGGTAATAATGAAGTATTTGACACCAACCCTTACATACAAAAAAATAAAGTAAAATCATTTGTAGCTATTCCACTCATAAAACACGGTAAAGTGCTTTCTGTGCTTTATTTAGAACATACTCAAAATAAATCCAATTTTACCCCTAAAATTCTGGAAGCTTTAGATGTACTGGTATCTCAGGTAACTATCTCATTAGATAATGTTCAACTTTATAATAATTTGGAAAAACGTGTAAAAGAACGCACCAAAGAGGTCGTTGCACAAAAAGAAATTATTGAAAGCCAAAATAAAGATATCCTTGACAGCATACGGTACGCCCGCAGAATACAGGAAAATATTTTACCCAATGATGAACAAGTTCAGAAGATTTTTACAGAGTATTGTATAATTTACGAACCCAAAGATATTTTAAGCGGTGATTTTTATTGGTTCTCTATGCGTTATCATTATGCTTTTATGGCAGTAGCTGATTGTACAGGACACGGCGTACCCGGTGCTTTTATGTCCGTAATAGGACATACACTGCTTAATCAAATTGTAAATCAGGAAGATATATATGAACCCGCCCATATTCTTGACGCACTCCATAAAAAACTCGGTAAATTTTTATCCTACTCGGAGGGTTACTCCGAAAATGCCATTCGTGATGGTATGGACATAGCATTGGTTCGTTATGATATTTTAGATAAAAAAATCCATTTCTCAGGGGCAAAAAGACCTATGATTTTTATTTCCAAAGAAGGAGAACTACATGAGGTTAAAGGTTCTTCTTATACTATTGGTGGAGAAATAAATGTAGAAAAACCTCTTTACGAACAACATACCCTCAATACCCACACTGGGGATAGGTTTTACATCTTCTCTGACGGCTATACAGACCAGTTTGATGAGGAAGACAAAAAACGCTACTCCTCTAAACAATTCAGAGAACTTTTATTAAAACACAATTCTGTACCTATGTATAAAATGAAAGAAGTTTTAGGTCATGAATGGTTGCGGTGGCGTGGTTCAAATCAGCAAACAGATGATATTTTAGTAGTGGGTGTTCAAATTCCATAACCATAAGGTCAGAAAAAACAAATTCATGCTTGCCGAAGAAAGCATATTCAATCGCATGGTATGCTTAAAATCTGCCATTTTTTCATCTTTGTAAACCAAACGAAACCAATACAAAAAATATATCAACACAAAAATCATAAAACCTTGAAAAACCACAAATTGATGAAAGGTAAATAATGTATAAAACCCTGCGTTTGCCAATAAAAACCAAAATGCTGTAAAATAAAAAGTCCCTCTGATGCCTAATTTTATACTTATCGTTATATCTCCCCGTCTTTTATCCTCACCATGCTGATAAATTTGCGTCATAGGATATGCTCCGCCCAACAAAACTGAACTCAATACAGCGGGTAAGCACACTTTTACAGATGTTATTTCTGCCGTAATATTCCCTTTCAAACCTGATAATACCATAAGGTAAGTTACAAATCCTTGAAAAATAAATACTGTCAACCAACCTAATACAGCATATTTTTTTAACCGTATTTTAGGATTACTGTACGCTTTGGAAGCTAATCCGTACAACAGTATCAACAATACAAACTCTAAACCTAATACAAAACCTAATCCGATAGCTATAACATCCATACAAAGAGAAACATACCATAATTCTTTACTTATAGGTAAAGGTTTTTCTACTCCGCCGATACTACCTTCATCTTTGTCATAATAACTGTTATACCCGTTGCTCGCAGGATACACCAAAAAATGTAAAATAAAAAAGGTTAAAACTGCCCTCAAAACAGATACTTCTCCTGCTTGACTTAACCCAAACAGGTACACAGGTAATAAAAACAATGAAAACGGAAAACGTAAATGTTGTACAGTACTTTTTTTAAGGAACATCAGGCAAATATATTTCAAAAAAGCCTTGATTTGATTTTTTTCTTATTTTTGCAGGATAAGTATATAAGCGGCACCATAGTTCAATGGATAGAATAGAGGTTTCCGGAGCCTTTGATGCAAGTTCGAATCTTGCTGGTGCTACAAAATCTGTATTATGAAAGTACATTATGCACTGTTTGCTTGTGTTTTTTTCGCTATCATAGCCTGTAAAGAAAAAAAACAAATTCAGAATGAAGTAAAATTTACCCATAAAGACAGTGTAGAAAAAGGATTAAACCGTATTCCTTTGGTACAACAGTCCCAGAAATCTGTACAGCACTATATGCCCCGCGCCACGTATGACGGCAATTGGAGATTACTCATTCAAGATTTAGCCGAGGCTAAACGAAAAAACAAAGAAGTAATTGTAGAAGCCTCCCAAAACAATGACCCTGATGCTCATTTACTCGGTGTAGATATGACGCA
>Ga0272446_1004314_pt1 | contig 16933 bp, 9 predicted proteins | sample YNPCB0061_FD_194587 | JGI IMG/M metagenome (GOLD analysis project Ga0272446, IMG submission 194587) | Hot spring microbial mat communities from Yellowstone National Park, WY, United States - YNP-CB-006-1 | ecosystem: Environmental > Aquatic > Thermal springs > Hot (42-90C) > Sediment | place... | reverse complement strand
GGCGTCGGCCTGGGAGAGCACGAACTGTAGGGGTGGCTCGGTGTTGAAGTCGTAGAAGGCGGTGCCGCCCCGTGCGGTGAGACACACGGCGGCCAGCGCCGCCCACGTCAAGGGTAGGAGTTTGTTTTGGTGGACGTACTGCCCGGCATTCTCGTTTCCGAGAGCACCGGGAACGGCAGTTTCTTTCAAGACTGCCCGGTTTAAGCAAGGCCGAAAATTTTCGGAATCGTTTCACGCGCTCACCTTGCGGACTCCGCCGGAGCGGCGGCCCGCCGAGGGCGCGGTTCCGTCCAGAAAATCCTCGCGAGCGGCGCGTGCGGCTTGGCAGGATGCGCCACCGGCATGTTGCAGTTTCTCGGCCAGCTTCTGACCTGGGCCCGCCCGTACCGGGCGCGGCTGGGTTTGGGGGTGTTGCTGGGCCTGGTGGCGGGGGTGAACGAGGTGCTGGTGGTGCTGGCGGTGTATTTCATCTTCGCGGTGATCTTCCCGCAGACCGGCGGCGCGGAAATCCAGGAAAACCTGGCCCGGCTGGGCAATTACCTGCCCGGGCTGGCGAACTGGCTGGGGGAGCGGCTGCACAGCCTGGCCACGGCCCCCACCCTGCCGGTGGTCGTGGCGGTGGTGGCCGTACTGCCCGCGGTGATGGCCTGGCGCGGCGCGATCAATTACCTCCACCAGTACCTGCTGCACTGGGTGGCGGTGCGCGCCGTGGCGGACCTGCGCGGCCGGCTCTTCGAGCACCTGCTGTACCTGCCCCAGCGGTTTCACGCACGCACCAGCACCGGCGAGTTGATGTCGCGCCTGGCCAACGACGTGGGCGCCATTCAGGCCTCGTTCGCCGAATCGCTGGTCTCGGCGATCAAGGACCCGGTGGCCCTGCTGGCGTTCGTGGTTTACCAGATCACCCAGCAACCGCGCCTGACCACGCTGTCGCTGCTCATCTTTCCGGTGTGCCTGGTGCCGGTGATCGTGTACGCCCGCAAAATTCGCAAGTCGGCCGTGGCCATGCAAAACGAGGCGGCGACGGTCTTCCAGGGCCTGCACGAGGCGTTGAGCGGGGTGTGGATCGTGCAGGCGTACAGCCTGGAACCGATCGCGGCGGAGGAGTACCGGCGGAACATGCGGCGGTTCATCAGCCAGTACATGCGGGTGGTCCGCGCCAGCGAACTGCCCGGGCCGTTGATCGAGTTTTTCGGGACCGTGGGCGCCGCGGCGCTGCTGGGGTTTGTGGCCCTGGGCGGCGACCAGCGGACCAGCGCCGCGGGGTTCATGGCCTTCGTGACCGCCATCATGCTCATGTACGCCCGCATCCGCACGGTGGTGAAGGTGTACAACCGGCTGGTCCAGGCCCGCGCCGCCAGCCAGCGCGTGTTTGCCCTCCTCGAGACCCGCTCGGACCTGCCCGAGCCGGCCCACCCCAAGCCCCTGCGCGCCGCCGGACAGGACATCCACTTCGAGCACGTGCACTTCGCCTACGACGACAAGCCGGTGCTGCGGGACATTCATCTCACCTTCCCGGCGGGCCGGCTAGTGGCGTTGGTGGGCGCCAGCGGCGCGGGCAAGACCACCCTCACCCACCTGCTGCTGCGCTTCTACGACCCCACCGCCGGGCGCATTCGCATTGGCGAGACCGATCTGCGCGAAGTGGCGCTCCGGGAACTGCGCCGCCAAATCGCCGTGGTCACCCAGGAGACCATCCTTTTCAACGACACCATCCGCCGCAACATCGAGCTGGGCCGGCCCGGGGCGAGCCGGGAAGAGATTGAGCAGGCCGCGCGCTACGCCCACGCGCACCAGTTCATCCTCGAAAAGCCCGACGGGTACGACACGGTCATCGGCGAGCGCGGGGTGAGCCTTTCCGGCGGGGAACGGCAACGGCTGGCCATCGCCCGGGCGCTGTTGCGCGACGCGCCGATTTTGATCCTGGACGAAGCCACCAGCGCGCTGGACACCGAGTCGGAGCGGCTGGTGCAGGCGGCGCTGGATACGTTGATGCAGGGGCGCACCACCATCTGCGTGGCCCACCGGCTCTCGACCGTGCTCCACGCCGACCTGATCGTGGTACTGGCCGAGGGCCGGGTGGTGGAGACCGGGCGGCACGCGGACCTGCTGGCCCGGGGCGGGCTGTACCGCCGGCTCTACGAGCTCCAATTCCAACCGGCCTCGCCAAGCGCCTGAGCCTGCGGCAGACTGCCCCCGCGTCCGGACCGGGGCGCCGCGGGAGCAGGCGCCTGCCGGCCCGGCCGGGGCGCCGGCCCGGAGGCGTCCGGGACCGCAACTTTTGACGCCGCGCGCTGTTTAGCACCCGGCGTCGTTCCGTCACCGATGGCCGTACCCAGCCTCAAAAGTTTGTTGAGCCAGGCCGGACTGGTCAGCCCCGACCAGTTCGAGGCCTGGCGTCGCGAGTGGTTGGCCGAGCCCGAGGGCGAGACCCGGGCGCCGAACCTGCTGAGCCACCTGCAGCGGCGCAGCGAGTTGCCCGAGCCGGTCTTCCTGGCCCGTCTGGGCACGGCCCTGGGCTGGCCGTTCTTGGAGCGCGTGCCCCTGCCCCAGGACGAGGATACCAAGCGCGAACTGCGCCGCCGCCTGTCGCCCAAGGTGGCCTTCGCCCACCACATCACCCCGGTCAAGGTCGAGGAAGAACACCTCTGGCTGGCCACCGCCAACCCGTTCAACCCCGACCTGGTCAGCGCCGTGCTCTTCGAGGCGGGCGACCGCGTCCGGTTCGCACTCGCGCCCCGGGACGAGGTGGACAAGGGCCTCAAGGGCATCTACGGCGTGGGCGCCGAAACCCTCGACGGCATGGCCACCGACGAAGCGGCTGAGGACCCCGAGGCCGCCAGCAAGGACATCACCGCCGACGACCAGGAGGCCAGCGTCATCAAGTTCGTCAACCAGATCATCTGGGAGGCCTACAACAGCCGGGCCACGGACATCCACTTCGAGCCGATGGAGACGGACCTGCGCATCCGCTACCGCATTGACGGGATGCTCTACCGCGCGCCGGTGCCCGAGGAGCTCAAGAAATACCAGGCCGCCATCCTCTCCCGCATCAAGGTCATGGCCGGCATGAACATCGCCGAGAAGCGCCTGCCCCAGGACGGCCGCATCAACGTCCGCATCAAGGGCCAGGAAATTGACATCCGCGTCTCGACCGTGCCCACGGTGTACGGCGAGAGCACCTCACTGCGGCTCTTGCAACGCGGCGGCCAGCGCTGGACCATGCGCAGCCTGGGCCTGCCGCCGCGCGAAGAGGAGGCCATCCAGCAACTGATCCGCAAACCCCACGGCATCTTCCTGGTCACCGGCCCCACCGGCTCGGGCAAGTCCACCTCGCTTTACACCTTCCTGAGCGAGATCAACGTCCCCACCAAACGCATCATCACCGTCGAGGAGCCGGTCGAGTACGAAATCCCCGGCATCAACCAGATCGCCGTCCGACCCGAGATCGGCCTGACCTTCGCCGTGGGCCTGCGCCACATCCTGCGCCAGGACCCCAACGTCGTCATGGTGGGCGAAATCCGCGACCTCGAGACCGCCGAAATCGCCATCCGCGCCTCGCTCACCGGCCACCTGGTCTTCAGCACCCTCCACACCAACGACGCCCCCAGCGCCTTCACCCGGCTCATTGACATGGGCATCGAGCCGTTCCTGGTCGCCTCGTCGGTCGAGGCGGTCATGGCCCAGCGGCTGGTGCGCCTGATCTGCCCCGAGTGCCGCGCCCCCCAGGCGGTCGAACCCCGGTACCTGCTCAAGATCGGCTTCCCCCGCGAGCGCATCGAGTCCGCCCGCTTTTTCAAGGGCGCCGGCTGTGACGCCTGCCGCTTCCTCGGCTACCAGGGCCGCACCGGCATCTACGAACTGCTCGTGGTCACCGAGAGCATGCGCCCGCTCATCATGAACCGCGCGCCCGCCTCGAGCATCGCCGCCCACGCCATCGCCGAGGGCATGAAAACCCTCCGCATGGCCGGCTGGGAACGGGTGCTCCACCCCGAGCGCCCCACCACCATCGAGGAAGTCCTGCGCGTCACCCAGGTCGAGGAACACCTCGCCGCCCTCCTGGGCGACGAGAAAAACTGACATGGCCGCCAAAGCCCAACGCTGGACCACCTGCAACGTGCTCGCCCCCGAGGGCGAGGGCCGGCGCCTGTGGCAATTCACCCGCCGGGGCGACAAGGCCCAGCTCGCCGCCGACCTCCGCCTGGCCCCGGACCAACGCCCGCCCGCCGACCGCGTCCGAAAAACCTTCCGCCACACCTGGCAGCCCCGCCTCAACATCGCCTGGCTGCCCGCCGACAAGGTCTTCCTGCGCGTGGTCGAACTGCCGCCCGGCGACCCGGCGGAAATCCCGGCCCTCATCGAGTTCCAGCTCGAAAAACTCTCCCCCCTGCCCCTCGCCCAGACGCTGTGGACCTGCGAGCCGTTGCCCGCCAACCCGGGCGAGCCGCTCACCGCCGTGCTCGTCGTGGTCGAGCGCGCGGCCGTCGAGGCCCGGCTCGAACAACTCGAAGCTGCCGGGTACCGACCCGACCGCCTGGAGCTGCCACTGCTGCGCGAACTGCTCGCCTTGCCCGCCCCGCGCGACGGCGTTTACGTGCTGGCCGGCCGCGAAGGCGGCCCCGGCTTCACCTGCCTGACCGCCTGGTGGGTCGAGGGCCGGCTGCGCCACCTCAGCCTGGCCCGGTTGACCGAGGAACTCCGGGCCGGTGACGCCCTGGCCGACGCGTTGCGGCGCACCGCCTGGGCCGCGGAAATCGAAGGCTGGCTGCCGGCGCCGCCACCGCCCGTGACCCTCTGGGCGCCGGCCGAGGTTGCCGCCCACTTCGAGCCGGCCCTGCGCGACTTCGCCGGCGGCGCGCTCACGGTGCGCGAGCGGCTGGCCCCGGCCGAGCTGGCGGCGGTCTGCGCCACGGCCCCCGCCCACGCCAACCTGGTGCCCGCCGAGGTTCTGGCGCGTTACCGCCAGGAATTCGTGGACCGGCTCTGGATGCGCGCGTTGGGCGTGGTGGCGCTGGTGTACGTCTTTGCCGTGCTCGGCTACCTGGCCTGGCTGAGCGTGCTCGATTACCAGAAAATGCGCGTGGACCAGCAGGTCGCCCTGCGCCAGGCACGCTACAACCAGGCCCTGCAACTCAAGGCCCGGCTCGAAATCCTCCAGGAACAGGTCAACCTCCGCTTCGCCGCCTTGGACTGCTGGAAGGCCGTGGCCGAGACCCTGCCCGAAGGCCTTACCCTCAACTCGCTCAGTTTCCAGCGCGGCAAGCGTCTGAGCCTGACCGGCAGCGTGCCCACCGATCAGCAGGGCAAGGTGACCGAGTTCAACCAGGCCCTGGCCGCCGTGAAGGTCGGCGAGCGCCCGCTCTTCAGCCAGGTCACCACCAAATCCATCCAGGGCCCGGCCGCCGGGCGGGCCGATTTGCCGGCGGCCTGGAGCATCGAGTGCGAACTCAACCGCCGCGATCTGCCATGAGCTTCCTCGATTCCCTCAACCTGCGCCCCCAGGAAAAGCGCCTGCTGGTGGTCGGCCTGGCCCTGGCGGTGGTGGTCTTGAGCGCCCTGTTTGTCTGGCCGCGGCTGGGCGAGTGGCGCAAAGCCCGCGAGGCGCTCGAAAAATCCCGCAAGACCCTGCAAAGCTACGAGGCCGAGATCGCCCGCATCCCCACCTACGAGGCCCGCCTGGCCGAGCTCGAGGGCCAGGGCTCCGCCGTCCTGCAGGAAGAACAGGCGCTCCAGTTGCTCCGCACCGTCCAGCTCCAGGCCCAGCAACACAACGTGGCCATCACCAGCACCCGCGCCGGCCTTCAGGGCCAGACCACCAGCACCAACGCCTTTTTCGACGAGCAAACCGTCCAAATCGGCGTCAACACCGGCGAGAAGGAACTGGTCCAGTTCCTCCTCGCCCTGGGCAGCGGCGGCTCCCTCATCCGCGTCCGCGACATGGACCTGCGGCCCGACCCGCCCCGTTACCGCCTCAACGGCACCATCACCCTCGTCGCCAGTTACCAGAAAAAACCCAAGACCACCCGGCCGGCCGCCACCACGCCACCCGCCGTGGCCAGCGCGCGCGCGCCGACCAATTCCACCCTTCCCCGCAAGCCGTGAAAACACTCCCGCTCCTCTTGACCGGCCTGGTGTGCCTGGCCGGCTTTCCGCTCGCGACCTTCGCCGCCGAACCCGCGCCGCCCGAAGACGAATCGCCGCCCCAGCCCGCCCAGGTGACCCCGCCCACGGTCGAGCCCGAGCCCGCGCCCGACCTGCAAGTCCCCCCGCCGGTGCCGAGCGTGCCGCCCGCGCTGCGCGGCCGGACCAACGTGGGCGCAACGCCCACGTTACCCGCACCACCCTCGCCTACCCCCACGCCCACCCCGCGGCTGGTCCAACCGGCCCCGCGTTTGGCGCCCCAGCCGGGACAACCCGCCGCCACCCCGGCCCCGTCCGTCCCCACGCCGACGGCGCCCACCCCCGCCCTGCCCGGCGGCGCCACACTCGGCCAGACCATCACCCCCGGCTCGACCAACGCGCCCAGCGCCGGCCCGGACGGCACCTACGCGCCGGGCGTGCTCGCGCTGCAAATGGCCGACCTCGAGGTCGTGCTCACGCTTTACGCCGAGTTGACCCAGCGCACCGTGTTGCGCGCCACCTCGCTGCCCAAGGTGCAGATCATGCTCAGCAACCAGACCCCGTGGACCCGCGAGGAGGCGGTCCAGGCGCTGGACACTGTGCTGGCCATGAACGGCATCGCCATGGTCAACGTGGGCGAAAAATTCGTCAGCGCCGTCCCCGCCAACACCGTGCTCCAGGAAGGCGCCGCCTTCGCCAAGGGCGAGCTCAAGGACCTGGCCGAGACCGGCCAGTTCGTGACCAAGGTTCTCAAGCTCAAACACGTCCTGCCCTCGGAGATGCAGCAGATTCTGGCCTCCTTCGCCAAAACGCCCAACGGCCTCCTGGCCATTGACGCCACGCAGACCCTGGTGCTGCGCGACTACCCGGCCAACGTCAAGCGCATGAGCGAGATGATCGAGCAGCTCGATGTCGAGGTCGAAAACGACTACAAGCTCGAGGTCATCCCCATCAAGTACGGCATGGTCACCGACATCTACAACACCATGAGCTCGCTCATCGGCGGGGCGGGCGGCGCGGCGCCGGCCGCCGGGGGCGCCGTGGCCCGCACCACCGGCATCCAGCGCACGGCCCCCACCCGCACCACGCGGGGCGCGGTGGGCATGGGCGGCTTGGGCGGCTTTGGCGGGTATGGAGGTTATGGCGGTTACGGGACCACGCCCTATCGGCCGGGCGGTTATTACCCCCAGGCCGAGGGGGCCACGCCGCTTGAGCAAGCCATTCAGGAGGAACTGGCCGCCGGCCAGTACCGCCCCCAGCAGGCCGCCACCACGCCGTTGACTCCCGCCACGCCCCGGCCGACCACCGGCGCCGGCAGCGCGGCGACCACGTTCAACCAGCGCTTCCAAAACATCCTCAGCCGCGCCGGCCAGCCGGCGGGGCAGGTGCAGTTGCTCCAGGACGCGCGCATTGTGCCCGACGAGCGGTCCAACTCGCTGATCGTCTTCGCCAACAAGCAGGACATGAAAATGATCACCAACATCGTGGCCAAGGTGGACCAGCTCCAGGCCCAGGTGGTCATTGACGCGATCATCATGGACGTGCAGTTGAGCGACTCCTACTCGCTGGGCGTGTCCTGGCTCATGCAGCCGCAGCAGACCGGCAACTGGACCCAGGCCGCCGGCAGCAACAACGGCAACCTCATCACCAGCCTCACCAACATCGCCGGCAGCAGCGGCTTCACCTACCTGGCCCGGTACCGGGACGACCTCAACGTCGCCGTCACCGCCCTGTCCGGCAAAAACCGCGGCCAGATTCTGGCCCGGCCGCGCATCCAGACCACCCACGCCACGCCGGCCAGCTTCAGCGTGGGCGAGACGGTGCCCTTCATCGCCGGCACCTACCAGGGCGGCTCGTTCTACGGGCCCAGTTCGTACTTCTCCCAGTTGAACGTGGACACCACGCTCGACGTGACCCCGTTCATCACTCCCGACGGCTTGGTGGTCATGGAAATCGGCCAGCAAATCTCGGAAATCTCCGGCTTCGAGGAGTTCCCCGGCGTGGGCAAACAACCCCGCACCATCAACCGCTCCGCCACCTCCACCATCTCCGTGCGCGACGGCGAAACGGTCATCCTCGGCGGCTACATCCGCGCCTCCAAGAGCAAGACCAGCTCGGGCGTCCCCCTGCTCAAGGACATCCCCCTGCTGGGCGCCGCCTTCCGCTCGAAGAGCTCGGACGTCAAACGCAGCGAGCTCATCGTCCTGATTCGCCCCACCGTCCTGCGCACCCCGGACGACGCCGCCCGCGAGGCGGAAACTACTCGCAACCGCCTGCCCGGCATCCGCGACATGGAACAAACCATCGAGCAGGAGGAAAAAACTGGCGACCGCCTCAAGACCCTGTTCGGCAAGTAACCCGCGGCCGCGCCACACCCACCGTCGGGTCGGGCGGTCGTGCCTGCGGTTGCCACCTCGCGCCAGCGGGCGCAGTCTTCCACCGTACGCCATGAAACTTGCCTGCTGTCTCCCGGCGCTGCTGCTCCTCGCCATGACCACCCTGGCCGCCTCGCCCCGCGCCGACCTCTGGCAAAAGGTCGAAGCCGCCAAACAGCAAGGCCTGCCCCGCACCGCCCTCGAGACCCTCGAGCCCCTCCTCCGCGCCGCCCTGGCCGAACGCGCCTGGGCCGAGGCCGCCCGGGCGCTGTGCCAGAAAATCGCCCTCGAGGCCGACCTCGAGGGCGGCAAGCCCGAGGAAAAAATCACCCGCCTCGCGGCCGCCCTGACCACCCTTCCGGCCGAGCTCCGGCCCCTGCTGGAAACCGTCCTGGCCCACTGGTACTGGCAATACTTCCAGCAAAACCGCTGGCGGTTCCTCCAACGCACCGCCACCGCCCAGCCGCCCGGCGCGGACTTCACCACCTGGGACCTCCCGCGCCTGTTCGCTGAGATTGACCGGCACTTCACCGCGGCCCTGGCCGCGGCGGACCAACTCCAGCGCACGCCGGTCAGCGCCTTCGACGAGTTCCTGGTCAAGGGCGCCCTGCCCGACACCTACCGGCCCACGCTCTACGACTTCCTCGCCCACCAGGCGCTGGCGTTCTACACCGCCGGCGAGCAGGCCGGCGCCCGGCCGCAGGACGCCTTCCAAATCGCCGCTACCGACCCGATTTTCGACCCGCCCAACGCGTTCCTGGCCTGGCGGCCGCAGACCACCGAGACCAACGCGGCGGCCCTGCGAGCCGTGCAGCTTTACCAGGACCTGCTGCGCTTCCACCAAAACGACCCCGACCGCACGGCGTTTCTGGACGTGGACCTGGCCCGGCTGCTCTGGGGCAAAAACGTGGCCGCCGCCGAAGGCCGGGCCGAGCGATTCAAGGCCGCTCTACTGCGCTTCGCCGGCGAAAACGCCGCCCACGAACTGTCCGCGCTGGCGCTGTACCATCTGGCCGTCCAGTGGCGCGACGAAGGCAACCCCGCCGAGGCGCACCGCCTGGCCACGCGCGGTCGCGACACCCACCCCGAAAGCCCCGGTGGCAAGCTCTGCGCCAACCTCATCGCCGAAATCGAGGCCCCCCACGTCAACCTGACCACCGAGCGGGTCTGGAACTGCGGCCGCGGCCTCGCCGCCACCAACGAGGTCCCCTGCCCGTTCATCACCATCCGCTACCGCAACCTGACCCAGCTCCGGCTCCGTGCCGTGGCGTGGGACTGGGACGAGTTCCTGGACCGGAACCGCCCGCGGCCTGAACACATTGGCCTGCGCGAACTGCGAGAGCTGTTGGCCCGGCCCGCCGCGCGCGAATGGCCCGTGACTCTGCCGCCCACCCCGGACTTCAAGACCCGCACGCTCGAATTGCCCGCGCCCACCGACCTGCCGCCGGGCTTCTACTTCATCGTGGCCAGCCACGACCCGGGGTTTCGTGAGACGAACAATCAGCTCGCGGTCGCCACCTGCTGGGTGAGCGACCTGGCGCTGGTGGTGCGCAACCGCGCCGGCCGGGTCGAAGGCTTCGTGCTTGATGCCAACCGCGGCGAGCCCCTGCCCGGCGCGCGCGTCCAGGGCTGGTACCTCAACTCGCAGGGCAACCGCGTGGCCGTGCCGGACGTGCAGACCGACCCGCTGGGGTTCTTCACGCTGGCCGCGCCCGAACAACACGGCGTGCTGATCAAGGCCACGCTCGGCAACCGCGCAGTGGCCACCGCCGAAGAACATCACGCCTGGCGCTTCACGCCGCCGACGCAAGCCAGCACCCGCACCGTCTTTTTCACCGACCGCGCCATTTACCGGCCCGGCCAGACCATCCGGTACAAGGGCATCTGCCTGCGCGCGGACCCGGCCCGGGACAACTACGAGGTCCTGCCCGGCCAGCGCCTGACGGTGGTGTTCTACGACGCGAACAACCAGGAGGTGGCCCGCCAGGAATTTCAGGCCAACGACTACGGCGCCTTCAGCGGCAGTTTCACCGCGCCGAGCGGCCGGCGGCTGGGGCCCATGCGCCTGGAAGCCCTGCGCGGCCCGGCCGGCAGCGTGGCTTTCTCCGTCGAGGAATACAAACGCCCCAAGTTCCAGGTCACGCTCGAGGCCCCCAAGGTCGCCGCCAAGCTCAACGCCGAGGTCCGCCTGGCCGGCCAGGCCACCGCCTACACCGGCGCGGCGATTGACCACGCACTGGTGCGCTACCGCGTGGTCCGCCAGGTCCAAATGCCCTGGTGGTGGGACTGGGGTTGGTTCCGGCGTCCCCGCCCGCGGCAGGCCGACCAGGAAATCGCCCACGGCGAACTGCGCACCGACGCCGCCGGCCGGTTCGAGATCGCCTTCCTCGCCCGCCCCGACCCGACGGTGCCGGAAAGCGACGAGCCCACCTTCCAGTTCACGGTCCATGCCGACGTCACCGACGGCACCGGCGAGACTCGCTCGGACGCGCGCACCTTGCGCTTGGGCTACTCCGCGCTCGAGGCGCGGCTTTCCGCCGACGAGTGGCTCACGGCGGACCGGCCGGTCCGTCTCGAGGTCCGCACCACCAGTCTCGACGGCGAGGCGCAGGTCGCCGCCGGGGTGTTGCGGTTGCACTCCCTCCAGGCCCCCGAGCGCGTGCAACGCCCGCGGCTGGGCGGTGGCTTCGGCCCGGTGCCGCGGCGCTGGCCGGCTGGGCCGGAGGCCGACCCCGCGGGCGAAGATTCCCCGGAAAACCCGGACGGGTCCGACCCCAATCAGTGGCCGCTCGGGCCGGTCTTGGAAGAACGCGCCTTCAGCACGGGCACCAACGGCCTGGCGGCGCTCGACTTCCGCCTGCCCGCCGGGGTTTACCGCGCGGTGCTCGAGACCCAGGACCGCTACGGCCGCCGTGTGAGCGCCCGCCTGCCGTTGACGGTGGTGGACCCGGCCAGCGACCGTTTCGACCTCAAGGTCCCGTACCACCTGTCCGCGCCGCGGTGGGAGGTTCAGCCCGGCGAGGAGTTCCTGGCCCTCTGGGGCACGGGCTACCCGGCCGGCCGCGCCTTCATCGAAATCGAGCACCGCGGCCGACTGCTCCAGCGTTACTGGACCGCGCCCGGCGCCACGCAGGCCCGCATCCGCCAGGCGGTCACCGAAGCCATGCGCGGCGGCTTCAACCTGCTGGTGACGTTCGTGCACGACAACCGCGCCCACTTCACCCTGCGCCAGGTGCGCGTGCCCTGGCGCGACCGCGAGCTGAGCCTGCGCTGGGTCCACTTCACCTCGAAACTCCAGCCCGGCCAGAAGGAAACCTGGACGCTCGAAGTCCGCGGCTCGGGCGCCGCCGAGGCCGAACGCCGCGTCGCCGAGCTGGTCGCCACGCTTTACGACGCTTCGCTTGATGCCTTCGCGCCGCTGAGCTGGCCGGCGGGGTTTGAGGTGTTCCGCGAGGAACCGCTGCTGGTCAACGCCTCCTTCGCCAACCGGCTGGAAGCCTTTCGCGCCCTGGTTTCCTGGGCCCGGAAGGCGCCGCTGCCGGTGGAACTGACCTACCGCGACTTTCCACCCGAGGTGCGCCAACAGATTTTCAGCCCGCTCCGCATGATGATGCGCTACGGCCTTACGGTGCGCGGCGCGCCCGGTGGGGAGTTACCGGAGGCCATGACCGCGGCCGCACCCGCGATGGCCGCGATGGTGCAGGAAGCGGGCGTCGCCGGCGACCGCTTGGCCGCCGTGGCCGCGGACGCAGCCAAGGCGGCGCCCGACGAGTCCGGCACGGGCGGCGCCGCGCCCCGCGGGCCGGACCTGAGCCGGGTTGCACCCCGCAAGAACCTGAACGAAACGGCGTTTTTCTTCCCGCACTTGCGCAGCGACTCGAACGGCACGGTGCGGCTCGAGTTCACCCTGCCCGAGGCGCTGACCGAGTGGCGGTTCCTGGGCTTTGCCCACGACCGCCAACTGCGCGCCGGCCGGCTCGAGGGGCGCGCGGTGACCAGCCGCGACCTCATGGTGCAACCCAACCCGCCGCGGTTCCTGCGCGAAGGCGACGTGGTCGAGTTCACCGTCAAGGTCTCGAACCAGAGCGACCAACCCCAGCGCGGTCGCGTGCGGTTGAACCTGCGCGACGGCTTGAACGACGCGCCCGCCGACCCCCGGCTGGGCAACCTCACGCCCGAGCAGGCCTTCGACATCCCCGCCCGGCAGTCACGCAGTTTCGCCTGGCGTCTCTCCGTGCCGGACGGCCTGGCGGTGTTGACCTACCGCGCCGTGGCCGCCGGCGAGGCGGTCGAGGACGGCGAGGAGGGCTTTGTCCCGGTGCTGGCGCGGCGCGTGTTGGTGACCGAGTCTCTGCCGTTGCCCATCCGGGGTCCGGCCACCAATCGGTTCCATTTCGCCGCGCTGGCCGAATCCGGCCGCTCGCCCACCCTCGTCCACCAGAGCCTGACCGTGCAGATGGTCTCGCAGCCGGCCTGGTACGCCGTGCTGGCCCTGCCGTACCTGATGGAGTTCCCGCACGAATGCGCCGAGCAGGTCTTCAACCGCTATTACGCCAACGCACTAGCCCGGTACATCGCCCGGTCGGACCCGAAAATCCGCCGCATCTTCGACCTCTGGAAAGCCACGCCCGCGCTGGACAGTCCGCTGGAAAAGAACCCCGAGTTGAAGGCCGTGGCGCTCGAGGAATCCCCGTGGCTCCAACAAGCCCGGGCCGAAAGCCAGGCGCGCCGCAACGTGGGCGTGCTCTTCGACGGCAACCGCCTCGCGGCCGAACTGGCCGCTGCGTTGGACAAACTCCGCGAAACCCGGCGCGCGGATGGCGGCTGGGCGTGGTTCCCCGGCGGGCCGCGCGATGACTACATCACCCTGTACATCGTCACCGGCTTCGGCCGGCTGCGTCACCTGGGCGTGGGCGCGTCCGTTGACCTGGCCGTGGAGGCCCTGGACGCGGTGGACCGCTGGGTGCGCGAGCAGCACCGGCGCATCCTCGATCATGCGTCCCAGCCCGAGGAGCACGTGCCCGACGCCCTCGAGGCGCTGTACCTTTACGGCCGCAGCTTTTTCCTCCGGGACAAACCGCTCGCGCCCGAGACGCAGACGGCCGTGGACTTTTTCCTGGCCCGCGCGCGCGCGCACTGGCTCAAGACCGGCAGCCGCCAGACCCAGGGCCATCTGGCGCTGGCGTTGCAGCGTTTCGGCGATACCGCCACCGCGCAGGCCATCGCCCGCTCGCTCAAGGAACGCAGCGTGACCAGCGAGGAACTGGGCCGGTTCTGGCGCGACCCCGCCCCGAGCTGGTGGTGGTACCACGCCCCCCTCGAAACCCACGCCCTGATGATGGAGGTCCTCGACGAAATCGCTCAGGACGCCGCCGCCCTCGAGGAATGCCAGGTCTGGCTGCTCAAGCAAAAGCAAACCCAACACTGGAAGTCCACCAAGGCCACCGCCGACGCCGTGTACGCGCTGCTCCTGCGCGGACGCAACCTCCTGAGCAGCGACGCGCTGGTCGGCGTCGTGCTCGGCGACCTGGACCTGACCCCCGGCGCCGAACCGCCGCCCGGGCCGGGACTGCCCCGCCCCGCGGTCGAGCCGGGGACGGGCTTTTACGAGGTGCGCCTGCCCGGGTCCGCGGTGCGGCCGGAGTGGAGCACCATCACGGTGCGCAAGACCGACCCGGGCGTGGCCTGGGGCAGCGTCCATTGGCAGTACTTCGAGGACCTGAGCCGCATCCCGCCCTTCGCCGAGACGCCGCTGCGGTTGACCAAGCGCCTGTTCGTGCGCCGCCTCACCGCCCGGGGCCCGGTGCTCGAGGCAGTGTCCGGGCCGGTGGCCGTGGGCGATGAACTGGTGGTGCGGCTGGAACTGCGCGTGGACCGCGACATGGAGTACGTCCACCTCAAGGACGCGCGCGGCAGCGGCACCGAGCCGGTGAACGTGCTCAGCGGCTACCGCTACCAGGACGGCCTGGGCTACTACGAGACCACCCGCGACACCGCCAGCCACTTCTTCATCGGCTGGCTGCCCCGGGGCACGTACGTCTTCGAGTACCCCGTGCGCGTCCAGTTGCGCGGCGAGTACCAGACCGGCCCGGCCAGCATCCAGTGCCTTTACGCGCCCGAGTTCAACAGCCACTCCGAGAGCTTCAAACTGGTAGTGCGGTAGGCGCGGGGCCCGACCGGGGTGCTCGCCGGACTTGACGGCCGCGGGCCGAGGACCAGCTTGGAATGGCCATGACCGCTGAAGCCATACGTGCCGCGCTGCGGGCGCATCATCCGTTCCGGTTGCGGACGGCGGACGGCAAAACCCTCGAGGTGCCGCACCCGGACTTTGCAACCCTCTCGCCCACGGGCCGCACCTTGATCGTGTTCAACCCCGACGACACGTACGAGGTGCTGGATGTGCTGCTGATCACCTCCATCGAGAGCATCCGTCCGGCAACCCCGCCCTGAAGCCGGGCTGTCGTCCGCCTCGCACCAGCCGGTCCGCGCCGAGCGCAGGTCACTTCAGGTGCCGCTCGAACCAGGCCAGCGTCTCCTGCCACATCTCGGGCAGGTACACGTGGCCCGCACCCGGGTACACCAGGCTGCGAAAGTTCGCCCCCGCCCCGCTCAATTCCCACGCCGGCCGCGCCCGCGCTTCGATTTCGCGGATGCCGTCCACGGGCGAGCCCTCGTCGCGGTCGCCGTTTTGGCAGAGCAGCGCCCGCGGCGCGATGAGCGCGACCACGGCCTCGGTGTCGAAGTGCGCCAGCATCCCGGGCACGTAGTAGTAAATGCCGTGGTACTTGAGGCCCTGGTGGGCGAGGAGGTTCTGGTAACGGGTCAGGCAGGCCACGGCCACGCCGGCCTTGAGCCGCTCGTCTAAGGCCATCAACCACCAGGTGCGTGTGGCGCCCATGCTGATGCCGGTGGCGCCCAGCCGGGCGGCGTCCACCTCCGGCCGCGATGCCAGGTAATCCAGCGCCATGCGGTCGTCGCGCAACATCATCCCCCAGAGCGTGCGGCCCAGCCAGAGGTTGTACTTGCTGGCGGTCAGCTCGCCGGCGACGCCGGTCTCGTCCGAACCGGGCCCGCGGCCCTGGCGTTCGCCGAAGCAGTAGGCGTCAATCGCCAGCACGGCAAAGCCGCGCCGCGCCAGCGCCGGGCCCGGCTCTTCCGGCGTGTGGGCGCGCTCGAACAACTCGACCTTGCCCTTGTGGTATTCGCCGCCGTGCCAGTGGCAGTAGAGGATGCCCGGCACTTTCCCGGCCGCCCCGGCCGGCAGCAGCAGCACGCCGGGCACGGTGGCGCCGGCGCCGTTGTCGAACTCGAAGCGCTCGAGGGTGTAGCCCGCGCGGGCCTCGCGCGCCAGGGTGCGCACCGCCGGCACGGCGGGCCGGGGCGGCAGGGCACCCAGCAGGCGCTCGAGTTGCGCGCGCAGCGCGACGCGTTGCCCGGCCCAGGCGGCAGGCGTGGCGGGGATTTGCAGTTCAGGCGCGGGCGGCGTGGCGGCCAGCCAGGCCGGCGTTTGAGCAAGCAGCGGAGCGGGCATGAGCAAGAGTCCGGTCAGGACCGGGGCGAGGTTTCTGAAACGCAGCGTGGACATGGGAACGGTTGGCGCCAGCGCGCCGCGGGAGGTCACGCGGACACGACCCGGCCGTCTTCCAGGTGCAGGACGCGCGGCGCGTGGGCGGCGACCTTGGCGTCGTGCGTGGCCACGACGAGCGTGGTGCGTTGTTCGGCGTGGAGTTCGCCCAACAGCGCGATGATCTCGGCGCCGGTGTGGGAGTCGAGGTTGCCGGTGGGTTCATCGGCCAGCAGGAGGTCGGGCCGGTTGATCAGGGCGCGGGCGATGGCCACGCGCTGTTGCTCGCCGCCGGAAAGCTCGGCGGGGCGATGTTCGAGCCGGTGCCCCAGGCCCACGCGCTCGAGCAGGGCCCGTCCGCGCGCGGCGGCCTCGGCCACGGGCACGCGCGCCAGTCGGGCCGGCGCGCAGACGTTTTCCAACGCGTCCAGGTCCGGCAGGAGGTGATAGGCCTGAAAGACAAAGCCCACGCGGCGGTTGCGGAAAACCGCCAGCGCGCGGCTGGACAGGGCGTCCAGCCGCCGGCCTTCAAACTCGATGTGGCCCGCCGTGGGGGTGTCCAGGCCGCCGAGCAGGTGCAGCAACGTGCTTTTGCCCGCGCCCGAAGCGCCTTGCAGGGCCAGGTAGGCGCCGCGAGGAATTTCCAGGTCCACCCCGCGCAGGACCTCGATGTCGCGCCGGCCGAGCCGGTAGTTTTTGGTCACGCCGCGGGCGACCACCAGGGCGGGCGCGGTGGCGGCCGGGGCGGTCAGGGCCGGGTCCGGGGCGGGGTCACTCATGGCGCAGGGCCTCGACGGGTTTGAGCCGGCCGGCGTGCCAGGCGGGGATGAGGCCGCCCAAAAGACACATCAGGAGCGAGCCGGTGACGATGATG
>Ga0272446_1004313_pt1 | contig 16937 bp, 12 predicted proteins | sample YNPCB0061_FD_194587 | JGI IMG/M metagenome (GOLD analysis project Ga0272446, IMG submission 194587) | Hot spring microbial mat communities from Yellowstone National Park, WY, United States - YNP-CB-006-1 | ecosystem: Environmental > Aquatic > Thermal springs > Hot (42-90C) > Sediment | place... | reverse complement strand
TGCTGCTGGTGGCGGGGCCACTCATCATCCTGGAATGGGCACGACGGTCGAGGCCGGCCTTCGTGCACAGCATGATGCGGGCGACGATCCTGATGTACCTCGGCTTCTACGGAGTGGGCGTGCTGCGCCTCAACAGCGGCGCGGTGGCGGACCCGCCGCCCACGCCGGAGGAGCACGCGACCCGCGAATGGGCCGCGCGCCCCCCGACGAAGGAAGAGCTCGCGCACCTGCGCCAGCTTCTCCAGCGCAGCGATGTCACCTTCTCGCTGGCGGCGGAGCGCCAGGCCGCCCTGACGCCTTCGCAAGGAGCTGAGAGGAACGAGTTCTAGCCCGACCCGCGGTCCGACGTCAGCGCCGGCGCCTCTTGCGGCGCCGGCGTTCGCTCGCCCACCCGCAAGCGTACCAGCGCCAGTTCCTCCTCGATGCCGGGCGCCCGAGCGACGAACCGCTCCATCGTGACGTCCGACGCGCCGGCCTGCTCGGCCGTTCGGAGGTCCCGCAGCGCCTCCTCCAGCACGATGACGTCGCCGCCGTCGCTCAGGCGCTCGAGCTGCGAGGCCAGGTTCACCGTCTGCCCGAAGTAGTCGAGCACCCCGTTGGCGTTCACGGCGATGGCCGGCCCCGTGTGAACCGCCAGCTTGATCCGCAGCCCCGCCGCGGCCTGTGGCGCTTCCCGCTGGATGTCCAACGCAGCGGCGAGCGCCTCCGCGGGGTCGCGGAAGACGGCCATCACGGCGTCGCCGATGGTTTTCACCACCCCGCCCGCGTGGCGTCCGATGACGCTTCGCATCCACGCGAAGTGGTCGCGCACGGCGCGGTAGGAAGGCGCGTCGCCGCGCTCACGGTACATCCGGGTGGAGCCCTTCAGGTCGCTGAAGAGCAGGGTCACCTGCTCCACGGCGATCTCCACGTCGGGCGAAAGGACCTCCGAGCCGAAACGGAAGCGGAACTCCGGCAGCGAAGTGACCAGTGCGGCCGTGGCGGCGTCGCCCACCCACTCCCGCGTCTCGAGGCGCACCACCACGGGCTCGGACGCGCTGTTCGAGACCCGCACCGCGCCGCCCGCGCTCCCCTCGCCCAGCCGCAGACGCGGACGCCCGGCGTCTCCCGGCGAGACCTCCACCACGAACCCCTCGCTGGCCGCTCCGATCCCCACGTCGGCGCCACCGTCGCACATCACGCTCACGAGCCGGTAGCCGCCCGGCGGCGGCAGCGGCCGCAGCTCGCGCGTCTCACCGGGCCAGGCGATCCACTGTGCCGCGACATGCTCCGCGTTGCCGGGACCGCCGATGCAGTAGACCGCCTGCGGCGCGGAGCGCACCGCGGCCGCCACCGGGAAGCAGACCTCCACCGACCGATCGAACGTCGCGTCGTAACGGATGCCGCACGCCGCGCAGTGGACGCTCGCCTCGATCTCGCCCAGCCGGCGTGCCGAGGAGGAGTCGGCGCGGCAGTACGGGCAGAGGGTGCGCCAGCGCAGGTCGAGCAGGCCCACGCTGGGGCTCGCCGCCGCCAGAAACGCGCGCAGCACCTCCAGCCGGTTGAGGCCCCACCGGTCCGCCAGCGCGAAGGGCCGTAGGAGCGCGACCTCCTCGGGCGGCGACTCGGCGATGTGCCGGCGCAGCCGGTCCACGATGACGGGGCTCACGCCCTCGTTGGCCAGCCGCTCGCACGCTGCCGCCAGCCGCTCCCTGTCGGCGGGATGTCGCCCGGAGTGGCGGGGGTATGGCGTGGGGCTCTTGCCCGCGAGCCACCGGTCGAACGCCGCGCAGACCGTCCGGAAATCGCGCACGGCCTTCATGGCGACGAGGCGGGCAACGGGGCTCCACGCCAGCGAGCGCGGGGTCACGTCGGCGAAGACCCGCGCGACGCAGCCCCCGTCCGACGCCTCCTCGAGATCCAGTCGCAAGGCGAAGGCCCGAAGGGGGCCGCGGTGGAAGACCCGCCGCTCCGAGAGCCACGCAGGCCGCACCCACTCGAAGGGCTCCTCGTCGTAGACGACGCTCATCGGTCCCAGGCGCATCGCGCCCCGCACCTCCGTGCCACCGTGCGGTCGAGGAGCGAAGGTATACTGCACCGGCGGCAGGCCGAGCTCTCGGTTCATCCGGTCGGTGTTCGCGAGCAGGTCCCACACCGACTCCCGCGGCGCGGCGAACTCCGCTCGCGTCTCGATGCGCATGGATGGTCCTCCAGACGCCGCGCGGGCGCGCCCAGCCAGCGACGGGCCCTCAGGTGAACGCATGAACCCCAACGATCAGATGGAGGAGGCCCGCGCGCGGCGCGATTGGCGTTTCTTCACGGCCCTCATCGTCTGCTTCAGTTTCGGGTTCGCGGTCTACAACAGCATCTTCCAGAACTTCTTCCGAGAGGTCATGCGCGGCGGTCCCGACCAGCTGGGCATCCTCGAGTCGCTGCGCGAGACACCCGGGCTCCTGACCGCCTTCCTGGCGGGCACGCTCGCCGCGCTGGCGGAAGCGCGCCTCGCCGGGATGGCCCTCGGCCTTTGCGCCCTTGGTATGGCGGCCACCGGTCTTGCGCCGAGCTACTGGGCGCTCGTCGGGCTGAGCGTCCTGTGGTCCACGGGCTTCCACCTGTGGTCGTCCGTCCAGGCCGCCATCACGCTCTCGCTGGCGCGGCATCAAGAAGGCGGCCGGCACCTGGGCCGCATGGCAGGCATCGGTGCAGTTGCTGTGCTTGCCGCGCTTCTCTTTACGCGCGCGGTGAAGCCCTATGTCTCCTACGCGGCGCTGTTCGCGCTGGCCGGTGCGATGATCATGGCGGCCGGCGCGCTGGCCTTCCGGCTGTCCGATGCGGCGTCGGGCGTGGAGCGGCGCCCCATCGTCTTCAGGAAGCGCTACGGCCTCTTCTACGGGCTGACCTTCCTGGAGGGCTGCCGCCGGCAGGTGTTTGGCACGTTCGCGTCCTTCGTGCTGATCGCGGTCTATCGCGCCGACGTCACGACGATGCTGAACCTCGCGCTGCTCAATGCCGCGGTGTCGGCGGTGTGCGGCCCCCTCATCGGGCGACTGGTGGACCGGTGGGGGGAGCGCCGCATGCTGACCATCTACTACATCGCCGTCGTCGGCGTCTTCTGGGGCTACGCGACCACGCGCGATGTGAGCGTGCTGTACGCGCTGTTCGCGCTGGACAATCTGCTGTTCGGCTTCGGCGTGGCCATCACGACCTACCTGCACCGTATAGCCGACCATTCGGAGCTCACGCCCAGCCTGGCGATGGGCACCACGATGAACCACGTCGCGGCCGTGCTCGTTCCGGTGACCGGCGGAGCGCTCTGGCACCACACCGGAGACTACCGTCTGCCGTTCGTCATCGGCATCGGCGTGGCCCTCGTCTCGCTCGGCGCGACGCAGCTCATCACGGCGGGCAGACGCGCGGCGCGCACCGAGCCGGCGCCGGAGGTCTAGAGGCTCCAGTACTCGAAGCGTTCGCGCACGGTGGCGGGCGGCAGGGCCGACTTGATGTCGATCACCACCCCGCCGGGTCGCAAGCAGCCGAGCAGCGTGTCGAGCGGCTGGTCCAGGTACCAGCGGTGCGGGACGGCGAGGACGAGCCCATCCAGACCTGAAAGGTGGTCCCACGGGGTCAGCCGCACGCCGTACTCGTGCCGCGCCTCCTCCGGGCTGGCCAGCGGGTCGTGGACGACCGGCTCCACGCCGTACTGCTGCAGCTCCGCGACGATGTCCGGCACGCGGCTGTTGCGGATGTCGGGCACATCCTCCTTGAACGTAAGCCCGAGGATTCCCACCCGCGCGCGTTTCACCGGCACGTCGGCGTGTACGAGCATCTTCACCATGCGCGCCGCCACGTAGCGTCCCATGCCGTCGTTGACCCGGCGGCCTGCGAGGATGACCTCTGGGTGGTAGCCCACCTGCTCGGCCTTCTCGGTGAGGTAGTACGGGTCCACGCCGATGCAGTGGCCGCCGACGAGGCCCGGCGTGAAGCCCAGGAAGTTCCACTTCGTGCGCGCCGCGTCGAGGACGTCCCGTGTCGCGATGCCGAGTCGGTCGAAGATGAGCGCCAGCTCGTTCATGAGGGCGATGTTGAGGTCGCGCTGCGTGTTCTCGATCACCTTCGCGGCTTCCGCGACCCGGATCGACGAGGCCCGGTGCACGCCAGCGTCCACGACCGCCGCATAGGCGCTCGCGACGCGGTCCAGCGTCTCCGCGTCCTCGCCCGAGACGACTTTGGTGATCTTGCGGAAGGTATGCTCGCGGTCGCCGGGGTTGATCCGCTCCGGGGAGTAGCCCAGGCGGAAGTCCACCCCCTGCCGCAGCCCCGAGACCCTCGCCAGGATCGGGCCGCAGATCTCCTCGGTGACCCCAGGATAGACGGTGGACTCGTAGACGACCACCGCGCCCGGTGTGAGCGCGCCACCGACGGTCTCGGATGCGCGGATGACGGGCGTCAGGTCCGGTCGGTTGCTGGCGTCCACCGGGGTGGGCACCGCCACGATGAAGAAGGTGGCGCCGCGAAGATCGGCAGGGTCGCACGTGAGGCGGAGGCTCGACCTGGACAGCGCCTCGGCGTCCATCTCGCCCGTTCGGTCGTGTCCTCGCCGGAGCTCCTCGATGCGCGTCGGGTTGATGTCGAAGCCGACGACGTCCGCGAACCGCTCCGCGAAGGCCACCGCGACCGGAAGCCCCACGTACCCCAATCCGATGACCGCAAACCGCTCGTCCATCACGCTCTCCTCGCCACCCTTCGCACGCGGGCCGACCCTCTCATTGCAAGGCTCGTGCCAGGCGACTGCCCGACCTAGCCACCGGCGTCGAGGAGCTCCTGCGCGGTCACCACCGCAACGCCCACTTTGCGCACGACGACCGCGGCCGCCAGCGACGCCGCCTCTGCCGCCTCGGCCGGCTCCACTCCGCGGGCCAGCCCCAGCGTCAGGACGCTGATGACGGTGTCGCCCGCGCCGGCCACATCGTACACCTCGACGGGGTGCGCGGGCACGTGCCGGCAGGCGCCGTCCCGCTCCCAGAGCATCAGGCCCTCCGCGCCGCGCGTGACCACCAGCGTGTCGACCCCGATCTTCTCGCGGAGCGCCCTGCCGGCCGGCTCCAGGCGGTCGCCGGCGGAGAACGCGGGCTCTCCTGCCACCGCGTCCGCTTCCGACGCGTTGAGCGACACGAGCGACGCCCCCGCGAAGCACGCGGCATTCCGAGGTTTCGCGTTCGCGGCGACGGGCACGCCCCTTCGCCTGCCTGCCTCGATGGCGGCGCGAGCGGTGGGGCTGCAGATCACGCCCTTGTCGTAGTCCGACACGACGATGGCGTCGGCGGTGCGAGCAAGCCCCTCGATGCACGCTTCGAGGCGCTCCCGGACGTCGTCGGGGAGCGGTGCGGCCCGCTCGCGGTCCACCCGAAGGACCTGCTGGTGGTGCGCCACGACACGCGTCTTGCGCGTGGTTGGACGGCCGGGCTCCGCGAGCACGCCGGACACGTCTGCGCCTTCCTCGGCGAGACGCGCGCGCAGAGCGGCGCCCGCTGCATCCTCCCCCACCACGCCGACGACGGACACGGAGGCGCCGAGGGCCAGCAGGTTGTGCACCACGTTGGCGGCGCCGCCAGGCACGCTGGTCTCGCGGTCCACCTCGACGACCATCACCGGAGACTCCGGCGAGATGCGCGTCGCCCTGCCCCATACGTATTCGTCCATCATCAGGTCGCCGAGGCACAGGATGCGCGCGCCGGCGAAGGCCTCGACGAGTCGTCGGAGTCGCGCACGGGTCATGGCGCCGGCGCTTCCCAGCGGTCGACGATCGCCTGGGCGAGCAGGGGGATCAGGATCTCATGGTGGCCGGTGAGCGCGATGCCCCACCCACCAATGCCGTGGACGCGACTGACCACCTGCTGGTTCGAGCGATAGTGCTGGATGAAGTCGAAGTTTGCGCCGAGGAACCCGGAGAACGCGTCGCCATGCACGTTGCGCAGCGTGGCAATAGCCTTCAGCAGCACCTCCGGCAGCACGACGGCGGAGCCAAGGTTCATCAGCACGCCGCCGCCGGCCAGGTCCTGCATCGCGTGGGTCAGGATGCGGAAGTCCCGCAACGATGCCGCGCCGATGGCCGCGCCGTCCGCCTCCGGGTGCATGTGCACGATGTCGGTGCCGATACCCACGTGCACCGTCACCGGGACGCACGCGTGGTGCGCGGCGGCGAGCACGCTCGCGCCGGCATGCGGCGCCTCCGCCAGCCGCGCGCCGAGGGCCTCGCCCAGCCCCAGGCCCCGCTCGCAGGCGATGCGCGCTCCTTCGTTCAGGAGGCCGGCGGTCTCCCTTGCCATCCCGAAGAGCCCCGTCCGCAGCCCCTCCTCAACATCCTCCGACGTGGCCCCGTGGAGCGCGATCTCCACGTCGTGGATCGCGAAGGCGCCGTTCACCGCGCACGCGGTGATGGCGCCCCGCTCCAGAAGCGCGGCGAGCACGCGCCCCATGCCGGTCTTCACCACGTGCCCGCCCATCGAGACCACCACCGCGCGGCCCGCTCGGCGGGCTGCGACGACCGCCGCCGCAATCTCCATCAGCGCGGTTCCGCTCAGGATGCGCGGCAGAGAGCCAAGGAACGCTTCGACGGTGCGCCCCGGCTCGGGAGGCGCGGCGAAGTCCTCCACGCGTACCTTCGACCGTCGCTCGCCCAGAGGCTGGGTCCGTATCTGCCGAGCGTCGAACGCTGGGTAGCGCGACATCAGGGCTCCGCTCCGTAGACGCTCAGGATGCGGTTCACGATGAGGGTGGTCGAGCGCCCCTCCACGAGCGGCACGATGACGACCTGGCCTCCGAGGCTGCGCACGAGGGGCGCCTCGGGCAGGTCGTCGGCGCGGTAGTCACCGCCCTTGGCGTGCACGTCCGGACGGACGACCTTGATGAGCTCGTCGGGGGTGTCCTCGTCGAAGATGCAGACGAGGTCGACGGCGGCGAGGTGCGCGAGCATCTCGGCGCGCTCGTCCTGGGGAACAAGGGGCCTTCGCTCGCCTTTCAGGCGGCGAACCGAGGCGTCGCTGTTCAGCCCCACCACCAGGAGGTCGCCCAGCGCTCGCGCGTCCGCCAGGTACCGCACATGACCGATGTGCAGGATGTCGAAGCAGCCGTTCGTGAAGACGACGCGACGGCCGGCGCCGCGCGCCTCCGCGACGGCGCGGCCCAACTGCTCGCGGCCGACAACCTTCGCGGCGGCCTGTGCGGCGCTGTTAGACATCGCCATACGCGGGCAGGTCCTCCGGACGGGCTTCCGCCAGGCGGGGCCATCGCCTGTCGGCGTCCGAGACGATGGGCGCGCTCCGCAGCTCCCAGTCGATGCCGATGCCGGGGTCGTTCCAGGCGATGCCGCGCGCGTCCGCCGCGTCGTAGTAGTCGCCGCACTTGTAGAGCATGTCGGCGGCGTCGGAGAGAACGGCAAAGCCGTGGGCAAAGCCAGGCGGGATGTACATGTGCCGCCGGTTCTGCTCGGAGAGGCGAACCGCGGCCCAGTGGCCGAAGGTGGGGGAGCCACGACGGATGTCGACGGCCACATCGAGGACCTCGCCGCGCACGACGCGGCAGAGCTTGGCCTGCGGCCGGCGAAGCTGATAGTGGAGCCCTCGCACGACGCCACCAAACGAGAACGAATGGTTGTCCTGCACGAAGACGTCGTGGATGCCCCATTCGGCGAGCAGAGACGCCCGGTACGTCTCCGCGAACCAGCCTCGGGCGTCCTCGTGAATCACGGGCTCGAACACGATGACGCCTGGCAGCGCCGTCTCGATGCGCCGCATGCGCGACCTCCGCACAGCCGGCCGGCATCGGGGGAGCTCCCTGCCGGACCTCGCAGAGTATACCTTACGCCTTCACCGGCGGCTCGAAGGCCGCGCAGGCCATGCCGAAGTAGGTCGGCGCCTCGTAGCTGACGAGCTCCGGCTGCAGGGGCGACGCGCGCAGGGCGCCATGCAGCACGAGCGTGGACCAGAAGCCATCCGGCATCGCGCGCTCGATCCAGTCCTCGCGCCAGTGGAGCAGGCGGTGGAGCGCGTTCTCGCGGATCGCCCTGCAGAACGCCCGGTCGTGGGTCGCCGAGGCGGGCGAGTAGCCGTAAGGCCCGTCCGCCCGGTGCCCGTGCCCGAGATCGGCGCTGCAGACGATGGCCACTCGCCGGCCGGAGCGCACCGCCGCCTCCACCACGGCCTCCCCGCACGCCACGAGCTGCCGGCGCGGAAGCGCGCGCGAAGGCGCCACCACCACTATCGCGGGCGGCTGCAGCCAGCGGGCGCCGAGGAACCACAGGGGCACGAGCGCGCCGAAGTCGAGCGGGAACACCGGAAGCGGCTTGCCGTCGCCGGTCGTCACCACCAGCGGAGCCACCGGCACCGAGCGGGCGGACACCGCCTCGACGAGCGCGGCCGCCAGCTCGACATCCATGGGGAACGCGGCGGAGACCGATCGTCCTTCCGGTCCGTCGAGCTCGCCCACCGCCATGGGCGCGATGGCAACCGTCAGGTAGCTTTCGACCTCGACGCCATGAGGGGTCAGTACGACGAGCGTCTCGGGGCGTGCGGCCAGGCAGCGGGCGCCAAGCTCCTCCATCGCGCGGCGGGTGGCCTGCATCCGGGCGAGATCGCCGTCCGCGAGTTCGGGGATCAGCTCGCCGCCGTGCGGCGCAATGCATGCCCAGACGAGCATCGGAGCGGGTAGTTCCTCCCGTTCAGGCCCTCCGGGCCTTCGTCGCAAGGTTGAACGGGAGGCGCGCCGGTTCCTGCCCGAATCGAAAAGGACGGCGCTCCGCGGCCGGAGCGCCGTCCTCGAGAACGTTGCCAGCTGGTGCGGCTCTGGCTACGGTCCCTGAATGTCGGCCTGACCCGCCGTGAAGCTTCCATGCACTGAGCAGGTGACGGTGGCCGTGTTTGGGTCCCAGGTGTAGCTCCCGCCCTTCGGGCAGGTCGGGGCCTCGGTCAGGTCGGTCACGCCGCCGACGCCCGCCACCAATGCGTCCATGTCGGCCGGATACTGGTGGTCGGCCGCGCGGACCTTGTAGGCCTGGGCCGCGTTGACGATGGTCTGCATGTTGGCGCCGCAGGTGCGCTTCTCGGAATCGCCGACGGCGCCGAGGTAGAGCGGCAGCGCCACCGCCATCAGGATCGCAAGGATCAGGATGACGATGAGAAGCTCGATCAGCGTAAAGCCCTTGCGCTTCCGGCTGCGGATCTTAAGCGAAGTCATGTGAGTCTCTCTTTCCGTAGTTGCATCTCGGCTCCGGCTGCCCCGTCGCCGCCCCGATCCCCTGCGGTCACCCGCGGGATCCTCTGTGGGGTTGTTCCACACGCGAGGCGTCGTCATGAACAGCATTTTCGCGGGATGTGGGCGAGGAGCGTACCGGAGCCGGTCTCCTTACTCGAGGTCTACGCCAGGCGCGAAGACGCCATGGTCAGGATGGTTGCACTTGATGACAAGCCCGCCCGAAGGCACCGACTTGCCGCTGTTGCTGACGGCCGAGCCATCCGAGATCTCCACGCTGTACGCGTCGCCGCCGTTGACAGGGCACGTCGGCCGGTCGCCGGTGTTGACGTAGATCTCCTGGAGATCCTCGGTGTACTCGTGCTGCGGGCTCCAGAGCTTGTAGGCCTGTTCGGCGTTGGCGATCGTCTGCATGTTGGCCCTGCAGGTCCTCAGCTCGGCATCGCCGATCGTCCCGAGGTAGATGGGCAGCACGATCACCATGAGAACCGACAGGATGAGAATCACCACCAGCAGCTCGACGATGGTGAACGCCCTGGCCCTCCCGGGCTTGCACCGCCTGTTGAACGCCATCTTGGTCACCTGCCCCTTCCACCGGCAAGGCCGGACGCCGCCGCTCCTACAGCGGCTAGCGGTTTGTTCCACAATGCGGGCGGCTTCCCGCAGGTATTCCCGCCGGGAAGCCGCACTCCGCCAGATCTAGCGATGGACCACCTTCGACATGTTGAAGATCGGCATGTACAGAGCCATCAGGATGAACCCCACGATCACGCCGAGCACGATCGTGAGCAGCGGCTCGAGCATCCTGGTCAGGCGTTCCACCGCGTACTCGATGTCACGGTCATAGAAGATGCAGATCTGCTTCAGCATCTCGTCCATGTTGCCGGACTCCTCGCCCGCCGCGATCATGTGGGTCACCATGGACGGGAACTGGCCCGACTGCTCCAGCGGCGCTGAGAGGCGCGCCCCCTGGTTCACCTTCTGCAGCGTGTCGGCCACGACGTCGGTGAAGACCGTGTTGCCCGTGACGCGCGCGGACGTCTGAAGGCCCGACAGGATGGGCACGCCTGCCTGGAGCATGGCGCTCAGGGTCCGGGTCAGCCGCGAGATCGCGACCTTGCGGTTCAGCGAGCCCAGCAGGGGCATCTTGAGCTTCACGCGGTCCAGAACGCGCTTGCCGTTGTCGGTGCGAGCCCACCATCGGAAGGCCTTGACGAAGCCGAACAGACTGGCCAGCACGATGTACCAGTAGCTCCGGATGACGTGGCTCAGAAACACCAGCAGCAGCGTGGGACCGGGAAGCTGCGCATTGAACTGGTCGTACACCTTGGCGAACACCGGTACCACCACGGTGAGCATGAAGACGACCACTCCGGCCGCCGTCACCATGACGGCGATCGGGTAGACGAAGGCCGACTTCACCTTCTCGCGGAGCTGCTGTTCCTTGTCGAGCTGCTCGGCCGCCGTATGGAGCGTCTCGTCGAGGGCGCCCGCCATCTCGCCTGCGTGCGCCAGGGCCTGATAGAGCTCGGAGAAGATGCGCGGATGACGCCCGAGCGCATCGCTGAAGGTTGCGCCCGCAAGGACCTCGTTGCGTATCTCGGTCAGTGCCGCCTTGAGCGTCCGGTTCTGCGTCTGCCCCACGAGCGCGTCGAGGCACTGCACCAGCGGCAGGCCCGCTCGGACCAGCGTGGCGAGCTGGCGGCTCATCACCACCATGTCGTTGAGACTGACCTTGCGCTTCGAGAACAGGCCGCCGCTCTGAACGGAGGATTGCTTCTGCGCCGCCACCCGCGTGACGAACAGCTCCTTCCGCCGAAGCTGCTCGCGCAGAGTCTGCTCGTCCGGGGCGGCAAGCGCGCCCGACACCGAGCGCCCGGAACGGTCGCGTGCCCAGTACTGATAGTTCGGCATGGTATGTCACTCCCGGCCTGCGCCCATGGGGCGGGCCACGGCCCGTCAAGCGGTCCGCCAGTCAATCCATTCCACGCGCGGCGAGCCGCTTTGAGAGGAAAAGGCCTTCCGCGCTCACACGCCGGGCACGTCAGGCAGCGTGCGCTAGCGGCGCGCCGCCCTCGCCGAACTCCTCGCTCAGAAGCACCCGGCAGACCTCTTCCGGCGTCGTCTCTCCCAGCAGCACCTTGCGGATGCCGGACTCGCGCATCGTCGTCATGCCGTCCGCCATCGCGATCTCCTTGAGCGCCGAGCCGCCCACGTTGCGGAGCACAGCCTCGCGCAAGCGGTCCGACACGCGCATCACCTCGTAGGCGGCGGAGCGCCCCCGGTACCCGCGGCCCGAGCACTTCGGGCACCCGCGACCCCGCTTGAACTGCGCGGCCTCCGCCATCTCCGGCGTGATGCCGAGCGAACGCAGGAGGGCGGGGTTCGGCGTGTCCGGCTCCGCGCAGGAGGAGCAGTTGCGACGCAGGAGGCGCTGGCCCACCACGCCGATGAGGGCGGAGGTGATGAGGAAGGGCTCCACGCCCATGTTCTGCAGCCGGACCACGGCGCCCGGCGCGTCGTTCGTGTGCAGGGTGCTGAAGACGAGGTGGCCCGTGAGCGCCGCCTGCACCGCGATCTCGGCGGTCTCCGCGTCGCGGATCTCGCCGACCATGATGACGTCGGGGTCCTGGCGCACGATGGTGCGCAGGCCGGTGGCGAAGGTCAGGCCGATCTTCGCGTTCGCCTGCATCTGGCTGATGCCTGCCAGGTTGTACTCGACCGGGTCCTCCACCGTGATGATGTTGCGCGACACGTCGTTGATCTTGTTGAGCGACGCATAGAGCGTGGTGGACTTGCCGGAGCCCGTCGGACCCGTGACCAGGATCATACCGTAGGGCCGGGCGATGAAGGTCTCGTACAGGGCCAGCTGCTCGGGGCCGAAGCCCAGGTTCTCAAGCGGTACGGTGATGCCCGACTTGTCGAGAACGCGCATCACGACCTTCTCGCCGTAGATGGTGGGCATCGTCGAGACGCGCAGGTCGTACGCGACGTTCTCGGACTTGAAGACGATGCGCCCGTCCTGCGGCCGGCGCCGCTCCGCGATGTTCAGGTGCGACATGATCTTGATGCGCGAGCAGACCGCCGGGTAGTGGTGCGGCGGGATCGTCATCTGCTCGTAGAGCACGCCGTCCATGCGGTAGCGCACGCGCACGCTGCGCTCCTGGGGCTCGATGTGGATGTCGCTGGCCCCGCACGCCACTCCGCCCGCGATGATCGAGTTCGTGAGGCGGATGATCGGCGCGTCCTCGGCCAGATCGGCAAGCTGGTCCGCCGAGATGTCCTCCGCGTCCTCGATCTCCTTGAGGACCTCCTCCGCCTGGTTGCGCGCGGAGTAGACGCGGTTGAAGGCGTCCTGGATGTCGGTGTTCAGACAGAGCTGCGGCACCACCCGGTAGCCCGTCATGAGGTGGAGATCGTCCACCACCATCACGTTCAGCGGGTCGCACATCGCGACGTAGACGCGGCGGTCCTCCGTGCGGTAGGGCAGGACGCGGTGGCGCTTCTGGTAGTGCTCGGGGACCAACTCGAGGGCGCCAGGGTCTATCTGAACCTCGGCGAGATCGACATACGCGATCCCGATGCCCTCCTCCAGGATCTTGCCGATGGTGCGCGAGGAGGCGTAGCCCAGCTCGACGATGATCTCTCCGAGGAACTCTCCGGTCTGCCGCTTGCGCTCGAGGGCTGCCTCGAGCTGGGCCTCCGAGATGAGCCCCTCCGCAAGAAGGCGGTCGCCGAGCCTTCCGCTGAAGAGTGCAGATTCGCTTGCGCTGAGGCCGTGTCTCATCCGTGGTCCGCCGTCGGCCCTTCGTGGGATCGTGGCTCCGCCGGCCTCCGCGCGCTCCGGCGCCCGGCGAGCCGTCGCGCGACAGACGGTCCTCCACTCCATGTGCGCATGCAGGGTCGCATGCACACCAGGCGGCGCCGTCTGGTCCCTCGTCGTTCTGCTTATTCCGCAAGGGACCCGGCTTTCTGAGCAGGAAGGTCAGCCGCCGCCGTCGGGTGTTGCGCGGCGCGGAGGTCGCCTTGACGCTCCGATGCAGCGCCTCCTATACTGGCCGCACCAGCCCGTACCCCCGGAGAGGAGCCCCCTATGCTGCTGGCCGCCGTCGCCCTCGCGCTTGCCTTCCCGCCCACCGATCGTGCCGTCACCTTCCGAGAGGAGTTCCGGCGCTATGGCGCCCATGCGCCGATCGAGGGCGTCTGGCACGTGGAGGGCGCATCGCCCGTCGTGCGCGACGGCTGGCTGAACCTCGAAACGCCCGGCGCGGCGACCGCGATGCCGCATCGCGTGCCCGGGTCGCCGCGTGTGACGGTCGAGGCCGAAGTCCGGTGGAGCGCGCGCGCCGCCTCCGGCGGGTGGTCGGCCGCGGGCATCGCGATCATGGCGGAAGGCGGCAACTTCTGGCGGCTGACGCTGGTGGAAGGGCCGGACGGGCGCCGATACGCCGAGCTGGTGGAGATGCTCGATCGCGTGTGGCAGGCGCAGTCTGCGCCCGGCGCCGCGCTGGACCGCCTCCCCGACGGCGTCGATCTGGGGGCGTGGAGGACCGGCGAGACCTACCTCCTGCGCCTGACGATCGGCGACCGGCGCGTGATGGGAGAGGTGCGGGAGACGGGCGGGTCGGGCCGGCTCCTGTTCCGAACCGGCTACAGGATGCCGCCGGACGCGCGGGCGGTGCGGGCTGGCCGGCCTGCCCTTGCGGTAGTCGCCGCGTCCGCCTCCTTCCGGGCGGTGGCGGCACGGGCAGAGGGCCTATCGCCTGCCGTCGCGACCCGCGGCGGCGCCTACCGGGTGGCAGTGCATGGCGCGGCCTCCAGCCCCGTGCCGTGGGTGCGTGCCCTGCGCCGCCGAGGGCTGGAGGCGGCCCCCATCTCTGCAGTCGAGATGGGGCGGCAGGAGAGTCTGAGCATGGAGAGGTGGGACGCGCTGCTCCTCGCCGATGCTGCCGCCTGCCCCATCGCGGCCCGTGACAACCTGATCCGGTTCCTACAGCAAGGCGGCGATCTCATCGCTGTCGGCGGTCCGCTCTTCGAGCGCTCCGTCCTGGTGGCCCGGGAGCGCTACCGTGCGGCGCTCGGTCGCGCCCTTCCGCAGCGCTCGCTGCTTCCCCTCTCCCCGGGCGAGACGCCCTTCCTGATGCGCGGCGCGCTCCGTCCCGACACGCCCGCGCGCTGGCGCGTCGAGAACTCCGGGCCGCGTGAGGCCCCGGCCGCGCTCCGCGTCGCGATCGATGCGTTCGACGGCTGGGACACGCTGGCAACCCCCACACCGGGAGGGTTCGGTCCCGGCAACGACGTGCTGATGCTCTGGGCGAAGGGCGACGCGCGCACCCGTCACCTCGTGGTGGAAGTGCAGGAGGCCGACGGCTCGCGCTGGATGGCCACGCTGCCTCTCACGACGGGGTGGCGCCGCTATGCGCTCGCGCCGGGCGACTTCGCGTTCTGGAACGACAGCCCCTCGAAGAATCGCGGTGGGCCCGGCGACCGCCTCAAGCCGGAGAACGCCGCCAGGTTGTCGTTCGGGTTGGCCACCTCCCACTCGCCGGAGCCGCCCGGCCCCAAGACCTACTGGATCGCGGGCGTCAGCGCCGCCCGCACGCCGCGCCCCGTCCGGTTGGGCGATCTGGAGCCGCCGGAACTGGAGACGCTCTCGCCTCCCTACAAGGTCTACCATCTCCCATCGCTCCGGCCTCGCCGGGCGGACTTGGAGCGGCTCGCCGCAACGGGCCACCGGAGCGGCCCGATCGTCACCCCGATTCCGCGCCCGCGGGGGCTCGCCTTCGAGGCGACGCGCGCTGGCCGGTGGACCCCGCTGGAGGAGATTCTGGATGAGACCGGGCAGCAGCGGGGAACGCGAAGGTCGCTCTATCTGAACCTTCGCCCGCCGTACCGAGGCGCCGTGTTCGCGCACATCGCCGGAGAGCGACGCCGCAGCGACCTGCCAGCCGCGGCAGCGGGCCTTGCCTCTCGGCTGGCGCGCGGGCTGTTCCTGACCCGGGCCGGGTGCGACGGCTTCTCCTACTGGCCGGGCGAAGAGATACCTCTCGGCGCGCAGGTGATGGCGATGGGCCGTCGAACCGCTCGTGTCGAGGTGGACCTGCGCGTCGTGTCGCCTGACGGCGCCGTCGCCTGGCGCATGCGGCAGCAGGTGACCGTGCCGCCCGGCGACCTGCGCAACGTGAGCGCCACCTGGAGGCCACGGCGGCTGCCGCCCGGCGACTGGCGCACCGTCGCTGTCCTGCGCGAGGCCGGCCGAGAGAGGGACCGCATCGAGCAGCGCTGGACCGCCCTCGACCCGACGCCAGCTCCGCGCGAAGCGTTCGTGCGAGTGCGCGACGGGCAGTTCGTCGTGCGCGAGCCTCTGCGCCCCGGAAAATGGGACCGGCTGGGGCCGGAACGGCTGTGGTACCCGTACGGGCTGAACTACTGGATGACGAGCGTCGCCGGAACGAGCCCCGTCGATTACGGGATGCACTGGCTGAGCGTCACCCAGTACGACCCCGATGTGGTCGAGCGCGACCTGGCGACGATCGCGGCGCTCGGCATGAACCATGTCAGCATTGCAGGCGGCGGGGTCGAGAACGTGCGGCAGGTGAACGACTTCGTGGCGCGCGCGGCACGCCGGGGGATTCGGGTTCTCGTCTTCCTCAACGGCGCGCACCCCTTCTCGGCCGACGAGGCCGTCTACCGGCCCATCATCGAGCGGGGGCGGTTCGCTGGCAACCCGGCGATCTGGTCCTGGGACATCGCCTGGGAGCATCACCTCGGGCCGCACGAGGAGCGCCGCGCCTGGGACCGCGAGTGGGAGGAGTGGGTCATCGAGCGCTACGGCTCCATCGCCCGCGCCGAGGCGGCCTGGGGCTTCCCGATACCGCGGGGACCCGACGGCCGCGTCACCAATCCGTCCGACCATCAGCTCCGCAACGATGGCCCCTGGCTGAAGCTGGCGAACGCCTACGAGCGGTGCGCCGACGACGTCATCAGCCGGCGGTACGGCGACGTCACGCGCCGCATCCGCGGCATCGACCCGAACCACCTCATCAGCGCGCGGTCCGCGTCACAGCCGAGCTGGACCGGATGGTTCGCCTACGACCTGAACTCCTGCGGCAAGCACTTCGACTACTCGTCGCCGGAGGGCTACGGTCTTCAGCCCCATGAGGCCGGCTTCACCACCGCCTACGCCCGCTACGCGGGGAACGGCAAGCCCGTCTTCTGGGCCGAGTTCGGCGCCAGTGTCTACCCCTGGGACCCGACCGGCGAGAAGTCGCGCACGCAGGCGGAGCTGCACCGCGGCTTCGCGCGCATGCTGCTCGACTCCGGCGCCAGCGGACTGGCCTCCTGGTGGAGCGTGGGCGGCTATCGCGTGGATGAGCGGAGCGATTTCGGCATTCTCGCGCCGGACCGCACGCCCCGCGCGGCGGCACGCGAGCTTCAGCGGGCGGCACGCGCCTGCACCTCGCCACGCTCCCCTCGCCCGCCCGACCGGTGGGTGACCATCGACCGCGATCTGCACGCGGAGGCCTACCAGGCGGTCTACAACACGCACAAGGGCGCCTACGTCGAGGCGGTGAAGGCGGGCGGCATGGTCGGCGTCCGCACCGCTGGAACCGGCACGACATCGGCAGACGTTCCGCTGGTCGCGGTCGGGAACCTGCCCTATGACGGCTTCGCGCCGCTAAAGTACCTCAACGCAGAGTTCGATCTCCTCG
>Ga0272446_1004312_pt1 | contig 16942 bp, 16 predicted proteins | sample YNPCB0061_FD_194587 | JGI IMG/M metagenome (GOLD analysis project Ga0272446, IMG submission 194587) | Hot spring microbial mat communities from Yellowstone National Park, WY, United States - YNP-CB-006-1 | ecosystem: Environmental > Aquatic > Thermal springs > Hot (42-90C) > Sediment | place... | reverse complement strand
GGCCCACTCGCGAAACACTGAAGGCCCTCCGAGGTCCGGAAGGCGGGCAGTCTCACCGGCTTTGCTCGAGGAGCTGCTCGGCGTGTTGAGGGGTGACGCGCTCGTGGAGGGTGTCGTTGAGCATCAACACCGGGGCCGTGTGGCAACTGGCCAGGCACTCGACGAACTCGACGGTGAAGCGGCCGTCGGGGGTCGTCTGCGGGCCGTGCGCGGCGGGGTCCAGGCCGAGCTTGGCGCAGAGGTGCCGGTAAAGCTCGTGCGACCCGGCCAGGGCGCAGCTCAGGGTGCGGCAAATCTTGAGGTGGAACCGGCCCACCGGCCGCTGGCGGAACATCGGGTAAAAGGTGACCAGCTCGAGGATGTTGATGGGCTGGAGGTCCAGCTTGCGCGCGGTCCAGGTCATGGCCTCGGGGGTGAGGTAGCCGAAGTGGTCCTGGAGGGCGTGCAGCACCATGACGCTGGCGCTGCGCTTGTGCGGGTAGCGTGCGATCAGGGCGTCAATCTCCGCCTCCAGCGGCGCGGGCACGGCGAAGTTCATGGGGTTTCGAGGGGGCGACGCAGTTTTCCCCGGTCGAGGAAGACCTGCACTTGGTGAGCGGTTCGGAGCAAATCCCTCATCGGCGGGCTCGCTGAAACCAGTTCTGCGGCTCGACCAAACCCGCGGTCGAACGGGAACGCCCTTGTTGCCGGGCCGCCCGGTAGGCCGGTTCCAGAGCCGCCACGGCGGCGGCGGTATCCACGGTGCGGAGCGCCGCTCGCCGCAGCCTCGCGGTAACTTGCTCCGCCTCGCGCCCAGCGCGGACCCGGGCACGGGCGCGGGCGGTTTCCCGGGCGGGTTCGGTCGGGTTCATCGGTCGCATTCTCCCATGACGAAGTCCAGCGAGCCCAGGATGGCCACCACGTCGCTGATCAGGTGTCCGGGCAGGAGGCGGCCGAGGATGGCGAGGTTGACGAAGGAGGGCGCGCGGATTTTGAGCCGGTAGGGGACGCCACCGCCGCGGCTGTGGAGGTAGAACCCCAGCTCGCCCTTCGGGTTTTCGGCGCCGAAATAGACCTCGCCCGGCGGCGCGTTCACGCCCTGGGTCACCAGCATGAACTGGTGGATCAGCTCTTCCATGCGCGTGAGCACCTTGTCCTTGGGCGGCAGCACGATCTTGCCGTCGTCCACGTTCACCGGTCCGCCGGGCAACTGGTCCAGGCACTGATGAATGATCCGCACACTCTGGCGCATTTCCTCCATCCGCACCAGGTAGCGGTCGTAACAATCGCCCACCGACCCCACCGGCACGTCGAAGCGGAGCTGGTCATAGACCAGGTAGGGATGCGCCTTGCGCACGTCGTAGTCCACGCCGCTGCCGCGCAGGTTCGGGCCGGTCAGGGCGTAGGCGATGGCGTCGGCCTTGGGGATGACGCCGAGGTCGCGGGTGCGGTCCACCCAGATGCGGTTGCGGGTGAGGAGGGCCTCGACCTCGTTGATGGCGGGGAGCACCTCGCGGGCGAAGCGCCGGCACTGGTCGGTCCAGCCGGGGGGCAGATCGCGCGCCAGGCCGCCGATGCGGGTGTAACTGGTGGTGAACCGGGCGCCGGTCAGCGCCTCGCAGAGGTTGTAGATTTTTTCGCGCTCGGTGAAGGTGAGCAGGAACACGGTCATGGCGCCCACGTCCATCGCGAAGGCGCCCAGGCCCAGCAGGTGCGAGGAGATGCGGGCCAGCTCGCAGCAAAGGACCCGGATGTACTGGCAGCGCGGCGGCAGGCGGTCCTGGATGCCCAGGAGCTTTTCCACCGCCAGCACGTAGGCCACGTTGTTGGCCAGCGGCGCCAGGTAATCCAGCCGGTCCGTGTACGGGATGAACTGCGTCCAGGTCAGGTTCTCGGCGATCTTCTCATCGCCGCGGTGCAGATAACCCACCTCCGGCACGGCCCGCGTGATGACCTCGCCGTCCAGCTCGAGCACGATCCGCAGCACGCCGTGCGTCGAGGGGTGGGACGGGCCCATGTTCAGGACCATCTTTTCCGCGGGCAGGTCCTCGAGTTCTGAAGCCGGCGCCGGGCCGGCCGCCACGGCGGCGGTTCGCGCGGCGGGGTCGGGGAATTCCATCTCCCGGGTGGTGGTCATGGGGGTCAGCGTTCCGGACCGCGGGCGCGCGGTTCACGCTCGAGGGCGTCCCGGCCGCCCGGGGCGGTAACAAACGGCCCGCCCTCGAGGGGGGCAGTCTCGGTGAAAGCCACGCCGGGCATCTCGGAGGGCCGGCCGGCCAGGGGAAAGTCCTTCCGCAGCGGAAAGTACGGGTAGCCCTCCCACATCAAGATGCGGCGCAGGTCCGGGTGCCCGCGGAACCGGATGCCCATCATGTCGTACACCTCGCGTTCGTGCCAGTCGGCCGCGGGCCAGACGCCGGTGACGGTGGGCAGTTCGGACTTTTCCTCGCTCACGTGGGTCTTGAGGCGCAGGTGGCGGTGGTGGCCCAGCCCGTAAAGCTCGTACACGACCGTCCAGCGCGGCTCCTCGCCGTAGTTGTCCACACTGGTCAGGTCCAACAGGAAATCGAAGCCCAGTTCGTCCCGGGCAAACTGGCACACCTCGGCCACGCGTTCGGCGTCGGCGAGCGTCACGGTGATTTCGCCGCGGAACTCGACCGGCTCCGAGATCAGGTCGCCGAAGCGGGTCCGCAGGCGCTGGGCCAGGTCGCGGGCGCTCATGCGGGCTGCAAGACGTCGGGCCGGGCGGCGGGGGCCGGGGGCGCGAGCGCGGGGGCGGGCGGGCCGGGCGGGGGCGCCTTTTTGAGCGTGGCGAGCACCGGCTCGCGCTGGACCTTGGCCTGGAGTTTGAGCAGGGCGTCCAGCAGGGCCTCGGGCCGCGGCGGGCAACCGGCCACGTAGATGTCCACCGGCAGGATGCGGTCCACGCCCTGGAGCACGGCGTAGCTGCGGTACATGCCGCCGGTCGAGGCGCAGGCGCCCATGGCGATGACCCATTTGGGCTCGGCCATTTGCTCGTAGAGCCGTTTGACCACCAGGGCCATTTTGTAGGTGACCGTCCCGGCCACGATCATCACGTCCGACTGCCGGGGCGAAAAGCGCATCACCTCGCTGCCGAAGCGGGAGATGTCGTACCGGCTGGCGCCGGTGGCCATCAACTCGATGGCGCAGCAGGCCAGGCCCATCGGCATGGGCCAGAGGGAGTTTTTACGAAACCAGTTGATCGCGGCGTCCAGGCGGGTCACCACCACGTCGCCCTCGATCTTGGAGTCGTAGCCGAAGACGGTTGAATTGCTCATGCGGGTGCGGCCGCGGCCGGCGGCGGCAGGCGCAAACTAGGGCGGGTCCGCCGGGCTCGCAAGCGGATTCCCGGCGCGCGCGCCGCGGGCGTCACGGCCGATTCACGAAGGGTTTTGGAAGCTGGGGTGGCAGGCCCTGAAGGCGGGGCACCACCCGCCCGGCGCCGGCGGCGCGCCTTTATCGCATCCGCACCGGCGGACCTTGAAGCCCGTCAAAATGCCGGGTGTGCCGTAAAAAAAAAGAAGGGCCGGTCGCCCGGCCCTTTTGAAGAGTACGGTTCAGACTCGCTCAGGCCTTGCGCCGGCCCAAGAAACCCACGCCCAGCAGGCCGAGACCCAGCAGAGCAGCGGTCGTCCCTGCATCTGGAACTGCCCCGGCCACAGCATAGTGGGACACTTTATATTGCTCGGAGTTTCCTCCCCAGATGTCATAACTCTCGTACGGTACAAGCGCACCTGCTCCACCAAGTTGGATTACTACCGACCCTCCATTTGGGCCGTCATACTGCACGACCAAGTAATTCCAGCCTTCTGGAACAGCGAATTGATCATCCACTTCCGCAGGTTTATCAGTTTTGAAAATTTCCGACGCCGAAAACGACGTGCCCGCTTTGCTATTCAACAGCCCAGCAATATCACCTTTGTCTGAGAATGTCCCTCCTTCGAAACCCAAAACTTGGCTCGGGAGGTTGCTTTTATCCCACTGGGTCCCGAAGTCGATGGTAATGGCCTGAGCCAGTGGCAGAACCATTACACACAACGCACCTAACAGAATTCTTTTCATGTTTTGTCCTTTCGTTCTTTGTTTTGTTTTGTTTTGTCTCTTTTCCCTTGCTACCCGAAGCACTAATGAGCAGATGTCTTGCCAAGTTTAACGAAGGACTTTTTGATTGAGGCGTTTATTTTACTATCTTACTGTATTCCAAGAAGATACGATTATTGCTTTTGGCGTATTTTGCCGGCCTGTTTCCGCTTCGACTTGGCGTAATTGTAACCCTTGCCGACAGTCAGCCGTGTATCCGGCAGCGACCCGGCCATTACGGCTCTTGCAAGTTGCTTTAGCCAAATGGGTTGGTGAGATTTATCATACTGTAAGATCGAGCATAATGACTGGCTCCAAGGAGGTGTTTTTCTAAGTAGCTAGTGCTCAGGCTATTATGTTTAAGTCTGCCTTGCCAGTGTCAGGAAAGCGACACTTCAGCCACTTGGCTGGCCGGGGAAGCTGACCCGTGGAGACTCGTCGGGCGGGGTTAACGAAGCCATGTTGGAGCAACCTCCCTCTTGGCGCTTGGCAGCCCGCGCGGTTGCGACTATCCAAGGGCGCGTGCCAACCCCAACCGTGCCCGGCCCGACGCCGCCCGCCGCGGCGCGCGCCGCCGCCGCCGCTTCCCGTTGACCCATGCGCCTGCAAGCCCTCGACTGGTTCATCGTGCTGGCCTCCGTGGCCGTGTGTTTCCTGCCCGCGCTGTGGTTCGCGCGGCGCGCCGGGCGGAACGTCGCCGAGTTTTTCGCCTCCGGCCAAAGCGCGCCGTGGTGGCTGGTGGGCGTCTCGATGGTGGCCACCACCTTCAGCGCGGACACGCCGAACCTGGTCACGGACATCGTGCGGGACAAGGGCGGCATTGCCGGCAACTGGGTGTGGTGGGCGTTTGTGCTCACCGGCATGGCCACGGTGTTTTTTTACGCCCGGCTGTGGCGGCGCTCCGGCGTGCTGACGGACCTCGAGTTTTACGAAATCCGCTACGCCGGGAAGGCGGCCGGCGCGGTGCGCGGTTTCCGAGCCATTTACCTGGGCCTGTTTTTCAACGCCGTGATCATGGCCACGGTGAACCTGGCGGCGGCCAAGATTGCCAGCGTGGTGCTCGGCTGGCCGCGCGGGCAGACGCTGCTGGTCTGCGGGCTGATCAACGTGGTCTTCGCCGCCACGTCCGGCCTGTGGGGGGTGCTGGTGATTGACCTGATCCAGTTCGGCATCGCCATGGCCGGGTCTTTTGCGCTGGCGTGGTTCGCTCTGCAACAGCCGCAGGTAGGCGGACTCGCGGGCTTGGTGGGCCAGCTCCAGACGCGCGCGCCGGACCTGGTGAGCCTGCTGCCGAACTTCAACCACTGGGAGCTGGCGCTGACCATTTTCATTATCCCGCTCACCGTGCAGTGGTGGTCGGTCTGGTATCCGGGCGCCGAGCCGGGCGGGGGCAGTTACATCGCCCAACGGATGCTGGCCGCGCGCTCGGAGCGGGACGCGCTGGGCGGGACGTTGTTGTTCAACTTCGCCCATTACGTGCTGCGGCCCTGGCCGTGGATTCTGGTGGCGCTGGCGTCGCTGGTGATCTTCCCGGACCTGAAGGCCATCCGGGCGGCGTTCCCCGGTGTGGACCCGGCGCTGGTGGGGCACGACATCGCCTACCCGGCGATGATGAAGTTCCTGCCCGCGGGTTGGCTGGGCCTGATGGTGGCCGGGCTGCTGGCGGCGTACGTCTCGACCATGATCACGCACCTGAACTGGGGTACGTCGTACCTGGTGCACGATTTTTACCGGCGCTTCGTCCGGCCGGACGCCTCCGAGCGGCACTACGTGCGGGTCGGGCGCCTGACGACGGTGGGGCTGATGCTCGTGGCGGCGGCCTTCACGCTGTTCATCGAGACGGCCAAGGAGGGTTTTAGCCTGTTGCTCCAGGTCGGCGCGGGCACGGGCCTGATTTACCTGCTGCGTTGGTTCTGGTGGCGGATCAACGCCTGGACGGAAATCGCCGGGATGATCGCGTCGTTTGTCGTGTCGGCGCTGTTGTTCGCGCTCCAGAAACAGGGCCACGGCCTGCCCGAGCCCTGGCCGTTGGTGGTGACGGTGGCCGCCACGACGCTGGTGTGGTGGACGGCCACGTATCTGACGCCGCCCACGCCGCGCGCGCAGTTGCTGCGGTTCGTGCAACGGGTGCGTCCGCCCGGCCCGGGCTGGCGGAGCTTGCGCGCTGAGGCGGGGGTGACCGCCAGCGAGGACAGCCTGCCGCTGGCGTTGCTGGGCTGGGCGCTGGGGTGCGCGGCGGTGTGGTCGGGGCTGTTTTGCGCGGGCAGTTTCCTGCTCGGCCAACCCGGCCGGGCGGCGGTGTTGCTGGTGGTGTTTGCCGGCTGCGCCGCCGGGCTGGTGCGCGTGGTGCCGCGGCTGTGGCGGGGCGGCAAAAATGGCGCGGGCCGCGAGGCCGCCCGCGCCTGAAAGGGAGTTGCGCCGCGCGCGGCGCTCAGGCGAGCTTGTAGTCGCCGGGCATGGGCACCTTCGGGAAGGGCAGGGGGCCGAACTCGTATTTGTCCGGGCCCAGGCGCATCTTCGAGTTCAGGGCCTGGTCCCACTCGACGGTCTGGCCGGTGTAGGCGGACTCGCGGCCCATGATGGCGGTGAGGGTGCTTTCGGCGAGGTTTTTGGCCTCGTTGATGGGCTGGCCGGCGCGGATGCTGGCGATGAGGTCCTGGTGTTCCTGCTGGTAGGCGTTGACCTCGGGCTCGCGGTAGCGCCACACCGCGCCCTCGCGCGGGCGAATCCAGTTCGCGCAGTTGCTGGCGCCCTTGGTGCCGACCACGGCCTCCTCGACCCGGCCTTCGCAGTGGTTCATCTGGCGGGCCTGGCTGAACATGCGCACGCCGTTTTCGTATTCGTACTCGACGGCGAAGTGGTCGTAGATGTGGCCGTGGATGGGGTGTTGCCGCGCCTGGCGGCCACCCATGCCGTAGGCCTTGATGGGGTGGCCGCCCATGACCCAGTTCATGATGTCGAGGTTGTGGACGTGTTGCTCGACGTAGTGGTCGCCGCCCACCCAGGTGAAGTAGTTCCAGTTCCGCAACTGCCATTCCATGTCGGTCATTTGCGGGGTGCGCTCGATGACCCAGATCACCCCGCCGTTCCAGTAGCAGCGCAGGTACTGGATGTCGCCGATGGCGCCGTCGCGGATGCGTTTGATGGTCTCGTTGTAGCCGCGCATGTGCCGGCGCTGGGTGCCGGCGGCGATGCCGAGGTGCTTCTTGTTGGCCAGCTCGTAGGCCTCGAGCAACAGCCGCACGCCGGGCCCGTCCACGGCTCCCGGCTTTTCCATGAACACGTGCTTGCCGGCCTCGATGGCGGCCTTGACGTGCGCCGGCCGGAAATGCGGCGGCGTGGCGTGGATGACGTAGTTGATGCGGTCCACCTCGAGCAGTTTCTTGTAGCCGTCGAAGCCGGTGAAACACATCGCGTCGGGGATGTGGATGCCCAGCTTGGCGAGGTTTTCCCGCGCCCGCGCGATCCGGTCCGGAAACACGTCGCACAGCGCGATGACCTCGACGTCCTTGTTTTTCACCGCCGCGCCTTCCTTGACGTCCTCGGTGTGGTACCCGGCGGCGGGGTAAATGACGTTCGTGGCCGCGCCCAGGGCATCGAGCACGGCGCCGGTGCCGCGGCCGCCGCAGCCGATGAGGCCGATGCGTACTTTCTCGAGGTCGGCCGCGGCGTGGGTGGTGAGGACAAACGGCGCCTTGCCCAGCGCCGCCGCGCCGGCCGCGGCCAGCGCGGAGCGTTGCAAGAAGACGCGCCGGGTCGAGTGCAAGGTCGGGTCGAAATTCGTGGGGTCAGGTTTCATGGCCGCCAGCGTAATAAGTCCCGCCCGGCAGGCCAGCGAAAATTGGCCGGGCGAGGGGCTGGTTTTTTCCGCGCCGCCGAAGTAGGCTGCGGCCGTTCACACAAGACCATGAGCGCCCGCTACACCCTCGGTTTGGATTACGGCACGAACTCGGTTCGCGCCCTGCTCGTCAACACCGCCAACGGTCGTGAGGTCGCCACCGCCGTCTGGGGCTACGAACACGGCCAGGACGGCGTCATCCTCGGCCGCGACCCGAATCTGGCCCGGCAACACCCGGCCGACTACGTCAAGGGCGCCGAGGTCACGATCAAGAAGGCCCTGGCCGAAGCCCGGCGCACCGTGCGCGGCTTCCAGCCCGACCAGGTGGTGGGCATCGGCGTGGACACCACCGGCAGCACGCCCTTGCCGGTGGACGCCCAGGGCCGGCCGCTGGCCTTCCAGAAACGATTCGCCAAACACCCGGCCGCGATGGCCTGGCTCTGGAAAGACCACACCGGCGTGGCCGAGGCGGCCGAGATCACGGAAAAAGCCCGCCAGATGCGGCCGCACTACCTGGCCAAGTGCGGCGGCACCTATTCGAGCGAATGGTTCTTCAGCAAAATCCTGCACTGCCGGCGCACCGCCCCGGAGGTCTTCGACGCGGCTTACACCTGGGTCGAGTGCGCCGACTGGGTGCCCGCCATGCTCACCGGCACCGAAGCGCCGGACAAGCTCACCGTGGGCGTCTGCGCCGCCGGCCACAAGGCGATGTACAGCGACGACTGGGGCGGCTACCCGGACGCCGAGTTCCTGGGCGCGCTCGATCCCAAGCTGGGCGAGCTGCGCGCCCGGCTCCGGCCCAAAGCCTGGGCGGTGGACAAGTCGGTGGGCGGCCTCACGCCCGAATGGGCCGCGCGCACCGGCCTGCCGGCCGGCATCCCGGTCGCCGTGGGCGCGTTCGACGCGCACCTGGGCGGGGTGGGCAGCGGCATCGCGCCGGGCACGCTGGTCAAGATCATCGGCACCAGCACCTGCGACATGATGGTCGTGCCGGTGGGCCAGCCGTTGGCGGACATCCCCGGCCTGTGCGGCATCGTCAACGGCAGCATCCTGCCCGGCTACTGGGGCCTGGAGGCCGGCCAGTCGGCCGTGGGCGACATCTTCAACTGGTTCGTCAACTACCTCCAGCCGGGCGGCAAGAAGCTCGGCTCGCACGAGGAACTCACCAAGGGCGCGGCCCGGCTCAAGCCCGGCGAAAGCGGTCTGCTGGCCTTGGACTGGAACAACGGCAACCGCACCATCCTGGTGGACCAGCGGCTCACCGGCCTGCTCCTGGGCCAGACGCTTTACACCACACCGGCGGAGATTTACCGGGCGCTCATCGAGGCCACGGCCTTCGGCGCGCTCACCATCATCAACCGCTTCGAGGAATACGGGGTGAAGGTCGAGCAGATCGTCAACTGCGGTGGCATCGCCGAGAAGAACCCGCTGGTCATGCAGATTTACGCCGACGTCACCGGCCGGCCGATGAAGGTGAGCCGCTCGGCCCAGACCTGCGCCCTGGGCGCGGCCATCGCCGGGGCCGTGGTGGCCGGCGCGCACCCGGATTTCCCGAGCGCGCAGAAGGCCATGACCGGGCTGAAGCCGCGGGTGTTCCAGCCCAATCCGGAGGCCCACGCCGTTTACCGCCAACTCTACGGCCTGTATCGCAAGCTGCACGACGCCTTCGGCACCGCGGACTGGACCGGCAACCTCTACGACGTGATGAAGACGCTGATCGAGATTCGCAACCGGGTGCGGCAGTGACGGCTCTTCAGCGGCGGTTGCGGCAGGGCGGTGAGGCGACGACGAGGCGCTCCCTTGGCGAACCCGGCCCGGCGCGGCGTCGTTTTCTGCGCGAGAGGCGCGGTCCGGGCGGAGCCAGGGTGTTCCCCGGCCGCGGGAAGTGCGAGGGAAGGCCGGTTTGCAAGGCCGGGCCTTTGGCAGCAATACGCCGGCGGCCCAATTAGTGCGGCATAACGGTTTGACTTGGTTTTTTCCGAAACCTAGATTCCTCGCGATGCCGGTGACTCACACGACCGCGGCTGCCCCCCGGACTCCGACCGCTCCCCCGCCGGACGCCTTGCCGTCCTGGCGGCAGATCGTGGCGCCGGTCCAACCCTTCCTGCGCGCGGTCGCCCGGCGGCTGGCCGAGCAGGTCGAAGCCTTCGAGCCGGAAATCCGCGAGCACGCCCGGTACGCCCTGGGCAGCCAGGGCAAACAGCTCCGCCCCGCCCTGGTGGGGTTGAGCGCCGAGGCCGCCGGCCGGGTCCACGACGACCACGTGACCGTGGCCACCATCATCGAGATGGTGCACCTGGCCACGCTGGTGCATGACGACGTGATGGACGCCGCCGCGCTCCGCCGCCGCCGGCCCACCCTGGCCGTCCAATGCGGCCCTGCCACGTCGGTCCTGGTGGGCGACTGCCTCTTTGCCCATGCGCTGGTGCTGGCCGCCAGTTTCCCCACCCCGGACGTATGCCGGGCCGTGGCGGCGGCCACCCGGACCGTGTGCACCGGCGAAACCATCCAGACCGAGCGCCCGGGCCGGCTGGACCAGGGCCGCGAGGCGTACTACCGCATCCTGCGGATGAAGACCGGCGAACTGTTCGCGCTGTCCTGCGAGCTGGGGGCGCAACTGGCCGGCGCCGGACCGGACGTCCAGCACGCGCTGCGGACCTTCGGGATGGAACTGGGCACCGCCTACCAGATTTACGACGATTGCGTGGACCTGTTTGGCTCCGAATCCCAGGCCGGCAAATCGCTGGGCACCGACCTGCTCAGCGGCAAACTGACGCTGCCCCTGCTGGTGGCGGGCGAACGCACACGCGGCCCGCGCCGCGAGGAGTTGGAAGCCCTGCTCCGCGCCTGGGAACCCCGGCACCTCGCCCGCCTGCACGCGTTGTTGCGGGAAGCCGACGCGTTGAGCGAATGCCAGCAGGTCATTGCCGAGTACTGTCGCCGCGCGGCCGCCGCTTTGCGCCCGCTGCCCGCCAACACCGGGCGTCTTTCCCTGAGCGCCGCGGCCGAGTTTCTGGCCCGCCAGGCCGAGACCCTGGGGGCCGGGGCCGAAGCCTGAACCCATGTCCTCGCCCGCCACCGTCACCCCGCCCCCGCGGGCTGGCGCGCCTCCCGGCGACACTCCGGAGGACGCCGAGCTGGTGCGCCGGGCGCAGGCCGGCGACCTGGAAGCCTTCGACGCGCTGGTGCGCCGCTATCAGGAGCGCATCTACGGCGTGATCTACCACATGACCGCGCACCACGAGGACGCGGCCGACCTGGCCCAGGAGGCCTTCGTGCGCGCCTACCGGGCCCTGCCGGGCTTCAAGCAGGACTCGAGCTTCTTCACCTGGCTGTACCGCATCGCGGTGAACCTAACGCTCAATTTTCTCAAGCAACGCCGGCCTCGCGGGCAGATGAGCCTGGATGACCTCGACCTGCAGGCCGAGAACGACCCGGACCTGGTGGCGCTGGTCTCGGAGAAAACCCCGCGCCGCGACGCCACGCTGCGGGAGCTTCAGGAACGTTTGAACGCGGCGCTGCTCAAGCTGTCTGAACCCCACAGAATGGTGGTCACCTTGCACGACATTCAAGGGCTGCGGCACGAACAGATTGCCGAGATCATGAAGTGCAACGTCGGCACCGTCCGCTCGCGCCTGCACTACGCCCGCCAGCAGTTGCAGGCGTACCTCTCCGACTGGCTTCGCTGACATGGACCCCGAGCGCGCACAGTTCGACGACCTCCGGCGGTTGCTGGCCCTCAAACGCCACGAAGTGCCCCCGCCCGGCTTCTTCGAGGCGTTCCCCGACCGCGTGCGGGCGCGGATTTTGGCGGAGTCGCGTGCGCCCGCCGCGCCGTGGTGGGCGCGGTGGGTCGCCCGGCCCGGCTGGCGGCCGGCGCTGGCCGGGGCGTGCGCGGTGTTGGCGGGCGGCCTGTTGATCTGGCAGTTCGGCGCGCGTCCCGGTGGCACGGTCGCCCCGACTCAATTCCCGGCAGACGCCGCCGCGCCCGCGCGCTGGGCGGAGTCTTCGCTGACCCCGGCCACGGCGTCCGGCGCCCTGCCCGACGGGTCGCTGGCCGGCCGCCCGGCCGGCTCCCCGTCCTGGATGAACCCGTGGCCCGCGAACGCGGCGCCGCCCGGCTTGTTCGCGCCCGGGGCCGGTCTGCGCGGCGCGCTGACGCCGGCCGCGGCCACGAGCCATGCCCCGGCGGTCACGGTAACGGGGTTGAACCTGAGCACGCCGCCGCTCCGGTAAGGACGCGGCTCCGGCGGTCGGGCCGGTTTTACGGGATCGCCGTTGTGGGCGCGGGTGTTTGAGGCGCGGCGCGGGCTGCGGGTTCGTCCCGGCCGCTCAGTACGCGCGCACCAGCACGAGGTTGTAGCCGGCGGCGGTCAGGGTCATTTCCTCCTGGTCAATCACGGCGTTGCCGCGGATCTCCTGCCCGCGTTCGTTTTGGAAGGTGATCTTGTAGCGCAGACTCGAGCCTTCGCGTTCCCAGGTGCCCTTGCCGGAGAAGTTCGCCACGGGGGTGACGGGCGCGGCGGGTTGGGCGGGCGGGGTGCTGCCGTCTTCGCCGGCGGTCGCGCCGGGGCCGCGGCGCATGAGGCCGTAGCGCTCGGCGTAGCCGGGGGGGAGTTGCGGCACGCCGGCGGCCTGTTGTTGGGCCTGACGGGCGGCTTCGGCGGCCGCGCGCAGTTGTTCGGCGATTTGCCGGGCCTGGTCGGTCAGCTCGGCCCGCAGCAACAGGCTTTTGTCCGGCGCGGCCATGAGTTGGAGCTGGGGAATCCAGACCAGGAGCAGTTGCTTGAGCTCGGCCATTTGCTTGGGCGGCATGTTGGGGTTTTTGCGCCGGGCCAGGGTGAAGCTGCTGCGCGGGTCCACCTGCCACCAGCCGAGGATTTTTTCCTCGTCGTACTTGGCCGACTTGCCGGTGCGCAGGTACTGGTAGAGGTCCTTGAGCGAAAGGGTCTGCAGTTCGGCCGTCAATTCGGGGTTTTGGAGCAGGGCCACGATCTTGGGGTGGTTGATCAATTCGAGCACCGGCCCGCGGGTTTGCAGCAGGTTCAAGAGGGCGGTGTCGGTGGCGATTTCCTTGAACTCCGGCCGCTCGCCCCAGGCCAGGAAGGCGGGGTAATTGGCCAGGCGCTGCTGGAGCGGGGCGAAGTTCTGGTACACCAGCCCTACGATGTCACAGGCCAGGTAGTAATTTTCCGGCATCGGGTCCAGCGCCGCCAGCGTGCGGTCCAGCCCGGAGGCGGCGATGTCCTTGCGCACGCTGCTGAGGAAGCGTTGCAGGGCCGGGCTGTTCTCGTCGGTCACCTGCACCAGCGGATAGCCCAGGATGTAGATGACCAGCCCCACCAGGATCGAGTAAATCGCCCCGCCGCCCAGCCCCACCACCAGGCCCAGCCGCTGGTTCAGGCGCTCGAAGCGCAACCGGGTGTAGTCATCGGTCGCGTACTTGAAGTGCAACATCACCCGGTGATGCACCAGGAACGACAGGCCGACAAACACCAGCGTGATCAGGAAGAACATCACCACCGGCGGCAACAGCACGGCCCAAAACGGGTGGGTCAATCCCACCTTCGGCACCAGCGGCTTGAGCACCGGCCCCAGCGGCAACGCCAAAAAGCAGGCCAGGAGCGTGCCCACCAGCGTCACCAACGCCCGGATGGCCCCCTTGTAGTAACTGGTCACGCCCAGAATGACGAAAAGCGCGATGATAATCAGCCAGAGCAACATGGCCCAAGCCTAGCCCGGCCCCGGCCGCAACGCACGGAAAAAACCGCGGCCAGCCACGACGCATTTCCGTTTTTGCCGGTCGAAGGCGGCGTGGGGAAGCCACGCCCGGGGGGTGAATCCAACCTTGGAAGGGTTCCGCATCGTCACCTTGGAATAACCCCCAAGGCACCAAGACACCAAGCCATGCCTCGGGCCTTCGTGCCTTGGTGTCTTGGTGGTTGTCCTGGGATGCGCTTCGGGCCGCTCGGGGAGGCGCCTTTTTGACCCGGCCTCCCTCAGGCCGGCGCCACGTCCGCCGGCGCATCCAGGCACTGGCGCACGGTTTCCAGCAGCAGTTCCACCGGGCAGGGCTTCTGCAAAAAGGCCTCGCCCGGACCGGGGTGCCATTCCCGCCCGGCCAGCTCGGCGCTGTAGCCACTGGTGTAAATGACCTTGAGCTGCGGGCGGTCCAGCCGCAGCCGCCGCGCCAGGTCCCGGCCGCTCAAGCCGCCCGGCATCACCAGATCGGTCAGCAACAACGCCACGGCGTCGCGATGTTGCCGCCACAGCCCCAGGGTCGCCAGGCCGTCGGGCGCCTCCAACACCCGGTAGCCGTGGCGCTCCAGCGTGGCGCGCGTCAGCGACCGCACTTCCGGATCATCTTCCACCAGCAGAAGCGTCTCCGTGCCACCGCGCGGGGCAGGCCGCGAGGCGGTCGCGGAAGCCGCCGCCGCGGTCTTGGCCAGGGCGGGCAGATAGACCTCGAAGGTCGTGCCCCGGCCCGGTTCGCTCGCCACCTGGATGCACCCGCCGTGTTGTTTCACGATCCCAAAAACCGTGGCCAGACCGAGGCCCGTCCCCTTGCCCGGCTCTTTGGTGGTGAAAAACGGCTCGAAGATGCGCGGCAGGATTTCCGGCGGAATCCCGCAACCGGTGTCGCTGACGCGCAAGCCAACGTAAAATCCCGGCGGAACGTCCGGCAGCACGGCCGCCTCCGCGGCGCTGATTTCGCGCGTCGAGGTTTCGATGATCAATCGCCCGCCCTCGGGCATGGCGTCGCGCGCGTTGACGGCCAGGTTCATCAGCACCTGATCCAGCATCCCGGCGTCGGCATGGGTCATCAGGGGCGCGGGGTGCAGACGCAACTCCAGCCGCACGTCCTCGCCGAGGATGCGTTGGAGCATCTTGGCCAGATTCGACACCACGTCGTTCAGGTCCAGGTCGCGCGCTTGCAGGACCTGGCGGCGGCTGAAGAGCAACAACTGGCGGGTGAGGTTGGCCGCCCGCTCGGCGGCGGCGCGGATTTGTTGGACGCCTTCCCGCGCGGCGTCGGGCAGCCCGCCCCGCCCCGTGATCAACTCGGTTTGCAACAAGATCACGGTCAGGATGTTGTTGAAATCGTGCGCCACGCCGCCGGCCAACTGGCCAATGGCCTCCATTTTCTGCGCCTGGCGCAACGATTCCTCCAGCCGCCGCTGTTCGGTGATGTCTTCCACCACCCCGTCGTAATACTCGATGCGCCCGTCCGGCCCACGCACCGCCTGGGCGCTCTCGCGCACATAGATGGTCGTGCCGTCGGCGCAAATCCAGGCACTTTCCAAGCCGCGAACCGCGCCGTCCCGCTCGATGGCTTCCTTGAAGAGGCGGCGCGGGTACTGCGGGTGAAAACCGTCCTTTTCGAGGTTCTGTTGGGCCAGGGCCTCGAAGGAGGGGTAACGGAGCATCTTCACCAGCGTGGGATTGGCCAGGAGGATGCGTCCGTCGGGCGTCGTGCGGTAAATGCCCACCAGCGAATTCTCGAACAAACGGCGGAACCGTGCCTCGCTCTCGCGCAGCGTGGCCTCTTCCCGGAGTTTCTGGATAGCTACGGCGGCCAGGTGCGTGGCCATTTCGACCCATCGCAGATGCTCGGGAGCCGGGCGTCCCGGCTTCCGGTAATAAATGGCGAATGTTTCCAGCACGCGCCGTTGCTCATCGAAGATGGGCGTGGACCAACAGGCGCGCAATCCGTGCGCCAGGGCCAGCTCGCGGTAATCCTTCCACAGCGGGTCGGTGGCGATGTCCTCGACGATGACGGCTTCGCCGCGAAACGCTGCCGTGCCGCAGGAGCCGACGTTCGGGCCGATGGCCAGGCCGTCAATGGCGCGGGTGTAAGCCTCCGGCAGGCTCGGCGCGGCCCCGTGCCGCAGACGCACGCCGTCCTCGTCCAGCAGCAGCACCGAGCCGAGCAGACCCGGGTGAAGGGCCTCCACCTCTTCGATGAGTTTGGTGAGCGTGGTCGCGAGAGATGCTCCCGTGGCGATCAGTTCGAGCACCTTGGTCTGGCAAGCCAGGAGCGCCTCGGCCTGCTTCTGCGCTTCGACGGCGGACTTGAGCTGGAACAGCAGCGGGCCGGCGTCGCCGGTGAGGGTGTCGGCCTTACCGGCGCGCAGGGCGGCGAGAGCCGCCTCGGCCTCGGCGAGCCGCCGGCGCAGTTCGGCCTCGGTTAAGTTGTCGCTTTGGCTCATGGGCGTGGCCCTCCATCGCTCAGGCCGAGCGCGGCCAGCAACTGCGCTTCGTCGTCCAGCGAGCCGATGAGGGTGCGGTCCCGGGGCAGGCCGCCTTCCAGGATGTCATCCAGGCCTTGGATGTGGGTGGGCGCTTTTTCCAAACGCGCGGCTGGTGCCGTGGCCGTGGAGGCGGGCGTTTCGCGAGCCGCCCGAGCCGGAGGGGGCGTTCCTTTGCGCTTCATACGCCACGTCAAATATCACGCATGCTTAGATGGTAGGCATCCTGTGTCAAGGCTGTCGCGCTGGCAAGCGGCCAAGCAGGTGATGGGGCGCTTCGGGTGCATTTCAGTCTTTGAACCCCCCACAGCATTCCCGGGCTTTTCGCCGGTCCGGGCCGCGGCAGTATGGAGGGAGAACGGTTGTGGGTGGAGCTTGCTGACGTGGGTGCTCAAAAAACTCCAATGCGCCCGAAACGGCCCGGGCGGTTGTGTTCGGGTTGCCCATCGTTCTCGGGCTTGGGGTCGCCCCAAGCCGGCGCGGACGCCGGCGCTCCGACACGGCGGGCGGTGGTGCCCTGGGGAGCGCCGGTCTCAGACCGGCTTGGCGGGCGCTTCACCGTTTTTCGCCGGGTCGAAGGCGGCGTGGGGGAGCCGCGCCGGGGGGGGTGAAAACAGCTTGGAAAGGTCCCTCAACGTTGCCTTGGTACAACCCCCAAGGCACCAAGACACCAAGCCATGCCTCGGGCCTTCGTGCCTTGGTGTCTTTGTGGTTGTCCTGGGATGCGCTTCGGGCCGCTCGCCGGCCCGCCGCCGACCCCTTGCAGGGGTGTGGG
>Ga0272446_1004311_pt1 | contig 16942 bp, 17 predicted proteins | sample YNPCB0061_FD_194587 | JGI IMG/M metagenome (GOLD analysis project Ga0272446, IMG submission 194587) | Hot spring microbial mat communities from Yellowstone National Park, WY, United States - YNP-CB-006-1 | ecosystem: Environmental > Aquatic > Thermal springs > Hot (42-90C) > Sediment | place... | reverse complement strand
AGCCGCCCGCTCGCGCGCGAGAAACAGCAGATCGGCGAGGCCGCATGACCCGCGGCGCCTGACAGCTTCGACCTGGCGGACACCCGCCACGCCAAGTCGATGACCGTCAGATCAAGTGCAGATTTCTACAGTCCATCGCATCTGGCGCGAGCACGGCCTGAAGCCGCACCGGGTCGAGACCTTCAAGCTCTCGAACGACCCGAAGTTCGTCGAGAAGGTCCGCGGGCCGCAGGCAACGCCCGAAGGGCGGTACATCGTCGGCCTCTACGTCCAACCCGCCCGAGCACGCCCTGGTGCTGTCCGTGGACGAGAAGAGCCAGATCCAGGCGCTCGACCGCACTCAGCCTGGGCTGCCGATGAAGCGCGGCCGGGGCACGACCATGACGCACGACTACAAGCGCCACGGCACGACGACGCTGTTCGCTGCCCTCGACGTGAGGGCGGGCACGGTGATCAGCCAGTGCATGCTCCGCCACCGCGCCGCGGAGTTCATCCGCTTCCTCCGCCTGATCGACAAGCAGACCCCGGCCGAGCTCGATCTGCACCTGATCCTCGACAACTACGCCGCCCACAAGACCGAGGCCGTGAAGCGCTGGCTGGCCAGGCATCCGCGCTTCCATGTCCACTTCACGCCGACCTCGGCTTCCTGGATCAACGCCGTCGAGGGCTTGTTCGCCAGCCTGACCAAGCGGCGGCTGAAGCGCGGCGTCTTCCGCTCCGTCATCGCGCTGAACCAAGCCATCCGCGCCTACCTCGACGCCCACAACGCCGACCCGAAGCCCTTCCGCCGGACCGCGCCTGCCGACACCATCATCGCAAAGCATCAACGCGGGAAACGTCTGCTAGAATCACTCCACTAGCTCGGCTCTGCCGCGATCGCCTCGAGCCAGGTCGCGTAGAGCCCAAGCCGGTACAAGTGCTCTGGCGACAGTTCTGGCCGTAGCGCGGCAAGCCTGGCAGGATCGACGATGCCGCAGCGGGCGAGCGGGCCATCCGGGCCCAGTCGCGCGGCGGTCGCCGCGTTGATCGCCGCAAGCCACGCTCCGACCGGCGGTGTAAAGCCCTGCTTGCGCCGCTGAGAGATCTCATCTGGCAGGAGATCGCCATGGGCTGAGAGCAGCAGCCATTTGTGGGGCTTCGCGTGGTCGTCGAGGCCTGCCAGGCGAAGGCCCGTGACGCCAGTGATGAGCGGGACGTCGAGGAACGGAAGCCGCATCTCGATCGAATGCGCCATGCTGATCCGGTCGAGGAGCGTCAGGCAATTCCCGAGGAGCCAGGTGCGGTTGACGATGTCCATCACGGCAAGGCCGGGCGGGAGCGCCGGGTCCGGCCGCGTCTCGGCGAGCCAGTGATCCGCCGGGACCGCATCACCAAGCAGCTGGGCGGCGAAGGCCGCGCCCGCCTTCAGCTGCGGGTGATGAGCGAGGATGGCGGTTTCGGGCCTTCTCCAGGGGGCAGCGAGCCGCTCGAGGAGGCCCGGCCCCGCCGCGATCCGCTGGGCGGCCTGCCGCGTCCAGTCATATCCCCAGAACATCTCGTCCCCGCCGAGCCCGGACATGAGCACCGGGATCCCGGCCTTCCGCGCCGCTTTCGACACCGCGTAGTAGCCGGAAGCCGCGATGTCCGCGACCGGGGTATCCATGGCGGCAACGAGCGCCGGGAAGTCGGCGGCAATGGAGGCAGTGTCGAGCTCGACTTCTGTAAATGGGATGCCGAGCCGTGCCGCGAAGCGCGCCGCGATGCTGCGCTCGTCCGTCTCCGGACGTCCCGTATAGCCGACGCTGAATGCGTGGATCTGGCCCGGATAGTGGCGGGCGGCCAGTGCGGCCACAAGGCTCGAGTCGATGCCACCCGACAAGGCCACACCCACCGGCACGTCAGCCGAACCCATCCTGAGGCAGGCCGTGTCGAGCGCTGCGCGCGCGAAGCCGACCGGGTCCATCTCCTGCAGGGCGGGCACGTCAGCGAGCCGCCAATAGGCGCGGGGCTCAGCCTCGTGGAGCCGGTCGGGCGACACCTCCAACACATGGCCCGGCGGAAGCTGTGTCAGCCCTTCGAGGGGGGTCTGCGGCTCGATGAGATACTGGAATGTCAGGAACTGGGCCAGCGCCCGTGGCGAGAGGCGGCGGAGCGGCGGCGGGATCACGGCAAGGAGTGCGCGCAGTTCGCTCGAAAACCATAGCCGGCGTGCCCCGTCCGCGCGCCGGTCGCGCCAGAGATAGAGCGGCTTCTCGCCGAGGCGGTCTCGCCCGAGCGTCAGCCTGCGGCTGTCACGCTCGTAGAGCGCAAAAGCGAACATGCCCTCAAGCCGGTCAAGCGCGCGGAGGCCCAGGTCCTCGTGCAGATGGAGGATGGTTTCAACATCGCTTCGCGAGGACGGCCGGTGCCCGCGGGCCAGCAGTTCTTCCCGTAACTCTTTATGGTTGTAGATCTCGCCATTGCAGATGAGCACCCGGTTCCCGTCTTCGCTGAACAGCGGCTGTTGCCCGCCGGCGAGATCGATGATGGCGAGCCGCTGCATCGAGAGCGCCACCGGCCCCTCCGCAAACAGCCCGTCCGAACTCGGCCCGCGGTGGCGCAGCCCCGCGTGAACGCGCGAGAGCAGCGTGAGATCGTGCGGATCGAGGTCCGCCTCGGCGAGGATTCCGGCAATGCCGCACATGGCCTCAAGCTCCTGAACAGGGCTACCGGGAGCGGAAGGCGGCCACCGCCTCGCGCAGGATGTCGAGAAACGCGCGGGCGGCGGCGCGCTGGCGTTCAATGGTGAGCGCCAGCGCCGCCTTCTCCAAACCAGGATCGGGCGCCTGCGCGAGCGATGGCCAGAGCCCGGCAATGGCGTCGGCCAGCGCTGCATCGTCCTGGGGCGGGAAGAAGCCGAACGGGGCCACGCTGGCCTGTGGGGTGAGCTGTTCACGATGGACGGCGAGATCGGACGCGAGGATCGGCCGGCCAAGTGCCTTTGCGTCCTCAATTACCGTGCTCCAGCCCTCGAACAGGGACGGCTGGAGCACGAGGGCGGCGTGTCGGAAGATCTCAACCTGCTTTTCGCGCGCCACGAGACCGAGCATCCGCACGTGCCCCTCCAGCCCGTGTTCGGCAAGGAAATGGCGCAGCCGCCGCGGATGCTCTGGGTCGCGGTGGTCCTGCTCGAGCCCGGTACAGACGAGAACAGGCGCTTCCCCCTGCGCCGCGAGGCGCGCGAGCGCCCTGAAGGCGGTGATATGGTTCTTGTGCACCCAGAACTGGTTCGGCAGGTAGAGATAGCGGTCCGGCAGCCCGAACTCGGCCCTGGGGTCCGAGCCATCGCCGGCCGGGGGCTGCGAGACAAAGGGCCAGACGCGCAGCCGCACCGCAGCGCCCGGGCAGAATCGCTCGAAATCCCCTCGGGCGGCCTCACTCGACAGGACAAGCGTCACGCGCTGCCCGGCCAGCGCGGCGAGGCCGGCATCACGCGCTGCCAGTTCCTGTTGCGTGAACAGGTGCGGCAGGTGCTTGTGCTGGAAATCCGGAACCCAATGGACCGGCGCCGCTCCGGAAACCGGGGACCCAAAAGTGGGATAGGTGACATCAAGACCCGCATAGAGCGGGTCGAGCGCCGGGAGGCCGCCGAGGAGCCGGCGAGCGACCCGGCGCAGAAGCCGCCGCGGCCGGCTCTCCCGCCGGCGCAGAAGTGGATCGGCATCGACGAAGGGAAAGCTGCGCAGCGCCGCCACGGCGGGATCGTCGGGATCGGAGACGCCGAGAAGGCGCACCTGCGGCTGCTCATCTTCGGGCAGAGTCGCGAGCGTCGCCATGAGGTTGCGGATATAGATGCCACCCCCGGTCCAGCCCTGGCCCGTCAGCGCCTCGATACCCAGAACGAGGCGTGTCACGGCGACTGCTCCATGCCGTCGCGGGCGAGCCAGGCAGCGAAATCCGCAATGCCTCTCTCGACCGGGATCGTCGCCGCGGGATCGAAGCCGAGCGCCCGCATCCGTGCGGTCGAAGCACACAGATGCTTGGGATCACCCTCACGAATGACGCCAGTGAAGGAGAGGCGCGTGCGGCGGCCGAGCGCGCCCGTCAAGAGCTCGAGTGCGCGCCGTACGCTCGTCGCGCGGCCCGTGCCGCCATTGACGATCAGGAACGGATCGGAAGCCGCAGCTGCGGCGACCGCAAGCCTCGCCGCATCCTCGACCTGCAGCAGGTCGCGGGTTTCCTCGCCCGTGCCAGCGAGCAGGATCTCCTCCGGATCGTCCTGGAGCCGCCGCCCGATCTCGAACAGGAACTGTTTGCGCAGCGTCGGACCATAGAGGGAGAAATAGCGAATGATGCTGATCCTCAGGCCGAAACCCGTGTGCGCACCTAGGCATAGCGCCTCCGCCGCGAGCTTGTGCGTGCCATAGGGCGAGACAGGCGCGGGCGGCGCGGCCTCGTCGATCGGCCCCTCCGGCTTCGCGCCATAGATGGCCGCGCTCGATGGCAGCACGAGCCGAGCCTCCGGTGCCCGCCGGCGCAGATGATCGATCACGAGTGCAGTCGTCTCAACGGCGAGGCGGAAATCAGTCAGCGGATCGGCAAAGGAGGCTGCCACCGCGCCCGAGCCGGCGGCATGGACCACCACCTGCGGGGGGCCGGTGAGCGCGAAGAGCCGGTCCAACGCTTCGGTGGAGATCGGCGCCTCGATCCACGCCGGCGCTCCTGCGAGGGTGACGAGCCCAAGTGTCTGAACCCCCGCATCGGCGGGAGCGCCGATGCCGAGTCCGGCGACATCGAAGCCCTCCGATACGAAGCGACGCACCAGATGCCGGCCGAGAAACCCCCGCGCGCCGGTGATCCAGACAAGACCCATGAAGCGGTCGCATCCCTCTCAAGCGGCGCTGACCACCGCCCTATAGCAGCAAAGACAATCGTCGGAAACGACAGGGCGGTCAGCCCGCGGCCGGCTTCACCGCGATGAAGCTGTAGAGCCGGCCGGGGGCTTTCATGCGATCTCCGATGAACGCCATCAGCCGGTCGGAGACAAGCGCGCGCGGCAGGAACAACTGTCGGGCGAGCCGTGCGCGGTGGTCCTCGCGCGTGGTCGGATAGAGATTGATGTCCGATTGCAATGGGTTCAGTGACGCCTTGAGCCGCAGCCCCGCCTCGCGGATTGCGCCTTCGTACTCGGCGAGCAGGAAGGCGTTCTCGCCGCCATAGAGATGGTGCAGCGGATGGCTGGCAAGGAAGGCAGGGAGGTCCTCGCGCCGCGAGATGACGTGCTCACGGGTCGCAATCATCACCCCGCCAGGCTTGAGAACGCGGCCGATCTCCCGACAGAGCTGGGGCAGGTCGCGGGCGTGGTGCAGAACCTGCCGGCACAGGACGATGTCGAAACAGCCGTCGGAAAAGGGGAGGCTCTCGCCCCACTCCTCCACGACCGTGATCGGCACATCCGCCTCGGCCGATAGGGCCCGGATCGCTCCTGCACCGACGAGCGCGCTGGGATCGGGCTCGAGCGCCGTGGTCGCATAGCCGTCCGCCGCGAGTGCGTAGCTCGCGATCCCGCGCCCGGCGCCGAGATCGAGCGCGCGGCCCGGCGGCGGTGGAAGCCATGCCCGCGTCGCACGCCACTCCGTGCTGTCGCGGAAGCGACGTGCCGCCTCCACAAGCGGGTCATCATAGAAGCACCAGCGTACCAGCGCTTCCTGGCCTGGAGTGTCCCGCAACTGGCGCACAGCCTCTTCCCAGGTCATCCAGCCAGCTCCCTTCAGAGGCGTTCCTCGGGCGCGAGATCCCGCAGCTTGCGTGCGGGATTGCCAGCCACGACGGTGAAGGGCGCGACATCCCGCGTGACGACGCTTCCCGCGCCGACGACGGCCCCCCGCCCGATGGTGACGCCGCGCAGAACGACACAATGGCAGCCGATCAGCGCATCGTCCTCGATCACCACGGGCCGCTCGCCGAGATCGAGTCCAGGCGGGTGGCCGGTCTCGATGATGGCCCGGAACTGGGCATGGCGTTCGGAGGGTGAGAAGGGATGCGTGAGATTATCCATGATCGTGCAGAGATGCGAGATCAGCACTCGATTTCCGACAGAGATCGATGCCGACGACCAAAGTCGCGTCCCCTCTCCCACATAACAGTAGTCGCCGAGTGTGATCCGCCCGCCATGGCCGAACAGCAGAAGCTGCCCACGCACATGGCTGTGGGCGCCCACCACGATCTCGGTGGCTGGACGCCCCTGGAACTGGAGATCCGCGGTTGGGTGCAGCACCGCCGTCGGGTGGATGCCGGGCGCGCGGGCACGCATGTCGGCTCTTTTCTCGCGCGCTGAATCGAGAAGGGAGCGGAGGGCGCCCCTCACGCCGTGAGCTCCAGACATGCGACTGCCCGGGAGGCGGCTGCGTGGTCTGGATCGTAATCCTTGCGCTTCTGAATGTCGAAATAGAGCGCGTCCCGCGCCTCCTCGCGCCCCGCGGCAACCCACCCCTCCGGGAGGTACCGGTAGATCCGCTCGCGGCAGGCGACAGGGTCAAAGGCGTTGACCAGCGCATCGACGCCAGCCGCGTCAAAGACCTGGAACCAGCCGTGGTTCGCTGCACGGCCGAAGGGGACCGTGAGGTACACCGTTCCGCCCGGCTTCAGCATGCGCTTCAACTCACGCAGGCAATCGGCGGCTGTGCCGTGTTCGGTCTCGTTGCGGGAGGCTGCCTTCGAGTATACGAACGTATTATCGAGCCCGACATGCTCTAGGGTCGAGATGCAGGCGATCGCGTCGAAATATCCATCCCTGAAGCAGGAGCGTCTTAGGTCCTCGAAGACGTAGGAAATTCCCTGCTCGATCTCGTGATAGCCTTCTGGCGCAAGCGTCGAGATGAAAAGCTTCTTGGCCCGCAATTTCGGATGGCACAGAATATAAGGCTGATTGAGCGTCGAGCCTGCATCGAGCAATGTCCCCGGCCCGTCTGGCAGTCGGGCGAGGAACCAGGGATACTCGACGATGCGTTCGTCCAGCCTGTAGCCATGGCCAGGCGGCAGTGAATCGGGATCGTAGTCCGGCTGCGCGAGCGCCGCCTCGATGCTCTTCCGCTTGTGGATGCCGTACCCAGGGGTCCAGGGCTTCTGGCCGGTCGCCAGGAAGCGACGGTAATCCAATTCCGCCTTCGCGCGCGCTGCCATTCGCCGGACTGTCCCCAGCATTGACCTGTCCTGCTTCGTGGATCGCGCCGCCGTGTAACACCTCGGTCCGGCCGTGTCGATGCTCTCGCACCGGGGTGCCGGCGCCTTGCCGCTTGCCGCTGCTCGGCCGCTCCCCCATTTACGGACGATGCCGCTGACGTCATTCCGCGCCCCGGCCGCGTCCGCTTTCGGCGAGCTTGGCGCGCACCCTTCGCCGCTCGCACGTATCGCCCGCCACCTCGACAAGCTGCCTGCCGGCCAGCAGGCCGCGCTCGCATCCTTCGTCGAGCGAGGCCTGCTCGACCGTCTCGGCTGGCTGGAGAGTGCGGCCACGGGCCGGCCGGTGGACGCTGCCGGCGAGCCGCTGCCGTGGCTGACCTATCCGGCGCTGCGCCTGATCGAGGAGAGGGTGCCGGGCGGCGCCGGGGTCATCGAGTTCGGCGCCGGGCTCTCGACGCTGTGGTGGGCACGCCGGGCCCGCCGTCTCGTCACGATCGAGAACGACGAGGGGTGGTGCGCCGAGATTCGAAGCCGCGCCCCCTCCCATGTCGATGTGCGCCATGTGCCCCTCCCCGTGCTAGGCTCCACTCTCGACGCCATGGCGGCCTCGGGCGAAACCTTTGACATCGTGGTGATCGACAATTTCGACCGCGCCACGGTCGCGATGAAGGTGATGGCCTTCCTTCATGCCGCCAGCGTGATCGTCTTCGACAACTCAGACGAACTCGTCTATCGACCCTGCGTCGATCACCTCAAGGGCGAGGGATTCAAGGAATTGCGGCTGCACGCGCTGGGCCCTGTGAACCCATTCGAGTGGTCAACGTCCTTCCTGTACCGCCCCGGCAACTGCCTCGGACTATGAGGGAGGCCGGTCCATGAGCCGCGTCGAGCCAATTCTCGCACCCCTGCGTCCGTGGTTCACGACGCTGATGCACCGGCCGCTGCGGCTCATTATCGGTGCCGGAAGCTTCCGGCAGGAGGGCTGGCTGTCGAGCGATTATGCCGAGGACGGGCAGTGGCTGCCGCGACCCTGGCGCCTCGCCGACCATATCCTTCCTCTCGATATCACCAAGGAGGCGCATTGGGCGGCGCTGTTCCGGCCTGGTAGCATCACGCGGATGCTGAGCGAACACGTCTTTGAGCATCTGACCGACGCCGATCTCGCCCGCGGCCTTGCCCTGTGCCGGCGCTATCTCGCTCCACGTGGCCGGCTGCGCATTGCGGTGCCGGATGGCCACAGGCCGGATGCCCGCTACATCGATGGGGTCGCGCCACCCGCCGACGGGCATCTCCATTTGTTTACTGTGGAAAGCCTTGTGGCGCTGATCGAGGCGGCAGGCTTCCAGGCCGAGCCAATCGAGCATTACGACGCCACCGGCAGATTCCACCGCCGCCCCTACGACGAAGCAGACGGTATCGTGTTGCGTTGCTACAGCCGTGACCGGCAGGCCGACTTCCAGTTCGCCGATCATTTCTACACCTCGATCATCGTCGATGCGGTGAAGGGCGGGAGCTGACACTTGGCTTCGCTCCCTTCGCTGTTCGCGCCGGTGAAGCCGATGCTGCGGCCCCTCGTCCAACGCTACCGCCGGTGGCGGGACCGGCCCGACCCAGCCACGGTCAGCTACGGCCTCGATCGGCTCGACCGCGAGCTCGAGCGGTGGCTCGATCTCGACGGGGGCGTCTTCATCGAAGCGGGAGCGAATGACGGGATCAGCGTCAGCAACACCCTCTATTTCGAGCGCCACCGTGGCTGGACGGGCTTGCTGGTGGAGCCTGTTCCGGAACTGGCGTATCGCTGCATCCGCAACCGTCGCAGCAGTACCGGCGTGGCGCTCTGCGCATTGGGCGCACCGGAGGAAGCCGGGCGCCTTGTCCCGGTCACCTACTGCAACCTGATGTCGGTGGTGCAGGGCGCCTTCGGCAACGGCGCGGAGGAAGCGGAGTATGTCCGGCTCGGCCGGGACGTGCAGAAGACGATCATGCAGGAGACCTACACCACCTTCGCCGCGGTGCTGACGCTCTCGAGCCTCATCGACCACTTCGGCATGACGCGGATCGACCTCCTCGTGCTCGATGTCGAGGGCTACGAGCGCCAGGCGCTCGCCGGGCTCGACCTCGCACGCCACCGGCCGCGCTTCATCCTCGTCGAGGCGCTGTTCCACGAGGAGGCGATCCGCGCCGCCCTCGCCGGACCCTACGAGTTCGTCGCTGAACTGGGATGCAAGGATCTGCTGTTCCGCCGCAAGGGGGACGCGCCATGAGCACCGCCCAGCCCGTTGTCGCGCTTATCCCGACCTTCAACCGCAAGGCCGTGACGCTTGCGTGCCTCGCCATGCTGAAGACGCAGACACGCGCCCCCGATCTCATCGTCATCTCCGACGGCGGCTCGACCGACGGCACGCCCGAGGCGGTCGCCGCCGCGCATCCTGATGTCACCGTGCTACGCACGCCGGGCGAGGCGTGGTGGGGCGGCTCGATGGCCCATGGCTTCCGCCATCTCCTGGCGCAGGGCCTAGACGACGAGGCCCGCGTGCTGATGATGAACGACGACATCGTGCTGCCGCCGGACTACATCGCGACGCTGCTCGAGGTGAGCCTCACCGAGAATGCGGCGGTGTGCGGCGTGACCGTGGATGCAGCCGCGCGCGACCGAGTGCTCGATGCCGGCGAGTACATCGAGTGGCGGAAATACCATTTTCCCGTTGCCACCGACTGGCCGGGAGAGCGCCTCCGCGACGACGTTGCCTTCCTCCCAGGCCGGGCGAGCCTTGTCGCCCTCAAGATGGTCCGCCGGGCCGGGAACGTGGACGATCGCGCCTTTCCCCATTACCTCGGCGATTATGATTTCTTTGCGCGCATTCGCAAGGCGGGGTTCCGCATGGGCGTGACCGGCCGGACCTGGGTCGGCTGCATGACCGAGAAGACCGGGCTCGGCGGCGAGGCGCGCTCGTTACGCGAGGAGCTGAAGCTGATGACCTCGCGCCGCTCGATGCGGCGGGTCACGGACCATTGGCGATTCATCTGGCGCCACGGGCCGAGCCTGCACGCCAAGGCGCGGCTCACCACGCTCTCGATCCTTTATCACGGCAAGGGGATTCTCGCCCTCCTGCGCAAGGGGAAAGCCGCGTGACGCCCAACCCCAGCGTGGTCGAGATCGGGCCGCGCCCGTCGCTCGCCGGCTATCTCGCCGAGGTGTGGCGCGCACGCGGCATCGCGCTGTTCCTTGCCTGGCGGGACGTGATTGTACGCTTCAAGCAGACGCTCATCGGCGTGGTCTGGGTCGTGATGCGACCGCTGCTTGTGGCACTGGTGTTCGCCTTTGTTTTCGGGCGGATCGCTGGCCTGTCCTCGGCAGGCGTGCCTTATGTGCTTTTCGTCATGGTCGCGATGCTTCCGTGGCAGTTCATCTCGGCCGGGATCGCGCAGGGCGCCGAAAGTCTCATTACGAATTCGGGCCTCATCTCAAAGATCTATTTCCCACGCATCTTGTTGCCAATCTCAAATCTGCTCAGCAATTTCCTCGATCTCCTGATTACCCTGCCGATCATCGCCGTCCTGATGATCTGGTACGGGATCGCACCATCCCAAAGCGCGTTGATCATGGTGCCGTTCTGGCTCCTGATCATGGTGGCGATGACGTTCGGTCTCGCCGCAATTCTGTCCGCGCTCAATGCGCTGTATCGCGACGTGCGCTATCTCGTCCCATTCATCCTCCTGTTCGCGCTCTACATTTCTCCGATCGGCTACGGCATCGAGAACGTCCCGGTCGAGTGGCAACCGCTTTACTGCCTCAATCCGCTGGCAGCATTGTTCGACGCTCTGCGAGCCGAACTTCTCGGCACGCCAAGGGCCGCTCCGGCATGGGCCTCGTACTGGACCGTCGTGGTCGCATTCGGTTTGGCGCTTTGTTCGGTGGTTCTCTTCTGGCGCGCCGAGCGGCGCATCGTCGACGTGATCTGACGTCCATGTCCGACATCGTCATCGAGGCCGAAGGCCTTTCCAAGTGCTACCTCATCCCAACGGGAGAGGTCCAAGGGCGCTATCGCACGTTGCGGGAGACGCTGGCGCGCGGCGTCTCAGACTTTGCCTCGCGCATCTCCGGGGGATCAGCAACGAAGACCGATCGCGAATTCTGGGCGCTGAGGGACGTGTCGTTTCGCATCGCGCGCGGTGAGCGCGTCGGGATCATCGGCGCGAACGGCGCGGGGAAGTCCACGCTTCTGAAACTGTTGAGCCGGATCGTGGCGCCAACGCGGGGGCGCGCGCGTGTGAGGGGCAGGCTCTCGGCCCTCCTCGAGGTCGGCACCGGTTTCCACCCGGAACTGACCGGGGCCGAGAACATCCGCCTCAATGCGGCGCTCCTCGGCATGTCATCCGTAGAGCTTTCCCGGGTCTACGATGCGATCGTCGATTTCTCTGGGGTATCGGAACACCTGAACGTTCCCGTGAAGCGCTACTCGTCGGGGATGTACACGCGGCTCGCCTTCGCCGTTGCGGCGCATCTTGAGCCCGAGATCCTGATCGTTGATGAGGTCCTTGCGGTTGGCGACGCCGCTTTCCAGCGAAAGTGCATCGATCGGATGCAGTCGGCGGAACGCCACGCCCAAACGGTTGTCTTCGTGTCACACAACATGGCGATCGTGAGTTCCCTCTGTACGACGGCCATGGTCCTGCACCGGGGAGAGATCCATACCCCCCTGTGTCCCGTGGACGAGGCCGTTGCCCGCTACAACGCCTTGACGCTGGACAGCTCGAACTCTGACCTCGCCAATCGTGTCGACCGCCGTGGGAAAGGCGACGTGCGCATCGTCGGCATGACGATCGGCTCGACCGAAATGAGTCAGGATCCGACCGTTCGAAGTGGTGATCCGCTGATGCTTCGCTTCACGCTCTCAGGACCGCCCGGTGCATCCGTCGCCGTCATGTTCGCCATCACCAACGATTGGGCGCACACAGTCGCGTATTGCGGCAGTGACAATGCGGGATGCCAAATCAATCTGAACAGCAAGGGTTCAGCCCTCGTCCAGGCGAAGATCCCAGCGTTCCGCTTCGCTGCAGGCAGCTATATGGTCAACGTTGCGGCGGTCGGCCCAACCGGGGAGATCCAGGACTGGATACAGAGCGCAGCGTCGTTCCGGTGCGAATGGGGTGATCTGTTTGGGAACGGGACCTTGCCGGCGCCGGGGCACTTCTGTGCACTTCCCGAACAGGACTGGAAAGTCCTGTGACCCGCGATGCTACCAACGGCCGCGCGTACAGGGGGCACCGCGGCTCGCTTGGCGACAGCGTTCGACGGATCCAGCAGATGATTGCGGGGCGCGTCGTCACGGCAGCATGACATGCTGGCAAGCGCACAGCGGGATGAGAATTCCTTGTTCCACGATCTCGAATGCCCACACTGCGGGACACCCTTGGAAACCATGGTCTGCACGGGCTGTGGCACCAGGCACGAGGCGGTTCTCGGTGTTCCCTTCTTCGGCTGCTTCGAGGCAGAGGACACCCTCGGTCTCATCGAGATTGCCGCGAACGCCCCGAATCGAGACCGGCTCGGGTGTTCGGCGGCAACTGTCGAGAGGATTGATGCGGCGTGTCAGGCTTATCATGATGCGCCCGACAAGCAGCGCTTTGTCGCGGAGAACGAGGACGCCCGAGAGCCCTGGTTCGCCAACCGCTATGCTGAATGGCTCGAGGTCGAAACTTTGTCAGACGGCCTCTCACTCACCAACAAGCAGGTTCTCGACATTGGCGCCGGGTCAGGTTTCGACAGTCATCGCTTGTACCTCAAGGGAGCCGAGGTCACGGCGCTCGAGTTCAGCCCCCTCCTTGCTGAGGCGGGCCGCAAGCACTTGCCCCACCTGCGCTGGGTCGGCGGTTTTGCCCATGCGCTGCCGTTCCGGTCGGGTCGCTTCGATGCGGTGTTCTGCAACGCGGCCCTGCATCACATGCGGGACATTCCGGGGGCGATCGCGGAAGGCCTGCGCGTGCTGAAGCCCGGCGGCGTCATGATCACGACGTGCGATTCGTTCAGGCCCGACAACAGTTCCTGGGAACGGGAACTCGTGGTTTTCGATCGCGATGAAGCCGTTCTGCTTGGTGTCAACGAGCAGATCCCGCCGCTAGGCGCTTTCCTTGAGACGCCGCTTGCGCATCGTTCCCTGGTCACGACCGAACTCTTCACGCATGTCCTGTATGGCGGACGAAGTGGACGCGACCCCGATCTGCATGACCTCGTCCGCTGGGACGTCGCAACCGATTTGCCGTGGCTCAGAAAGCGATCGGGCGCACTCGCGCTGCGTCTGACGCTCAATGCGCCTTGGCGACATCCTCGCCGCCTCCAAACCCTTGGGGTGCTGAGGCCCTCGTTGTTCGCCTCCTGGCTCGGTGATCAGACGACCGCGCTGTCCAACCTGACGGCGATCCTGCCATCCCGCTACGTCGACGCGCCGTTTCCGGGCCGCGGAACGAAGTTTGAGCTTCTCAATGGCTGGCGTCGCCCACGCTGGTTCAGCTGGTCTCGGGAGGGCTACAAGCGTGCACGCTGGTTCATGCGTCGCGACGCACGATCCCTTGTCACATTCGAAGTCGATCCCGGCCAAACCGCGGATTTCACGGTTCTGATCAACGGCCGGGAACGCCTCAAGACCCGTTGCGAGTCAGGTTGGCAACGCCTTGCCGTGCCGCTCGACGACATGCCGGTCGGCGCCGTGTATGCCCTTGAGATAAGGCGAGATACCCCGGCCTCCAATTTCGACGAAGGCTGTTTCCGAGTGCGCAGACGCCGCTTGTCACATGCCAAAGCTTTCAGCGGTGCCATCTGACACCCCCCGGATCTCGATCGTGACGCCGGTCCTCGATCGTCTCGCGATGTTGCGCGAGGCCGTCGAGAGCGTACGGCGGCAGGATGTCCCGGTCTTCGAACACATCATCGTCGACGGCGGATCGCGTGACGGCACGCGGGATTGGGTCGAGGCGCAGCCGGACCTCACCTACCTCCCCCCGCCCGACAGCGGCGTCTACGACGCCATGAACAAAGGGATCTTCGCCGCCCGCGGAGATGTGATCGGGCTGCTCAACTCCGACGATCTCTACGAGCCGGACGCGCTGGCCGCGGCGGTGGCCGGCTTCGCCGCTCACCCTCGCGCCGCCGTGGTCGCCGGCATTGCCCGGCTGGTCGAGGGGGACCGCACCATCGCGCGCTTCGATCGTCCGCTCGACCTGGTGCCTGATGCCCGCGGGGCCCTGTGCGGGCGCTGCCTGCCCAACCCGCGCTTCTTCCGGCGCGTGGCGCTGGAGGCGGTTGGTCCCTTCGACCCTTCCTTCGGCCTCGTCGCGGATCGCGATCTGCTCCTCCGGCTCGTCGAGGCGGGGCTCGTGACTGTCCCGCTGCCGCAGCCGGTCTACGTCTATCGCCGGCACGAGGGCTCGCTCACCTTCGACGCCACGCTGAAGTTGAGCCTGCGCCTGCGCCGCGAGTTGCTGGCGCTCGGCCGTCACTGGCGCGACCGGCCGGGGGCGTCGGTGGCGGCGCGGCACGCGGGCCGCGAACTTGAGGGGCGCCAGCGCGCCATGCTGTCCCTTTCGGCCTTGCGCTCAGGGCGCGCGGGCGAGGCGCTGGGGCATCTCGCCGCCGAGGGGGGCCGGCCATCCGCCCGCGCGCTCGGCGCGGTGATCGAGGCGATCAGCCGGGCCGCCGTCCGGCGGGACAGGCCCTGATGAAGACGCCGCTCGCACTGTTCACCTACAACCGGCCGGCCCATACGCGGCGGGCGCTGACGGCGCTGGCGCGCTGCACGCGGCTTCAGGATGTCGCAATCACGCTGTACAGCGACGCCCCGCGCAGGCCCGACCACGCCGAAGCCGTCGCGGCGACCCGCGCCGTGCTGCGGGACTTCGCAGGGAGCCACCCCGCGACGCTGGTCGAGCGTGAGCGCAATCTTGGGCTGGCCGGCTCCATCGCCGGGTCGGTCGGGGAACTCACGGCCGCCTTCGGCCGTGTCATCGTGGTCGAGGACGACCTCGTGGTCGCGCCAGACTTCCTGGCCTACATGCTCGGCGCGCTAGACCGCTATGCAGAGACGGGCGAAGTGATGCAGGTCGCGGGCTGCCTGCTCACCGGCGAGGCGCCAGCCGCCGGGAATGCGCCCGACGCGCTGTTCATGCCTGTGACCACCACCTGGGGCTGGGCTACCTGGGAGCGGGCATGGCGCGCCTTCGACCCGGCCGCCACCAACCCGGCCCCGCTCGACACGGATCCTGCGTTCCGGCGGCGGTTCACGCTCGACGGTGCCGGAGAGAGGTATGTCGGCATGCTGCGGGACCGTCTCGCCGGACGGAACGATTCCTGGGGCATTTTCTGGTGGTTCGCGGTGGCGAGGGCCGGCGGTCAGGTCCTCTATCCCCGCCGCAGTCTCGTCTGGAACGGGGGCTTCGACAATTCGGGCGTCCATTGCGGCGGGGTGGAGGCATTCCGGCCGGACATCCCGGAGCAGCTGCGATCGCCGCGCCTTGCTGACCCGATCCGCTTTCCCCAGGCTGTGACAACGGACGAAGCCGCCTTCGCCGCCCTGCGCGCCCACCTCTCCCCGCCGCCGCCGACGCGGCTCGCGGGGCTCCAACGCAGACTTGCCAGCTGGGCGGGGCGGATCATTCGGCGGGGCTGAGGCCGAGAAGCCACTGCGCTTCCCGGGACGGGATGACCGGCGGGCCGATCCGCCACCAACGGCGCAGCTGCACGCCCATGCGCGGCACCCGGATCTGAGAGCGGGCGAGGAAACCCAAAGCTGCCAGCAGGCTTCCCTCCGTCAGCGAAGCGAAGGCGCGCTCCGTATCAAGCCAGGCGGCAAGGTGGCGTGCGGTACGCGCGTCCACGCGCGGATCCTCGGCAAAGCGCGCGGCAATCCGCGCGGCAGCGTCTTCCACCAGCGCGCGGTTCTGTTTCGCCGCGCGGCGCACGAGCGCGCCCACCACCGGCGCCACGATGATCCTGCCTCCGGCGAGCGCGAAGCGCAGGAACCAGTCGAGATCCTCGAGCCGTCGCAGGGCCGGGTCGAGGCCGCCAACCGCATCGAACGCCTCCTTCCAGATGAGGGCAGTCGCCCCCGGGGAGAACCAGCAGCCGCTCGCAAAGTCGGCCGGGCCATCCCCGGCCACCGGAATGCGCGTCGTCTGCCGGCTGCTCGCGATATCCACGGCCTGCCAGCCACAGACCGCTGCGACTAACGGCCCCCCGGACATGAGCGGCAGCTGAGCGGCGAGCTTGCCGGGAAGCCAGGCGTCATCGGAATCGAGGAATGCGATGAGGTCACCGGTGGCCGCGTCCACGCCGGCCTGCCGCGCCCCCGAACTGCCGAGATTGGTCGTGAGCCGGATCAGGCGCGTTCGGGTGGCAAGTGCGGAATGCGTATCGAGCACAAGTGGTTCGGGCGATGCGTCGTCGACAACGACGACCTCGTGGATCAACTCCGCTTCGGATGCGAGCGAGTGCAGGGCGAAGGCCAGCTCTCGCGCCCTTTGGAACACCGGAATCACCACTGATACGCGCGGCCCTGCGGCCATGACTCTCATCTCCCCGCGGCATCACCCAGCTTGCCGCAGGGCTCGCGGCTTGAAGCGCCTTGCCCTTTCCGGCATACGCCTTCGGCAAGCCGATGGACTAGCATGGGGGTGCGCCTCTTGAACCGGACCCGGTTCCTTGGACACTCGGTTGAGTTACGCGGCCATGGGCATGGCCGCAAGCTCGTGTTGGCGGCGTCGTGCGTGTGGGCTGAGGTGGCCGTTTTTCTCGATCAGCCATTGGGCG
>Ga0272446_1004310_pt1 | contig 16945 bp, 12 predicted proteins | sample YNPCB0061_FD_194587 | JGI IMG/M metagenome (GOLD analysis project Ga0272446, IMG submission 194587) | Hot spring microbial mat communities from Yellowstone National Park, WY, United States - YNP-CB-006-1 | ecosystem: Environmental > Aquatic > Thermal springs > Hot (42-90C) > Sediment | place... | reverse complement strand
TAGAAAGTTTCTCTATGAGCAATTGCAAATATACACCTAATTTTTGATTTGTTTGTAATGTAAGTGAGTGTCGTTCAAAGATTATTAATGACGGAGTGCTTTCAAATGTATTTTTTTAGTAGAATTTCGTTCTATAAGCTCTGTTTTTAGAATGATGTGTTCTGGCTTGGCAGCCTTATTTTTGATTTGATGAATAAGTTGGCGAGTAGCAACTTTGCCCATTTCAAAAGATGGCTGTGCCATAGTGCTGATAGAAGGCTCTATAATGTCTGACACGGCATCATTGGTAAAGCCCATAAGAGAGATTTGTTCGGGCATTTGCAATCCATGCTTACGAATCGCAATATGCGCCCCAATTGCTACGGGGTCGGTTACGGCAAAGATAGCATCTGGTCTTTGGGGGAGGTTCAGTAATTTTTCTGCCAATAACATTCCTTCGCGTTGGTCTAAATGCGAATAGACGATTAATTCCTCATAGATAGGCATATCATGGGCTTTGAGCGCATCTAAATAGCCTCCTTTGCGGTTTTTACATATTTCCAAATTTTGAGGTCCTGCGATATGAGCTATTCGCTTGCACCCTGAAAGAATCAAATGTTCGGTAGCTTGGAAGGCGCCCTCGTAATCATCTACGACTACTTTGCTTGTGTTTAGACTTTCGCAGACCCTATCAAAAAATACCAAAGGAATTTTTCTTTGCAGTGCCCACTCAAAATGCTCATATTTTTGGGTTTGATTAGAAATAGATACCAAAATCCCATCTACGCGACTTGAAATAAGCGTCTGCATATTGATGATTTCTTTCTCATAGGTTTCATTAGATTGGCAAATGAGTACCTTGTATCCTTCGGCATAAGCCACTTCCTCCACTCCTGCGATGACAGACGCAAAAAAAGTATGGATAATCTCAGGAACGATGATGCCAATAGTATTAGTTTTTTTATTCCTAAGACTCGAGGCAATCGAGTTTGGGTGATACTGCATTTGCTTGGCAAGTTCTGCTACGGCTTTTTTAGTCTCATCACTAATATCAGGATGGTCCCTTAAAGCACGAGAAACCGTAGAGGTAGAAATATTGAGTGCTTTGGCAATATCCTTAATCGTAATTTGCTCATTTTTCATACAAGAAATCTTTTATTGGGAAGAAGCCCACTATTGTTTTAATGGGTTTGAATTGTCCGCTTAACTTGCTGGTGCTATTACCTCTGTTTTTTCTTCTTTGAATACAAAAGTAAATAATATCAGTACACTCAAAGCTAAGACTGCGGGTACTATCCATATTTGTTGCCAAAGATGAGGAATAGCCGCATCAGCTACTGTATTCTGTTTGACAATTTCTCCTGATACATAAGAGCCAATGAGCATACCTATTCCATAAGTGGCTAAGGTAATCATGCCTTGGGCGGCACTTTTAAGGTGGGTAGGGGCTTTATTGTCCACGTAGATTTGTCCTGTAACAAAAAAGAAATCATAGCAGATGCCATGCAGAATAATCCCTAAGTAAAACATCCAAATTCCAGTTTCTATGTTACCGAAAGCAAATAGTAAGTAGCGCAGAGTCCACGCCGCCATGCCAAACATAATCATTTTCTTTACTCCTAATCTAACAAAAAAGAAAGGCATAACCAGCATAAAGAAAAACTCCGAAGCCTGTCCCATAGTCATCTTTCCTGCGGCGTTTTGCATCCCTACTTCATTGAGAAACAGGTTAGTAAAGTTGTAGTAAAAAGAAAGTGGGATACAAATGAGGATAGAAGCAATCACTACCACGGCAAAAGAAGTATTTTTCATTAATGCCAATGCTTCTAAGCCAAGTACATCAGAAACAGTAACTTTTTCGCCCTTTTTCTTAGGAGGCGTATGAGGAAGAGTGAAAGCATAGATACCCATGAGAAAGGACATGCCTGAAGTAATAAGCATTTGAGTAACAGAAGCCTCTACTTTTAAAAATCCAAGTACTAAACCTGCTACAATCCACCCCACCGTTCCGAAAACGCGTACATTGGGAAATTCTTGACTGGGGTCGTTCATCTGATGAAAGCATACTGCGTTAGTGAGTGCTAAGGTAGGCATATAACAAAGCGTATAGGCAAAAATAAGAGGATAAAAACTTTCAAAGGAGTTTACCGTAGAAATGAGGTACATTAATATTCCGCCTATGATATGCAAAATACCCAATACTCGCTCAGCGGCAAAAAATCTATCCGCAACCATACCTACAAAGAAAGGAGAAATAATGGCAGAGATAGACAAAGCACCATAGGCAGAACCTACTTGCAAACCATCAAATTTGAGCGTTTGGGTAAGATAAGTCCCCATAGTCACGTACCAAGACCCCCAAACAAAGTACTCTACAAACATCATCAAAGACAGTTGAGAACGTATTTTTAAGTTCATATTTACTAAAAGTTTTAGTTATAAATAATTAGACAAGAGTTGCTATGCTTAAAGTGTGGGCTTAAATATAAGACTTTTGAAAAATAAAAATAGCAAAATTCAAGTAAGAAAATTTCTTATGTTACTCTCTTTCATGCCTCCCTCCTTACTGCTTTGCTAATCAAACCTTATAGCTTTGATAGGGCTGATACGAGAAATAATAGAAGTAGGAATCCAAAGCACTAAGGAAATAATAAAAATAAGTAAAAAGTTTATAATCAAAATATTAGAGAAGTCCCAAGCAATGGGTACAGTATTCATATAGTAGGTTTCTACGTCAAGAGGAATTAGCTGAAAGCGGTATTGCAAATAGCCAATAAGTATAGCCAACAGATTACCTGCTGCCATTCCTTTGAGGACAATCTGTAAGCCATGATAAAAGAAAATTCTCTTTATCAGCAGGTTTGTTGCGCCGAAAGCTTTTAATGAACCTATCATGTTAGTACGCTCCATAATAAGGATAAGCAATACGGACACTATGTTAAAGCAAGCAACAAAGAAAATCACTGATAGAAAGATGATTACGTTGCGATGTAGCATATTAAACCACTCAAAAAAATGTCCATAACGAGCTGTAACTGTGTCTAACCACATATCAAAATCCATAATATCAAGTATTTTTTCTGTCATGCCGTTATGTAATAGGTTGAAATCTTTTAAGAAAATTTCATAACCGCCTGTGAGTGAATCTGCCCAATTATTAAGAATCTGAATGAGTTTGTTGTCTGCTATTACTATCTGATTATCAAAATCTTCTATTCCTGTTTCATAAATTCCTTGAATTTTCATTTTTCGTACTCTGGGAGGGTCTTGAATAAAATAGACAATAATGGTATCATTGATTTTTAATTCCAACTTATTTGCAAAAAACCTACTGATAACCAAGTCGTTGGATTGCGTAGAATCATTAAAGGTAATAAAATTTCCCTCTACCATATTTTTCTTGAATTTCAAAGAATCAAAATCTCGTCCTACTCCTTTCAGCAAAGCACCCATGACCTCTGTAGCTGTTTTGAGCAAGGCAGGTTTTTGGCTAAAAGACTGAATATGTAATACTTCGGGCATAGCAGTTGCTTGTTTAAAAGTTCTACTGTTTAGCGAAAGAGGTTTGCTTTCTAAGGATTCTTTGGCATCGTATTTAGTGATTTGGATATGAGCAGAAAAGCTAAAAATTTTTTCTCTAATTTCTTGTTGGAAACCCTCAAAAATCATAAAGGAAACTATCATGGTAGCTAAGCCAAGTGCGATACTGCCAATAGCAATATTGGTGATGATAGCAGAAAAGGAACTACCGTTGGCGCTTTGGATAATGCGTTCTGCAATGAAATAAGTAATAGAAGTATTTTTTTTCATATTGGGGAGTAGCTTATTTTACCAAATCATACATCTTCTCAGCTTTTTCAAAATCAAAACTCTGTAAGATTTTTTGCATTTTGGACTGAATCTGCTCATTGCAAAGATTGCCTATGCTTCCTTCGTGTGTGTGTTTGACCATTTTTACAGGCTCAAATGTGCCTTTTTCTATTTCCAAACCTATTTTTTTATAAGCATCTCTAAAACTCATGCCTTTTAGCACTTCTTGATTAACTGCCTCTACGCTAAAAATATACTTGTATTTTTCATCTTCTATGATATTTTCTCTTACTATTACATTTTCAAGCATATAAGCGGCTATCTGGATACAGTCCTTGATTTCTTGAAAAGCAGGAATGATATTTTCCTTGATGAGTTGCAAATCACGATGATAGCCTGAGGGCATATTAGCTAAGATTAGGTTGATTTCATTAGGAAGTCCCGCAAGGCGGTTACATTTAGCACGGATAAGTTCAAAGACATCGGGATTTTTTTTATGAGGCATAATGCTTGAACCTGTGGTCAGTTCTTTGGGGAAAGTTAGAAAGTCAAAGTTTTGGCTCATGTAGAGGCATACATCTGAGGCTAATTTGTTGAGTGTACTTGCTATGCTTCCTATCGCAAAAGCCGCTATTTTTTCTGTTTTACCTCTTGTCATTTGGGCATAGACGGAGTTGTAGTTTAAATCTTCAAAGCCAAGGAGTTCTGTAGTCATTGTCCTATTCAAGGGGAAAGATGTTCCGTAGCCTGCGGCTGAGCCAAGAGGATTTTGATTGGCGATTTTGTAAGCGGCATAAACTACTAATAGGTCATCGGTGAGGCTTTCTGCATAGGCTCCAAACCACATTCCGAAGGAGGAGGGCATGGCTACTTGAAAATGTGTATATCCTGCTAAAAGTATATTTTTGTACTTTTCGCTCAGCGTGATGAGTAAATCAAAAAGGTGCTTGACCTCTAAGCACACTTCTTTTAACTCATTTCTTAAATAAAGTTTCAAATCTACTAACACTTGGTCGTTGCGAGAGCGACCGCTATGAATCTTTTTACCTACTTCGCCTAATTTTTCTGTTAGGAGCAGTTCTACTTGGGAGTGTACGTCTTCTACCCCTTCTTGGATTTGGAAAGTACCACTTTGAATATTTTGATAAATGAGTTTGAGTTCTTGCTGCAAAATGTGCAATTCATCACTTGTTAATAAACCTATGCTCTCGAGCATTTGGATATGGGCTAACGAGGCAAGCACATCATATTTAGCCAAAAATAAATCTGTTGCTCTGTCTTTACCCACGGTAAACTGGCTTACCTTGTCGTTGATGTCATAGTTTTTTTGCCAAAGGCTTTTTGCTCCCATGTATTTTTCCAAACTAATGTTATCTTAGTAAAAGTTTACTCGAATACTTTGGTAACTTTAAGATTATCAAAGGCAACAATCTGCTTTCCACAAGACCTCAATCCAATATTATTTACCGTGATGTCTATTTTCCCTCTTTCTATCAACTGCTCGTTGATATAGTATTCGTATTCTTTATTTTGGTTTTTCAAAATGACTTTTTGATGTATGATTGTTTTTCCGTCAGTTTTTTGGGTTGTACCTCCTCGCCAATTAGAAATACTTTTGTTGGTGCCTTTTTCATAAGTAGCCACACTTCCCTTGCCGTCAGGCAGTAGGTTAAAATTTACCGTATTTTTAGCGTTGTCATTAATGGTCATACCAAAACTTTTCATATCCCCTTCTTTCCAAAAACAATCTACCTCTAAGATATAGCTTACGTCTGATTTGGCTTCCATCGTAGGAGGTAAGGGAATATCTGAAAAATAACAACTTTCGCCGTCTTGAATATTCATAAGGTATTGCCCATTTTCTATTTTGTACTGTTTATCAAAATATTCTTTGAATTCCCAATCAGGGTGAGGCTTCGTAAAGCGCTCTAACATTAGTATATTCCCTGTTTGGTTGTCCACGATTTTGACAAAAGTGAAGGCTATTTTTTGCTTTCCACATACGCGTAGAGCGATTTCTTTTGGAGTGATGCCTTCTGAGATTTTGCCTTCTTCTATGAAAGTATTATTAACGAAGTATTGAAAACTTTTTCCTTTGACTACTACTTTTTGTATGTTTTCTTTATTACCTGTTGCGGTAGCTACTGGTTTAAATTTAAAATCTGCCCATTCTTTGTTTTTATACTCTTGATAGCAAGCCTCCCCTGTCGCTTTTAAGCAGAAATGACTAAATCGGCTATTGTCTTGTAAGAGCAGAAAACCATAGTGGTCTTTGTTGCGTCCTTCTTGCCAAATAGAACCCACCTCTACGGTATATTCTTGTGGAAGATTCACGCGTGCATTGTCCCAATAGCACCATTCATTTCGGTTACATTCAAAAACATACATATTATTTTCGTGAGTTCTTCTGTACGTATATAGTTGCTCTATAAGCCAACCATTCTGATTGTTGTCGAAGGTTTCTAACAAAATAACTTCTGGGGCAGGTTTTGGACGAAAAATAAAATAAAAAATAATGGCTACTATCACTAATACGCCACCGCTCCATTGTAGGAGGAGGCGTCGAGATTGAGCTTCTTGCTGTTCTTTGAGCATCAACTCTTGGCGTATTTTTTTCTCTATCTCTTTGATTTGTTGAGCGTTCAAAGAGGTAACTTCATCTAATGCTTGTAGAAAGGCTTGTGTATTCTCTGCATTTTCTTTTTTTTCTTTTAGCTTTTCCTCCTCTGCGAAAACGCGCTTTTTTAACTCCTCTAAAATCTTATCTTCTAATTTCTTACTCATAGGCATCAATTTTATTTTATACTCCAAAAATAAAAGATTTTGTAGTATTTATTTGCAATTAAAAAGATAAATATGATGCGTACAAAACTAATTTATACTTTTTGAGGAGTAGGAGAAAATAATACCTATCTTTCTTTTTCAAATATGAGCGCGATTTTATTAAAGCTGGCTGCTGCGTTAGTTATTTTATGGAAATCTTGTATTTTATCCTTGCTGTAGTCTATTTTTTTATAAAACTCCTCTATCTCGATACGAATCAAGTTATTTCCTACTACATCATAGCGAGAAGTAAAGGCGGCAGTACGCTCTCCATTTTCCTCTATGAAGGCATCTTGGTTCAAAGAAGTAATATTTTTTATCCAGTAGCCTTCGGGGATTTCTAAGTAGATAATTTTATGAACACCTTGTTGATAATCACGCTCTATGTGCAGATGTCTTTCCTGTTCCTTGCTTATTTTTTCATGCTTATCCATTAAATCTCCAATTCTAAACAAGAAGTTATTACCTGCGTATTCTATAGGGGAAGAGGTGGTCAGGTCTGCCTCTATTTTAAAGTAATCTGTATAAGGGTCATCTTGCTGGTGTTTTACCTCTACATTAGTTACTTTAATATCATTTCCAAATCGGCGCAATACATTTTCTATGACTTCTTTCTTCTGCTCTTCGGAGGAGTTTTCATAATGATAGAGCAAATTTACAGCGTAGTATCCTGAAAATGAACGTTTCAGATGTATTTTTGTATTGCTAAAATTAGGCGTGAATTTGACGCTTAACTCTGTTACGTCATAATTACTTTGGTATTCCGAAGCAGGAATTTCCTGAATTTTTGAACTAAAAATATCAAATCCTTCATAACTTGGGCTAATGAATAATCCTTGGTTGTGTGTGTAGTGGTAAGGCACTGTCCCATACTTGTATTCAGGGCTATGAGGAGCGAGAAAGTGCTGAGTATTAGGAAAATGGAAGAGATATTTGTCTAAGTAGTTAAAGGTCTCGAAATCTCTATCAAACTTGGCATAAGTTCGGTCTGTAGTTAGTACGACTTCATGCTCTACATCAGCTAAGGTAAATAATGCAGCAAATAGACGAACTATGCCGATTTCGCTACCATATTTATTTTTCAACACTTCCAAAGGATTTTCTTCTTTGTTATGGCTATTTTCTGCTAACCTAATATTTTGTTTGATGTATTTTTCTATGGCTTTGATTTTATCCTCCGTAGTAGTTGCTGAGGCAGGGATAATTTTTTTAAGTAACTTTTCCATTTTCTGACGGTCAATGGCGGTCATTTTTTTATTAAAACTATAAATGTCCGAATGGAATAACTCTCCTAAGTAATCCCAAGTCATCAAATGGGCTTTTTCTGTTTCGTCTTTATCATAGCTCCATTTGTAATCTACTCTCATCAGATTTGCATGATAGTAGGAATACAGTTCTGGAGTGAGGGATTCCACTTTATTGACATATACACCTAATACATTTTTATCAGCATACCTATCTATGTCCATCTCCATTGGAGGAAAATTATTATAACTTTTTGCCTCAAACACCAAATTTTTAGGGGTTACTATCTCAAAACTCACATCTTTGGCAGTTACGGAGGTTTGGAAAACTTCTCTGCCAAAAAAGCGAGGTTGTTGCTTTAAGGTGTAAATATATTCTATTTCGCCGCCTACTTCTGCTCCTGAGATAGCAAAAATCTTAAATAATCCTGCATTATAGGGATTGTCCAAATCTTTGATTTGGTTTTTGTCCAACTCTACGATTCTTCCTGTTTTGCTGATGAATCTTGCCTTAATCTCTATGATAGACAAGGCGTTGCGCATAGGTATATATACTTTGTTGAACTCTTCTATTGCCGAGTGGCTATTGACTCTGATGATTTTGTGGCGGGTATCATACATGAATAACCTCCCTGTTTTTTGGTCGTAAGCATATTCTATTAATCTTTTGTCTTTCAAGATAATAGCTGTTTCTTGGCTCTCCACCTCACTTAGTTTCATGATAGTACGTTTTTGAATCCAATTGTAACTTTGGTGTACAAATTGGGTACTTCCTGAAAGAGGTGCGCGAGTTGGGATGGCGTTCAGGGTATTAGTAAGTCCAAAGAAATAAACGGCAAAAGTAATTTTCCAAAAGGCTTTTTGCATGAGTTCTCTTATTATTGTTTCAAAAATTTATAAAGGGTATTCTGTTGATTTTTCCAACTACTATACGCATTAAAGATTGATAGAGTTGCTGTTGTTTTAATTGCTTACTATTTTAATACTATTTCTATAGGCTATATCTAAACTTTTTATCATCTCGTTCCATGAGTGAAAATCTTTGCTGGTGATAAAAAGTACATTGCAATACATTTTTTTAGTCATGATGATTTGATTTTCTTTGATTTCATACTCAATAGAAAAGCCAAATTTTTCATTTTGGAAACTACTGTTGGGAGGGATAAATTCAATCTTATAGCCTTTGGGTACGTTCACTACATAACAACGAAAGTCATTGAAGTTATATTCGATTTCCCTATCAGTTTTTCTTTTTCCAAGGTCTATCATTTCGTATTGCCATTTTCTATCTAAGTGTAAATTCAAAAAAATCTCATTCCCAGCTATTTTTGCATGTTTTTCCACGAAAAAACTATAAGCGATGTCTATTTGCTGGTCATTGTTTTCTGCTAAGTAATACGCAAGCTCATGTACTTCAGGGTGCAGGTAATCACAGCCTAAAAGTTGGATAAGATTGTTTTTTTGTTCTTCTTTCTTTTTCTCCAAAATATCTAATCCTGCATTTGCCTTGTAGTATCCAGTGAGCAACATTCTGCCACTGGCTTTGATATTTTCTCCAACTATATCTATGTAAGAGGTATCTATGAGCATATTTTCCTGACTTTTTACCACAGGCACGGTAGCAATCTCATAGTGCAGAGAGTCTATGCCTATCATAGCTTCCTTGCCTTGAATCATTGCTGTAGGCATACCAAAGGGTAAATAACTATCCGTGGCATCTAAAAAAATATTTTCTCCCTCAATTTTTGCAGTAGCAATCATGTGATTGTCCACCATAGGCGTAGGTACATCGTTGTAAGTGTAAGGTAGTTTTCTTGTTCCTATCCAAGTCAGATAAGCAGGAATATTGGCTATTTTTAGCATGGTAACAATAATGCTTGACATGTCTTTGCAGTCTCCGTGTCTATTTTTGAATACCTCTGAGGCGCTTTTAGGGATAAAGCCGCTTAGCCCGTCCTCGATGGCTATGTATTTGACGTGATTTTGTACCCACTGGAAAATTGCTTTGGCTTTTTCTCTATCGGTAGGTTTATCTTTGACCAAAGTATCCACTAAGACTTGTATTTCTGCCAAGACTTCTTTATTTACATCTTTGGTAAGTGTATGATACCATTGATAGAGGCTATTAGTATTTGCCAATAAAGGCTTCTTTTTTACTTCTGTGATATATACAATGATGTGAGGCTCATAATAGCTTAAACTTGGAGCATTTTTTTCTATCTTGTACTCTGCCAGCTTATTTGCCCGCCAAGTATAGATAATTTGCTCACCTATCTTTTTCTTGGAGAATGTTAAATTTACATCTTGGGTATTATAAAGTTTGTAAGCTATTTTGATGTCTTTATGCACAACAAGCACATACTCCGACTTCTCCACGGGTACATAAGAATTGAGATAAAAAACGCCCAAAAAACGAGGTTCTTTAATAACTTCTTTGTAATTCAGTACTGTTAAAGCGCCGGGCGCAACAGCAGGGAAAAGGAAGGTTTTTTCTTTGTAATCATCATAAAACCAGTTTTTTGAAATGATACTGCTTGTTACGTAGTCTTTTTCTTGTACTTTGATTTTCTTGGGTTTACTATTCTCGTAAACTTGCGTATAGGCATTGATATTGAGTATTTGATTAAACTTAGAAAAAGGCACGGACTCAGTGGCATATTGCTCAGATTTATTTTTGAGGTGCAACATCTCAAAGTGATTTTCTGCCACAATACTTAGGCTATCATTCCTTTCTAATCCAATCTTTATAGTTTTTCTTTTGAGGGTAAAAATGGCTTTGGCATTGGGATAGGCTTGTTGCATTTGGTTGAGATACGCATGAGGAGAAACGCTTGGGCTACTTATTGGCTTATGCTTTGGTTGGGCAGAGATAGTTTGAACCATAGCAAACAAGCAAACAATGATTGCAAAAAACAATGTAGTTTGTTTTCTTGCTATGAGATGAAAAAAAAGCAATTCCAATAAGGGAGTCTTATTCATTGTTTAGTCATTAATGATTTCTTGTTATACCATCTATAAGCGAGAAAGGCTCATAAATGTTGGACTTTTTAGCACTAATAAGCAAATTCAATACAAATCTTTATTTGAATTTTATATAAAAATACTACTTTTTTTACAAAATAGAAAAAACCTTAAAAATGTTATAAATACTACAAAATGAAATTTTTATTTTTTGCTAAGACTGAATAATCTACGGGCTATATCTTAGATTTATACAAAATTAGTTTGATATATTTGGCGTAAAAATCAAAATTTAGGATTATTACAACTTTTTTTATTACTTTACTAATACTTGTGAATGACCTTTTTGTTTTCAAGTCTAATTTTCAGAAAAGTATTCAATTTTTCCAAAAATACCATTTTTTATTTAAAATACATAAAAACTTACATTTTTGCTTAGCTTTTCTGAATGCTAAATTTCATGGTAAAATGCTAAACTCTCCTTGATGTCCTCAGCAGTAATAGGAATATCATAATTCGCTTTGCCTATTTCTGCAAGTAGGCTCGCCATGATAACGCCGTTTTCATTTTTTTTATCTTGAAAAGCATTTTTAGCAATTGGTTCAAAATGAGAAATCTCTATTGGACTTTTTCCAAAAATTTTTAATATGTAATGCTGTATCTCCGCTAATTCAGTGCTTTGGATAAAACCTTTTTTTACTGCTAACCATGCTTCTGCTATCATGCCTATCGCAATAGCTTCTCCGTGTAAGAGTTTGCTTTTCAGTGGATTACTCAGGTAAAACCCTTCTATTGCATGACCTATGGTATGTCCAAAGTTGAGAATCTTCCTAAGTCCTTTTTCTTTCGGGTCTTGGCTTACTACTTGGTATTTGATAGCAATGGAGTGAGGCACGATGCTGTCCCAATCTTGCTTTTGTATATCTTTGGTTATCAGTTTTTTCCATGCTTGCTTATCTGCGATGAGGTAGTGTTTGATGACCTCGGCAAAGCCTGAGCGCAACTCTCTGAATGGAAGTGTTCGCAGGAATGTAGTATCTACAAGTACTTTGATGGGTTCTTGGAAAACGCCAATATGATTTTTGAATGCTCCAAAGTCAATTCCTAATTTCCCACCCACGCTTGCATCTACTTGGGAAAGCAGCGTAGTAGGGACTTGGATAAAGTCAATCCCTCGCTTATAAGTGGCAGCACAGAAACCTCCCATATCCCCAATTACGCCACCGCCCAGATTGATAAGTAAAGTTTTGCGGTCAAACTCTGCCTCCGTGAGTTTTTTCCATATATGCGTGCAGGTTTCCAAATTTTTCTGTTCTTCTCCGCTTTGAATTTCAATAAGTTGGTGCGTAGGTAGCAGGTCTTTGAGCAAAGGGTAGCAGTGAACTTTTGTATTTTCATCTACTAAGACTGCTATTTGAGTGTAGGATTGGATAGTAGTAGGAAGTGAATCTTTGATAGGTTGTATTAATATGTTTTGCATCTTGGTCAAAAGTAACTTAATTGGGTAGATAATTTTGATTTTTGGACTATTTCTTTTAAGAAAACAAGCACACTTTTTAACATCAAAAATGTAAATATGGTTCTATGCAAGCAAATAAAATTGAATTTTTTTTATTTTTATACTTGATTAAATATCAATTTTAAAATTTTTGCAAGAAAAAATTGCACTTTTATAATATTGACGATTAGATGCTTTAATCCTATGGAGAAAATTGAAAAGTACAAAGCGATTACTTATCTTTGCCCAATTTTTTTTAGAAACTTGCATATCAGCCAAACTTTACTTTTTCTTTCACATTTTATCATGCTCATTCATCATAAGTAAATGAAAAAAAATATACGTGTTCTTTCTATCATCGTGATAGCACTTGTGCTACTTTCTATTTTTGCTTACCAAGCAGGCTGGTTTGGAAAATCATCCGAGGCTGAGATTTCATTGCAACCTGCCAATAATGCTCCTAAAAATGCTCCTCCCCAACCCGTTAAGGTGTATATCGTGAAAGAAGAGGTGTTGGAGGACAAGATTACAGCAGTAGGTTCTGTGGCTTCCAATGAAGAGGTTGCGCTTGCATGTGAAACATCAGGGAAAATTACTAAAATTTTCTTTGAGGAAGGTTCTAACGTTACAAAAGGGCAGTTACTACTTACGCTGAATGATGCGGAACTCCAAGCACAACTTAAAAGAGGCATTATTCAAAAAGAGTTTCTGGAAAAAAGAAAGGCAAGAAACGAAAAATTGAGAGAGAGAGATGGTATTAGTGAGGAGGAGTTTGAGCTTTTGAATGCCGAACTTAATAGGCAAATTGCTGAAAACGAAGCTATTAAGTCGCGAATTGAGCAAACTAAATTAGTGGCTCCGTTTAGTGGACGCATAGGTTTGCGTTATGTAAGCGAAGGAAGTTACATCAACCCTAATACCAAAGTGGCTGATTTGATAGATATTAGCACTGTTAAGTTGAATTTTGCTGTACCTGAAAAATACATGGGCATAGTTAAAAAAGGAACGAAGGTAAAGTTTACCGTAGCAGGCATTGAGAAAAAAGAATATGAAGGCACGGTATATGCGATTGAGCCCAAGATAGATGCTTCTACACGCACTATCCAAGTACGCGCTATTTCCAATAATAGGGATAGTGAAATCTATCCAGGGGCTTTTGCCAATATCAGTATTGTACTTAACAAAATAGAAAAAGCCCATCTCATTCCTACTGCTGCGCTGATTCCAGAGATGAATCAAATGAAAGTTTTTGTAGTCAGAGGAGGCAAAGCGGAGAGTGTTAATGTGATTACAGGTACGCGTACAGAGAACAAAATTCAAATATTAGATGGCTTATCTTTGGGCGATACAGTTATCACTTCGGGCATTTTACAGGTTCGTGCAGGTTCAAACGTGAAAGTTGCCATGGTAGAGTGAGGGGTTTTCTATGGAATAGGCTCTTTTGGTATTATACTGCACCCAATAAGGTTTTTTAAAACCTTATTGGGTGCAGTGATACGATTATCAGTGATTTGTTTTTTTGTTTTATCAAAAATCTCTTTTTACTAAGTATAACTTTCTAAAAGTTAGAACCTTTGGAAAGTTATAAGTACTAATGTCATGCTTGGTATTCAGACAAGGTATTCAGAAGTTTTGCATTTTCCGCTGCTGTACCTACCGTAATTCGCAAGCAATCTTCGCAAAGAATGACCTTAGAGCGGTCCCTGACGATTATTTTTTGCTCTACTAAGTAATCATAAATTCTTTTGGCATTGGTCATTTTTACTAATACAAAGTTAGCCTCTGAGGGATAGACATGGACTACACAAGGGATTTTTACTAATTCGGCTACTAATCGGGTTCTTTCTGCTAAGATAGTCTGTACCATCGTATTTTTTCTTTCCACATTATCAAGAGCTTGTAAAGCAAGTTGTTGAGTAGCCGCATTGACGTTGTAAGGTGGTTTGATTTTATTTAAAATCTGCACAATTTCCTCAGAAGCAAAAGCCACTCCCAGCCTAAGTGCTGCCAAGCCCCATGCCTTAGAGAACGTTTGTAAAACTACCAAATTAGGAAAGTCATGGAGTTCTTCTATCCAAGACTTATCTTTGGAAAAGTCAATGTATGCCTCATCTACCACAACCAACCCTCCAAAACTACTCAATAGCAAGCGGATATGTACTTTTTTCAGGCTATTTGCCGTAGGGTTGTTGGGCGAACAGACAAAAATCAGTTTGGTATTTTTGTCTATTGCTTTTAAAACAGCATTTATATCTATTTGAAAATCAGTGGTAAGATTTAATTTTTTTATTGTTACTAAGTTCAAATCAGCGCTGACTTCGTACATTCCGTAAGTAGGCGGCATAAGGATAATATTGTCTTGTTTGGGTTCGCAAAAAGCCCTCAAAAGTAAATCAATAGGCTCATCGCTCCCATTCCCTAAGAAGATTTGAGCAGGTCGACAGTTCTTGATAATTGCCAATTTTTCTTTAAGTTTTCTCTGGTAAGGGTCAGGATAGCGATTGTATTTTTCGTTTTCTAATACTGAACCTATTGGGTTTTCATTAGCATCTAAAAAGATACCGTCCGTTCCGGTATATTCATCTCTGGCTGAGGAGTATGGTTTTAAAGTCAAAATATGCGGTCTTACAAGGTTTTGTATGCTGAACATAACTTGTTTAGGCTTTTTTAGAAATGCGAAATAGCACAAACTTTTTATGAAAATCAAATGCTTGCACTAAAACTATAAGGAGGTAAAGGGAATCAGGCTTAGGGGTATGCCTACGCTTGTTATTACTTTAACTACTAATTGTTGTTTTTGAAACAACAAATTTGTAAATTTTACGTATTTATAATAAATATGTAATATTGCTACCTTAGACTTTATTAGCTAAAATTCGCTGTTAGTTTGATAATATTATGCAGTAATTTTCTCTATCTTAGTCCAATTTTACCTTTACCAAGAAGATGACTCTTAAAAGAAAGAATGCGATTATTCGCAAAGTGAAAGACATTACTATTAGTACAACCCTCAGCTTAACTTTGTTAGGAGGTTCTGCTTTTTTACAAAGTTGTGGCGAAGAGGAGCATGAGGTTGTTTTTACTAAGAGCGTGCAGACATATATACAAGAAGTAGAACCTAACAAGTTTCAGATTGTGCATGAGGAAGTAGGAGAAGAAAATCAAGAGTCAAAAGCATATATTAGTTATATGAATGGGACAACAAAAGTGCTGACCATAGAGGAGGCTCGTCAGATGTTAGCCCAAGAGCAGCCAGATACTTTGGCACATCTCATTAACCAGACCGCAGTGGATTCAAGCGCTATGCCCTCTTCTGACGGCTCTTATGCCGAAGGTAATCGCTCTTATAAAGCGAATGGGAACAGTGCCGCAGAAACAAACGACTCACGAACACGAGGTTATGACTATGGAGAAACACAATACTACTATCATGGAGGTACAAATTTGAGTACTTTGCTCTATTACAGTGCCATAGGGAATATGTTAGGCAGACAGCATAGCTACCATGCACCCTCCCACTTTTATCACTCCTCCGAGTCTTATCGTAGGTCTTTTGATAATCATAGGATAGTGCGTAGTTCTGCAACCACACGCCCTCGTAGCACGAGCAGTGGCTTTTTTAGTGGTTCTCGTTCTCGTTCATTCAGTAGCTAAAAGTTTGGTGTGGGAAAGAAAAGGATAATGTTTGGACGATAAAGTATTGATAAAAAATACTAAAAATAACTTTTTTATAATAAGCAATGCTCAAATATTTTTACAAGTGTTAAATTTCTTGTGCAACATTTGCAACAGAAATTATCCCGTTTAAATACAATTTTTGCCACCCTTCCAAAGTTAATTTTTGAAAGGGTGGTTTTTATTATATTATTGAAATAGCTCATACTTTTTTCCGTCCGCACCAACCTTTTTCCCAATTAAATTGGATATATCTACCACGGCTCCGTATTCAATAAAAACTTCATAAAACCTGTCTTGATTGTTCCCCCAATAAATCATAGCACAAGCCATTGGCGCTCTTTTTCCTGTATCCTGTCCGTTTTCTAAAAAACCAACTTTCAATGGTGGCAAGGTTATCACTAAAATACTTTTGTAAAATTCTGTCTGCTTCAATGTGCATTTGAACTTTATTAAATTGATTTTTCTTTTTACCTTTGGCATAACTTGATAAAAACGTTTCTCTAAGAAATTGAAGTTCTGGTACTGGGTGAAGTAATAACGAAAAAACATTTGTGCAAGGCGGGTTTAAAAGCACTATCGCCCCACAAAACCCTAAACTCAATAGAAAGCACCAAAGTTCATTTTAGCCTCTTAGCCTGCCTTGCCACAAATGCAATGTCGGTAAACGTTTTTCTTTTTTCACGCCCAAAAGTCTAACAAGTTCTTAATAGCTTCTTGAAAAAGTTTTGGTGCTTTGATACCTAAAATAAGTTCTCCGTTTTCATTGAGTAAAAAGCCAATTTCAATTTCTATAATTTGCTGTTCTGTACTTCCGTACAATACAACAGTTCGCAAAATTTTGAATTCGGGGTAATGCTTTTTAATGTAATTTTGCTCAATAAAATCGTAATTTGCTAATTCTGCAATACCTTGTGAACGAAATTTATATTTTTTACCTTCTACGTTTATCACT
>Ga0272446_1004309_pt1 | contig 16945 bp, 16 predicted proteins | sample YNPCB0061_FD_194587 | JGI IMG/M metagenome (GOLD analysis project Ga0272446, IMG submission 194587) | Hot spring microbial mat communities from Yellowstone National Park, WY, United States - YNP-CB-006-1 | ecosystem: Environmental > Aquatic > Thermal springs > Hot (42-90C) > Sediment | place... | reverse complement strand
CCAAAATTAAAGTAGAAATTACTAATCTGTCTCAATCATGGAAAATCTACTCGACTTTAAGACCCTGCTAATCGCCCTCACTGTAGTTTTCAGCTTTAGTTGCCTCTTCTTTGGCACCCGCAATGGCTTCTACGATACCGATAAATATCATGGTAATGGCTCTGCTCACTAAAATTTGTGGTAAGATTTGAAAATGTCTTTTAATGAATTTGTCCATGCCCCTCCTACAAGAGCGTAAACAAGAAGTAATTGATTCCTACCGTATCCATCCCACTGATACGGGTTCCTCTGACGTGCAGATTGCCCTCCTTTCCGATCGGGTAATTCAACTGACTACCCACCTCAAAGAGCATCCGAAGGACTTTTCCTCCCGCCGGAGCTTGCTTAAAATTATCGGACAACGGAAGCGCTTACTTGCCTATGTCCGTCGTCAGAATCCCGCCCACTACAAAGAATTGATTACCCGCTTAGGGATTAGGGGATAAATGGACAAGTTGCCCTTTGAGCCTGCCAGTCGTACTAAAAAGAAGAAGGCACCAAAGGTCGCCCCTCCTTTAGAACGGGAAGTTGCCCCTCCCACCGATCGGATTCCAGAGGTAGTTAATCGACGGATTGTCCGTCGTGTTGCCTTATTTTGCGGCATACCTACTTTTAGCGGCTTTACTATCTTGCTCCTTAGTTATTGGGTGGTTTCCCGCCATATCCTAGAATTGCCTAATGGAGCGGTGATTGCCGTCAGTATGCTATTTCTGGGGCTTGGGGTTGCAGGCATGAGCTACGGGGCGATTTCAGCTTCTTGGGATACCGATCGGGTTGGTAGTTGGTGGGGTTGGAGAGAATTTCAACGTAATTTTGGCTATTTAGTAGATGCTTGGAAAGCAATGGCAAACAAAGGAGATATTAAGCAATGATTATTGTAATGAAAGTGGGTACGCCCCAAGCAGAGATCGATCGGATCAGCGAAGAGCTATCCACTTGGGGGCTATCCCCCGAACGCATTGTCGGCAAGCACAAGGTGGTTTTAGGTCTGGTAGGAGAAACCCAAGAACTAGACCCCTATCGCATTGAAGAGGTTAGCCCCTGGATTGAATCCGTTTTGAGGGTAGAGCGTCCCTTCAAGCGGGCAAGTCTGGAATATCGCCACAATGAGCCAAGTGAAGTAGTGGTAAATACCCCCAGCGGGGACGTAGTTTTTGGACAAAATCATCCCCTGGTAATCACGGCGGGTCCCTGCTCGGTAGAAAATGAAGAAATGATTATCGAAACCGCCAAGCGGGTAAAGGCAGCGGGGGCACAGTTTCTGCGGGGGGGAGCCTACAAACCTCGTACCTCTCCTTACTCCTTTCAGGGGCATGGAGAGAGTGCTTTAGAGTTACTAGCAGCCGCCAGGGAAGCTTCTGGCTTAGGTATTATTACTGAGGTGATGGACAGCCCCGACATCGATCGGGTTGGGGAAGTAGCAGATGTGTTACAGGTAGGGGCAAGGAATATGCAGAATTTTGCCCTTCTTAAGCGGATTGGTCGTCAATCGAAGCCCGTGTTATTAAAGCGGGGCATGGCAGCCACGATCGATGACTGGTTAATGGCAGCCGAATACATTTTGGCAGCGGGGAATCCCAATGTAATTTTATGTGAGCGGGGTATTCGTACTTTTGACAGCAAGTACACCCGTAACACCCTAGACCTTTCCTGTATTCCCGTATTACGGAAACTGACCCACCTACCAGTGATGATTGACCCGAGTCATGGTACGGGCTGGTCAGAGTTTGTGCCCTCTATGGTCAAAGCTGCGATCGTGGCTGGGGCAGACTCAATCATGGTAGAAGTCCATCCGAATCCCAAGAAAGCCCTTTCCGATGGACCCCAATCCCTCAATCCCGACCAATTCGATGAACTAATGGCAGAGATTAAGCCTTTGCAAAAGCTGATGGGCAGAGACCGGGAAGTGTCTTTAGTCCGGTAGGACAACAAGGGGGGAGAGCGTTTCCTCGGCTATTTTGCCTATCCCTAAAAATTTAGTGCCCTGGTAAACTTTCCAAACTCCCTCTGGATAAGCCAGGCTTATTTTTTGCCCCCGTTGCCATCGTTTTGCCTCCTCGAAAGATAGGGTAAGGCGGGGAAGATGGGGTAGGGTTTCGTCGGCAGGAATTAGGTAGAGGGGCGTAATTCTATCGAAAGAAATACTAGAGTCGAGATGAAAACCATTACTTAAAGTCCGCTCTAGCTCAATCAACATAGCACCGCAACCTAATCGGTCGCCCCAGTCCCGCGCCACCGATCGGATGTAGGTGCCCGCACCGCAGTAAATTTCTATAGTCAATTCAGGATAATCACCAGGCTGCCAACTTAGGACGGTGATAGATTCGATCGTGACTGTTCGGCTAGGGACTTCAATATTCTGCCCCGATCGGGCTAACTCATAGAGCTTTTTGCCCCCAATTTTAATGGCACTGAAGGCTGGGGGGACCTGCTCGATCGTGCCAATAAATTTAGCTAGATGTTTTTCTACTTCTTCAAGGGTCAGGGATGGACAGGGTCTGTCAGAGAGGATTTCCCCTTCCCGATCGTCCGTTGTGGTTGTTTGCCCAAACCTGATCACGGCTCTGTAGGCTTTGCCGGTTGGCAGATAGGGCAGAAGACGGGTAGCTTGATTCACAGCGATCGGCAGAACACCAAGCGCCATAGGATCGAGGGTGCCACTATGTCCTACCCGCCTAGTACCTAGAATTTTTCTGACCTTGGCAACGCAGTCATGGGAAGTCATACCCTGGGGTTTATTGATATTCAAGAAGCCAATCACAAAAACCCGCGTTATTTAGCCTAATGGATGTAATCAAAATATAACGGAATTTCAGAGCATTCTAATTAAATTAAATTGTTCTCTTTTTGTTTTGACAATAACCCTAACAAAAACAATTATACAAAACTTTACACTAAATAAATGGACACTTCAGCCACAAAGTATTACCCTATTGATATTTCAACTCTATAAAAAAGGAAAGTTATGGCAATTCAACGTGGTTCTAAGGTAAGAATTCTTCGGAAAGAGTCTTATTGGTACAGGGACATTGGTACAGTGGCTTCTGTCGATAAAAGCGGTATCATTTATCCTGTAATTGTGCGTTTTGACAAAGTTAATTACTCTAATATCGCTACTAACAACTTTGCGATTGACGAAGTAGAAGAAATCTCTGGTTAATGCCTGAATTACCGGAAGTAGAAACCATCCGCAGGGGTTTAGCTACTTCAACGATCGATCGGCGAATTGAGGAATGTGAAGTTCTCTTACCTAGAACGATTGCTTTTCCTGATTCGTCGATTATTTTTTGTGCAAACATCAAACAACAGACCATTCATGCTTGGCATCGTCGAGGAAAATATCTCTACTGTCAATTATCAAGGGGATATTTGGTCATTCATTTACGCATGACCGGGCAATTAAAGTGGGATTGTCAAGACCAACCCATTTCAAGTCATACCAGGGTAAGGTTTTGGTGCGACGACCGGACAGAACTCAGATTTGATGACCAACGTACCTTTGGGCGGCTTTGGTGGGTGCCCCCCGATCGGGCTTTAACTTCGATCGTGAATGCCCTGCAAACTATGGGCGCAGAACCCCTAGAGCCTGATTTTACGATTAGCTATTTACAAGATAAGCTGAAAAACAAAAAACAACCGATTAAGAATGCTCTGTTAGACCAAAGAATAGTGGCAGGGATTGGTAACATCTATGCAGATGAGTCTCTTTTTCGGGCTGGTCTTCATCCTTTGCGTTCCTGTCATTCATTATCTTTAGCGGAAATTAAAGAACTTCACCGGTCGATCGTTTATGTATTACAAGAAGGATTGAAATATGGCGGCACTACCTTTAGCAGTTATGTAAACACGAATGGTAACAAAGGAAATTATTTAGATGAAGCAGCCGTCTTTCGTCGCACTGGTAAAGAATGCAAGATATGTGGCGATCAAATTCAACGCCTAAAGATTGCTGGTCGTTCATCTCATTTTTGTGGAACCTGTCAACCTAAAGAGAAAACGGAAGCAGTTTCCCAAGGCAATGATACCAATGCCAATTAACCAGATTTTCCACTCTACCCAAAAGGCTAAAAAAGCACAGGCAATCAGCCCGATCGTTGCCAACGCCTTGGAGAATAGTCGATCGGACTCCGGTAACTGGAGGGCGCAAGCATTAGTGATAGCGTAGTAAATCAACACATTAAAAGCACTGAAAGACCAGGTAGTTTTTACATCACCGATCAGAGTTAATAGAGTGATTCCCGTACCGACTAAACCTACTGCCCAGGGCGGATTTGTCCGATCGGTATTTAATTGAGCAAAAATTGCCGGTAGGTCATTGCCAGTACAATGCGGGACAAGCCTAAAATTAAATTTAGTAGTACCCCCGCCATAGCAGTTACAGCCCCAGCAACAGGATAGCCCCAGAGTTTAGTTAAATCTGCTAAGGGAGCGCTACTGGGTAGAACTCGATCGATGCCCGAGCTTACCCCTACTACTCCTACGCCCAAATAAACTGCCATAGAAATTCCGAGAGTAAGCCAAATTGCTTGGGGGATGGTGCGCTTAGGCTCGGTTATTTCTTCCCCCAGAGTGGCAATTCTGCCGTAGCCCGTATATGCCACAAACATCAGGGCAGTTGCCTGCAAAATAGACTTTACATTAAAGGATGGCGTTACCTTCTCCAGCCTGGTGAAACCCAAGCCAATAAAGCTAATTAAGGCAATCAGGGTTACGATCACGATCGTTTTATACCCCAAAATACCAGGAATGTCATAATGATTACCCCGATCGGGGCGGTCAATCTAGGGCTTAGGTTAATGCCCAAATCCTCTAAATAGTAGGCTAACCCAAGGGCTGCGGTGGCAGCAGAAGCAGACTTTGCTAACAGAAATAACCAGCCCGCCGTAAAGCCAAACCAAGGATTGAGATAACGGTAGCCATATTCATAGCTCCCCCCACTCACCGGATGGCTAGCAGCTAATTGAGCAGAATTTAAGCCATTACAGACCGCTACTAAAGCCCCGATCGTGATGGCAATTATTACCCCCGCCCCCTGAGTAGCCGTTCCAATACTGACAAATACTCCCGTCCCCAATATGGAACCCAAACCAAGCCAGACCCCTCCCCACATTCCGACCTGTCGTTTTAGGAGTTTCATAATATTTATTTCAAGAATTAAGATAACTAAAAATTTAACAGCAAAACGCCTAATTACTATTTTTGCCAACAAATAGAAAACCAAAGCGTTTTTTCGATCGATAAAACCGAGAACCTTTTTCTCCAGACCACATCAGCTACAACACTAGAGGGATCCAATAGCTCCAAGCAAATGAGTAGCCTTATCATTGCCAGTGATAGACTTGAAGCAGAATACCTAATCAGTATGGCGAGGTCAGCATGAACACAGAGTTCACTCAATCTCTCGGAAAAACTGCAACTGCTGGAAGATTTATCGCCCAAGCTCCGGAGCAAATCCCTTTGCTTGAGTGGCAAAAAGAAGAACTTGCTCATAGAAAAGCCTGACTCAGGAAGTTCGTGGGAAGCAGCCAAGGAACGAATTCGTAGCGGTGCTTAGAAATCTAAAGTTAATGACGAAGGATGAGTTTAACTGATAGATTGCCAAGTTTTAGCGGTAGGAGTATTAGGGTTATATCTTTGCAGAGTTTCTTCTAGTTTCTGTTTGGCTTTACTAGACTTCTTTAATCCCTTCAATACGGATTGACGCACAACTTCTACCTGATTGTCAAGCACGTTAATCAATGCGATCGGATTGGCTAAGACTACTCCTTCTAAAGCCTCGATCGTTACGTCTTTTAATTCATCTGCTGCTCCCTTATACAAAAAATAAGCCAGTCTTTCTACTGCTCTGGTATCTCCTGCCATCCCTCTTACCTTGAGGCTATTCACATTATCAATCTGAGCTTGGTTAGTTTCACCACAAAAAGTAGTAATCGATTTGAGGGGAATCCACCCGATCGATGGTTGATTGATTTGGAGCCAGTTTTCCCTACCTACTGTTTGAGATTTAATGACTTGCACAATCGTTTTGGGAGCCAGTTCGCTAATAACAGCACCATTACTTTCTGGCACAGTCCGCAACTTAACAGAATTACGACCACTAATTTGTAATAAACATTCTGCCTTAACACCAAAAGAAATGAGCAGCCCAATGGCAACAATAACGATCCTTTTCATGCAATCACCCAAAAACTACTAATAATAATAGGATAATTTTGCTCAAATAATAAACCCCGATCGTCAATTTCTCGAAAGAGATAGATATTGTCATTTCTAAAATAAAGAGAACAATTGTTTTAAGATAGTCTTTTTCTTTTGTAAGTTTGTCCAATTTTGCAAAGGTAGTCTTTTCCTCATTCAGGCATGGATATAAAACAAGATAATGAAAATTTTAGCTTTGAATATTTGCTAAACTAAATTAGCTGACCGATTTAAGTTATATGCTTACCTTTGCCATTCCTAAAGGCTCTCTTCTGAAGGACTCGATCGCTTTATTGCAGGGGATTGGGTTAGATTTCACTGCATTTTTAGATGAGTCTAATCGGTTATTGCAAATTACTGAACCCAAGGGCAAAGCAAAGGCAATGCTGGTCAGGGCGCAAGATGTATCTGTCTATGTGGAATATGGGGAAGCTCATTTGGGTATTGTGGGTGAAGATGTATTAAGGGAAAAAATGCCCAGAGTCGCCCGCTTGCTAGACCTTAAGTTTGGCGGCTGTCGGATGTCTATCGCTGTCCCCCAAGCCAGCCCCCACCGATCGGCTTTGAGTTTAGCCCCCCACAGTCGTATTGCCTCTAAGTCTGTCCGCATTACCCAAGCCTATTTTGAAAGCCTAGACCTGCCGGTGGAAATTATCCCCCTCTACGGCTCGGTGGAATTAGCCCCCATCACGGGCATAGCAGAAGCGATCGTGGACATAGTTTCGACGGGGCGCACCCTCCAAGAAAATGGACTGATTGAAATTGAAGTATTGTTCCATAGCACAGCGCGCTTGATTGCCCATCCCCTCAGCTACCGCCTCGATCGGGAAAATTTGAGCTATTACATCGATCGGATTAGGGATGTCCTCTCTCAGTAAAATGTTCGGGGCAGAGACCCTCCTATTTGAACCCGCCCTCCCCCAAGCAGACAGCCTAGAGGTAGTCTATGGCTTTCCCAACAGTTACAGTGTGGGGATAACCAGTTTGGGCTACCAGATGATTTGGGCGACCCTCGCCTCCCGCCCGGATGTGCGGGTCTATCGCTGGTTTACGGACGGGGCAGAAAACCTTCCTGCTAAGCCAGATTTATGGGGCTTTTCCTTTAGTTGGGAACTAGATTTTGTCAATATTTTGAATGCTCTTCACCAGAACCAAATTCCCTTCAGAAGTGCAAATCGGCAAGAAGAACATCCCCTCATTTTTGGTGGCGGCGCAGTTTTGACCGCTAATCCGGAACCCTTCTGCCCCTGGTTCGATCTAATTTTGCTCGGCGACGGGGAAGAACTCATCCCTGAGATGATTGAAGCCCTCAAATCCCTGAAGGGAGCGACCAGGCAGACCAAACTGCAACAACTTGCCCAGATTCCTGGTATTTATATTCCCCTCGCCTATGGTGTGGAATATGGCAGGGATAGCCGAATCAAGTCCATCACTGCCCTGGATGGCAATTTCCCCGAATCTGTGACTAAGCGGAGCTTCCGTGGTAATGTCCTCTCGGCTTCGACGGTGGTTACTCCCTTCAGTGCCTGGGAGAATATCTATATGGTGGAAGTAGTCAGAAGTTGCCCTGAAATGTGCCGCTTTTGTCTGGCAAGCTATTTGACCCTCCCTTTTCGGGCAGCCAACCTAGAGGCTAGCTTAATCCCCGCCATCGATCGGGGTATGGCTGTAACCAATCGACTGGGGCTACTTGGTGCCTCCATTACCCAGCATCCAGAATTTGAATCCCTGCTTGACTACATCGACCAGCCCAAATTTGATGACCTCCGCCTCAGTCTGGCATCTGTCCGCACTAATACCCTAACGCCAAAGTTAGCCCGCATCCTCAGTCGCCACGACAGCCGATCGGTAACGGTGGCGATCGAAAGTGGTTCAGAAAAGCTTAGAAAAATTATCAATAAAAAGTTGACCAACGCTGAAATCCATCAAGCCGTTGCCAATGCTCAAGCCGGGGGATTAAAGGGGATTAAGTTTTATGGCATGGTAGGGGTGCCCCAAGAAACCGACGCCGACCTGGATGCCACGATCGGTCTTATGCTAGACCTCAAGCAGACCGCCCCCAAACTCAGACTCACTCTTGGTTGTAGCACCTTCGTCCCCAAAGCCCATACCCCCTGGCAATGGTGCCCCATCGATCGGGAAGGGGACAAAAAACTGAAATATCTCCATAAACATTTAGTGCCCAAAGGGATTGAATTCCGCCCCGAAAGCTATAAAGATTCGATAATTCAAGGATTGCTCTCTAGGGGAGACCGCCGCCTTACGCCCCTGTTGGAGTTAGTCTGGCAATATAGCCAGGGAGCCGTACCGACGGATGGAATGTATAAAAGAGCCTTGAAAGAACTAAAAGACCAAGTTCCTCCTCTGTCTTACTATGTCCATGACCAATGGGAAGAGAATGCTATCTTACCTTGGCATCATCTCAAAACCGCTATTTCCCTTGAACAACTAACCAAACATTTGCACCTTACTTTACCAGACAAGCCCGAAAAGAACGGGTCAGGGCTTCCCGATCGAGGTTACGACCAATAAAGACAATCTCATTCCGACGGGCTTCTTCCTTTTGCCACAACCGATCGGGTCTACCATCAAACATCATATGCACTCCCTGAAAGACAAAACGTTCTGCCTGTTGATGAATATTTAAAATGCCCTTCATGCGAAAGATGTTAGAACCATTGGTCTGTAATAATTCCCCTAGCCATTCATTCAGTTTTTCTAGGTCTAATGCTCCTTCTTCCACTAAAGCCACCGAAAAAACATCCTCTTCGTGGTCATGATCGTGGTCTTTCGTTAAAAAATGAGGATCGATCGATAACACCCGATCGAGATCAAAGGCTCCCACACCAAGCAACCGATCGATTTCAATTTCAGCATTTTGGGTAGGATAAATCCGACAAAGAGCATTCATAGAACGAATCCGGTCATTTAATTTTTGCAATTCTGCATCGGTCACCAAATCAGTCTTATTGATCAAAACGATGTCAGCAAAAGCAATCTGCTCTTCTACTTCCTCACTCTGCCAATGTTGCCCTATATGTTTTGCATCTACCAAAGTAACAACTGCATCTAAAGAGACCTGACGACGAATATCTTCATCGACAAAAAAGGTCTGAATGACTGGACCAGGTTCCGCTAGACCGGTAGTTTCAATTAAGAGATGATCAAACTTGTGACGACGACGCAAGAGATTATTAATAATCCGAATCAAATCTCCTCTTACCGTACAACAAATACAACCGTTATTCATTTCAAATACTTCTTCATCTGCATTGATCACTAACTGATGATCGATACCGACCTCACCAAATTCATTGACAATTACTGCCACTTTTTTGCCATGTTCATAGGTCAGGATGCGGTTTAACAGGGTAGTCTTGCCAGCCCCTAAATAACCCGTTAATACAGTGGTTGGGATTACTTTTTCCATCGTAAAATTAAAGGCACTAAGCCAAGTATAGCCCATGAATTATGCCCGATCGGGTAAAAATTTTTAGACAAAAAAAGATGGTATATTCAAAACAACCTACTTCTTTTATTTAGTAATGGAATGCTGCCGTAATGTCATCCTACACTTAGTGTATGAAGAAGCGAACCGTCAATTGCAAAAGGCTGGCACTAAAAGTAATCTCTCCCTAGCTGATGTGATTGCCTACAGCCTCAATCGTGTGCCGCCCCTGTTCCTTGCCCGTCAATCGGAATGGCAGAGCCAGTTTGCATTTTTGCAGTCTAATATGGCAGAAAAAATTGAAGAAGTAGTCCATAGGGCAATCCTCCAGGCAAGAAAACCCCGCCTACAGTCCGTAAATCCCCTCACCCCCAAAGAGTTGAGTAGTCCCATGCTTACCTTGGTGGAATTGCGGGTATTGCTCAAGCAACCGGAAATGACCTGGCAGACCCTGCCCCAGTCCCTAGAAAGTTTTCTATCAAATATCAATCGCACTTCTGGCACAAAAGCCGTCAGATTTACCTCCCCAAAAGAAACTGGGGAAGTCGCCTCAAAAGCAGAATATGAGCAGTATCTATTGCCGGCGCAAATTAAAATGGTGAATGCTATTGAGAATTTAATCTCTCGTCTGGTCGTGAGTCGGCTTGAATCTTTGCCTCCCAAACTAGCTCCCTATGCCCGCTTAATCAGAGTAGATGAAGTAATGGCATTGACACTGAATAGTCTGCCCCCCATGTATGCCACCACCGATGAGGGCTTAAAGCGTTTCCGTTACCACAGCAGGATGCAAATCGGTTCCCAGTTGGCAGAAATTGTCACCAAATCGGTGATTGCTCTGGGGCAGGAAGCCAGTAAGAGCTTTGCGGTGCCTCCCCTGGTCTTTCAAACTATCCGCCAGGAGCGCCAAGAAGGGTTGGCAAAGGTAAACTGGATGCTCAAACGCAAGGACATCACTTGGGAAAATTGCTATAGCCTCATCTTAGAAGCCATCGATCGGTTGCGGCTCACCGGTGAACTGGACTGGCAGCGCATCACGCCAGTAGAAGAAAATACCTAAGCCCATAATGGTACCCTAACCCTTAAAATAACCCTAGGCATACAAAAGTTTATTCTATGGACTTCGCAACGATCGCTTCTTCTCTAAATACTTCCGCAATCCTGCCCGAACTGGTGGTAGTCTTTACCCTGGTTATAGTTCTGATTGCCGACCTAGTTTCTAGCCGCTCTACCAAATCCCTCACTGCTATAACGGTGTTGGGTCTGGGGGCAACGGTATTATCGATCGGGTGGCAATGGCGGCAAGGAGCCGAGAATTTAGCATTTTTGGGCAGTTTTGATAGCGATCCCTTGAGTCTAGTCTTTCGAGCTATTATTGCCCTCTCTGCCCTCTTTACCGCTTTGATTTCCGAGCGCTATCTATTGCAGTCTGGGGTTGTATTGGGGGAGTATCTAGTAATTTTGCTCACCGCTACCTTAGGAGGTATGTTCCTGGCGGGGGCAAACGAAATGGTGATGATTTTTGTGTCCCTCGAAACCCTCAGTATCGCCTCCTACTTACTTTCGGGCTATACGAAGCGGGACCCCCGATCGAATGAGGCAGCCCTCAAATATCTATTGATAGGAGCTTCTAGTTCTGCCATCTTTTTATATGGAATGTCTTTGCTTTATGGGCTATCCCAAGGCGAAACGAACCTAATTAAAATTGCCAGTGCGATCCGTCATCCTGAGCTAGCTATGGTTTTGGCAATGGTGTTTGTGGTAGCAGGCATTGCCTTCAAATTGTCTGCCGTGCCCTTCCATCAATGGACTCCCGATGTCTACGAAGGTTCTCCTACGCCGGTAGTCGCATTTTTATCGATCGGGTCCAAAGTAGCCGGTTTTGCCCTGGCAGTCAGATTTTTTGTGACGGTTTTCCCCACGATCGATGCCCAATGGCACTATGTCTTTGTTGTACTGACCGTTTTGAGTATGGTGTTGGGCAATTTGGTCGCCATCGCCCAGACCAGCATGAAGCGGATGTTAGCCTATTCCTCGATCGGGCAGGCGGGCTTTGTGATGTTAGCCATGATTGTCAATAGCGAAGCAGGCTACGGCAGTATGGTGTTCTACCTGTTTGTTTACTTATTTATGAATATGGGAGCCTTTGCCTGTGTCATTTTATTTGCCCTCCGCACCGGCACCGATCAAATCAGCGCCTACAGCGGCTTGTATCAGAAAGACCCCCTCCTTACCCTCTGTTTGAGTATTTGTTTATTGTCTTTGGGGGGTATTCCTCCCCTAGCGGGCTTTTTCGGCAAAATTTATATCTTCTGGGCGGGCTGGCAGGCTGGTGCCTATGGCTTGGTCATTTTGGGACTGGTGATGAGTGTAGTTTCCATTTATTACTACATCCGGGTGGTAAAACAAATGGTAGTCAAGGAACCCCAAGAGATGTCCGATGCGGTTTTGCGATATGCCCCGATCGATTGGCGGGAAGCAGGTATGAGACCCCTCCAAGTAGCGATGATTACTACCTTAGTTGTGACTTCTATTGCTGGAGTAGCGGCTAATCCTTTATTTACGATCGTGAACAATGCTGTAACTGGTACTAAGTTTTTGCAAGTAGGGTTTGAAGCCCCCCGCTTTAGCCAACAGCCAAACCCGATCGATTTTCCCATGGTCAAGGAAGCAGCAGAGATGTAACTCAAATTAGAGTTATGATGAAACTGAGCCTAATTAGGAGGGCTGATGCGTTGGGTTCTGTTCCTTGGATTTGCCGTTTGTCTGGGTGGTTGTGGAATCCATCCCCCCAAGCCCTTTGCTGACGAAGTGCCCGTTTCCCCCGCCATTGCCAAATTAGAACAGGCACAAAAATCCCGAGTCTTATTCTTAAATGCCAGCCAGCCCCAAGCGCCCGCCCCTGATACCCCCCTCCGATCGGGGGAAGTAGTCATGACCGATAGTAAAGGCATTGCCCAGATTCGGTTTAATAACCAAGCCATCAGTCGGCTTGCGCCCCAGAGCAGAGTCACCCTCCGATCGGGGCAGAGCCTCAAGCTAGAAGAAGGTAGCCTCATGCTTACTAGCCCTGGCTTTCTCCAGATCGAAACCTGGTTTGGCAGGATCAACATCCAAAATGGCGGCATTTATGTCCGTTCTAGCCCCCAGTCCGCCCGTATTTTAGTTTTGCGGGGCAGACCCCAAAGTTTTATCCTCGAATCCGATGTCAAAGTTGTTCTCAGTCCGGGAGAAGAGATGATGATCACGCCCTGGGGCATCCCCTTAAAGGTGAAAAAGCTAAACCAGCGTCAAAAAAATGAATGGTTAAAGAGAATAAAAAGAGAATTTAAGTTAACCGATCGGTTGTTTCCTAACATTGTATTTTTAGAAGAATGGCAGAAGCCACCCACCAAGCCGAAAGTCAAAGCTAGTCCCCAGCCCCTCCCCTACCAACCACCCCTCTATAATGACCCTCCCGTCTACGAATACGAAGAACCCTACTATCCCCCTGAACCTTTCTCCCAGCCAGTGGTAAGGCATTCTCCCCCCGCCCAACCCCTACCACCACCCCCCCCTCCCCCCGTTGTATATGAGCCGCCCCCCTTAGCCCCAGAGCCAGAAATTATCCCCCTAGAAGCTCCCCTAGCGGCTGAATCCAGCCCCTCTGAACCCATCCCCTCAGAGCCACCCAACGATGAAAACCCTGAATAATTACACCGACCTCCATTTATTGGAAGAGAGTAGTAGTTCAACGGTCTTTCGTGGACGATCGATGGAAGGCGAATCTGTCATCTTAAAATTATTGAGTCAAGAATATCCCTCAATCGAGGCTTTAGCCCGCTATCGCTTAGAATATGAAATAATCAAAGAACTGCAAGACGTAGAAGGTGTTGTAAAAGTAAAGGCACTAGAGAACTATCAAAACACTTTAGTCATTATTTTTGAAGACTTTGGCGGCACTTCTCTCCGATCGTTACTAAAACATCATCGTTTTACTTTAGAAGATGTACTCAGAATCGGGATTTTTGTTGCTCAAGCATTACAAGACATACATAATCATCATGTAATTCACAAAGACATCAACCCTGCTAACATCGTTTGGAATTCTCAGAAAAATAAACTAAAGCTGATCGATTTTGGCATTTCTACCAGGCTTTCCCAAGAAAGACAGTCTTTTAATAATACTAATATTTTGGAAGGTACTCTTGCCTATATTTCCCCAGAACAAACCGGCAGAGTAAATCGCAGTTTAGATTATCGGACAGATTTTTATTCTTTTGGCGTAACTTTATTTGAGTTATTAACCAATCAATTACCCTTTTATGCTCAAGATGCCCTGGAGTTGATTCATTGTCATCTGGCAAAAGAACCACCCTCTTTACTTAGTCTTGCCCCCGATTTACCGCCGGTCTTGGGAGAGATTGTCGGAAAATTGATGGCAAAAAATGCCGAAGACCGCTATCAATCCGGCGCTGCCCTTGCCTATGATTTACAGCAATGTTTAGAGGGTAAAACAGCATTTAGTTTAGCCACAATGGAGGAATTTAGTCGCTTTCAAATTCCTCAAAAACTTTATGGCAGAACAAAACAAATTGAGGATTTACTATCAGCCTTCAATCGGGCAAGAGCCGGTAGACTTGAGGTTGTGACTGTAGTTGGTCGATCGGGTATTGGTAAATCTTCTTTAGTAGAGGAGCTATACAAAACTATTACCAAAGAGCGGGGCTTTTTTATTCAAGGTAAGTTTGATCAATATCAGAGAGATATTCCCTATTCCGCTTTGATTAGTGCTTTTCAAGGTTTGTTAAGACAGTTATTAGGACTAAATGCCTTCCAACTAGACCATTGGCGACAGGAAATAGACCAGGCTCTAGGAGATACTGCCCAGGTTTTGTGTGAAGTAATGCCGGAATTGACTGCCATTTTAGGAGAGCAGCCCCCTTTACCAGTTCTTACGCCCATGGAGCGGCTCCGGCGCTTTCAGTTTGTCTTTCTCAATTTTTTGGGTGTCTTTGCCCGCCCTGCCCATCCCCTCGTGCTTTTTTTAGATGACCTCCAATGGTCTGACAATGATACTTTGGACTTACTGAAATATCTGGTTACGCCCTTTGCTGATGGCTGTTTGTTGCTCATTTTAGCTTACCGATCGGAGACTTACGCCCCTTACCTAGATAGCTGCTTGACGGAAATAGGCAAGACTTTAACTATTACCCAGATTGATCTTGGTAATTTGTCTCTGACAGATTTACAAGATTTATTAAGTGAAACCCTCAAACACCCACCCGATCGGTTGTTAAATTTAGCCAAATTAGTGCTTAAAAAGACAGACGGCAATCCCTTCTTTGTCAATACTTTTTTATATTCTCTATATGAACAGAATCTATTAGAAGTTAGGGAAGGGCAATGGCATTGGGACATAGAAAGAATTGCCCAATGTGCCATCACTGGCAATGTTTTAGAATTACTAGAAAAAAAGATTCAACAACTATCCCCCGCCGTGCAACAGTTGCTAGAAATAGCCGCTTGTATTGGCAATGAATTTGGTCTAGACTGCCTAATTTATGCTAGTCAACGCCCTGCTGATGTAGTTATTCCTTTAATCAAAAAAGCGATCGATGGTGGAGTTATTTTACCCCTTTCATCCTTTCATCGTTATTTAGATGCTACCGGCGATCGGGGATTGACCACAGGGCAAAGCATTACCTACAAATTTATCCACGATCGGGTGCAACAGGCTTGCTACGCCCTCATCCCAGAGGACAAAAAACAAAAAATACATTATCAAATTGGTCAACAATTATTAGCTAACCTAGATGAAGCAGACATCGATCGGCAGTTATTTAGTGTGGTTAATCATTTTAATCTTTGTATCAGTAATATAGAATCCCAAGAAGACCGAGAAGAATTAGCCCTCTTAAATTTAAGAGCAGGACAAAAAGCTAAAGCGACGGTTGCCTTTGCTAGTGCCCTCCAATATTTAGAAACTGCCCTTTCGTTATTAGAGCAAAATTGTTGGCACTTTAATTATGAAGCGAGTTTGCAAATTCATTTAGAAGTAGCAGAAGTCTATTTTCTTAATGCCAAATTCGATCGGATGGCAGAAATTTTAAGGATTATTTTATCTAACGCCCGTTCCGTTGTCGATCGTTCCCGCGCCTTTGAAATTGAGATACAGGCACTAATAAGTAGGAGCAAGTTAGTCGAGGCAGTCCGCACTGGTTTAAGCATACTAAAAAAACTAGGGATTAAATTTCCTGAGCGACCAACAATTTTATCTTTGTTATGGTGGATTTTACGGCTCCAATTTTTAATTAGGGGCAGAAATATTAGAAGTTTTATTCATCTGCCGTTAATGACAGACCCAGTCAAGTTGGCAGCCATGCGTATTTTGACTTTGTTGGGTTCTCCTTCTTATTTTTGCGCCCCTAAACTATTTCCTTTATTTGCCATGCAAGCGGTAGAACTTTCAATTCGCTTCGGCAATAGTTCCATTTCTGCCCCTGGCTATGTTGCCTGTAGTGTAATTTATATTAATTTGCAGAATTTTGAAGTTTCTAGCGCCTTTGCCGATTTAGCCCTGGCACTATTAGACAAATTTAATTCCCTTTCCTATGCTCCTAAAACTCTAGTAGCGATTACTTCTTTTACCAGTCATTGGCGTTATCCCCTCCGCCAGACTTTCGCTCCCCTGGTCAACGCCCACCGCTATGCCCTGGAAACCGGGGATTTGGAATATGCAGCCCTTTCCCTCCATATCCAGGGCTATCGGTCTTTTTTGGCTGGGTTTCCCCTAACGGAACTCGATCGGGATTTTCGCTCCTACACCAAAACGATCGGGGAACTGCATCAAGACCGCCTCCTGCGGGGCACACAGATTTTTCATCAGTTAGTAATTAACTTAAGTTATGAGCAACCCCTAACCTTATTTGATGGGGAAGAAATGGTCAAGGAATTAAAACAAAACAACGACTTTCATGGCTTATTTAATTACTATTTCTGTGCCCTAATTTATAGTGTTTTAATGGGTAAATATCAAGAAGCTCGTAAATTTATTTTACTAGCAGAAGAATATCAGCAATCTGCTGCTGCTACCCTGAGCATTCCTTTTTTGAATTTCTATAGCTCCCTTACCTATTTGTCCTTGTTACCAAATGCCATTCCCGCCGAACAAAAGAAACTAATCAAACTAATTCGTCGCAATCAAAAACAGATGGCAAAATGGCAGGCGGCTGCCCCCATGAATTTCCTAGCTAAATATCTAATTATTGAAGCTAAACTAAA
>Ga0272446_1004308_pt1 | contig 16951 bp, 17 predicted proteins | sample YNPCB0061_FD_194587 | JGI IMG/M metagenome (GOLD analysis project Ga0272446, IMG submission 194587) | Hot spring microbial mat communities from Yellowstone National Park, WY, United States - YNP-CB-006-1 | ecosystem: Environmental > Aquatic > Thermal springs > Hot (42-90C) > Sediment | place... | reverse complement strand
TGCAAATTTAAAAAAATATGTTTATATTTTATATTACAAATCAAAAATTGTGCGTTGTGTATAATGCGTGAGGGGCTTGGAGCAACCTGCGTAAGCAGGTGTGCAACGCACCGAAGCGATAGCGTAGTGCGGAAAGCACCGACCCCGAAGCGCAAGCGCAGGGGACACGCCCAAGATAATAACTACTAATGAATAAATCGGGAAAATGCTTTGTGTTTCTGTTAAAATTATGGATTTTAATACTGCTTTTACTTCTAATAATTCGGTTTCTTAAAGTCGGGATTATTGACAAATTCCTCGTCTGTGAGGGTTTTCAAAAAATTAACAATATCTTGTTTTTGCTGAGGCGTTAAATTGAGCGGAAATATGTCCCCATCTTTGTACGGGTGATTTTTACCCCCTTTGTTGTAATGTTCTACTACTTCCTCCAATGTTTTGAACCTGCCATCATGCATATAAGGTGCAGTAAGGGCAATATTACGTAAGGTAGGCGTTTTGAATTTACCTTTGTCTTCTTCAATACCCGTAGTTCTGTATCTGCCTTCATCAGTAGTAACAGAGTCTAAACCTGTGTTATGAAATTTGAAGTCCGTAAAATTAAACCCGCTGTGGCAATGAAAACACTCCCCTTTTTCATCAAAAAACAATTTCATACCATTGAGTTCGGATTCTGTCAAAGTAGCTTGGTTTCGTAGGTACTTGTCATATTTAGAATTTCCTGACAGCATAGTGCGTTCAAAAGTGGCTATGGCTTGTGTAATCGTAGTAATGTTAATCACTCCATTGAACGCATCTTTAAAGAGTTGCTGATAACTGGCATCTGCACGGATACGATTTTCTACTTCTGTAATTTCAATATCAAATTCGTCATGGTTAAGCATAACCGCAAGAATTTGTTTCTCTAAACTTGGATTAGCCCCGTCCCAGAACAACTCTGTTTGATAGGCTACATTTGTTAAACTGGGAGCATTTCGTTTACCTATTTGACCTTTATCTCCTTTGGAAAAACGGGCTGTATCTGCCAAAGCATGTTCAATCAAGTGGCAGGAAGCACAAGCAATCGTTTTGGCTTGCGAAAGTTGCGGGTCATAAAAAAGTTTTCTGCCAAGTTTTACTTTTTCTGCCGTAATAAAATTGTCCTCAGGTATTTTAGGCATTGGAAACCCTTGTGGCACATTGAGTTTAAAGCCTGTTTGCGTAGGTTGCGGTTCTTTCCTCTTGCAGGCACTAAAAGTAAAAATACAAGGAAGTATCAATACCCAAAGGAACTTTACATGAAATTGCATAATTCTACTATTTACAACAGACAAAAATAAGGAATAATTTATAAAAACGACACTGTGGTTTTATTTACATATAAATAAATTGTAAATTGCATGTTAATTCAATGTAAATTATCATGAGTAACAAACACGTCAAACTGATAGAAGATAAAAATATCACCATCAATTCAGGAAAAGACTTTGAACTGCATAAATTAAAAACCAACTATACCGCAGGTTTGGAAAAAGAAGCTACCAAAGCCATTATGGAAGAACACAAAGCGGAGATAGCTAAATTGCAAGATGTGTTATACGCCAGCGACAAACATGCTGTTTTGATGATATTTCAAGCAATGGATGCCGCAGGCAAAGATGGCACTATACGCCATGTGATGTCAGGGGTAAATCCGCAGGGGTGTCAGGTGGTTTCTTTCAAAAAACCCACAGAATCAGAACTTTCTCATGATTTTATGTGGCGAACCACAGTTGCCCTGCCCGAACGTGGTAGAATTGGTATATTTAACCGTTCTTATTATGAAGAAGTAATTGTAACCAAAGTACACCCTGAATTTATCTTGTATCAAAATATCCCTCACATCAAGAACGTGGAAGATATAGATAAAAAGTTCTGGAAACAACGTTATGAATACATTCGCAATTTTGAAAAACACTTGGCTGAAAATGGTACGGTTATTTTGAAATTCTTTCTCAATGTATCCAAAGAAGAGCAAAAACAACGCTTTTTAGAGCGCATAGAAGACCCTACCAAAAACTGGAAATTCAACCCCGGAGATATAGAAGAACGTCAGTATTGGGACGACTATCAGCAAGCCTATCAGGAAGCCATAGAAGAAACCGCTACAGAATATGCTCCTTGGTTCGTTATTCCTGCGGACAGAAACTGGTTCATGCGTTATGCGGTGGCAGAAATATTACGGGAAACGTTGGAAGATTTAGGATTAAAATATCCTGAACTTAACCCTGATTACAGGGCAAAACTGACATGGGCAAAACAAATGCTGATGAAAGAATGAAAATACTCCCGATTTGTCAGAACATATTTGTATTATACCATTTTTCTTGCTAACTTGCAGGCAGAATTTAAATTTATTGCCTATGAATCGTATTCAAATTGCCCCTGATGAAGTAGTAAATGTGCTTTCCCGTCATATATTAGTTGATGGATATGACATTACGTTGGATATGGCAAACAGTCATGGTTCTTATTTACATGATGCCAAACATAATCGTAAACTATTGGACTTTTTCACTTTCTTTGCTTCAGCACCTGTTGGCTTTAATCACCCAAAAATGTTGAACGATAAAGAATTTTTAGATGCTTTGCTTCGTGCCGCATTGACTAATCCAAGTAATTCGGATATTTATACCGTAGAATACGCCCAATTTATGAACAGTTTTGAACGCGTTGCCATGAACAGCGACTTCAAATATGCATTTTTTATTGCGGGAGGTACTCTTGCCGTAGAAAACACACTTAAAGCCGCTATGGACTGGAAAGTAAAAAAGAACTTTCAAAAAGGGTATTGTTCTGAAAAAGGACATCAGATTTTACATTTTGAGCAGGCTTTCCATGGTAGAAGTGGTTACGCACTTTCTTTAACGAATACTACTGTTGATAAAACAGCTTTATTTACCAAGTTTGACTGGCCAAGAGTTTCCAATCCAAAAATCAAATTTCCCTATACAGATAGCGGATATGATGAACTGAAAAAACGCGAACAACTCGCCATCAAACAAATCAAACAATATTTCTATGACCGTAAAGATGATATTGCCGCTATTATCATAGAACCTATTCAGGCAGAAGGCGGGGACAATCATTTCAGAGCGGAATTTTTACAGGAACTCAAAAATCTTGCTTTGGAAAACGAAGCACTTCTTATCTTTGATGAAGTACAAACAGGAGTAGGATTAACAGGTAAATTCTGGGCTTACGAGCATTTCGGAGTAATTCCTGACATGATTGCTTTCGGTAAAAAAATGCAAATCTGCGGTCTGCTTTGTGGAGAACGTATAGACGAAATACCTGATAACGTATTCCATGTACCCAGTCGTATCAACTCCACTTGGGGAGGTAACCTTGTAGATATGGTACGCGCAGGTAAAATTCTTGACATCATTGAAGAAGATAATTTAGTACAAAATGCCGCTGATATGGGAGAGCATTTATTGCAAGGACTTCATTCCATTGCAGAAGAACACCCACAAAAGGTCAGCAATGTGCGTGGCAGAGGACTGATGTGTGCCTTTGACCTTACTAATAAAGTTCAACGCGATGCACTGATTAAAGAAGCTATGCACGAAGGATTATTTTTATTAGGTTGTGCAGAAAAAACCATACGCTTCCGCCCACCCCTCAATATCTCCAAAGAAGAAGTAGAAAAAGGGGTTGAAATTATCAAACAAGTACTGCACAAAATATAAAAATATGTAATCAAATAAAATAAAGTCATACTGTAAAGTATGGCTTTTTTATATGTTTATGATGCAAAAGTATTTTATGGGCGTTCCTGCTTGCTGCGCAGCGCAGTCGGCGTGCTACGGGCTACGCTATCGCTTCGGTGCAATGCACCATGCGTGCAAGCACGCATGCCCTCCGCATGCCTAACGCAAAAGAAGTGTTTTTTTGGGTTTTGGGGTTTACCCGCCCACCCGCCCCCAAGGTAAAATGAGGTAAAAAACACTTCTTTTTATTTGCTATGCGTGTTTTATGAGTTTTTGCGAAGACATAGGTGTGTTTTTTGCGAGGGTTTCGCCCCCGCCCTCGCATCTATTCGCAAATTATCACAAAACAACACAACAATTGATATACTAACGACCTTTTCTTACCTTATTTTCGCGTGAGGGATAGCAGCGGAAAGCCCGCAACTTGCGTAGTCTGTGAAGTACAGACGTGGCATGCCGTGTCTCTACCAGCGTATAGCCCGACCCGAAGCGCTAGCGAAGGGACACGCTCAAAAAAATAAATTCTTAAACCATCTTTAACATTTTTTTATACCTTTGCACTATGCTAAATATCATTTTATTTGGTCCTCCTGGTGCAGGTAAAGGAACACAATCCGAAAAAATTATACAGGAATTCAATTTGTTTCATATTTCTACGGGTAACATTCTGCGGGAAGAAGTAAAGCAACAAACCCAACTCGGATTAGCCGCCAAAGCGGTTATGGACGCAGGCAAACTCGTTTCTGATGATATTATTCTCGTAATGGTAGAAAATGTTATCCAAAAAAACAAAAACAGTGTAAAAGGCTTTATTTTTGACGGCTTTCCCCGTACCGTTCCCCAAGCTGACGGATTGATGCAACTTCTCCAAAAAATGGGACTTACACTCTCGGGTGTTGTTAGTTTAACCGTAGATGAACCTGAACTTATTCAACGCCTACTTAAACGCGCACAGGAATCAGGCAGAAGCGATGATACCGAAGAAGTCATCAAAAAACGTCAGGAAGTATACCGTAATGAAACCGCACCCTTGCTCAACTATTATGAAACCAAAAAATTACTTCATAGCGTTAACGGCATGGGTAGCATTGACGAAATCTACAATAACATCAAAGAAATCCTGAAAAAACTTTAAATTATTTCTTAACTATATGCAAGAACAAAATCAAATCAACATTGAATTAGATGAAGAACATGCCGAAGGCACGTATGCTAATCTCGCTATTATTTCACACTCCTCCTCCGAGTTTGTGATTGACTTTGTACGTGTAATGCCAGGGCTACCCAAAGCGAAAGTAAAATCACGTATTATTCTTACTCCTGAGCATGCTAAACGCTTGCTTGGCGCACTGCATGAAAATATCATGAAGTATGAAAACGCTTTTGGTGAAATTACTATACCACAAGATATAGGTTTTATCAATAACCAAAATATAGGCAAAGCCTAAATTTATGTATCAAGAGATTTACACTCACTTCCTCAAATATCCCAATATCTGTACAGATACCCGCCGTATCAACACGGGAGATATTTTTTGGGCAATTAAAGGAGAACGTTATGATGCCAATGCTATGGTACAAGACGCTTTGGAAAAAGGTGCATCTGCGGTAGTTACTCAAAATCCTGAATGGAGAGATGAACCTGACGTCTTTTACGTTTCTGATACCCTTCTTGCTTTACAGGAAATGGCTTCTTTCCACCGTAGTCAGTTTAACATTCCTGTTATTGCAATATGCGGTTCTAATGGCAAAACAACCACGAAAGAACTGAGTTACCGCATTCTCTCCTCAAAATACAGAACCCTCCATACAGAAGGCAACTTAAATAACCATATCGGAGTACCTTTAACATTGCTTAAACTGCATAAAACCCATCAGATTGCAGTGATTGAACTGGGTGCTAATCATCAGGGAGAAATTGCACAGTACTGCACTTGGGTAAAACCTACTCACGGCTTGACTACCAATATCGGAAAATCTCATTTGGAGGGGTTTGGTGGTTTGGAGGGAGTTGCCAAAGGAGAAGGTGAATTGTATGATTATCTTATGCAAAATGGCGGGTTTTTGTTTGTTAATCAAGATGATGTATTCCTGCGGGAACAAACAAAAAATATTCACAATAAACTCACATACAGCATCTTTAACCCTGCCATGATTGAAGCACAGTATCAAACTGATGAAGAGGGCAAGGTTAGTGTAAGTTTGCGATACCCTCAAAAAAACATTTATTACAAAGACATAAAAAGTCAGATTTACGGGCATTACAACGCAGAAAACATATTAGCCGCTTGTACTATTGGCATTTACTTTGATATTTCGGAGAATAACATACGCAAAGCCGTATCAGGATACATACCTGAAAACAACCGTTCCCAAATCAAGCAGTATAAAGGATACACCTTTATAATGGACGCTTACAACGCTAATCCCAGCTCTATGCAAATGGCACTCAAAGCCTTTTCTGACCAGAAAACAGACAAAAGAAAAATTGCTATTCTTGGAGATATGTTTGAGCTTGGAGAGGAAAGCATTGCTGAACATGAAGAAATAGGACTATTCTGCAATACTCTAAACATTGACATGGTCATTTTTATAGGAAATTTGATGCACCATGCAAAAAAACGCTGTCTGTTGCCGTCTGCTTACTTTGAAAAGGTAACAGAATTTTTACCGCTTGTTTTTGAATATATCCAACCTGAAAATGTAGTCTTGCTTAAAGCCTCCCGTTCTATGAAATTAGAGCAAATATGGGAAGAAATACAATCAAAAATATCAGTATATTAGAGATTTCGTGACTATTTTACTCCGCAATATCTATAAAATAGAAAAACCTTACAAAAATCAAATCTGTAAGGGGCTTTATCTTTCTTAAAATTATTCTTTACCTGAAAAATGTACAATATTTATCCCGATTTTTTGAATAAGAAATTTCCATATTCCCAACGCGATAACTTTGGCACTTTGTTCATGAACATCTTTTTCCGGGTTGTATTCTACAATGTCCAAACTTTTTAACTGATGCAAATGGGCTAATAAAGTACAACACTGATAAAACTGATGTACCGAAAAACCTTGTGCGGGTGAAGCGCTAGTAGCAGGAAATTCCACTCCTGTAATGCTGTCAATGTCTATACTTACGTATAAATTTTGTTTGCTGTTCAATTGCCTAAGCGCGTTAAAAAAACTAACAGATATATCTTGCTGGGCAATATCTTCAAACCATACGATATTGGCATTATGGCTGTGTAAATAGTCTATGGCAAAAACAGAATTGCAATATCCTTGCAAACCAAACTGCACTAAATTTTCTCCTTGTAATACACTATTGGGATATTCCAGCATCTGCCTGAACGGCGAGCCACTATGCCCCTTTGTGCCATCAAGTAAAGGTCTTACGTCACTGTGGGCATCAATGTTGATGACAGAAATTGGGGAACTACCCTGCTGATGACCCAGAAAATGACCAAAAGCGGTTTCATGCCCCCCTCCCAGCACCAAAACAAAACATTCCTGTTCTAAAAAATGGGCTACTGCTTTGCCCAGACTTTCCTGACTTTCCTCAAGAGATTTTCCTGTTTTTATATTACCTGCGTCTATGAGCGAACCTTTTTTTATACCCAACCGTTGCCTTGCATCATTGGCATTTAAGCGGTAGAGATACTTCCGAATAACATCTGGGGCTTTACTTGCACCGATAATCCCTTTATTCCGTTCTACGCCACGTTCCTCGGGATAGCCAATAATAACCACTCTCGCCTTATCCCATGCTGCACTGTTCTCATGGTGGGGCAGTACAAATTCACCTAATTTAGGGTCATCACTTTGACCGCGTGAATAAAAAAGTTCTTTTGCAACAGGAACAAGTAAATTATTTATCATTGAGCAAATCTTCTATTGTAGTCAGACCGAGTTCTACCTGAGTAATGGCATTGGCAATAGCCTGAAAGTCTTTTTGTTTGATTTTTTCAACCGTAGTACGTTTAGGGGGTACAAAATCACACTGACGTAACACATCATTTATCATGCCTTGTAAACCCATTGCCCTGCCGTCATCAGGAGAGTAGATGCGTGTAATACCATAATTATGCAAATCTTGTATTTCATCAGGTAAAATAACACCACCACCCCCACCAAATATCTTTATATGTCCGCAACCACGTTCTTTGAGTAAATCGTACATATATTTGAAGTATTCTACATGCCCTCCCTGATAGCTGGTAACCGCTATGCCTTGTGCATCTTCCTGTATAGCACATTCTACTACTTCCTGTGCGGAGCGATTGTGTCCGAGATGAATAATTTCTGCCCCTGATGCCTGCATAATTCTGCGCATAATGTTTATAGCGGCATCATGACCGTCAAAGAGTGCGGCGGCGGTTACAATACGGATTTTATTTTTTGGTTGATAAATTTCTTGTTCCATGAATATACATTGATTTTTTATGAAACCGCGTACACGCTGTTTTTTACTTTGGCTTCAAATTCTTCTCTGAAACGGATAATGGTTGCTCTTACAGGCCAAGCCGAAGCATCAGCAAGCATGCAAACCGTTCTGCCTTCCATATTTTCTGTAAGACTAAAAAGCAAGTCCAAATCTTTCATTTCTCCTCTGCCTTCATCTATTTTGATAATGAGTTTTTCCAACCAACCTGTACCTTCCCGACATGGAGTACACTGCCCACAAGATTCATGATGAAAAAACTGACTGATTCTACGCACTAACTTAACCATATCTGTATCTTCATTCATAATAACCATACCTCCTGTACCCATCATAGAACCTATTTTTCTGTTTCCAAGCGGAAATCCGTATTTGCCATTTTCAATATCCAAACCCGCTACAGCGAGAGAATCAGTATCCATTCTTACGCCTTCTATCATATCTGCACGAAGGATAGGTACAGAAACGCCCCCGGGTATAACCGCTTTGAGTTTTTTACCGTTTTTCATACCCCCAGCAACCTTGTAGATAAGGTCAGTGATAAGCATACCCGTAGGATATTCGTAAATACCCGGGCGGTTGACGTGTCCTGAAATACCATACAAGAATGGACCAGGGTGCGTTTTTGCTCCTATGGAAGCATACCATTCTGCACCGTAACGCATAACCAAGGCGGATTGCGCCATAGTATCCACATTGTTGATGGTAGTAGGGCAACCCCACAACCCTTTTTGTGCAGGAAACGGCGGTTTGGAACGTGGATACGCTCTTTTACCTTCCAGAGATTCCATCAAAGACGTTTCTTCCCCACAGATATATGCACCCGCACCTCTATGCACATAGATATCTATACTTCTCCCCGAACCCAAGATATTTTTACCTACGTAGCCTTTTTCATACGCCTGAAATACTGCTTTTTCTAAAAAATTGAGGTAGTCTATATACTCACCGCGAATGTAAATGTATGCGGCATCCATTTCCATAGCGTAGCACGCAAACAGAATACCTTCAATAACCAAATGCGGATTAAATTCCATCAGTCGGCGGTCTTTGAAAGAACCGGGTTCGGATTCGTCCCCGTTAACAGCTAAATATCTCGGCAAACCCTCTTTTTTCGGGGGCATAAAAGACCACTTAAGTCCTGCATTAAAACCTGCACCTCCGCGACCTCTTACATTTGCTGATTTTACAATATCTACCACAACCTTAGGTGAGTAAGGTACTTGTTCTTTGGTTTCTATAATCTGTTTTGTACCATCTTCCAAAGTTTTTTCTTCTTTTTTGACAATCGTATGTGTACCTGTACCTGTAATAACCTCTTTCCATTTGGCATAACCGCCATTAGCTTCGTATACTTCAATCTGGTTAAGGTTAGGTATATCAGGTAAAAGAACTTTTTTATAGTTTTTCCAATCTTGCATAACGAACTAACAAATATAATTGAAATAAAATTCTACTCAGTGATAGCATTATATTTAATAGCTTCTTCTATCCATTTACGGGTGCTGGGGCAGTTTTTGGCATTGATTACTCTACCATCTTTTAATGTAATTTTGATGATATTGCCGATAAAATTTGCGTCATGCTCCCTGAACTGGTCAGGACCGACAAACACTTTAACATTTGCGTCATCAATAATTACGGCTTCTGCGGCGGAAGCTTTGCGGTATCTGTACCCTCTGTGCATATAACCTATAAAATAACCAATAAAACCTGTTACTGCCACAGCGGCGAGAAGTTCAAAAATAGAAATAGCACCTGTCATAATCGTTTTTATTTTGTACAAAAGTAGAAATTTTTTTGATATGCAAAAATAACTTGATGCAATAAAGTAGAAAAAAATCAGGTTTTGATATGAGTAAAACTTACTTACCTCTGAAATGAGGTTAATTGTTTATGTAAGTATAGAGTTTTGGATATGGGCGTTCCTGCTGCGCAGTCGGCGTGCTGCGGGCTGCGCTATCGCTTCGGTGCGTTGCACCATGCGTGCCTGCACGCATGCCCTCCGCATGCCTAACGCGAAAGAAGTGTTTTTTTGGGTTTTGGGGTTTACCCACCCACCCGCCCACGAGTAAAAATGAGGTAAAAAAACACTTCTTTTTTATGTGTATGCGTATAGGTACGCGCGTATGTCCGCGTTGAGGTATAGCAGCGCACAGCCCGACCCGAAGCGATAGCGCAGGGGACACGCCCTGAATTTAATGTGTAACATCAGTAATTAATTTTCATTCAAGAAAATTAAGAATCTATATAGCAATTCGGAAATTTCTCCCTGAACTCTTCCAGTTCATTTTTAGGGTAGGTTGCTTGATATAAATAAAGCGTGTTCAGGTTGGGTAACTCAAACAAAGGTTTCAGACTTTTGATATTGTTTTGCCCCAGATTGATATAATCTAAATTGGTAAGTTGTGCCAACGGGCTGATGTCCGTAACAAAAGTATTACCCAAATCCAAACCACGCAGGTTTCTTAATTTTTCCAAAGGTTTCAGGTCTTTGATAAGGGTATCGTTGGCATAAATGTATTCTAACTGGTAACTGTTTTGCAAAGCATCTAAATGAGCAACATCAGTGCTGTTAAAGTATATATATTTGAGATTCAGCAGTTCTGATAGAGGGGATATATCATCAACCATAGTGCGGGAAACATCGAGATATTCTAATTTTTCAAGATTATGTACGCCTTCCAGACTTTCTAATGCCGCATTGTATAAATACAAGGTTTTTAGGTTGGTAGAATGCAACCCGTTCAGGGTTTCAATAGAAGTATATCCAAGATTGACATACTCTAAATTTTTCATATTGGACAAAGGACTGAAATCTTTAACGTAGGTATAGCTAAGGTCTAAATTATTTATGTACAACAATTCTGTCAAGGGGCTGATGTCAGAAACTTGGGTATAATTGAGGTATAAACGTTCCAACCCTTTAAGCCCATTCAATGAAGCAATATCTTTAACATGAGTGTTGGAAAGGTTGAGTTCTATCAGAGAAACAAGATTGGAAAGCATAGATATATCTTTTATTTTTAAGCCCGAAAGGCTTAAATCCCGCAGTTGGTATAGTTTTTCTAATGGAGTTAAATCTTTTACACGGGAATAGTCTATACGCAGACTTTTGAGATTACTTAACCCTGATACAGGTCTTACATTAGCTATTTTTGTATTACTTAAAGCAAGATATTCCAAGTTGCGCAGATACTGCACATCATTGATGTCTAATATCATACTGTTTCCAAGGTCTAAACTCAGCAGGTTCATATTGCGTATCGCACTAATATCCTGCACGGGTACACCTGAGAGGTATAAATGGCGCACATTTTTAAGTGCAGTAACAGGAGTTAAATCTTTTAATTCATTCAGGTATTCCTGGTCTATATAGAAATACAGTTGTTCGGTTTGTTCCAACTGGTCAAAATCTTCTTTTGTGGTAAGTTCTTCTATACCAAGCGTATATTCTATTACTTTTTTCCATGCAACAGATAAGTTATTATACCATTGTTTTATATCCACAGCTTGTTGTTGAATACCAATAGGACGTCCTTGTGGTTCTTCCTGAGGAGGAGTGTTACGTTTCATAATTATTCAATACAATATAACTTTGCAAATATACTATAAAGTACTCCATTTAACAAATGTGCTGAGCAATACATGATATTTGTTTTTGGTGGAGAAAGACGAAAAATTATTTTTCTGTTATTCAGCATTTTAGAACTTCTGACTTTACAATTTGTTCACTTTTGCTTTACTTTTTGATATTAACAGCGTATATTAGCTTGTATGTTTAATCCTTAAATCACCAAGGTTATGAAAGTTACCATTCAATCCATTCACTTTGACGCAGACAAAAAATTACTTACCTTAATTGAAGAGCGTCTTTCCAAATTAGAACAGTTTTTTAATCATATCATCAGTGCGGAAGTATATCTCCGATTAGACAAAGACGCTGACGCAGGCAATAAAATTGTGGAAGTCAAGTTAGATATGAGTCAAAAAGCGGAAACCGTTAAATCCCGTGCAAAAACGTTTGAAAAAGCGTTAGACGAAGTCTATGATGCTTTAGAACAAATCGTAAAAAAACACAAAGAAAAATTACGAAACCGTAAAGTAGACAAAGATAGCTTAGTGATAGAAGATTAAAATCACTCAGCAAAGCAAGCCGAGATTAAAATACAAGGACAGAAGTAAAAAATCTGTCCTTTTTTATACTATTTTACAAGTATTTAAATTTTTGATTTTATTTTGGGCGTGTCCCCTGCGCTATCGCTTCGGGGTCGGGCTATGCGCTGGTAGAGACGTGGCATGCCACGCCTGTACTTCATTAGCTACGCTCATTGCGGGCTTTTCGCTCCTATCCCTCACGCGGATAACGCGCGTACATATACGCTACGCACACGCGTTAGGCATGCGGAGGGTATGCGTGCTTGCACGCATGGTGCAACGCACCGAAGCGAAGCGTAGCCCGTAGCACGCCGACTGCGCCGCGAAGCAAGCAGGAACGCCCAAGTACAAAATGTTCTATCTTAACAACTCTTTATTTCGTATTTTTGCACATGCCTAAAAGCAAAACGACCAAAAAAACCAAATTAGTCAGTTTTGATTTTGCAATAAAGTATCTGTTGCGAAACAAAAGTAATTTTGTAATTATAGAAGGCTTTTTGTCTGAACTCTTGAAAAAAGATGTAAAAATTCATCAATTTTTAGAAAGCGAAAGCAACCGCATCAGCCTTGATGATAAATCCAACCGTGTGGATATACTTGCAGAATTAGACGGAAAAGAACTTGTAATCATTGAAATTCAAAATAAAGACGAATTGGATTACTTTTACAGAATGCTTTTTGCTACGTCTAAACTATTGGTAGAACATATTTACAAGGGTGATGTATATTCAAAAGTCAAAAAAATCATATCTATAAACATCATTTATTTTGAACTCGGTCAGGGACAAGATTACATTTATCATGGCAAAACAGAATTTGAAGGTATGCATCTTAAAGATACTTTGCAGTTAAGCGAAGTACAGAAAAAAACGTTTCAAAAGAAGCATGTACACGAATTGTATCCTGAATACTATTTGCTGATGGTGAATAAATTTGACCAAACTACAAAAGACGGCTTGGACGAATGGATATACTTTCTCAAAACAGATGAAGTGTTAAATAATTTCAAAGCAAAAGGGTTGAAAGAAGCAAAAAAAGAATTAGATATACTTAAACTACCTGAAAAAGACCGCAAAGAATACGAGAAACACATAGATGAACTGCGTTTTCGCGCAAGTGTATTACAAACCGAAGAAATCAAGTTAAAATATGCCGAAGAAAAAGGTATGCAAAAAGGTAAAAAAGAAGGAAAAGAAGAACGGAGCAAAGAAATTGCGATAGAAATGAAAAAATCAGGAATGGATACAACAACCATATCCCGAATTACAGGGTTAAGTGAAGAAGAAATCAAACAATTGTAAATTACCCATAGCTCAATGCTTTTTTGTATTTTTGCGTATGCCCAAAGATAAAACACCTAAAAAAACGAAATTGGTCAGTTTTGATTTTGCCATAAAATACCTGCTGCGAAACAAAAGCAATTTTGTAATCATAGAAGGTTTTTTGTCTGAACTCTTGAAAAAAGATGTAAAAATTCATCAATTTTTAGAAAGTGAAAGCAACCGCATCAGCCTTGATGATAAATCCAACCGTGTGGATATACTCGCAGAATTAGACGGAAAAGAGCTTGTTATTATTGAAATACAAAACAAAGACGAATTGGATTACTTTTACAGAATGCTTTTTGCTACGTCTAAACTATTGGTAGAACATATTTACAGGGGTGATGTATATTCAAAAGTCAAAAAAATCATATCTATAAACATCATTTATTTTGAACTCGGTCAGGGAAAAGATTACATTTATCATGGCAAAACAGAATTTGAAGGTATGCATCTCAAAGATACTTTGCAGTTAAGCGAAGTACAGAAAAAAACGTTTCAAAAGAAGCATATACACGAATTGTATCCTGAATACTATTTGCTGATGGTGAATAAATTTGACCAAGCCACAAAGGACGGCTTGGACGAATGGATATACTTTCTCAAAACAGATGAAGTGTTAAATAATTTCAAAGCAAAAGGGTTGAAAGAAGCAAAAAAAGAATTAGATATACTTAAACTACCTGAAAAAGACCGCAAAGAATACGAAAAACACATAGATGAACTGCGTTTTCGGGCAAGTGTATTACAAACCGAAGAAATCAAGTTAAAATACGCAGAGGAAAAAGCAATGAAGAAAGGGTTGAAGAAAGGATTGAAGAAAGGAATAGAGAAAGGAATAGAGAAAGGAATAGAGAAAAGGAACAAAGAAATTGCATTAGAAATGAAAAAATCAGGAATGGATACAACAACCATATCCCGAATTACAGGGTTAAGTGAAGAAGAAATCAAACAATTGTAAATTACCCATAACTCAATGCTTTTTTGTATTTTTGCGTATGCCCAAAGATAAAACACCTAAAAAAACGAAATTGGTCAGTTTTGATTTTGCAATAAAGTATTTGTTGCGAAACAAAAGCAATTTTGTAATCATAGAAGGTTTTTTGTCTGAACTTTTGAAGCGTGAGGTAAAAATCCATCAGTTTTTGGAAAGCGAAAGCAACAGGGTAAGTTTAGATGATAAATCCAATCGTGTGGATATACTCGCAGAATTAGACGGAAAAGAACTTGTAATCATTGAAATTCAAAATAAAGACGAATTGGATTACTTTTACAGAATGCTTTTTGCTACGTCTAAACTGTTGGTAGAACATATTTACAGGGGTGATGTATATTCAAAAGTCAAAAAAATCATATCTATAAACATCATTTATTTTGAACTCGGTCAGGGAAAAGATTACATTTATCATGGCAAAACAGAATTTGAAGGTATGCATCTCAAAGATACTTTGCAGTTAAGCGAAGTACAGAAAAAAACGTTTCAAAAGAAGCATATACACGAATTGTATCCTGAATACTATTTGCTGATGGTGAATAAATTTGACCAAGCCACAAAGGACGGCTTGGACGAATGGATATACTTTCTCAAAACAGATGAAGTGTTAAATAATTTCAAAGCAAAAGGGTTGAAAGAAGCAAAAAAAGAATTAGATATACTCAAATTACCTGAAAAAGACCGCAAAGAATACGAAAAACACATAGATGAATTGCGTTTTCGGGCAAGTGTATTACAAACTGAAGAAATCAAGTTAAAATACGCAGAGGAAAAAGCAATGAAGAAAGGGTTGAAGAAAGGATTGAAGAAAGGGATAGAGAAAGGAATAGAGAAAGGAATAGAGAAAGGAATAGAGAAAGGAATAGAGAAAAGGAACAAAGAAATTGCTATAAAAATGAAAGAGTTAGGTGTAGACATGAAAATTATATCTCAGACCACGGGGTTGAGTGAGCAAGAGATACATGAATTATAGCAGTAAAAATCAGAACAAGCTGTTAAGATAAATGCTCTTACCATGTTTTTTGAGGTGTTTATAGGTTAATTCAGTTACCTCTCTTCCTCTTGGAGTACGCATTAAAAATCCTTGTTGAATGAGATAGGGTTCGTATACTTCTTCTATGGTATCAGGGTCTTCGTTTACAGCTGTAGCAATAGTATTTAAGCCCACAGGTCCTCCCTTGAATTTTTCAATGATAGTAAGCAGAATTTTGTGGTCCATATCATCTAATCCGTAGCTGTCTACTTCCAATGCGTCCAAAGAGAATGCGGCAATAGCGTCATCTATATTTCCATTTCCTTTAATCTGGGCAAAATCTCGTACTCTGCGCAGTAGTCGGTTGGCTATACGGGGAGTACCTCTGCTGCGTTTGGCTATCTCTTCTGCCCCCGCTGTTTCTATGGGCGTATTGATGATTTTGGCAGAACGGATAATGATATTTTTAAGCGTTTCTATATCATAATATTCTAATCTTGCCGTAATTCCAAATCTTGCGCGTAAAGGTGCGGTAAGCATACCTGCACGGGTAGTAGCACCTACTAATGTAAAAGGATTGAGAGAAATCTGAATACTTCGGGCATTGGGACCACTGTCTAACATAATATCTATCTTAAAATCTTCCATGGCAGAATACAGATACTCTTCTACTACGGGGCTTAAACGGTGTATCTCATCTATAAACAACACGTTGTAAGGGTCTAAATTGGTAAGCAATCCTGCCAAATCGGCGGGTTTTTCCAAAACAGGTCCGGAAGTAGTTATCATTTTTGCTCCCATTTCCTGGGCTATAATATAAGACAATGTCGTTTTACCCAAACCCGGAGGACCGTGGAGCAAAACATGGTCTAAGGGTTCTTTTCGCTGCAATGCTGCCTGTACAAAAACAGACAGGTTTTCAATAGTTTTGTTTTGTCCCGTAAATTCAGCAAAGCGCTGAGGTCTTAAAAAAGTATCCAATTCCTTGTCTGTATCCTTCGGATTTAAGAGTTCGTTTCTCATGCTATAAATTTAATGACAATATCGCAACAAATTTAGTATTTTTTTGTCATTTCTGCGAATATACCATAAAGAAAATGATAATTGTTTTACTTTTTTAAGAGTATGTAACTATTTAGATAGCTTTGGCTTTTTATGGGCGTGTCCTTCACTACGTTCAGGTCGGGCTATGCGCTGGTAGAGACGTGGCATGCCACGTCTGTACTTCATTCGCTGCGCTCATTGCGGGCTTTTCGCTGCTATCCCTCACTCGGATGCGCGTATACATGCGCGACGCGCACGCGTTAGGCATGCGAAGGGTATGCGTTAGCATAG
>Ga0272446_1004307_pt1 | contig 16952 bp, 13 predicted proteins | sample YNPCB0061_FD_194587 | JGI IMG/M metagenome (GOLD analysis project Ga0272446, IMG submission 194587) | Hot spring microbial mat communities from Yellowstone National Park, WY, United States - YNP-CB-006-1 | ecosystem: Environmental > Aquatic > Thermal springs > Hot (42-90C) > Sediment | place... | reverse complement strand
TTACAGTCCTTATTGCCCTCGTATTGGCGGTGGGAACTATCGCATTCTCTGCATCAAAACCAAGTGCAGAAAAAAGTGCTCCTCCCCAGACTCAGGAAAGGACAACAGCTTCTGGTTCTATTCCGCTGGATGAAGAAATGCCCTTTGAAATACCGGATATGGATACAAGCGTCTTTCAGGCTGCAAGCCCGGAAGAGCCAGAAGATTGTGCAGATGGCAATCCTCGGGGGCTCTATACGCCCCTGTTATCAGTCAGTTGGGAAGATTATACCAAAGAACGGCTCGAGGCTGAGTTGCACCGAAGCGCATCCTTTGAACAGGATTTAACGGTTATGATCGTAGCGTTTCCTGGTCTTAGTTTTTCGGCCTATCCAGAACTATGTAAACAGATTGCGGATCAGATTGTAGCCTTCTTTACATTCCGGGACCTCATTTTTGAATGGAAAGGCCACGGTTTTTGTATACTCCTCCCTAATATTGACTTAGACCATAGTTTTAAGATGGCAGAGGAATTCCGCACTAAGCTCTTGAACAAAATAAACTCCGACACGTTAAAACAAGCCCAGTGGGGCATCGGCCTGAGTTCCCGCTCAGGAAGGCTGCTCGATGCAGACCGGCTTTTACGTGAAGCATCCCGGGCATTGGAAAAGGCCCTGGAAGACAAGACGTCGCCTATTGTGGCCTTTAAAAGTGATCCTGAACGGTATCGCTCCTATATAGCGAATAAAGCCTAGCTCGTATTGGGATTGCCTCACCTTGTACTGTCACACTGCTTAAAGCCAGGGGCTTCTACTGTCTAAAGAGCGTTTTAGAAGCGCCCTGGACTTTTAGGCAGTTTACTTTTCAGTCTTTATAAAATAGGTACTTTCTTTTGCAAGCCGGTTATACTGCCATTCGGAAAGCCTATAGGTATAGGGCGTATCCGATACGGTGGCCCAATAGGATTGGCTCGCAAAGTCTGACAGGATGATGAGTTTTTTTGTTCTGCCATCCCCAAGTTCAGCGGTTATGCTTAGTCTGGACAATTTCGAAGAATACGCTACAGGGTCGGCAAAATCTTCCCCGCTGGCACTGACCAGGTCCTGCAGGAACCCATCGATTTTTTTGGTGTCCAGTTCTTTTCCTTCCAGATTGCCCCCCGTTCCTGACCAGCTTGATGGGCCGGATCGGCTGAGGCTAAAGCTGCCCTTCCCATCGACAGCCCAGGTTATTTTTTGCACTAATTCAGTTTTTAAACCCTGGTTGCCTGACTGGGGGAAAAGCCTGAGATCATACCATGATTGGGGACTGCTTTGAATATAGGAACTGAAATGATCCTCCACAGATTTAACCACATCAGAATCGGCAAAGCGGAAATACAGTTCTTTTCCGGTGGCGTCCATAGAGCCAAAGTACATATCCAGGATTGGTTTGCCTGCACTGTCGGCCCAGAAAGTTACCCGGCTGGCTGAATTTGCTCCTAACCCCAAACGTTCATGGGTTTGAGCGGACGATGCCCGTTGAGGAAGCAAGCTTGGTTTACCAAAGGGTTTTAAGAAATCTTCGATACGGTCGTTTTTAACAGGATATTCTTTGCCATCACGAACCGCATACCATTGGCCGGTTCTTTTTATAAAGCTTAAGGTTGGTACCGTGGGCCGTGTAATTTCAATCTTTGTAATACTTTGAACCTTTTGCGATTCCAGTAATACTCCTGTAGCCTGACGTACCGTACGGGCTTCGGGATTAAAAACAAAAGAACCAAGTAAGGCTAAAGAAAGGATTACAATGAGGGCGCTAAGGACTTGAACCCTACGCTGATACTGCATTTTGAGCCTCCCGGGATTGTAATTTTGCTTTTCTTCTCAGGTTTCGGAATACCCCATATCCGATTACAAGCAAAGGAATCAGAACCAGGTTGATGAGCTGAGCCATCAGCATAGCCTGAGCCCGTTCTATGGGGTCGCTTATTTTATTCAAACGGCCAGTTGCGGGAAGCCTGGTCCGGATGGACAGAATATCATTGTCACTGCTCAGCCAGTCCGCGGCTTGCACCAGAAATTCCAGATTCTGGTTGCTGTTAGTGTACTGAACCAAGGTTGTTGGGAATTCACTGTCCCCAATGACTATAAGCCGTCCAGGCTTTGCTTCACCGGGCATATCGGGAAGGACATCCTTTGAACCTGCTTTTACGGGCTTATTTTTACCCTTAAAATAACTCGGGAAGGTTCCCGTAAGACTGGTGCCTAACGTATACTGCCCCTTGGTCTTAGAAGCTTCGCTAGCAAAAACAGCCTCCATATCGGGGTTGGTTACAAAATCCTTGGTCATAAGCCATGCTTCTTTCGTACTGCTAAAGAGATTGTCTGCAGTAACACCTGCCTGAGGATTCACCGTAAGCGGGCTGGCCCAGAACAGATCCAATCCATCAAAGCGGGCGGTAAGAGGATGTTTACTATTGCTATTCTGGGGCAGGACCACTACCCAATGGGGATAGCGGACCAGCTTAACCTGAACCATACCGGACATACTCATAGATTGATAGGGGATGGTTAGGTTTGCCTTGTCCAATACAAGCTGCTTTTCGATCCGTACCCCGTAGGTCTCCAGCATCCGAAGTAAGCCCTTATCTTCTATGGGGCGGGCCTGCAGATTGGACCGGGAATCGACAAAGACACCATCTACGGCATAGAGCAATTTACCGCCCCTTTGCAAATAATAATCGAGACGGTACAGGTCCCACTCATCTAAATCTTCAGCTCCGCCGAACACAAAGACCGCTGAAAGGTCCTGGGGAATTTCATCACCCTTAAAAAGCTGGCGTACCTTATATCCTGCCTTTTGCAGGACCTTATCAACATATTGATAATCATTGGTCCAGCTCTTATCTGCATCGGCTACAAGGACACCTACCTGGCGCTCTGAATCTTTAACCAGGGCTCGAATCCGAGAAGTAAGATCATATTCCAGGGTATCCAGAGAAAACACCACAGGTAGAACTTCGGTTTTATCCAGGTATTCTATAACAATACCGGTATATACCGTAGCCACACTTGCCTGGTCCTGTTCCACGGTTTGTATCTGCTGAGGCTGTATGCCGAGCCGTTCTACAGAAACCACGACCCCAGCCTTGACCGGATCCTTTACAAATAAACGGATCTTTCCCTTAGATTGGGCCGCATATTCACGAAGCAGGTCCTCTATTTCACCGGGAACCGGATGCATTTTCACCAGCTTGTCCGATACATAATAGGTTATGGTAACCTGTTCAGGAATCTCCTTGTACAGGTTTTTAGAAACCTCCGAAAGGGTGTAGGACTTATTTTTAGTAATATCAAAACGAATATAGAATCGCTGAGCGTTCAAAATACCAAGCAGTATCACAATAAGCGTCAGAAGGGTTATAACAACAGCCTGCTTTTTTTTCATAGCCTATCTCCATTTCCTGAAAAGCAAGACCCTGGTGTTGATAAATAAAAAGAGAAAGGTCACCAGGATGAAAAACAACATATCCCGACTGTCCAATATGCCTTGTGCAAAACTTTCAAAATGAAAGGCCAGGGATAGGTAATTTAAAATATCCGCTATTGCTTTTGGCAGGTCCATAAGGCTGGTAAGCTGGTTAAGCAGCATCACCGTTAAAAGGACGACAACGCCGCCAAGAAAGGCACTGATCTGATTTTTTGCCAGCGAAGAAAAAAGCAGGCCCAGGGCCAGAGCGGCCATTCCTAAGAGCAGGGCCCCCACATACTCACTGACGATGACCCCCATATCGAAATTTCCCAGGGGAAAGAGACTTAAGGGCACAGCGAGGGTGAGCACCAAAGCGATTGCCAGTATAATGAGGGAAGAAAGAAATTTGCCTAAAACCAAATCCCACTCAGAAAAGGGCATGGTTAAAAGCAATTCCGCCGTGCCGGTTTTCCGTTCTTCTGCCCAGCTTTTCATGGTAATGGCCGGGATAAGTAAGGTATAGACCAGGGGAATTACGGAAAAATACGGACGAAGGGTGGCTGAATCGAGGCTGAAAAATTTCTGAAGATAGAAAAAGGTAATGCTGTTAAACAGTAGAAAAAAGGTCCATACCCCATAGGTGGCTGGACTATTAAGGGCTGAATAGAGTTCTTTTTTTGCAAGGGCTACTGTTTGGGATGAAAGACCTTTCATTTGTCTTCTCCTTCCTTTGTAAGCTGTACAAAGATGTCTTCCAAACTTACCTTCTGATGTTCCATCCGGCATAGTTTATATCCCTGGGCAACGACCCAATCGAACAGGGTTTCACCCACTGCATTGGGGTCTGCCGGAAGGCCGGTAGGTTCATCAATATAAGCAACCTTAATAAATAGGCTTCCGTTATCGAGTCTGGTTTGTTCCTGAACGATAAAGGTTCTATGATTGAACACAAAGCTTTGAGGAAGAACTTCAGGCAGGTTACCCCGAAGCTCTAAGTGCCAGCTATCCTGGCCTTTCAGGGTCCGTCCTATTTCGGCGCTGGTGCCCTGGGCGGCGATACGTCCCTGATGGATGATGATAACCTGTGAACAGACCGCTTCTACTTCCTGAAGTATGTGGGTAGAAAGAATGACGGTTTTGCTTTTACCCAATTCCCGGATAAGGCTGCGAATTTCCAGGATTTGATTAGGGTCAAGGCCGGTGGTAGGTTCATCGAGAATGAGGATTGCAGGATCATGCAAGATCGCCTGGGCCAACCCCAGCCGCTGGCGATACCCCTTGGAAAGGGTTTCGATGGGTTTGTTTTTTACTTCCTGCAGACTGCATTGGTCCATCACTTCGTTGATACGGTTTTGCCGTTTTTCCTTTGGAATCTGCCGTGCCTCTGCTACAAACGAGAGGTACTCCAGAGGGGTAAGGTCCCCGTAGGATGGGGCATTTTCCGGCAGGTACCCAATCTTTTTTTTAATTTCCTCCGGGTAATCTTCTACCGAAAGTCCATCAATATTGGCTGTTCCAGAACTTGGGAAATGGTAGCCCGTAAGAATTTTCATAATGGTGGTCTTACCGGCTCCGTTCGGTCCCAAGAGTCCGATAACCTGTCCGGTTCCTACCTGGAAGGACACATCCCGGACGGCTTTTACATTGCCATACTGTTTAGTAAGATGCTGCACTTCTATCATGTGGCTTCTCCTATCCTAAGAGATAAGAAAAAATTATACTGGCAAATGGTTACAAAACAGCCCTATGGAACTTCAGTCTTCGTATTCAATGGGAAATACTGCCCTATCTCGGGACAGGACCGTATCAGGAAAAATCGCCTGGGCTTCCTTTAAAAGCTGTTTCAGGTTATGTTCCGTATAACGGGGGCTGTAATGGATAAGGGCCAATTTTTTTATTCCCCCGGCCTGAAGGGCTATTTGTGCAGCCTGTTCAGCGGTCATATGTTTCTTTTCCTTTGCACTTTCCAGCAAATCCCGCTCAAACATGCCTTCACAGACAAAGAGGTCCGAATTGGCCACTTCCGGGGCAATTTCAGGAAAAGCCAGGGTATCCGTCACATAGGAAAATTTCCGTCCCTTTCGTTTTTCACCGAGGACCTGTTCCGGATAGACCATAAGGCCATCACTGGAAAGCACGGGTTCTCCATTCTGAAGCTTTGACCAGAGGGGGCCCCGAGGCACCTTGAGCTCCTCTGCTTTTTCCGGGTGAAAAGCCCCGGGGCGCTCATCTTCTTCGAAGACATAACCCACACAGGGCTTGGTATGCCGTAACGGAAAGGCCCGTATATGAAAATTCTCTCCTTCATATACAATACCTGGTTCTGTGATTTCTTTAACTACAATTTCATAGTTGATGTACATATCGAGCACACGGCGGCTAGATTCAATGTATTCTGCGATTTTTGGCGGACCGATGATGGTAAGCGGATCATCCCGGTCTACCTGGGATGAAAGCATAAGAATGCCCGGAAGACCCGTAACATGATCCGCATGGGTATGACTTATGAAGATGGCAGAGATTTTTTTCCACCGTAAATTCAATTTCCGAAGGGAAACCTGGGTACCTTCTCCGCCATCGAAGAGAAAAAGTTCCCCTTCCCGCCGCAGCAGTACTGATGTAAGAAATCGATTTGGCAGGGGCATCATACCGCCTGAACCAAGAATAAAGGCTTCTAAATTCATAGGGTCCTCGTTTACTGTCCCCGTCGCAGGGAACGCACTGCCTTTCGTACAGAACGGATTTTTTTCCTGGAAGCTTCTGCAAGCCGGAAGGCCTGCGTTACAAGCGGTTTATAGGCATAATCCCAGCTTCCGGGACGATGAATTATCAATCCGCCGAAACCGGTTTTAAATCGATAAAGGCCCGCCATGGGATGCAGGGGATTTTCTTCCGGTGGAATGCCAAACAGGTCATATCGGATACAGCCCCTTGCCCGGGCATCCTGCATAGCCTTCCATTGAAGCGCATAGGGGGCCATAAGATTCCGCTTTATGTCGGAGGAAGCCCCATAGAGGTAGGTGGCTTCTTCGCCGCGGAACAGCACGATAATCGCCGCCAGGGCATCTCCTTCGTGTTCCGCCACATAGAGCCGTATATCCTGGTTTCCATCTCGATATTCACGGCTATGCTGAAATAGGGTACGATAGTATTCCAAACCATGAATGGCAATTTTATCCCGTCGTGCGGTGGTTTTATAAAGTTCATAAAAAGTTTCTAAACCCGCTTCATCCTGCCGGGTAACGGTTACCCCTTTTTTTTCTGCCAACCTGATATTGTAACGCCATTTGGGCTTCATGGCAGAGAGGATTATCTCTTCATCCTGGCTGATATCGATAATAACCGTATCTGGGGGCTGAACATCCGCTCCAGCCCTTACAAAGGGGCCCGGCAGTGTGGGCGGGGCAACCCCTTCGCCCGTGGTAAACCAGGGTGGGTCAAATCGGATAAAGGCCGTATCGTGGGGCAGTTCTTGTTGCAGAGCCTGGGCCAGTTCAAGCAGGGCCTGATTGCGTGCCGGCTCTGCATCGATTAACTGGCTTGGCAGTTCCGGGCCCAGGGGTACATAGGCAAAAGAAACACCCGGTGCAAGGCGCCGCCTGATGACAAGAAGGGGCAGTTTGCCCGCTTCGACCCAGTCTACTAAAAAGGACCGGGCATTCCAGCCAAAACGAGCCTTAAAGCTGCCCCAGAATCCGGATTGTAAAAAGCTTTTTGCTCCGTCGCAGCGGCCTAAATCGGTAGGTACGACGGAACGAACAGCAGAAACTGCCGCATCGGGCATCAACCAACCTCGCCTTGCAGAACCCGGTTGGTAGATAGGGGTTTGCCGTTACAGGTTAGCGGTTGTTGGTCAATCAATATGACTCCGTCCTTAGCAAGAATTGGCATTGAGAAAAAGGTATCTATATCAATTTCTGCCGGTGCCTCTGAAAGGGGTATATTCCCAATCTGTATCCTGCTTCCCGGTTCTGCAAAACTTGCATCCAGGACTTCTACCACCTCAGAACCGTCGCTCTGGGTAGCAGAGGCTGCCAAAAGCATTCCTTTGCTTTCTACACCCCGCAGCTTGGCGGGCTTGAGGTTATATACCACGATAATATGCTTTCCTAAAAGCTCCTCTTCCTTATAATAGGGTACGAGGCCTGAAACTATGGTTCGGGTCTCTCCGCCCAGATCCAAAGTTTCGATATAGAGCTTGTCAGCCTTTGGATGGCGCTCTATATGGGTTATCTTAGCCACCCGAAGATCAACAAGACGGGCAAATTTTGTAGCTATAGATTCATTGGCAGTTTGTTCTTGAGCCGGCTCAGCGGATTTTATTGCAGAGCTCTCAGGGGTGTTCATGCTTTGCTCCTTTTCACGTTCAGAACGCTCTTTCTGGCTTCCTGAATAGCGTTCCCGCAGGGTCTGGATGAAATCATCTTCCAATTTATTAAAGAGCACTTCCGTATTGTGGACCTGCTTCAGGCCATCCAGTTTTCCTAAATCCTGCCAGGAAAGGCCATTGTTTCCGATAGTAAGGCCAAAGAAGGCGGCAAGTTTTTCTGCACTGCCGGGAATATAAGGATGCAGTAAAATGGCCAAATCTCGGACCACATAGCAAAGGTCGCGGATAAGATTTGCCGCCAATTCCGGCTGGTCCTTTCTTGTCTTCCAGGGTTCACCGTCCTGGAAAGTTTTATTGGCAAAGGAAGATAATTCAAAGACAGTTCGGAAGGCATCCCTGAGTTCAGCCCGGTCGAGTTTTTCCCGAATAGTTTCTTCATAGGCTCTGACCGTATTCCAGAATTCGGCCTTAGCTTTTCCCTCGGGAACTTTTCCATCATAGTACCTGGTAACAAAGGAAAGGGTCCGGTTCACCAGATTTCCCAGGTTCCCAATCAATTCGCCGTTTACCTTTTCCTGGAAATCCTTCCAGGTAAAAAGGGCATCGGCCTTTTCCGGCCGGTTATAGAATATATAGAATCTCCAAATATCGGCGGGTATACCCGATTCCATCGCATCGGATCCGAAAACGCCCACACCCTTGGATTTTGAGAATTTGCCGCTTTCATAATTTAGATATTCCGTACTGGACATGTGGTGAAGCATGGTCCACCGTTCGCCGGTACCAAGAAGGCTTGAGGGGAAAATGACCGTATGGAAGGGAATGTTATCCTTACCAATAAACTGGAAGAGTTCAACCTCATCGGGATTTTTCCACCACTCCTGCACAAAGGCCCGCCAGTCTTCTCCCCGATCAGCGGCTAAATTTCCCGTTATAGAAATATAGCCAATCGGGGCATCAAACCAAACATAGAAGACCTTATCTTCATAGCCCGGTTTTGGAACGGGAATACCCCACTTAAGGTCCCGGGTAATCGCCCGTTCTTTAAGACCATCCCGGATCCAGGCATTAGTCATCTGGATTGCATTATTTGCCCAGAACCCCTTTACAGAAGCCTCAGCAATCCAGGCTTCCAGCCGGTCCTTAATTCGGGGAAGATCGATATAGAGGTGTTTGGTCGACCTGAGTTTAGGCTGGGAACCGCAGGTTGAACAGCGGCTTTCTTTTAGCTCCGTAGGATCCAGAAGTTTGCCGCAGTTTTCACACTGATCTCCCCGGGCATCAGGATAGCCGCAATGGGGACAGACTCCCCGAACATACCGGTCCGCCAAGAATCGGTTGCACTGTTCACAATAGAGCTGTTCTATGGTCCGTTCAACTATAAAGCCCTGGGCATCGAGCTTTTTAAAAATATCCTGGACTACTTCGGTTTGAATGGGGGTAGAAGTCCGGCCAAATTTATCAAAGGCTATATTAAACCATGAATAAATTGCGGTATGCAACGCATGGTAGCGATCACAGAGTTCCCGGGGGCTGATGCCCTCTTCGGCAGCCCTTGTCTCAGTAGCCGTGCCGTACACATCGGTGCCGCACACATAGAGGGTATCATAACCGCGCAAACGGCAAAAACGGGAAAATACATCGGCGGAAAGGACCTGGATCAGGTTGCCGAGATGAGGAACGTTATTTACGTAAGGTAATGCAGAGGTTACTAATCGTCGCTTCATAATTTTGTTACTATAGGGAGCAGTTAGTGCTCTGTCAAGCTAAAGCCAGCTGGATTCACACTTTTTCAAAGGAAAGCTGAAAACTGGTTTCCCATTGCTCTCCTGGAGTTAAAAGGACCTCTTGTACAGGCAGAATACAGGTAGATTGATACACCGATGGGGGTGAAAAGATCTGATACTGAAAGGCATCGAAGGGCATCACCGATTTCAGGGTGATTAACACATCATTTTTACCATCCTTATAGATGACCGCATCGGCATTTCTTATTTCCCGTACATCCAGGTCTTGCTCTTTTTGAGTTTCCCCCTGGGTTACAAAGAGCTGATAGACCTTGGTGGATAAATCGTAGAAAGACAGTTCTATTTGGGGCAAAAAGGTAAAACGCTCAGCTTCGGTTCCTTTATTTGTCAAGGTATAGCTTACGGTAAGAATATTCTTTTTAAGGGCATATTGTTTTCTAACCTGTATAGTTCCGAAAGGTTCAGATGTTTCACCAGTAAGCACGAAACTAATAGAATTCTGGGAACGGTTTACAGCCTCTTCTGTAAACCATTCGTTGCCAAGGAAGCGGTTCCGATGCTGGCTGTCTGATAGAATCTCATGCAAAGAACTCCCCGCGGGACAGAGATATTCAACGAATGAGGGGCGTTTGCTGGCATTTTCAGCCCCAGCTTCTTGCATTGCGAAGGTATCGGTATAATTAGTTACCCCGGGGAAATAGTCTAGTTCAAAAATGGATGCTCCACGTTGACTGATTGAACAATTTATCTCATTTCCCTGCATAACATATTCAGTTTTTCCATCGAAATTCACATCAAAGGCAAGAATAGAAGGAATAAAAACACCCTTTTCTCGGGTTATTTTTTCCGCTTCAATCAAAGACCGGTAAACGGCTTTTCTCAGAATATTTTTCTGAATACCCTTGGCGGGCTCTCTATAAAAAATATCAATGCCCTGGGCTTTCCAAAGTTCTTCTCGAGCATTTTTCTTCCGAGCCTTATCACCCCGAAGCTGATTGACCAGGGTGTGCACATAAATCATTTTCCCATAGATATCATTTGCTTCTGGATGCATCACCAGGCTCTGCCGTGGATTTATGCCGGTTAGATAGGTTTTTACGGGCCTTAAATCCTGTTTAAGATATTTTATAGGTAATGTAAGTTCAAAATAATCGGATTCTTTTGAAATAAAGGCAAACAATGCATCGAAGCCTCGTTCAACCTCATTGTTCTGCCCATTGTTAGCGGTCATTGATTCAAGGTCTATCAGTAAAGAAAGAATGTGATCCTGAGCGGTGACCCTATGCAAGTTTTTAAATTGAGCAAGATATGAAATGGCTTCATCGCTTGAGGTAAGGGGCCTCACAGGAAAAAGGGTACTTAGCTTTCCCTGGTCTTCAGTTATGAAGATATTGGTAAGATTTTCATCATTCCCCTCATTTAAAAACTGGGAATAATGCACAAAGGCATAATCAATACCGCAGGTATTTAAAACAGATGCATAATTCTGTTCCCAAAACAGCCCTGGAAGCCAACAACCGCGGGGTCGTTTTCCAAAATGTTTTCTGATGTAGGTGGTAAGCAATTCTATCTGACCAATCTTATCCGTAATAGAAATAAGGGGAAACATCGGCTCATAATATCCGCCACCAAGCAGTTCCACTTGCTTTCGATTGATCAATTCTTCCAGAAGCATAAACAGCTCTGGATGGTGTTTTTCGATCCATTCCAGTAAGATTCCTGAACAGTGTAATACAATCAGAAAATTGGGTGCCTTATAGAGGCTGGTAACAAGGGGCTTTAGACTGTTTGTATAGTAGGTTTCAAATTCTTCATCCGAAGAACCAAACGGGATATGATGATGAGATATGAGCATTACTTTTACTTTATTCATATATAGTTTCCAATTCTATCGCCGTATGATTCTCTTATCCACTTATAATAGACCATATTATTCACTCTGAAAAGTAAGAATAGTAACAAAAAATTAAAAAAAACGGATTAATGAGCCAGAATACTTCTCTATTATCGAGTAAATAAATGTATCACCATAGGGAGAAGTTCCGTAAAAATAAGAGACACTAAGCCCGTAGATACCAAAAGCAAAGGCTGACCCTTAAAAAATTGAGGTACCGCTTCTATATCGGATCTTTTTTGGATTCCGCTTACTATCATAATGATACATACAAAGCCCACTGCTCCGCCCAAGGCAAAAAGCAGGGCTTGCAGGGCTGTTTGGGCAAAGAGCACCGTCTGAAATGCACTAAAGAAGGCGATTCCGTTAAAGCCGCTGAACAAACGGGGATCCAATTCTTCATGGTGATTCCCCCGGAACAATGCAGATACCTTTACTATAAAAACACAAGAAACCACACTGATAGGGAAAACTAAAAATACTCCAAATTCTCCAAAACCAAACGCTACGAAGACATAGTGAACAATAGGCCAACTTACCAAGCTAGAAAAGATCATTGCAAAAATGGGAATAATGGCATTTTTTGGATGTTCAGCATACTCAAGGCCAAAACCGCCCTGTATAAGGCCGTTAAAAAGGACAAAAGCACTACATATATATAACAGAAACTGCATTACTGGTTCTCCCTCTGGGAATAATAGGTTAAGAACATATCCTTTACTATTCGATACAATCCAACGATAAAGCCTAATACTATAAGCCCTCCGCTGGCTGTGGCAATGCTCTTAATTGCTATATCAGAAGCTATATCTGAGGTAAGAATTTCTTTTATACCTTCATTGGTAGGCAAACTGAGGGCTCCAAACCCAAAGGGTTCCCGGACTAAAGAGAACAGAAGGATAATAAGACTTATAACCAGTGCTTCTACTATTGTTTTTTTCATCCCACTGCTGAAATCTGTAGCAGCGACTTTTTCTCCTAAACCAGAGATCATAAATAGGACCGCGGTAAAAGCCACAGGAAATTGAATATCATAAAATAGGATTGGCGAAAACAAATAGATAAGAACTCCAAAGACGAGGGCCCAAAAACTGCTTATAAACACCTGTACCATTGGCTTAAAAGTCCGGGGAATTGCTCCTGCGGCAACGAGTATGGTTAAACTCGTGAGAGCATAGGTCCAAATAAGAGCGGCGGAACTCATAATTGCAATAGAAAAACGAACCGAAGCATATAAGAGAAAGGGGATATAGGAAACATGAGCTAAGGGCGATCTATTTCCCCAAAAAGGATGAGTGTCAATTTGGGCCATTTATTTGCTCCTCTTTTCCTTCAGAACAGGGTTGGTAATCCAAAGATCCATAAAAAAGCTCACTAATTCAGGGTTAGTTCTTTGATTGATCCAATGAGAGCTCGTACCTATTGGGTAAAGCGTATCTGCATGAAGCGAAGCATCGATAAACATCAGGTTCATGGATAAACCATAGGGGCTAAGCATCGGTGAAAGCAGGGCTGTAGTATTGGGTTTGCTGGCTGAAAAGAGTAGCCCCCCGTTATTCATGCTAAGGATTTTTTGTACCGATACAGTACTGCCCTGCCCTTTTATTTCTGTATTACAGAGGCGTATCAGGGATGTACTGCGTATTTCAGAGGTAAAATATAAAAGAAGCCATGAAAAAAGAAGGATACAACAAATCCATGCCAGTACTATTGCCAAGTCTTGAAATAACTGCTTCATAGGGTTCTCCGATTGGTGTATAGCAGTGTTATTTCGAGGGTCCGTATAGTCGGAATAAGGGTGTTTGTAACCAGAATTCCATACAGGGCTCCATAGGGGGATCCGCCAAAATATCTGAATAAAAAGCCGAAAATAGCGGCCAATCCCGCTGTAAGTAAACCAGCCTGATACGATTTTGTTCCTGTCCCTGGGTCAGTTGCCAAAATAAAGGCAGTTAAAAGGGTCCCGCCGTTTAATAATCCAAAGAGCATATCACCATTTCCAAGGGATCCACCAAAGGGGATAGCGCCAAAAAGCCGTACTAAAAGCAGATAGAGGGCTGTATACACCGCAGGAATCAGAGGTTTATTAATCCGGAAGGCGGTGATGATGATAGTCCCTATTAAAAGCAGTAGAATTCCCCGATCTGCAATCATGGCTGGACCAGAAAAAGAGAAAAAATCAAAATAGCCAGCGGGTAATTCTGCGTTGATAGGTGAAAACAGGGTATGATTCATAACACCGGTTAAAAAACTATCTTGGGAACTAATCTTATAACCGGCAATTTTTAAAATAGCCAGTGGCGAGCCGGAAGGATCAAGTACCCCCCGACCAACGGCTTGATAAAACTGTTGTAAAGCCGAACCATCTAGGGCTTTGGCAAAGCTGTTTGGCCATGAAGCAGTAACAAAGAGCCATCCCCCGAGGGCGGGATTCAACCAGTTAGTTCCAAGGCCGCCGTAGGCATGTTTTACAATTGCGATTGCAAAAATACTTCCCAGAGCAACAATCACCGGATGTATGGTATTGGGCATGAGGAGGGTAAAAATAAGAGCTGTAGTAACCGCACTGCCATCTCTGAGGGTAAAGGCACCTCGAGCTCCATTAATTGCTAATTCCATAAGAACCGCAGACAGAAGCGCGACGAGAGCTAGTACTAGGGATGCATAATTATCATGGATCCCCGATTGAATAATAACAAGGATGGCTACAAAAGATACAAGCCACATTCGTTGGCTGGTGGAATCATTAATATGGATTAAGGGCTTTCGGGCAACATAAACATCGTTCATAGCATCTACCTTGATCCTCTCTTAATTGAAACCCTAATATTTGAACTTAAGGGTAACCGGGAAGGACACACCACCTCACAACAGCCGCATCCATGACAGCTGATTGCTTTGTGGAGCAATGCATCAGAATCACGGCCAAGCAGTGCAAGCTTATACAAATACTCTGGATCCAAACCAACCGGACAGACGGCACGGCACTCGCCGCAGTTCGTGCAATCGTGAATTACTTCGCCCCCAATTTGTTCCTCCGTAAGGGCCACAATAGCAATGGTCGTTTTGGTAACCGGTTCATCAAGATCCTGTACCACCATACCCTTTAGAGGAGATCCGGTACAAATCTTCTTTGGCTGGACCAAGAAACCTCCGCACTGGGAAATAACATCGCCGATTCTGGTGCCAATTCTCACCCTGAGAACCTTAGGAAACTTTATAGAACCGCCGCCGACTGCCACATACCGCTCAAGAATGGGCTTATTTTGAACTACCGCATCAAAAACAGCCGCCAAAGTTGCTGGACCGCAGATACAAAAGGCCCCAAGATCGAGGGATTCATTTTTCTGGTAGCGCTGCAGCACGGTCTCAAGCTCCCGCCGGTTTCTCTGGGGATATCGGGAACCGGTAATAACAATTCTAACCTGTACGCCTAATGCTGCAGAACGTATTTTAATTCGTTCTGCTAATTCCATTTCCTCGTCTGATATTGCAAAAATAATATGGGTTGCACTGGCAGCTTTTGCAGCAATCGCTGAACCAATAAGGATTTCGTCCAGGCGTTCCTGGGCGAGCACATAATCTGCCACAAGCCAGGGATCATCATAAATCATACGCACCACAAGGCTTACAGTTTTAGATTGGTTTGAGGCTTCTCGGATTATTTCAACAAAGGGGCGGCCGGGTTCTTCCATTTCAACGATACCCTTTTCGGAAATAATCCGCTGTAAATCAAAACTGCTGAGCCCCTGCCAGTTGTAATGGTCCGTTTTTTTACCGAGCTTATCAAAAGAGCCTTCTAATCGAATCAAAACACCCTTGGTCGTTCTGCCATCAGCCAATTTCCAAGACAGGATCTTTACAACCTGCCCAGGTATAGAGGCATGAATGTTTGCTGAGCCTGACCCATGTCCGCGTCCAATCAGCATACCCTCTTGCACTGCGGTCCCTGTCTCAACGAGCGGTAGCGCTTCAGTTCCTGGATGTTGGGTCAGCGGTATTACCGCAAGCGTAGGGAGAAAGGCAATTCTGCTGGCATCGGCAGGAGGCACAGTTGGATCCTCCAGCTCTAGGCCGCCCCGGGGAAAACGATATATTTTCATGCTGCAATCCGTTTATCTAAATATCCTGACTTATAAGCTAGTAATAAGGTACCATGCGACGCACGATACAAAACGACCAGGACACCGGATATACATATCACAAGATAAAGTCCTTGTCCTAAGGTATCCTGCGGCATTGTGCCAGAATAATTCAAGGACAGCAAGGATTCAAGCGGCGGGAGCGCCAGATCTTTATAGGGGTCTTCAACTGGCGCAGGCTGTACTTTGGCAAGCAACCCCTTCGAATCCAGACTGTATGTATTATAGGAAAACTCATCAGAGTCCTTGCTATACAGCGGTTTCATAGAAAAACGCGCCTGGGTGTTCAGATGAGCTTGATATTGGTCAATTGTTAAAGGGATGGGTGGGCTGTTGTTCAAAGGAGCAGCAGATCTAAACCCTGGGATGATAAGAAATAAAACAAACACAAAAAAAGCACCGGCAGAAAAGGGGAATAAAACCCTGAATGGTTCAATACGTTTTTTTACAGAACCCATTAATTCTATCGGTAAGAAATAACGATGCCCGATTTCAGAATAATACTGCAGGCGAAGCAACATATACAGAAGCCCCGCAGCACCTTGCACAGCCAGGGACCCCAGGACAATGAACCAGTGTACATGAAAGAAATAAGCACTTATCAAATATAAAAATAATAGAATAGCACCATATATAAGCTGTCCCTTATACCAATACATATAACGCTTCAGGTGAATGGATTCCTTGCTATAGAACCGTAAAAATAGATCTTTCTGAAATTGCCCGAGACTCATTTGCAGTGCTACAAGAAGGCCGATACAGAGGATAGCACCCACACCAAAGTTCATAAGAACCAGGGCCGCAGGAATTACAAGGACAATTTCATGTTTTTCAGAGGATGTAAGGGCTATGTATGCAAGAATTCCCGATATGACAAGACCGGTTAACCACCAGGGAAGCTGAGCATGCCCCGTTTCAGATACACGGAAAGAGGGCTTAAGATCAGAGAGGGATTTTTCCAGCTTTCGGATAAGGGAAGCCGCAGAATTCCAGGGATACAAACCTGTAAGAGGAATAAAGTAGCGCCGAGACCCACCGGACACAAAAATTTCCTTGAGTGCATCCGCATATCCATCATTGCGAGGGTCCATAGGTTCGATAAAAGAATAATATTCCTTTAGAGGAATAGATTTAGGCCCCTCAAAATCATCAATATAAAGCCATTGTCCTGACTCTGAAATAGGATGCTGAACCCCAGCGGCGGAGAGCCGATCCAGCACTAAAGATTCAGCAATCTTGTCGGAAGTGCTGAGCACCAGCAAAGAGGCGGTACGAGACGGTTTGCTTCCACGAAAACCAAATTCTATGAGTCCTGCAACGCTTACGATAAAGAGGATTGCAAAAAGCCATAGAAGGCGGATTCGCTTCATGATCAGCGTACCGACTACAGGAGGGCAAAGGCTGCA
>Ga0272446_1004306_pt1 | contig 16954 bp, 15 predicted proteins | sample YNPCB0061_FD_194587 | JGI IMG/M metagenome (GOLD analysis project Ga0272446, IMG submission 194587) | Hot spring microbial mat communities from Yellowstone National Park, WY, United States - YNP-CB-006-1 | ecosystem: Environmental > Aquatic > Thermal springs > Hot (42-90C) > Sediment | place... | reverse complement strand
CCGCCCCGCAAGGGGGAACGCTTGGGGAGAGATGCACCGCTGCTTTAGAAGGGAAACCTGATAGAGTAAGTGCGCTCGCAGAACCAAGAACAAGAATCCCCTGCCTTTAGGCAGGGGAGTATGTCAAAAATCCTATTATGTCCATATGCTACCCAGGGTGCAGACCGTTGATTTCAATATGTTGTTCCACATGCTACCTGCCACATTATCCAACGCTATGGAAGGACATCACATTGCAGAGATTAAGAATAATCCATCTAAATATAAGTTGATTGGGCAAAATGTTCAGAACATACTAGATAGTAACTATGGAGTTTTCTATATTTTAATAACCCATGAAAGTATCATGCCCAGTACTATTGAGAGCGGAAAAGAGGAATACATTTTATACGAAACTCAGAATCAGGGACTGACTGATATTTTGGATAGGGGCTACATCGTCCACTCGGATTTAATTCTCTATCCCCAGCCTGCCTGTAGCACAGTGAGTTATCCTGCCTACTAGGTCGAAGCTATTTACAACATCGCGTTGTGGTGATCACTGCCCATCGTAACATGGAATTAGTTAGAGATTACGCCAAGTGGGGAGTTCTAGGTCATCTTCTCAAGCCTACTTCACAAGATCAGTTCTTTGCACAATCATTAACGCTTTGGAACGGCGAAGCCTCTATGTGGAATATAAAGATGATTGGGAATCTGCGATTCAGGTTCTGGAAGATGTGGGATTACTCCCTAATATCCAGCAAATGGAGAAAGATTTGCAGTCTTTAGAAGTCTTGAAAGCAACCTATGAAGACTTGTTAGAGAAGCTGAAAGAGGCGGGCGGGAATGAAGCTAAACTACGGGAAAGTTATGAATACGCCTATGAAACAATTACTAATCACCATGCCACTGTAGAATCCATTATCCCCTGTTTACGATCGTTCTCCATTACTGAAAATTTCTGGAAGGATGTCAAGCGTACTTTTAATTATGAACGAGTGAAGTTTTATAGTTTGCAGTCCTATCTGTTGCGAATTGCCCATGATCCAAATGCTTACCCCATCAAAAACTTAGCTGGTCATGCTTCTGGGCATTATGAATATCGTCCAGGTATAACTCATCGTCTCTATTTTCGGCGGGAAGACGATCGTATTATTTGGGAACGATTCGGACACAAAAACGAACAGAAAGAAATTCTCAATTATTTACGCAATACTGGGGGAGGGGATGTTTTCCCGTTGGACAACATCAATAATCGGTGCTAGGGGGAGCCAGTTTCTGTGGTGGCAAAGGAGTAAATTATTCTGCACCTGCCTATCCCAAAATCAAGGAAGCTAAACCCATCAACACCAAAATAAGCAAGGTAGAAATACTATTAGGAAAACTGCCAAATTGCAATACAGGAATCTGGAACATTAACCACGCCAAACCATAGCCTAAAACCATAGTCCCCACCGCAAATAATACACTCATACCAAAGCGTTTACCACGGCGATTGATTAAAAATATAGACCCGAACAGAGCCAGAGGACACCATACACTATTGATATTGGCAGGAATTAACACCGAGGCAATCCACAATCCCCCAAAAATTGCCCCTGCGGTAATCACTTCCTGCAATGTGGGACTATAGATCGATCGAGTCAGCCACTGGGGATAACGGCGGGGGGCAGAACTACGGTAACTAGACACAGGATTGGACAGCATATTTTCCGCATAACGAATGCGATCAGGTACAGCAATACGCCCTTCCTTGCGGGCACGGAGACGATCCATGAGAACGGCATCATAGGCGGCTTCTATCTCCTGCTGGCGGGCTTCATCTGGGGCACTGGCAAGTAAGGCATCCCGCGCCGATCGTACCTCTTCAAAAGAGGCATCTTCACTAACACCCAGTTCTGCGTAGGGATTGGGATTACTCATGGGGAATGGGGGCTGACCGTTTTAGGCTCAATTATAGCAATACCCACGGACTATCAAGCGGGACTTTTGCGGTTTCCTCCTACCCTTAACCTATACTTAAAGAAAAGACTACTTTTGTGCCTATGCCCACTCCTACCGAAGTTCGCCAAGCCCTCGATCGGCTCTTTGACAGTCAGCAAATCCAAGATGTGGTGGTAAAAGATACAGGCATTGTCAGTTTTACCCTGCTGTTAGTGGACGGCATGAAACATCCCGATCGAGACAGGCTCATCAATGAAGCAAAATCAGCCATCCGAGATTTGGGCAATGTGAAAGATGTGTGGATTAAAATCGGCGATTTACCCAGTCCTAAGCCTGCAACCTCTTCTATCAAACACATTCTGGCGGTGTCCAGTGGTAAAGGGGGAGTGGGCAAAACCACTGTAGCGGTCAATCTGGCGGTCGCCCTTGCCGATCGGGGGGTGCGGGTGGGTATGCTCGATGCCGACATCTATGGTCCCAATGTGCCGCAAATGCTGGGCATGTCCATGGCAAAACTACAGGTATTCAAGACCGCTACAGGACAGGACATCATTGAGCCTGCGTTTAACTATGGGGTGAAGATGGTATCCATGGCATTTTTAATCGAAAAAGACCAACCCGTGATTTGGCGGGGACCGATGTTAAATGGGGTGATTACCCAATTTTTCCAGCAGGTGGACTGGGGCGAACTGGATTACCTGATTGTGGATATGCCGCCCGGTACGGGGGATGCCCAAATTACCCTTGTGCAAGCCGCGCCCATGGCAGGGGCAATCATTGTCACTACACCGCAAACGGTGGCTCTATTGGATGCCCGCAAAGGCTTAAAAATGTTTCAGAATCTAGGACTACAGGTTTTGGGCATTGTGGAAAATATGAGCTATTTCATTCCGCCTGACTTGCCCAATCGCAGTTATGACATTTTTGGATCGGGTGGGGGACAAAAGACAGCGCAGGAGTTGGGCGTGCCCCTGTTGGGCTGTATTCCTCTGGAAATTGACCTGCGGGAGGGGGGCGATCGAGGCGTACCCATTGTTTTAAGTAAACCTAATTCTGCCTCTGCCCTAGCCCTAAAACAAGTTGCCGATCGAGTAGTCAGCCATTTCCGTTAAATGTGGGAATTTCCGTGGCACAAACACTAATCAAAGCCTTGGGGTTGGATGTGGGGCGCAAGCGCATTGGAGTTGCAGGGTGCGATCGCTTGGGGATGTGCGCCTTTGGCATTACTACCATTCAACGGCGATCGTGGTTGGCGGATATGACACAACTGGGCAAAATTATCCAAGAGCGGGAGATCGATACCCTAGTGGTGGGTATGCCCTACAACATGGATGGCAGTATGGGCTATCAGGCACAGCAGGTAGAAAAGTATGGGCAGAGGGTAGCCCAATATCACGGCACTAAGCTGGAATTTGTGGATGAGCGCCTCACTTCCTTTTCCGCAGAAGAGCAACTCAAGGAATGGGGTTACGATTTGCGACGACATAAACTATTGATTGATCAACAGGCGGCGGTAATTATTTTGCAGATATGGCTCGATCGTCAGCGGTTATTAACTGAAACTAGATTGGGGATAACCCTCAAGGAAAACAGAGAAAATCAGGGGCTAGAATAATTTTAGTTAGTTTCATTAGTTAAGTAATACCCCGATCGTGCCCAGCCAAATTATGGCATATTACCAAATGTTCCTAAGTAAAAACTTTGGTCAGCTCGATCGTCATAAACATTCCTAAATAAGATACAAATGGGGTCAAAATTTTCTCGATCGTCCATGTCATGGGTATAAAAAAATTAGGTACTAATTGACGCAAGGATAATCCACCACTGACCAGATAACTAATGGGAGTATGTAACCGCAGTGCCGTAATTTCTAACTGGGGAAATTCTGCCTTAAATCTCTCTTGATCCCGTTGAAAAATGATCCACGGAATTGCCATATTTGCTCCCGTCAATGCCCCTCCCCCAAATGCTCCCCAGCCACCTGTTACATCAAAATCTTCATGGTGAAAGTTAGTAAAAATAAATTTCGACCACGGGGTGTGGGCAGGTTCAATCATGACAATTTTGCCGCCTACTTTTAGACATCTCTGCATCTCTTGCAAAGCCTTTTGACAATCGGGTAAATGATGTAATACATCCACCATTACCACCGCATCTAAACTCTGATCAGGATAGGGAATAGCAAGGGCAGAAAATACTCGATCGACATGGGGATAAGGCAATATATCAGAAGTAATTAAAGAGGGTAAATAGGCTTGAAAATTACTACAACCACTGCCCAATTCTAAAATTACTTTATTTTCTACTGGCGCAATTCTTTCTAAAATGTCAGCATAAAAATTTGCATAACACTGTTGTAATAGTGGTTTTCTGTGGATAATTGCCTTGATTTTGCTATGATTGGCGGGGTCATCCAAGTCCACTAATTGTAATGCTTGGGGTAATTTCAACAGATTGAGCAATTGTTTCATAGGGATTAAAATAATATAAACTGTCATTAAACTCAAAAATTTATCCTAGATTTTCTTAGCTGTGGTCTCTCCCTACATTTATCACCGTTTTATTTACTTTAGGGATACGGATAGCGCAGGGGTGGTTTATTTTGCCAATTTACTGCACATCTGTCACGAAGCCTATGAAGCTAGTTTACGATCGACAGGCGTTAATTTAAGACAGTTTTTTGAGGCGGGGGAAATTGCCATACCCATCATTCACAGTGACATAGATTTTTTTGTCCCTGTTTACTTGGGCGATTTGTTATTAGTAAAATTTACGGCACAGACGATCAATTCTGGAGTATTTCAACTGGATTATCAATTATTTAAGCAATCAGCCGAAGACACTATTTTAGTAGCTACTGCCATGACCAAACACAGTTGTATCGATCGACACCAGCGCCAGAAGCGTGATATACCAGACAATGTGCGTCAATGGTTAGCCCAGTGGGCAAAAGGTGGGTAAAAGCCAGTGTCCCAGGCAATTATTTTAATCGGGATTCCCGCCAGCGGTAAATCTACCCTAGCTCAGCAGATGCTCCGCTCCCACCCCTCTGCCTATGTCTATACTTCCCCCGATCAAATCCGCGGGGTTCTCTATGGGGATATGGCGATTCAAGGGGAGTGGAACGCCATCTGGTCTCAGGTGCTGGCAGAGATGAAACAAGCCCACGCCACAGGCAAAACCCTGATTTACGATGCCACCAACTACAAACGCAAGTACCGCAAAGAAGTTATCGAGACCCTAAGAGCAGAAGGTTTTAGTCATATTACAGGCATTTATCTGCCCACTCCCCTGTGGATTTGCCTCCATCGCAACCAACAACGCCCCCGCCAAGTACCCGAAACCGTGATTGTGGAGATGCACCGCTGTTTAGTCTTGCATCCGCCCCAACTCAGTGATGGCTTCGATCGATTATTTGTGCAAGAGGAGCGCTCCGAGAGCGAATGGATTGATTAAATAGCACCTATCTAAACGATGGACAGTAGATCACTGCGGAAATCTTCCAAGGTAAAAGACAAATCTTGGGGTGGCGGGGGCACAGCAGGATCACTGATGGTATCAATGTCGCTGATGGTTTTGGGGGGATGAGTAGCATCAAAGACAAAATCTGGGAAGAGCACATCATCCTCAGACTGGACAGGCACATCGGGTTCTGGCGTACCCATATCGCCAAATAAATCTTGGTTCACTGGGGATACCTGAGCGGGGGCTTCAACTACCGTATCATCTTCCTCTTCGGGTTGGGATAATTTACTATATTGACGCTGAAGAGTTTCTAATAACAGTTCAGCCTCATGTTGACTATTTTCATACTCTTGAGCTTTGGCGGGAGAAATTCCCTCAATTACCGTTTCATCTTCTTCTTCAGATAATTTGGGGCGGGTTTGGAGAGGTACTACATTCTTAGTTTTATCGCTCTCATATTCTTGGGCTTTGGCAGGAGAGATGGATTCAATCACGGTGTCCTCTCCCCCATCTTCCCCATGGGCTGTGGGATACTCTAGTAAGGTTTCCTCGGTGTTAATGGCAGGCGTGCTTTCCAAGACTGTATCTTCCTCATCCTCTGACTCGTAAATGGAAGAATTGGTTAAATTTTCTGCCAAATTACTGGTTCCTTCCATCTCAAAGGCAATCTGCAAAGTACAACGGATGAGGATTTTTTGCCACATCTGCCCCGGTTGCAGAATAGACACATTGCGAATAATTTTTTCCCCGTCCCCATTGGTGCTACTGCATTGGTTTATGGCATCCGCAATAGATTGTTGGGCAGAACTAGGGGCATACAGGGTGCGCATCAATTCCGCCAATGTACACAGACAAATAATGTCTCTGCCCGTATCGTCCGTGAGGCGAACCACCGTATCTTGGTATTTCTGCACACTGTGATTGAGTTGGGATAGTTTGGGTAACAATACCATGTCCACCCTAGACTGGGATGGATTGACAGGGGAAGATACCTTAGTTTCTGAGGTTTGTATAGCCTGAGAAATACTAGGTTTAGTCGCATTTACTGGAGAATGGGTGGGCACTGGCTCAGGGGCGGGTTCTTTCAGGACTTGGGGCGTGGTTTGGTTCAGGAAAATTTCACTTTCCCAGTTGCGGACATTGCCCTGTTCCGATCGAATTAGCACCCGCTCGATCGCCGACACCTGTAAATTGCGCATACCCTTTTGCACTATGTCCACCATAGTTTTTTGGTTGAGTGCCCGTTGGGACTGGAGGGTAATTTCTAGGGAACTGCCCTGACGGATGGCGGAAGCCAATACGCCTTTAGCACCCAACGATTTATTCATCAAAGCGGCGATCGCCTTGGGGTCTCCTTTTCTCGCCAATTCTACGGTGTTAGATGATGCCATTGCCTGCCTCTCCCTGATTAACTTGAGGGTGTGATAAACCTAAATCCTACCCCTACTCCAATTATCCTATCGCCTGTGTAATTATCAGCGGTCAGGGGCAATAAAGAAATATGAAATTTGCTAGTTGTGAGGAGATTTTAGGTTTCGTTTGGTATTATAGACTACCCCATGAATGCCGCCATAATATCTGTAATTTGCTCGATCGAGCGGTTAGGAACGGTAACATTTGTTTGCATCTTTTCTGTATATTTATGTCGAGAAGTATAAAGCAGTTGAATGTGTTGTAGCAGGGCATCGGGGGTGAGGTATGCCTCTAGTAATACCATGCTGTAACCCAGTTCGGCAAAGGCTTGGGCATTGAGAATTTGGTCGCCCCGACTACTTTGGGCGGGTAACGGAATCAATAAATGGGGTTTTTGCAGTGCCAGCAGTTCAAAAATGGCGTTTGCCCCCGCCCTTGATACCACTATGTCCGCCATTGCCAAAGCATCCCCTAACTCTGTGGTTACATACTCCCGTTGTTGATAGTCTGGATAATTGAGGCTTGAGTCCTGATTACCTCTGCCGCACAGGTGCAAAATTTGGAACTGTTGCCGCAATTGCGGTAAAATTGCTCGCACTGCCCTGTTGATGGCGACGGAACCTGTACTCCCCCCCACCACCAAGAGCACGGGTCGATCGTTGCTAAAACCAAAAATTGCCCGCCCTCGATCGGCGCCTCCCCCCAAAATTTCTGCCCGGATGGGTAGTCCTGTGCACACAGCCTTGTGCCCCCATCTGCCTAAATAGTTCAGGGTCTGGGGGAAGGACACACACACTTTGCTGGCAAAGGGCAAGGACAAGCGATTGGCCAACCCTGGGGTCAAGTCGGATTCGTGGATGATGGTGGGAATGCCCCTTAACCACCCTGACCACAGCACAGGCACGGTCACAAATCCACCTTTGGAAAATATGACCTGCGGTTTTAATTTGCCCAGTAAGCCGTAGGCATCACTGATCCCCTTCAACACCTTGAAAGGATCGACGAAATTTTGCCACGACCAATATCGGCGCAATTTGCCCGCACTGATGCCATAAAAGGGTATCCCCGCCTTAGAGACTAGCTCTGCTTCTATGCCTTGCCCAGAGCCGATATAGGCGACTTGCCAACCCCTCGATCGTAGGGCGGGTACGAGGGCGAGATTGGGATTCACATGACCCGCCGTCCCGCCCCCCGTCAACACCACCAGACCAGAGTCTATAGCCATTGTCCCCCACGAAACCGCCAACGGGGAAAAATGATGCGCATCAGGGTCTGGGAACTGGTAAACACCCCCAGCCACACCAGCCCGTAGTGCACCGCAAACACCCCCAGATCGAGGTTGTCCAACCAGTTGATATTAGCCTGCGCCAACAGCCAGCGCATAGGTACATAGACAAAAAAGCCCTCCCAAATCCCAGCCATCAGTTGAAATAGGGCGGGCCAATCCCGATCCCAGCGCCATGTCTGCAGGAAATTGTACCAGGGGTCCCACACCAGTACCCCTAACCCCGTTACCATGCCCAAAATTATCCAGTACCTGTCTGATGCCTCAGCCACTAGACCCAGAGCAAAGGGTAGAGTAATCAAACTACCGATCGTGCCCATGAGCAAAATGCGGGTTTGCCATCTACCCAGCAAAGTGGGGGTCATGCTCTACTTTGCCTCAGATTTGGATTTATGCTTAGGTTTGGTAGGCTTGGGGGGAATGCGGGAAAATACCCTCGCAGTCAAATCCTGATCACTGATGGGCTTGACCAATACATCATTGGCTCCCGCCACAATCATCTGGGGCACTACCGCTGGGTCATTACACACCATGACGATCGGGAGATTCTTGAAGCGATGGGACTGGCGCACCACCTGACACAACTGCCGACTGTCATAACTGTGGATGTCATCGCCCAACAGGAGCAGATCGGGGGGATGGCTATTCAGGGTATGCCACAACTGACTCGGGTCATGCACACTAATTACATTCAACTCCTCAGACTCAAGGCGGGACTGCAGTAAATCCACTATAGACTCCCCATCCTCTACCACCATCACCATGCCACTGCGATGGGGTCGATCGATCAGGGTCAGTACCTCATAGACCACCAGTTCACAGATTTGGGTGAGGTTATTCACCACCGAGAAATAACGCTCTGGATTGTAACGGGATACCGCCAACCTGCGCTCCAAATTGTCCACCGCATAGTCAATGATCAATAGGGGAGTGTGGGGTTGAATCTGCCGCAGTTTGGAGAGTAAGCCAAAACGATCGTTGCTCACCAAGGACATGATAATCGTGCAGGGCTGTTGTTCATTCAACCAATCCAATGCCCCCTCAGCAGTCACAATTTCTAAAGATAGCTGTTGGGAGCGCAATGCCACAAACAAGCTGTCCGCCAACTGAATATCCCCGTCCTCAATAAACAGCACCTTGGGCTGACTGCTGGCATCCACCGTGGGACTGACGCTCAAATCCGCTAGGGTCTGCTTCAACTGATCCACCAAAGACTGGAGCGAGCGCATTTGCGACTTGGTGGGATTCTCTGGCGTTCTGGTCAAAGAATTCTCGATCGTGCCCGCAATGCGATAGGCATCCTTATAGCCAAAAGTGCCCAAACTGCCCACTAGGGAATGGGTTTCCACCTGTAGCTTTTGATAATCCCTGACCGCAATCAATTTTTCAATCTGATCCACCCGCTGTTGTAAAGAATTACGGAAGCGATTGTGAATGGTCTGCAGGTCCTGATACAACAGGGGCGCAGGCTTGAGCCGATAACCCACCCCATACACTGTTTCAATAAATTCTTCACCCATGCCATAGCTCTGCAGGCGCTGGCGCAGGTCCTTGATCAAATTGGTAACAGCGGTTTTGTTGGGGGCATCATGGGCAGGCCACAGTCGTTCAATAATGCCATCTCGATCGAACACCTGTCTAGGAGACTTGAGAAACATCTCCAGCAAGTCATATTCCTTGGGGCGCAAAGTTAGCACTTCACCATCATAGGTAACTACCCTAGTGGCAGGATTCAAGCTCAGCTTACCCCACACCAATTCCACAGGGGCTGGTTCCACTTCTTGCTGGGTCAGGGAACGCACCCGAGACAACAGTTCCGACAAGTCGCAGGGCTTCACCAGACAGTCATCCGCTCCATGTTCCAAACCTAAACTGATTTGATTGGGCTGATTACTGCTGAGTAACAACAGCAGGGGAGTTGTCACCCCAAGGGAACGAATTTGGCGACAGACCGTGAACCGATTTGCCTTGGGCGATTGCACATCCAAAATAATCAAGTCATAGTTTTTGGGTGCTGACTGCAGACCAGCACGGGCATCCTTGGCTAATTCGATCGAGTAATCATAGGATGACAGGAACTTGCTCATCAACTGAGCCAGATTAGCATCGTCTTCAATTAGTAGTATTTTCATATCTGCAGTGTAGCTTTACCTGATATAGGCGTGAGTGGGATAAATGTATGTCTTTGTTAATGTACACAATTTTTGACAGTATGTCAGTATAACTTAGTCTAAATTTTATAAATAATTTTTGATGATGAGCATTTACTGCGCCAATCATCAAATAAATCTAGACAAATGTAATGTGCTAAGACATACAAGGGCACAATTTAAGATTGTTTGAGTCGGAATAAAACTAACTCTAACTTCTAGCCACTGCCTCTATACCACCACACAGCTAACTAGCCACCGACAATCAACTTATAGCATATGGCAATCAAAATTGATTTGAGAATAGGAGTTGCAAGGGCATTGCCCCCGTACTTAGTTTTATAGAATTGCTATTTATTTATGTCTTAGTCGCCTAGGTTTACTATAGACAGTTATCAATCAACTGCCAACAAGTAGCGATTTTGTCATGGTATAGCTATAGCATTTTACCCAGATTCGGCAATTTATGAGCAATGGTGTTAAAATTGGATGCACGCTAGGAGTGTCTGAGCAAATCTCAGGCTGAGAATATATCCTTAGAACCTGATCTGGATCACACCAGCGTAGGAAAGTCGTTTTTGAGGTTTTTTATCTATGACCGTGGGAATTAAACTGCCTACTCCTCCTGTACGCCGAGGGGAGTTTCAAGGTACACAAATGCATTGTGCCCGCCAAGGGATTATTACTAATGAAATGCGTTATGTGGCGTGGCGTGAAAATTTACCAGAGGAGTTGGTGCGGTCTGAAGTTGCCAGAGGCAGAGCCATCATTCCTGCCAACAAAAATCACACCAATCTGGAGCCAATGATGATCGGCATTGCTTCCCGTTGCAAGGTAAATGCCAATATCGGCGCTTCCCCCAACGCTTCTGATGTGAATGAGGAACTAAAGAAACTGCACTTGGCGGTTAAGTATGGGGCTGATACGGTGATGGATTTGTCCACAGGGGGAGGCGACTTAGATGCCATTCGTACCGCCATTATCAATGCTTCCCCTGTGCCGATCGGCACTGTGCCCATTTATCAAGCGCTGGAGTCGGTGCATGGCAGGATTGAGAAATTGCAACCTGAAGATTTTTTACACATCATTGACAAGCACGCCCAGCAGGGGGTGGACTACATGACCATTCACGCGGGCATTTTGATTGAGCATTTACCGTTGGTGAAAAATCGGATTACGGGCATTGTGTCCCGTGGTGGTGGCATTCTCGCCCGTTGGATGCTCTATCACCACAAGCAAAATCCCCTCTATACCCATTTTGCGGACATTATCGAGATTTTCAAGAAGTACGATGTTTCCTTTAGTCTTGGGGATTCTCTGCGCCCCGGTTGTACCCATGATGCTTCCGATGCCGCCCAGTTGGCAGAACTAAAAACCCTCGGACAGCTTACCCGCAGGGCGTGGGAGCACGATATTCAAGTCATGGTGGAAGGGCCTGGGCATGTGCCGATGGATCAAATTGAGTTTAATGTGCGTAAGCAAATGGAAGAGTGTTCCGAAGCTCCCTTTTATGTACTGGGTCCGTTGGTGACTGACATTGCGCCAGGGTATGACCACATCACCAGTGCGATCGGGGCGGCAATGGCGGGTTGGTATGGTACAGCCATGTTGTGCTATGTAACGCCCAAAGAACATTTGGGTTTGCCCAACGCCGAGGATGTGCGCAATGGTTTGATTGCCTATAAAATTGCCGCCCATGCCGCTGATATTGCCAGACACCGCCCGGGGGCAAGGGATCGGGATGATGAATTGTCGAAAGCACGCTATAACTTTGATTGGAATCGGCAATTTGAGTTAGCCCTCGATCCCGATCGTGCCCGAGAGTACCACGATGAAACCCTGCCTGCGGACATTTACAAAACGGCGGAATTTTGCTCCATGTGTGGCCCCAAGTTCTGTCCTATGCAAACTAAGGTGGATGCAGAGGCGCTGGCAGAGTTGGAAAAGGCGCTGGCAAGCAACAGCATAGATAAGTAGGTGCGCTAGGTAATAGGGGGTAAGGGACTATGGCTAAACCCCCTGTCCCCATTCTTTCCCTAGAAATTACGGCTATGGGAGGGGATGGGTTAGCTTTTGGTTATACAGCCACTGGGCGGAAAATTGCGGTGGAAAATGCCACCGTGGGGGATATTTGTGATGTAAAAATTGTGCAAAGAAAGAGGGGAATAAGTATTGGGCGGGCAGTCCATTTCCATAAGTATTCGCCCCACAGAATTGCCCCAGTGTGTGCACATTTTGACCTGTGTGGGGGCTGTCGTTGGCAATTTGCTAGTTACGACCAACAATTAGTATGGAAACAGGATTTTGTGCGGGACAGTTTTCGATCGCTCGGATTTAATGACATAGAAATTGCCCCTGTTTTACCCTCGCCTCAGGTTTATTTTTATCGCAATAAATTAGAGTTTTCCGCTTCTGATGATCGATGGTTAGATATACCAGAGTTAGGTCAAGAAGTAACATCTAAAAATGCTTTAGGTTTTCATGTACCCAACCGTTGGTCAAAGATATTTCAAGTAAATTATTGTCATTTGCAGACCGATCCCAGTAATCAAATTCGCCAAACTGTGCAACAAATTGCCGAAGCGATCGAGCTGGACTTTTACAATCCCGTATCCCAGACGGGAACCCTGCGTAATCTGATCATTCGCACTACTAACACGGGGCAAGTGATGGTAATTGTGCAATTTTATCCGCGCCAATTAGACAAGCAAGAACAGTTAATAGAACAGTTTCTGCAAGTATGCCCAACTATGCACTCCCTCTACACTGTGCAAAATGATAAGGGCAATGATACTTTTTATGATTGTGATACCGTGTTGCGCTGGGGACAGCCATATATTGTCGAAGAATTGCACGGTCTGAAATTTGCCATTACCCCTAAATCTTTTTTTCAAGTAAACCCTGCACAGGCAGAAAATTTATTGACAGTCATTCAAAAATTTGCCCAATTAACTAATCAAGAAATTGTCTATGATCTCTATGCGGGGACAGGCACTATTAGTTTAATTTTAGCTAAACAAGCCAAACAAGTACTGGGAATAGAGTTAGTTCCTGATGCGGTTAGAGATGCCCACAGAAATAAAGAATTAAATAATTTGGATCATGTGGATTTTGTGGCGGGCGATATGAAAGAAATGTTGCAACCCGCAACTATTGCCCAATATGGTAAACCCCATTTAATCGTAACTGACCCCCCACGATCGGGGATGCACCCCCAAGTAATTCAGCAACTATTGGAACTAGATGCGCCCCGCCTAATTTATGTCAGTTGTAATCCTGTGTCCCAAGCTAGAGATATTCAGTTACTGGGGGCAAAGTATAGAATTACTGCCATGCAACCTATAGATATGTTTCCTCAAACTGCCCATGTGGAAAATGTAGTACTGCTGGAGCGTTGAGGAACCTATCTTGGGAAATTCATTCAATAGATTCATTTCACTCAAAATTATGACCTTCATTTTTGCTTCAGAACCAGCAGAGTAATATCATCGTAAATATGATTATTGTCAATGAACTTGATCACATCTTCCACGATCGCATTGCGGATTTCCACAGCTGACTTGTGACGGTTAGAGACTATTTGATCGCAGAGCCTCTGCAATCCATACATTTCTTTATTACTATTTTCTGCTTCAGTAATCCCATCAGTGTAGAGGACAACCACATCATCTGTATTTAAGTGGAGAATCATTTTATCTAAGAAGTTCTCAATATTTTCTTCTAAACCAATGGGAAAGCCCAAATTTATAGTATTGATAGTTTCTAGACTGCCATTCGCCCGCACTAAAATAATCTCTTCATGTTGTCCGCTTAGAGTCACTCTGCCCTTTTCGTAGTCCAACAAAGTAAGGGTCAAATTACGATCAGTATCCATCCTTTGCACATTGCGATAGACTGCTTGATTGATGGCATACAAAAACTTAATCGGGTCATTTTCTTGACTGGTGAGTAGAGTGCGTACCGCCATTTGCACCATCAGCATTACCATGCCACTCTCCAAACCATGACCAGTTACATCGCCAATGCCGATTTTTATCCGTCCTCCCTCCTGTAACACATCGTAGTAATCTCCGCCCACCTCATCCGCTGGTTGCATGAATCCCGCCACTTCCAAGTCTTGGATTTTCTTCAGTTCCGTCTCTTTTGGTAAAATCATTTGCTGTAACTTGCGAGCGATCGCCAGTTCACTCCGCATCCTAGTATTTTCTTCTGAAAGTTGAGCATTCAAGGCTTTAATTTGCTCATTGGCAAGGGCAAGGTCAGTTTCTGACTGTTTGCGCTGGTTAATATCTTCCACCGCACCTTCGTAATAGAGGATATTTCCCTGTTCATCCCGCACAGCTCGCGCATTTTCACTAATCCAAATGATACTTCCATCCTTACGATAGACTTGGGATTCAAAATCACTCACTTTACCCTGTTCGGCAATCAAGGACTTGAATTCATTTCTCCGATCGGGGTTCACATAGAGTTGGGTGGCAATGTCAGAAAAAGACGCCATCATGGTCTCAGGAGAATCATAGCCACAGATGCGGGCAAGGGCAGGGTTTACACTTAGATAAGTTCCATCAACGGTGGTCTGAAAAATACCATCAATGGAATTCTCAAAAATACTGCGAAACTTAGCTTCAGCTCTGATTACTGCATTAGCGATCTGATTGAAAGAATACGCCACACGGGATAATTCATCTTGAGTTTCTAAGGCTAACTTTTTAGCATTGGTTTCTCCCCTTGCCATCCGCTGAGCCGCCTCTTCTAGGCTACTGACCGTATTCATTACCGATCGATAAAAGCCGATTAAGACATAAATTACCACCAAAAGTATTACTGTAATAAAAGCGCCTATCCCATATTTTCTGATCTGAAATTTCCATCGTCGATCGATTAATAATTCATCTAAACTATCAGCGGTGGACTGCCACATTTGCCAACTGGTATCTAAGGCTTGGGAGAGAATATCGGCATTGAGGGCACTAATTGGAGTATTGGCGGTTATTTCACTAAATACTTGATGAATTTGATTCACTTCTTGGCTAAATTTTTCACTGATGGGAGTGAGTTTCGATCGCAGGTTCCCTTTCGGGTTATTGCTGAAACCTGTATTCAAATTGAAGTCAAAATCTCCTTGGGTCTCCTGTAATAATTTGGACAGGGCGATAATGTTTTTGGCGGTGTCTGGGGTTAGGTTTCCCGCTTGACGCACAGCTTTGATTTGCATTTGCAAATTGTGAATAGTCAGCCGTTGGGCAGGTAATTTAATCAAAATTGCATCCATCAAATAATAACTATCTAAATCAGGATCGAGAATGAGATTAGATGTGTCTCCTACCCTTGCTCTGAGATGGTTAATCACCGAAATTACCTTGTCATAGCTAGCGGATTGCTGATAATTCTGTACCAGTTGGTTTTTGGCATTTTCTAGGGCTGGAAAAACTGTATTAGTATCCAGAATTTGGCTATATTTTTGTTGTACTGCTTTAAGTTTGTCCCAGTCCATTTCTATCTCTGAAGCCAAAGGCAGACCTGTTAAATTTGAGGCTTTAGTTTGACTTTGATAAATTGTTTGACTGAATTTTATTAAAGGTCTGAGATAATCTGTCCCGTAGAGTTCCTTCTGGGCAAAATCTAATCGATCGTGAATTTCACTGAACAATAAACTCACAACTATCACCAAAGGTAGAATAAATAAAGCACTTATGAGCAGAAACTTTTTGGGGTAGGTGAGACGATTCATAAGATGAAGAGCTGGTTTGAAAAATTGCATGGGCATACAAAAGACCGATTGTCAATAAATGTTGAAATTACCTGCTGTCTTTCTGGCGAGAGTGTATTCTATACTTAGCTCAGAAATTAAACCATAATTTTAGGAACAAAGCAGAAATGTTGAAAGTCGACATAAAACTTTACACATCAAGACACAAGAGTCTCTGGCAAGAAATCATAGCTCCAATGGATGATGGAACATCTCTGCCTAAGTTCTAATTGTAAATATCGCAATTTATCTAACAGTTTACTCCCATAAAAGGCTGGTATTTCCATTAACTGCAAAATCATATAACCTATTAGTGTCATGTAAATCTGTAGCGTTAAAATCTACTACCAGAGTTCAAGAAAGTATGGACAGAGTTTGCCCAGTTATACTCCCAGTCCCTACAAGTCACAGTGAAGCGAGTAGATTTGGCATATCAATCTTTCTTTCAGGGACTGCGTGGCAAGCCCAAATACAAATCAATCCGCCAATACTCAGGCTGGACATATCCTGCCCAGTCAGGGTGGAAGGTGAATAGTAATGGCAAACATGGCACGGTAAGGCTGAATGACTTAGGTATTACGGCAAGGTCAAGAAAGGTGAGTGGGGTGTTCCAACTACCTTGACCATTGTCTATAAACCATCAAAACGGCAGTGGTATGCCTCATTCACTATCACCGTTGCCATTCCGAAAGCCAAGTTTGGTTCCCAATCCGATTTGAAGTATGAATCGATCGTTGCTTATGACCTTGGTACAGAAACAGCCATAACTTTATTTGATGGAGGTGAGTTCTATGAAATTGCCAATCCCCGTTTTACCCAAAAGAGTGAGGCAAAGGTACGCCAGACCGCCAGACTAAAACGCAGAAAACGCCCACCCAAAAAGGGAGTGAAAGCATCCCGCCGCTGGCAGAAAATCAACCAGCGGGAATCTAAGCTAAAGGCAAAATCAGCCCGTCAGCGTAG
>Ga0272446_1004305_pt1 | contig 16958 bp, 15 predicted proteins | sample YNPCB0061_FD_194587 | JGI IMG/M metagenome (GOLD analysis project Ga0272446, IMG submission 194587) | Hot spring microbial mat communities from Yellowstone National Park, WY, United States - YNP-CB-006-1 | ecosystem: Environmental > Aquatic > Thermal springs > Hot (42-90C) > Sediment | place... | reverse complement strand
CGAGGGCGCGGTCGGCCCGCCGGCGGCGTACACGCGGGCGCTGCGAGACCTCGTGGGCAGCGGCGAAGGCATCGCCGGCATCGTCGACGGCTACGGCGACGGCGCGCCGGGGGCCTCGCGCGAACGGCTCGACGCGCTCGAGGCGAAGTGCCTGGCGTGGCGGCAGAAGCTGAAGCGCCGCGGCGAGCGGCTGCGGCGGACGCACGGCGACTTCCACCCCTTCAACCTCGTCTTCGCGGAAGGCGCCCGGCTGCCCACGCTGCTCGACACCAGCCGCGGCTCGCGCGGCGACCCCGCGGACGACGTGACGTGCCTGTCCATCAACTACCTCTTCTTCGGCCTCGAGCACCGCGCGGCGTGGAGCGCGGGGCTCGGCGAGTTGTGGCGCGTCTTCTGGCGGTCCTACCTGGCCCACGGAGACGAAGGCGTGCTGGAGACGGCGGCGCCGTACTTCGCGTGGCGCGCGCTCGTGGTGTGCAACCCGCAGTGGTACCCGAAGCTGCGCGCCGAGGACCGCGAGCGCATGCTGTCCTTCGCCGAGCGGGTGCTGGCCGCCGAGCGCTTCGAGCCCGGGTGGGGCGAGGAGGCGATGCGGTGACGGGCGTCGTGTGCTGGTTCACGGGGCTGCCGTCGTCGGGCAAGACGACGCTCGCGCGCGCGGTGGCGGCGCAGGCGCCGGGCGCGGTGCTGCTGGACGGCGACGAGGTGCGTGCCGCGCTGCGGCCGGCGCCGGCCTACGACGAGGCCAGCCGGGAAGCCTTCTACGAGACCCTGGCGCGGCTCGCGGCGACGCTGGCGGCGCAGGGGCACGTGGTGCTGGTGCCCGCCACGGCGCACCGCCGCGGCTTCCGCGCGCTGGCCCGCCGCCTCGCGCCCCGCTTCGTGGAGGTCTTCGTCGACACGCCGCCCGAGGAGTGTCGCCGCCGAGACGCGAAGGGCCTGTACGCGCGCGGTGAGGCGCAGGCGCCCGGCGTGGGCGTGACCTACGAGCCACCCGACGCACCGGACGTGGTGGTGCGCCCGGGGGACGCGGACGGCGTGGAGCGGGTGGTGGCGGCGCTCCGCTGAGAAGCCGTCAGCGGCCCTTCTTCTGCAACTTCTCGAAGAGGCTCTGCAGTTGACCGGACATCATCCGCGTGCCGATGGACTTCTTCGCGCCGCCGCCGAAGCCCTCGACCTGGTCCGTCGACGTGTGGTTCGCGTAGACGATGACGGTGCCCTCGGCGACGGGCAGGCGCGCGGCGATGGCCTGTTCGCAGTTGAAGCCCTCGCTCACGTAGAACTGGCGCTGGAGGATGATGACCGCGTCGCCCTCGATCACCGCCATGCCGTGCATCAGCGCGAGCGTCGGCGACTTGTTGGCCAGGAAGTAGATCCACTTGAACTTCTCTTCCGCGTCCGCCGGCTTGCCGCCGGGATACGAGTCGAGCGCGGCCCACGCGGCCGGCGCGTACTTCTGCAGCGTCCTGGAGCCCTGCGTGAAGGTGCGCAGCTCGTCGGCTGGCGAGCGCTTGTCACCACCGCGGTCGTACGGGGCGATGCCGCCGAGCCCCTTCGACTTGTAGGCCTGGTAGCGCGCGAGCAGGAGCGCCTTCACCTTCGCCTCGACGTCCTGCGGGGCGGCCTTGTCGCCGCCGAGCGCCTTGAAGGTGGCGAGCTCCTCCGCGGACAGGTTGAGCGCGTCGCCGGCCTCGGCCTTCTGGAACTTCTTCACGGTGTCGGGCTTGAGGGCCAGCTTCGCGAAGGCCTCGGCCGAGCCCTCGCCCGTCAGGGTGCCGCTGGCGATGGTGTTCGGGTCCACCTGCAGCGGCACGCCTTCCTTGAGTTCCTTCACCAACTGCGCGGGAGCTGCCTTCACGAAGAAAGCCACGCCGGCGGCGAGGTCGCGTGAGTTGGTGGACTTCGGGTTCTGCGCCCAGATCCTCCCGCCCTTCACCGCGGCGATGTCGTCGGCGGAGAGCCCGTACTCCGTCAGCAGCGCCTCGGCGGTGGGGGCGCGGCGAGCACGATGGACGAGGCGACGAGAGACAGCGCGAGCAGGCGACGAGTCATGGCGACCTCCGGGGAGATGTGTCGACGACACAGTGCTCCCGTAGCCGAGCGTTCGCCAGCCCCATTGCGCGGCAGTTGCGACGCGCGGACGCGGTGCGAGAGTCCGCTCCATGCCCATCGACCTCCGCAGCGACACCGTCACCCGTCCCACGCCGGCGATGCGCGAGGCGATGGCCCGCGCCGAGGTGGGCGACGACGTGTGGGGCGACGACCCGACGGTGAACCGCCCGCAGGCGACGCTGGCGGAGCGGCTGGGCTTCGAGGCGGGGCTGTTCTTCCCGTCGGGGACGCAGTGCAACCTGGCCGCGCTGATGGCGCACTGCGAGCGCGGCGACGCGGTGCTGGTCGGGCAGGACGCGCACACCTACGCGCACGAGGGCGGCGGCATGGCGGTGCTGGGCAGCATTCAGCCGCAGCCGCTCGAGCACGAGGCCGACGGGACCATCGCGCTGTCGCGCCTCGCCGCCGCCATCAAGCCGCGAGACGACCACTACGCGCGGACGAAGCTGCTCGCGCTCGAGAACACGCTGAACGGCCGGCCGATGCCGCGCGACTACCTCGCGGCGGCGACCCGGCTGGCGCACGAGCGCGGGCTCTCCACGCACCTCGACGGCGCGCGGCTGTTCAACGCCGCGGTGAAGCAGGGCGTCGAGGCGCGCGAGGTGGTGCGCGGCTTCGACACGGTATCGGTGTGTCTGTCGAAGGGCCTGGGCGCGCCGGTGGGCAGCGTGCTGGTAGGCCCGAAGGACGTGCTCGCGCGCGCGCGACGCTGGCGCAAGGTGCTGGGCGGCGGGATGCGACAGGCCGGCGTGCTGGCGGCGGCGGGCCTGTATGCGCTGGAGCACCACGTCGCGCGGCTGGCGGAGGACCATGAGAACGCGGCGCGCTTCGCGCGAGGCCTGGCTGGGCTACCCGGGCTGACGGTGGAGCCGCCGGAGACGAACATCATCTGGGTGAAGGTGGCCGAGCCGCTGGCGACGCGCTTCGTGAGCGAGCTGGCGAAGCTGGGCGTGCTGACGGCCGGAGACACGACGGTGCGCTTCGTCACGCACCTCGACGTGTCGCGCGAAGACGTCGATGCGGCGGTCGCCGCCGTGCGCCGCGTCGTGGGTGCATGAAGGCTCCTCAACGTGGAGGTGGGGCAGTCGCGTGATGCGGCCGTGCCGGTCGCGCGCCGCCCCTCGTGCGAGCGCAGGGGCGCACGACTCGAGGCGGAGGTGGGGTGGGGGTCCGAGCAGTCGTCAGCGTGGCTGCCTATCTCGTGGAATTTTCCACCGAATGGTCAGCCACACTGACGTTCACGCACGACCCCTCGACCCAGGCGCTGGCATCACCGAGGCCAGCGCGCGTCCACCGCCACGCGTCGAGGGGCTGCGCGCGACGAGCACGGCCGCGTCACCTGACCGCGATCACCACCGCTCGTGAAGGCCCTCGCTGCTGACGCCGCGCGCCCCCTGTGCCACAACCTCACCTCGCATGCGCACCGTGCTCCTCGCCGGCTCGTCTCACCCCGCGCTCGCGGCGGACCTCTCCACCGAGCTGAAGCTGCCGCTCGGCGCGTGCGCCGTCCGCCACTTCCCCGACGGCGAGCTGGACATCGAGGTCGCCGAGGACGTCCGCGGCGCGCACGTCCTCCTCCTCCAGGGCCTGCACCCGCCCAGCGGCGAGCGCCTCCTCGAGCTCGCGCTCCTCACCGACGTCGTGCGCCGCGGCGGCGCCGCCACCGTCACCGCCGTCATCCCGTACCTCGGCTACGCCCGGCAGGACCGCCGCGTCTCCGGCCGCGAACCCCTCGGCGCGCGCGTCGTCGCCGAGCTCATCGCCGCCGCGCACCTCGACCGCGTCGTCTGCCTCGACCTCCACAGCAAGGCCGTCGAAGGCTGCTTCGAGCGCCCCGTTGAGCACGCCCACGCCGTCCCCGCGCTCATCGAGCACGTCCGCGCGCGCCTCGCGACGCCCGCCGTCGTCGTGTCTCCCGACCTGGGCGCCGTGAAGCGCGCCGAGGCGTTCGCCCGCCCGCTGGGCCTGCCCGTAGCCGTCGTCCACAAGGAGCGCCTCACCGGCTCCGACGTGAAGGCTGAGCGCATCGTCGGCGAGGTGAAGGGCCTGCACGTCGTCGTGGTGGACGACATGATCTCCACTGGCGGCACGCTGGCCGCGGCGGTGCAGACCGTCGTGAAGCACGGCGCGAAGTCGCCCGTCACCGTCGTCGCCTCGCACGGCCTCTTCGTCGGCCCCGCCAACGAGCGCCTCGCCGCGCTGCCCCTCGCCCGCGTCGTCGTCACCGACTCGGTGCCCGCGCCCGAAGCCCCGCGCTTCCCGCTCGAGCGCGTCCGCTCGGCCCCCGCGCTCGCCGCGGCCCTCGCTCCACTTCTCCGCTGATCCGCACGGGAGTCCCGCACATGGACATCAAGGGCATCGAGGGCATGAGCGTCGGGGAGGTGCACGACCAGGTGCGCCAGGGTGGCCGCTTCGTCATCTACAGCTACTGCATTTCGGTGCTGGTGATGACCTTCCGGCGCAACAGCGACATCCACTTCATCCGCGCGGGCGACAACGCCGTCGTCGGCGGACTGCCGTACACGCTGCTCTCGCTCGTCCTCGGCTGGTGGGGCTTCATCTACACGCCGGCCGCGCTCATCCAGAACCTCGGCGGCGGCAAGGACGTCACCGCCGAGGTGATGCAGATGTTCGGGCCTCCCGGCGGCGGCGGCGCGTTGCCCTGACGGCTACGGCGAGCTCTCTTCGCTGCCGCTCGCGCCCCACGCCTCCAGCTTCCGGTACAGCGTCTTTCGCTCGATGCCCAGCGTGCGCGCGGCCGCCGTCTTGTTGCCGCGGTGCGCCTCCAGCACGCGCAAGATGTAGCGCTTCTCCACCTCGTCCAGCGTCACGAAGTCGCTCGGCGCGTCGCCCGTCACCAGCACCCGCGTCGGCGTGTGGCTCTTGACCTTGTCCGGCAGGTCGTCGACGCCCACCTCGTCGTAGCGCGTCAGCGCCACCGCGCGCTCGCAGCAGTTCGACAGCTCGCGCACGTTGCCCGGCCAGTCGTACGAGACGAGCTTCTCGGCCGCCTTCGCCGACAGGCCCTTTACCGCCTTGCCCGCGCGCGCCGCGAAGTCGGTGAGGAAGCGGTGCGCCAGCGGGAGGATGTCCGCCGTGCGCTCGCGCAGCGGCGGCAGGTGCAGGTGCACGACGTTGAGGCGGAAGAAGAGGTCTTCGCGGAAGCGGCCCTGCTCGACCAGTTCCTCGAGGTCCCGGTGCGTCGCGGCGATGATGCGCACGTCCACCGCGTGCTCGCTGCGCGCGCCCACCGGCCGCACCTTCCGCTCCTGCAGCACGCGCAGCAGCTTGGGCTGGAGCGACAAGGGCATGTCGCCGATCTCGTCCAGCAGCAGCGTGCCGCCGTTCGCCTCGGTGAAGAGGCCCACCCGCGCCTCGCGTGCGTCGGTGAAGGCCCCACGCGCGTGGCCGAACAGCTCGCTCTCAAGCAGCGACTCGGGCATCGCCGCGCAGTTGATGGCCACGAAGGGCCCGGTGCGGCCGCTGCGCTGGTGAATGGCCCGCGCCAGCACTTCCTTGCCCGTGCCCGACTCGCCGGTGACGAGGATGGACGTGGGCGTCGCCGCGACGCGCGTCACCAGGTCCAGCACCTGCTGCATCGCCGCGCTGGTGGCCACCAGCCCTTCGAGCCGCGCGCCGCCGCTGCCCACCTCCACGCGCAGCCGCTTCACCTCGCGGTTGAGCGCCCGGTGCTTCGCCGCGCGCTCCACGGCGATGGCGATGACGTCGAGCCGCGCCGGCTTCGAGAGGAAGTCGTACGCGCCCGCGCGAATCGCCGCCACCGCCGAGTCGTAGCTGCCGAAGGCCGTCAGCACGATGACGGGCAGGTCCGGGTGGCTCTCGGACACGCGCTCGCAGAACTCGATGCCGCCCAGGCCCGGCATGTTGAGGTCCGTCACCACGACGTCGACGTCCTCGGCGTCCAGCTGGCGCATCGCCTCGTCGGCGCGGCCCGCCGTCACCACGCGGTACCCGCGCTGCGACAGCCCCAGCTCCAGCGTCGAGGTGAGCGCCGCGTCGTCGTCGAGGAGGAGAATGCGGCCACTCATCGGGCGCCTCCGGGGAGGTGGATGGTAAAGGTACTGCCTCGCCCGGGCGCAGTGTCCACCGCAATCCACCCGCCGTGGTCCTCCACGATGCCCCACGACACGGCCAGGCCCAGCCCCGTGCCCTCGCCCGGCGGCTTGGTGGTGAAGAACGGCTCGAAGATGCGCGCGGCCACCTCCGGCGCCATGCCCGGCCCGTCGTCCTGCACCGAGAGGAAGGCCCAGGGCTGCGCCGCGTGCTCGCCGGGCCGCACTGCGCTGCGCGCGCCCGCCGACACCGTCACGTGTCCGCCCGCCGCGCACGCCTGCACCGCGTTCATCACCAGGTTGGTGACGGCCTGCTGCAGCAGCACCTCGTCGGCCAGCACCGGCGCCGGCTCCAGCGCGCCCGTCGCCAGCGTCACCTGCCGCTTCGCCGCCACCGGCCGCACCAGCTCCACCACCACGCGGCCCAGCGCCTCGAGCTGCATCGGCGCCTTCTCCACCCTGCGCTCGCGGGCGAAGACGAGCAGCTGCCGCACCAGCCGCGTCATCTGCTCCGTGCACCCGATGATGACGCGCGCCGAGTCCTTCGCCGGCTCCTCGGTCGCCGCGTCCTCGAGGATGAGGCCGGCCCGCGCCTCCACCACGTTGAGCGGCGTGCCCAGCTCGTGCGCGAGGCCCGAGGCGAGGCGCCCGACGGTGGCGAGGCGGTCCGCGTGCCGCAGCTGCTCCAGGGCCTCGAGGCGCGCCTTCGCCTCGCGCGCGGTGGACTCCCGCGCGTCCTTCAGGTGGTCGCACATGACGTTCATCTCGCGCGCGAGGTCGCCCAGCTCGTCGTTGCGCGACAGCGTCAGCGGCGGGTCCAGCTCTCCGCGCCCGACGGCGCGCGCCTTCTCCACCAGCTTGCGCGTCGGCGTCGCCACCAGCCACAGCCCCAGCCCGAAGGCGAGGGCCGTGGTGGCCACCACCGTCATCAGCGCCAGCAGCAGCGCCTCGTTGAAGTGCTGCGCGGCCCACGAGCCCTCGTGCTCCGGGGTCTCCGACACCTCGATGGCGCCGGCGAAGGCGCCGGCGGCGAACACCGGCGCCACCGTGAAGCGGCGGTCGACGCCCGCGGCCGCGCCCTGCGCGACGGTGATGGGCTCGGCCGCCCCCGCCAGCGCCTCGCACGCCACCGGGCACGCCGGGGTGTCGACGCGGCCGGGCACGCACACCCAGCGGATGCGGAGGTCGCCGCGCTGCCGTTGGCCCGTCGCCTCCACCGTGCGCTGCGCGGCCTCGAGGCCCTCGCGCGGCGCCACCAGCTCGACGGCGTCGGCCAGCGTGGTGGCGACCAGGAGGTGCGAGCGGTCCATGTCGCGCTCGAAGTCGTCGAGCTCCTGCCGCAGGCGGCGGTACTCGTGCAGCGAGATGACGAGCAGCACGGCCAGCAGGAAGGCCACCGTGAGCCGCGTGACGAGCTTCATGCGCGCACCTTCGGCCCAAGCCCGCGCTTCCGCAAGCCGCGCGCCGCGGGCCCCCGCTCCTCAGGGCGCTCCGAGCAGGTCGAGCACCGCGTTGACGAAGGTGAGCGGGTGGGGCGGGCAGCCGGGCACGTACAGCGCGGGCCCCACCTCGTCGAGGAAGGCGCGGTCGCTGGCGGGGCCTTCGTGCAGCCCGCCCGAGATGGTGCACGCGCCGACGGCGACGAGGAAGCGCGGCTCTGGCATGGCGTCCCACGCGAGGCGCACCGCGTCGCGCATGGTGCGCGTCAGTGGCCCCGTCAGCACCAGTGCGTCGGCGTGGCGCGGAGACGCCACCCAGTCGATGCCGAAGCGCCCCACGTCGAAGTTCACGTTGGCCGCGGCGTTGAGCTCGAGCTCGCACGCGTTGCAGCCGCCCGCCGACACCTGCCGCAGCTTCAGCGAGCGGCCGAACAGCTTCGAGAACGTCGCGTGGGCCCGCGCGCGCAGCGCCGCCGTGTCGCCTTCGCGCACGAAGAGCGCGTCGCGCGCTGTCGCCGCCATCTGCACCGCGGGCGTGAAGTCGATCTTCTTCGGCGGGCAGGCCTCCGCGCACAGGTTACAGAAGACGCAGCGCCCGAGGTCGATGGCCAGCGGCGCCAGCGTCACCGCGCGGGTGGGGCACACGTCGACGCAGGCCTTGCAGCCGTCGGTGCATGGCGCGGTGGAGATGGCGGGGCGGCCGCGGTGGCCGGCGGGGGTCGCCTGGCGGACGTCGGGGATGTACTGGGTCCCCTGGGAGGCGCGGACGCGCAGGGCCTTGAAGCGGCTCATAGGTCGTTCCCGCAGTACGAGAGGTCGAAACTCTTGTTGCAGATGGGGAAGTCGGAAATCTCGTTGCGCCGCACCGCGATGGCGAGGCCCATCCAGTTGCGCAGCGACGGGTCCTGCACCTTGTAGTGCAGCAGCTCGCCGGCCGGGCCCGTCTCCAGGGCGTGCACGACTTCCCCGCGCCAGCCCTCGACGACGCTGACGACGAGCTGCCGCGGCGCGAGCGCGCCCAGCTTCAGCGGAGCGGCGGCCGCGGGCGGCGCGTCGTCGGCCAGGCGGGCCAGCCACGCGAGCGACGCGTCCAGCTCCCCGAGGCGCACGTGGGCGCGCGCCTGGCAATCGCCGTCGGCCCGCGTCACCGGCTCGATGGGCGCGGCCTGCCACAGCCCGCCGCCGTGCCGTCGCGCGTCCAGCGGCAGCCCCGAGGCGCGCGCGGCGAGCCCCACCACGCCCAGCGCCTGCGCCTGCGCGGTGGACAGCACGCCGACGCCGGCGAGCCGGTGCCGCACCGTCCGCGCGGAGGTGAACAGCTCGTTGATGGGCTCCAGGTCCGCCCGCAGCAGCGCGACGTTCTTCTTGAGCTCGGCCCAGCGCTCGGGCGACGCGTCCACGCGCACGCCGCCCGGCCGCACCGCGCCGCGCCCGAAGCGGCTGCCGCACAGCCGCATGCTGGTGTTGATGGCGGTGGTGCGCAGCCGGCCGTAGCTGGTCGAGCCCTGCACGTGGCCGATGTCGGCCGCGAGGCCCGACAGCCCGGCGAGGTGCATGCCCACGCGCTCGAGCTCGAGCATCACCGCGCGCAGCCGCTGGCTCTCCGCGCCCGGCGCGACGTCGGCGAGCGTCTCGAGCCCCGCCACCGAGGCCCACGCGTGGGCGATGGTGGTGTCCCCGGCGATGGTCTCCACCAGCGGCGTCAGCGTGCGCGGATCCTTCCCCAGCAGGCGCGCCTCGACGCCGCGGTGCTGGTAGCCGAGGTGGATTTCCAGGTGCTGCACCTGCTCGCCGTGGCACATGAAGCGGAACGAGCCGGGCTCGATGACGCCCGCGTGAATCGGCCCCACGGCCACCTCGTGCACCTCTTTGCCCTTCACGCGGTACCAGGGGTACGCGTTCATCGCCGCCTGGTCCTGCCCCTCGAAGCGGACCGGCTTGAGCCAGGGGTGCCCGGCGACGCGCAGCCCGGCCTGCTCGTGCATCTCACGCTCGAAGCAGTGCAGCGCCGGGAAGTCCGACGTCAGCTCGTGGTAGCCCTGCGCCGCGCTCATCGTCGCGCGGGTGACGGCCAGCGCGCCGTCGGGCTGCTGCAGCACCGCGGTCACCAGCGCCTCGTCGCCGTCGCGCCGCGCGTAGAGCGTCACCAGCCGCTGCCCGGCCGACAGCCTCGCCGCGAGGTCCGCGCGGAAGGCCTTCGCGTCGGCCTGGGGCAGCGACGCCAGCTCGACGCGCGCCTGCAGCACCGAGCTCATGGCGCCTCCAGGGTGCCGGCGACGGCCTTGAGCAGCCCTTCCACGGCCGGCGGCACGTAGAGGCCGAGCGCGACCAGGGCCACCAGGAAGAACAGCTTCGGGGACACGCTGCCCAGCGTCTGCCGCGCCCAGGTGACGGGCTGCTTCGGCTCGCCCCAGATCATCGGGAAGATGGTGCGCCCGGTGGCCACGAAGGACATGGTGACCAGCACGCACAGCGCCGCGAAGACGAGCGTCTTCCCCGAGCCCACCAGCGCCGAGAGGATGAGCAGCTCGCCGAAGAAGCTGCCGAACGGCGGGAAGCCCAGCAGCGCGAAGGTGCCCACCATGAGGAAGACGCCGCTGTACGGGAGGTCGCGGATGAGCCCGTGGATCTGCGTGGTGTCCTTCGTGCGGTAGTGCGCTTTGATCTTCCCGGCCGTGAGGAAGAGGATCGCTTTGATGTACGCGTTGCTCAGCACGTACAGCAGCACGCCGTACGACGCGCCCTTGCCGATGCCCAGCCCGATGGCGATGACGCCCGCGTGGTTGATGGAGGCGTAGGCCAGCAGCCGCTTCATGTTCCGCGTGGCGATGAGGCTGGCGGTGGACACCACCACCGACGCCGCGCCCATCGCCAGCAGCTGCCCGGTCAGGAGCGCGCCGCCCGACGGGCGCCAGGCCTGCACCACGCGCAACAACATCATCAACGCGGCGTTGAACTGCACCGCGCCCAGCAGCGCCGTCACCGCCGGCGGCGCCTCGTCGTAGGCCTCCGGCAGCCAGCTGTACATCGGCGCCAGGCCCAGCTTGGTGCCCAGGCCCAGCAGCAGCAGCGCCAGGCCCAGCGTGCCCCACGGCCCCTCGGGCGTCGGCAGGTGGCCCAGGTACCAGCCGCCGGCGTCGGCGCCGCCTTCGTGCGCGCGCCCGATGCAGACGAAGCCCAGCAGCACCAGGCCCAGCCCGACGAAGGAGAAGAGCAGGTAGCGCCACGACGCCTGGCGCGAGGCGGCGACGCCGGGGCGCACGATGAGCGGCGCGACGGCCAGGGTGCTGGCCTCCAGGGCGATCCACTGCCCCAGCAGGTGGTTCGCCATCAACACCGTGTTGCACGCGGCGAGAAAGGCCAGCGACAGCACGGCGAAGCGCTGGCCCTCGGCCTCGAGCTCCGGTGTGCTGTGCACCCGGTTCCACGCGTACGCCGCTACGCCGAAGAAGATGCCGTCGACGACGAACAGGAACAGCCGGCTGGTGTCGTCGAGCCGCAGCAGCCCCGCCAGCAGCGCGTCGTCCGACGGCACCGCCAGCTGCACGCCGGCGAGCACCGTGCACGCCAGTCCCGTCGCCGACAGGACGGCCATGGTGACCGGGCGGGCGCGCGCCGCGGCCAGAGCCAGCGCCGAGACGACCGGGAGCAGGACGAGGAGGAGGGCGCTCACAGGGTCGGTGCCTCCGGCGTGTCGTCGGGCGCGCGCGCCGCGGCCGAGGGACCCAGCAGCTCGAGGTACCAGCGGAAGAAGCCCACCGTGACGAGGAAGACGACCAGCAGCCCGGCGCGCACCGGCAGCGGCTGCGCGTGGCCCCGGGCGCCCAGCTCGAGCAGGGCGATGGCGTTCTCGAAGCGCAGCGCGCCGATCATCTGGCTGAAGGTGCCCGACTGGGAGGACAGCACGAAGAGGCCGAGCAGCACGCCGGCCGTGGCGACGGCGACCAGCTGCTGCGCGTCACCGGCCTCGGGCACGAGGTTGTCGGCGAAGCTGAACGCCGCCATCACCAGCGTGCCCACCAGCGTCCACGACAGCAGGTTGGGCGGGATGACGTCGTTGCGCCCGTCGCCGTCGCGGGCCCGCATCACCGCGAACAGGAGCCCCGGCGCCACCAGCCCGCGCACCACCACGAGGTCGAAGAGCGTGAGCCAGCCTTCGGCCGTCGGCGCCTCGGTGTGGCTCTCGACGGCGATCCACCCCAGCAGGAGCCCCTGGCAGCTCAAGCCGAACAGGCTCATCCGCCAGCTGGACAGGAACAGCGGCAGCAGCATCACGCCCAGCAGCGCGACCAGCAGCGTGCTCATCGCAGGCCTCCGGTTCGCCACGTCGCCGCCAGCAGCGCCAGCACGCCCGCGGCGATCGCCACCGCGAGGTACTGCGGCACCGTGCGCAGCTTGAAGCGGGCGATCAGCGACTCCACCGTGCCCAGCACCACCGCCACGCCCAGCGACAGCGCCAGCGTGAGCAGCGCCGAGGCCAGCGTGCCTTCACCCGCCAGCGGGTTGAGCAGCGTGGCTACCGCCGCCGTGCCCACCGTCAGCTTGAGCGCGTTGCCCACCTGGATCGCCGCGAGGTCCGGGCCGGAGTGGTCGAGCACCATCACCTCGTGCACCATCGTCAGCTCGAGGTGCGTCGTCGGGTCGTCCACCGGCAGGCGCGCCGTCTCGGCCTGCAGCACCACCACCAGCGCCACCACCGCTGACGCCCAGGCCAGCGCGCTCGCCCCGCCCGTCACCTTGAGCGCCAGCGCTTCGTGCAGGCTGCTGGTGTGCGAGAAGAGGCCCAGCGCGCCGACGACGAGGAAGAGCGCGGGCTCCACCAGCGTGGCGAAGGTGGCTTCGCGCGCGGCGCCCATGCCCTCGAAGGCGCTGCCGGTGTCCAGCGCGGCCAGCATGAGCGCCACGCGGCCCAGCCCCCACGCGTAGGCCAGCACCACGAAGTCGAAGCCGAAGCTGAACACCGGCGTGGTGCCCAGCAGCGGCGTCACCAGCGCCGAGCCCGCCGAGGTGAGGAGCAGCACCCACGGCGCGGCGCGGAACACGGGCGTGCTGACGTCGCTGTACACCGGCGTCTTGCGCAGCAGCCGCAGCGCGTCCCACGCCGGCTGCAAGAGGGGCGGGCCCCGGCGGCCGGCCCACAGCGCCTTCACGCGAATGATGACGCCGGTGAGGACGAAGGGCATCACCAAGAGCGCGGCGACGTTGGCGAGGCGCTCGGCGTTCATCGCGTCGCTCCGAAGAGGAACAGCGCGATGAGCAGCAGCGCCACCAGCCCCGCCGAGAAGGCGAAGCGCGGCTCCTCGGACACCTTGCCCGCCGAGCGGGTGACGTACTCCTCGCCCTGGCCCAGCACCTCGAACATGCGGCGCTCCACCGGGTCCGCGTGGTGCGTGGCGAAGCTGCCGGGCTGCTGCGGCAACAGCTCCGTGGGCAGCTGCTCGCGGCGCAGCGCGGGGATGAAGGCCCCGAAGAGGCGCGCGAACTGCTCGACGAACGAGCTGCCGGTGTACTGCAGCCGCGGGCTGGGCGCGGTGTAGCCGCAGCCCCAGGTGACGCTGCGGCGCGCCGAGCGGCCCTTGAGCCAGCTCCAGGTGATGACGACGACGAGGCCCACCGCCAGCGCGCGGCTGGCCCACAGGGCCGGCGCCAGCGGCTCGAGCACCGCGCCCGCCATGGGGAAGGGGCGCAGCGCGCCGTTCACCAGCGCCATCGCCGCGGCGGGGGCGACGCCGGCCACCACCACGCCCAGCGCGTGCAGCGCCATCGGCCAGCCCATGGTGCCGGGCGCGTCGTCGCCGACGTGCAGCTGCGGCTCGCGGGTGCTGCCGAGGAAGGTGACGCCGAAGGCGCGCGTCATCGACAGGGCGCTCACGGCGCCGACGAAGGCCAGCCCGGCGGCGGCGGCCACCAGCAGCACGTTCTGGTCGGGCCGCGGCGCTGTCCCGGACAGCAGCCCCGAGTACAGCAACAGCTCGCTGACGAAGCCGTTGAGCGGCGGCAGCGCGGAGATGGCCACGGCCCCCACGAGGAACAGGCTCGCGGTGCGCGGCAGCCGCTTCGCCAACCCGCCGAGGCGCTCGAGGTCGACGGTGTGCGTGGCCCGGTAGACCGCGCCGGCCGCGTAGAACAGCAGGCACTTGAAGAGCGCGTGGTTGAAGAGGTGCAGCACGCCGCCGCCGAAGCCCGCGAGGCTCAAGGCGGGCGCGTTCCACGTCCAGCCCAGCAGGCCCAGGCCGAAGCCCATCGCGGCGATGCCCACGTTCTCGGTCGACGAGTAACCGAGGAGTCGCTTGAGGTCTCGCTGCGTCGCGGTGGACAGCACGCCGAACAGCGCGGACAGCGCGCCGAACACCAGCACGGTCCAACCCATCCACTCTTCCGGTTGGCCCATCAGCAGCGTGAAGCGCAGGAAGCCGAACAGCCCCGCCTTGTGAATGACGCCCGACATCAGCGCCGAGACGTGCGCCGGCGCGGCGGAGTGCGCGCGCGGCAGCCAGGTGTGGAACGGGAAGAAGGCCGACTTGAGCGCGAAGGAGACGCCCAGCAGCATCCACACCGTCGAGCGCGTGGGGCTGGGCTTCGCGAGGAAGGCGCCGAAGTCGCGGAACTCCATCGAGCCGGTCGCGCTGTGCATCAGCATGAAGGCCGCGACCAGCACGAAGAGGCCGACGTGCGTGGACACCAGGTAGTTGAAGCCGGCGAAGCGGATCTTCTGGTTGCGGTAGTCGTAGATGACGAGCAGCCACGCGGCGACGGCGGCGGTCTCCCAGCCCAGGAGGAAGACCATCGCGTTCTGCACCGAGTACACGATGACGAAGGACACCGACGTGAGCGCCAGCAGCGCGAAGTGCCAGCCGCCGCGGCGGCCCTTGTCGAAGAAGGGCTGCAGGTAGGTCCACGCGTACAGCGTGCCCAGCAGCGTCATCGGCAGCGACCATGCGAGGAAGAAGGCACCCAGCCCGTCGAGCTGCAGCGACACGCGCTCGATGGGCGGCGGCCAGTGCCACGACAGCTCGAGCGGCGCCGCGCCCGCCAGCAGCGGGGCCACGGCGGCCAGCACCAGCGCGGTGGCGACGGCCTGGCTGCCCAGCGACACCACGAAGGCCGCCCGGTTCGACTGCAACAGCGCCGCGGCGCCTGCGCCGACGAGGAGCACCGGGAAGGCGGCGAGGAAGAGCGTCATGGCGCGAGGCCCCTGGCGCGACGGACGGCCCTGCCCGCGTTCTGGAGCACCCGCCGCCGGGAGAGAAGCGTTTGTTGACGATTCATGAGCCCCCGCCTTTCGCCGCGAGGTGGTTGCGCAGCACGTCCACCAGCTGCCAGGCCAGCACCGGCGCGGCGAGCAGCAGCACCGGCGCGCGCGTGGACTTCGCCAGCTCGGCGAAGGCGGGCAGGCTGGCGGTGACGACGATGACCAGCCGCCCGGCGCGGGCGGCGATGACTCGGTCGAGCCACCGGCGCGCGGCCAGCTCGTCGAAGCCGGTGGTGAAGAGCACCACCGCGTCCCGCACCTGCTTCAGCGCCGACGCCGGCGGCAGCGCGTCCAGCCGCACCACGTCGATGCCGCGCTCGGCGAGGAAGCGCTCCAGCCCGAGGCCCTCGGCCGTCCGCGCCGGGCTGGCGACCACCGCCACGTCCGCTGGAGAGACCCGCCACGCCATGTCAGGGCAGCTCCGGCTCGACGAGGCGGGCGACCAGCGCGTCTTCGATGGACACGCGCGGCGCACGCTTCACCAGCTGGGCCAACACGCTCGCGGGCACCAGGCGATCCTCCACCTCGATGAAGGCGTCGGTGCCGGGGTCCTCGGAGCGCTTGACCCACAGCCGCATCATGTTGCCGCCCAGCCGCTCTTCGCGCTCGCAGCGCCACGAGGAAGGGATTCGCCCGCCCAGCCCGTTGTAGGTGACCATGGCGGTGCCGACCTTCGCCGCGTTGAGCCAGCGCTCGACGGTGCGCGCGTCCCGCAGGTAGTCGTCGGCGGAGCACAGCAGGCTGTCGTCGATGCGCTCGTACTTGTCGCAGATGTGCTCGGCGAAGGGGTTGTAGACGTAGAAGCCGTCGAAGTGCTGCGGCTCGACGACGGACAAGCCGCCTTCCAGCATCACCACCTCGGCCTTAAGCGCCTGCGCCAGCTTTCGGGCCTCGACGACGAGCGCGCCGCGCTGCTCCACGCCCCAGTAGCGCTGCCCCGTCGTCAGCGACGCCACCGCGCAGAACTTGCCCACGCCCGCGCCCACGTCGAGCACCTTCGTCGCGCCCGCCGCGAGGAGCCACTTCGCCGCCTTCTGCGCCACGTGCACGCTGGACCAGAACGACCCCGACTTCGCCTGCATCGCGTCGGACAGGAGGCGGTCGAAGTAGCGGTCCTCGACCCAGCCGCCCCGGCGCAACACCTGCTCGACCCGCCGTGCCCGCTCCATCGCCACCGGGGGACTGCAGACCGCGTTCCACGCGCCAGGTCCATGAAATAAGAAGGGGTGCATGCAGCCCGGGAACAAAACCGGACGAAGTGACGTGCTTTTCGAGCCCGTCATGGCCTCGATGGCGCTGAAACGTCTGGACAAGACGCTCCGGCTGGTCGCAGGAAAGGACGTCACGGTCACCTTCCTCGGGGAAAGCGGCACCGGCAAGGACGTGCTGGCGCGGCGGGTCCACGAGCTGTCGGAGCGGCGGGCGGGGCCCTTCGTGCCCATCAACTGCGCGGCCATCCCCGAGGGGCTGGTGGAGAGCGAGCTGTTCGGCCGCGAGAAGGGCGCCTTCACCGGGGCCAGCGAGCGCGCGCCGGGGAAGATTGAGGCGGCGTCGGGCGGCACGCTGTTTCTCGACGAGGTGGGCGAGCTGCCCCTGGCGGTGCAGCCGAAGCTGTTGCGCTTCCTCGAGTCGCGGCGCTTCATGCGCCTGGGCGGCACCACCAAGCACTCCGCCGACGTGCGGCTGGTGTTGGCCACGCTGCGGCCGCTGGAGGACGAGGTGAAGGCCGGCCGCTTCCGCGCGGACCTCTACTACCGCATCCAGGGCATCACGGTGACGGTGCCGCCCTTGCGCGAGCGCCGCGCTGACATCGAGCCCCTGCTGGAGTCCTTCCTCGACCACTTCTCTGCGAAGCACGGCGTCGCCCGGCCGCGTCTGTCCCGGCGCACGCGCGCGCTGCTCGTCGGCGCGCCCTGGCCCGGCAACGTCCGCGAGCTGCGCAACCTCGTCGAGCAGCTCTGCCTGTTGCACCCCGGCCAGCGCATCGGGCCCGACGTGCTGCCGCCGTCCGTGGTCCCCGCGGGCGCAGCCGCCGTGGCGACGCTCGAGGTGCCGCTCACCGCGACGCTGGCCGAGGTGGAG
>Ga0272446_1004304_pt1 | contig 16958 bp, 12 predicted proteins | sample YNPCB0061_FD_194587 | JGI IMG/M metagenome (GOLD analysis project Ga0272446, IMG submission 194587) | Hot spring microbial mat communities from Yellowstone National Park, WY, United States - YNP-CB-006-1 | ecosystem: Environmental > Aquatic > Thermal springs > Hot (42-90C) > Sediment | place... | reverse complement strand
AAGCGTGCTCGGCATCAATGAAGGCGGCCAGCCCCCCCAGCTTTTGCGCCTCGGCGAGAATGTGCAGGGCCAGAGTGGTCTTTCCCGAGGATTCAGGCCCGAAGATCTCGACAATCCGGCCGCGGGCCACGCCGCCAATTCCCAGCGCCAGATCCAGCGACAAACAACCGGTCGAAATGACCGGTATCTCCACCTCCTGAGCGCCCTCTCCTAGGCGCATGATGGAGCCTTTTCCACAAAGGCGCTCTATTTGCGACACGGCCATGTCGATGGCTTTCTGTCGGTCGTCTTTTGACCCCATGAACGGCTCCTTTTTTGCAACAGAGGGCCCAGGCAAAAACCTCGCCCCCATGCTCTTGTGTTGAGTTGGTCCGGTTAAGGGACTATCCTGAAATACCTCAACCCCCTTTGTACGTCATTCCGGCGCAAGCCGAAACCCAGCATGCTCGGGGATTCCTGGACCCCGGCTTGTGCCGGGGTGACGGGGAAAAGGAATTGGGCGATAGTTTCTAACTCCGACAAGCCCGAAACCGGCATTCCATGGCCTGTGTGGTGTCTTGCGCGAAAGGCATCCGCCGCTGCAGGGCCATCCGCGGAATGATTTTCGGCAGTCGGCCTCGGGTGTCCGATCAAGACTTTTAAGTGCCTAAAATCGCACGAAATAGCGGAGTGTAAAGAGGTCCTTCCGGTCTCAAATCGCTTTTATACAATACAAGCTCAGTGACGTCAAAAGCTTCCGCCTGAAAGTTTTGCCGGGCCAGCAGGGCCTTCTGCAGCGAATTCATCTCGCGGGGGCCTTTCACTCGACCGAGGGTGAGGTGCGCGCGGAACGGACGGCCTTCGGGAGCAAAGCCAAGAGGCGCCAACACCGCTTCCACATTTGTCTGCAGAGCGATCAACTGTTGCTGGTCTCCCTTGAGGCCCGCCCAGATGACGCGCATTTGCTTGAGCGAGGGGAACGCCCCGCAGCCGGAAGGCTGCAGGCGAAACGCAGCTGAACGGGAAGCAACGTCGCGCAGGGCCGCCTTGATCTCATCCATGCTCTCTGCCGGCACATTTCCCAGGAACTTGATGGTTAGATGGAGGCGGTCGGCCTTGACCCAGGTGACCGCCGGCTTTGACTGTCTCAATTCAGCGATCAGTTTCTCGATTTCGTTCTTAACCACAAGCGGCAGGTCGAGTGCAATGAAACTCCTGATCATTGGGAAAGCTGCCTCCACAAAAGCACCAGCGCTGCATGCGCGGAATGTTCTTGAATGGCCGCACGGGCGCCGCCAAAGAGATGCTCCTCGACCCGCGTCTGCCGCGGCGTTGAACAGGCAATGAAGACCGTTCCCACAGGCTTTTCCGGACTGCCTCCGGAAGGGCCCGCCACGCCAGTGATCGCCAGGGCCACGTCGACCCTGGCCTGCTTTCTCGCGCCTTCTGCCATGGCCCTCGCAACCGGCTCACTGACGGCGCCGTATTTTTCCAACAGTTCTTCGGACACCGCAAGCATTTCCATTTTCGCCTGGTTGCTATAGGTGATAAAGGACCTGTCGAAATAATCCGAGGCGCCCGCAACGGACGTGATCCTTGCGGACAGCAACCCGCCGGTGCAGGATTCCGCGGCGGCTATTCGCCACCCTCTGCTCCGAAGCTGTTGGCCGATGGTCCACTCGAGGCCCTCATCATCTCGGCCGCTGATGTACTCCGCTCCCAGCAGAGAAGCCACCCTCTGCGCGCCCGCCGTCAATTTCTCAGCAGCCTCCGCTTCGTTGGCGGCCGTCGTCAGCAGCGTCACCCAGTTTTCACAACTTTGCGGCAGATAGCCGACTTGAATCGCAAGGTCCTCAAAGGTTGCGCCTGCCAGGCGGTTCCCAATTGTCGATTCGGTCAGCTCTTGAACACGAAGGGTTTGCTTGCGGTACACGGGTCGATGCGGGAATCGCGCCTGCAGGCGGGGAATGACCGTCTCAGCGAGCAGCTGCCGCATTTCAGAGGGGACGCCGGGAAGAAAGTAGCAGGGAACGTTGCGCAACTCCAGCGCAAAGCCTGCCATGCCAATGCCTAATTTGATCGATCCCGCGGGAAGTTCAGTCAGCTTGTCCAATTCCTGCGACCACTCCAACCCTCGCTGAGCAATGTGGCTTTTGAGCAACTGCCGGTAATGGTCATCGGACGCCAGCGGCAGATCGAACGCCCGCGACAGGGCGGCAATGGTACGATCGTCGGCGGTTGGACCCAAGCCACCGGTCACAATCCCAAAATCCGCTTTTTCAAGTGCCCAGCGGAGGGCTTCGGCAATCTCCTCCTCATCATCACCGACTGTGATGACAGCCCTCAGCAGGAAGCCATTTTGGCGGAGGTTGAACGCAATAAAGCGGGCATTGTCATTGTTTACTTCCCCTGCCAGGAGTTCATCGCCGATGGTTATGAGAACACCCGTGAAGACCTTTTGCATGGCTCACACCTGTTGACCAAGGTCCGAATTCTCGCTAACGGTCATGACCGGGACCGGCCACAACGAAGCATAAAAGTCGTCATTCCGGCAAGCTTTTAGCCGGAATCCAGAAAAGCTTCATGGATACCGGCTTTCGCCGGTATGACGGGAGGACTTTCATATAAGGAATCGAGAGTTGTCCTGACGTCGGCCTTGAAAAAGGCCCCAAGTCGTTTTGACCAATTGAGATGCCTCAAGGAAATCAATTGCTTAATATCACACATCCGCTGACCTTAGCAACGCCCACGGTGCCTGTTCAAAGCTGAGAGGCCGGCAACGAGCGAGCAGCCTGAACGATTGCCTCTTCCGGTTAGAGGTAACGAATTCCTTCTCCAGGCGGACCACTGATCGGCACAGGCTGAGGTCCCCTTGCATGCTTTTCCTGGTTGCAGAAGCCTGTTGGTCCGTTGCAACCCTGTTGACATCCGGGTTTTTTGTGCAACAATAGCGACCTGCGGCAGCTCCCCGTGCATCCGTTGAAAATGCTCCTCTGCCATCAAGCTTCGTGCTCCGCAACTGCCTCGGTTGTTCGTTTTCTATCCATTTGATCGATCTTTTTGCCATTGCACTATGGCGCTCATCCGAGGGTTTCCAGATCATAGGGTAAAGTCGATGGAAACAGGACCTTCTTCCCCCCACCGCATCGCCATCGTTGTCCCGGCCAAAAGGCTGCAGTTCCTCGCCGGCCTCCTCTGGATCCAGCGCTACGGACCGTTGCAGGTGGCGTCCTGTCTTCGGGATGCCGGCTATCGGGTGCAGCTGTTTAATGAGGAGCTCGGGGCCCGGGTGACAGCCGCGGAATTGGCAGCCGAGTATGACATCGTCGGCTTCTCGAGCAAAACCTGCGCCATGAGCAGGGCCACTCAACTGGCTCGGCAGGTGAAGGCGGAAGCCGCAGCGCTCGGGCGCGCGGTGACCACGATCCTGGGCGGCGAGCATGCCTGCATGTGCGCGGGCGCCCAACTGCCCGAGTGCTTCGATCATGTGCTGGCGGGCGAGGCGGAAGAGTTCTGCGTTGCTTTGGTGAATGCTCTTCAGCAGGGAGACAACGGGTCGATTGAAACTTTGACTCACGGCGCCGCAGGTGAGCTGCGCACCTGCCGATCATTTGACAACATCCCGGATTTATCTCTGGTTGCCGGCTACAAGCAGACTACCAGCAGCTTCCTGTTCAGGTACGCACGACCTCTGTGGATTGCCAAAAACCGCCGCTTTCCGATGCTCTCTTTCCAGGGCTCCCGAGGCTGCCCGTATGGCTGCGCTTTCTGTCCCACCCCCAGCTATCTGCAGGGCAGGCACTACCGGCGGCGAAGCGGTGAAAGTGCGGCGGCGTGCCTCAAAGAGCATATCGCCTACTCGGGGATTTCCCGAGTGATGTTCGAAGACCCCACCGCTGCCCTGCCATTTGATCCCGAATCGCACCAGTTCTTTTCCTGCCTGGCAAAGCATGCGATCCCCATGCGGGCGTCGGTTTTGGTCCGCATCGACCTTTGCCACGACCGGGAACTCCTTACCATCATGCGCGCCGCGGGCGTCACCAATCTCAGCATCGGCATTGAATCCCTGAGCGACGAAACACGCCGGGATTTCAAGAAAAAGATTTCCGACGCAACCATCCTGCAATCCATCGATGTTTTCCGCCAGTATGGCTTCAGTTTGACCGGCCTGTTCATTGTCGGCTATGACACCGACGACCTCAATTCGTTCGACCGCATCGAGCGCTTCATCCACCAGACAGGCATCGAGCGCTGGCGGGTGTCGCCAATCACGCAAATGCCTGAAGCCGACGGGCAGTTCATGCCCGCTTACCGGTTCTTCCTGTGGGATGAGCTGGACCGTTTCGGGCGGGACTTGATCGACTACACCAACGGCGAGTTCGTGCTGTTTTTTCCCATGCGCTTAAAGCCGTCTGAATTGCAGCAGAAAATTTTCCAATTCAATCGATCATCCACCTCATTCGCCGGAGCGCTGAAAATGTTTCCCAAAAGACGACAGCTCATGCCTTTACTGCAAAGGTGCGGGCACAATCTGGCCCACCAACTGACGGACAGACAGCCGGCGATTGCCGATTTCATCAGAATGCTGCGGGAGGTGGAAGGACCCTTCTATGCGCAGAGTAACGGCCGGCTGCAGCTGAACGAGGAGCTCTTGCGCGAGCGCATCCAGCGCAGAGGACCGGGCCGTCCCTGCCATGAGCGCTCGCCAGCGGCGGCGATCGGTTTGGGGAGAATAGGATGAAATGCACCCGGTGCCATTTTTTGAATCGCCCTGGGGTCAGTTTTTGTGAGCAGTGCGGGGCCAGGATGGGCTATCAGTGCCCTCACTGCGGCAACTTGCTGCCGACTCTGCTGCGTTTCTGTGGGTCCTGCGGGCGGAAGTTGTCCGATGTTTCTACCGGCCCCGATCCAGCACAGGCTATCACCGGTCAGCGCAAATTGCTGACGATCCTCTTTTCCGACCTGGTGGGCTACACTGCCCTGAACGAGAGGCTCGACCCGGAAGAAGTGAAGGAGGTCATGACGCGGATTCTTGCCGAAATCGCCCTGATTGCCAATTACTATGAGGGTTATCTGCAGGAAAGCATGGGCGACAGCGTACTGATTGTTTTCGGCATCCCCAAGGCCCATGAAGACGATCCGGTGCGAGCCATCCGCACGGCGCGGCAGGTGCATAAAGGCGTTAAGGCCCTGGGTCATGAACTTGAACCGCGGATCGGACAGCCGCTCGCTATGCACAGCGGCATTGAGAGCGGTCTGGTGGTGATTGGCCAGGAGGGGCCGGACCCAGCCTCCGGCTATACGGTCACCGGCGATGCGGTCAATGTGGCGTCGCGTTTGTGCAGTCTGGCCGATACGGACGAAATCCTTGTGGGGCAGGAGACTTACCGCCGAGCTGAAGGCTATTTTCTCTTCAAGAGCTCTGAGCCGGTGCACCTCAAAGGCAGGGCCGAGGCGGTGCGGTTTTACAAGCTACGCGGCGTCAGTCGGCCAACCGGCCGGTTGCGCCGTCAAAGAAGCCTGCAGTCCAAACTGGTTGATCGCGAGCGAGAGCTGGAAATTCTGCATGGGGCGGTGAATGATCTGCTCGGCGGGAAGCCGTCCGTAGTTTCCATCTGTGGGATTGCGGGCAGCGGCAAGAGCAGGCTGGTGGAGGAATTTGCCGGAACCCTCGATCTCGACCGCGTGCAATGGCTGGAGGCCCATGCTTATGCCTACACGCAAAGCATTCCCTACTGGCCCCTGGTCGACCTGCTGAATCGGACCTGGGGCATCGAGGAGGATGATTCTCCGCGAAATGTGAAGGAAAAAATTGAGAGCGGGGTCGAGTTCCTGCTGGGGAAAAACGAACGGGTTTGTGAAGCCATCACCAGCTTGTATTCACTGCAGGAACCGGGGACCAAGGAGAGCAGTCCGGAAGCCTGGAAGTCCCAGCTGTTCGAGGCCGTGATCCAGCTGCTTGCAGCCAGGACCCAGCTGGAGCTCACGATCTTGTGCCTCGAGGACCTCCACTGGGCGGATGCATCGTCTGTGGAGTTGCTGCGGATGATCATCAGCAGCCTGTCGGCCAATGTTCTGCTCATCTTTACCCAACGGCCGAATTTTAGTCTTTTTTCCCCCCAATATGAAAACCCGTTGGGGGACCGGTACAAGGAAATAGGGTTGCAGGACCTCTCCGCGACGCAGGCACAGGAGATGCTCGAGTCCCTCCTGCAGACTGCGGATGTGCCTTATGAACTGCGCAAATACATAGAGGACAAGGCGGCGGGCAATCCCTTTTACCTGGAGGAAATGATCAATTCCCTCATCGATGCGCGCATCCTGATCCGGTCTCAAGGCTGCTGGCAATTGACCAGACCGTTGAGCGAATCCAGCGTCAGCTCCACCATTCAGGGCGTCATCGCCGCCAGGCTGGATCGCCTGAGCGGGGAGATGAAACGGATCCTGCAGGAGGCGTCAGTCATTGGCAGGATGTTCCTTTATCAGATTTTGAAAAGCGTCACGGCGCTTCGAGACCAGCTGGATGAGTGTCTGCACGTTCTGGAAAAACTCGATTTGATTCATCTGCATGCCATGCAGCCGGACCTGGAGTACATGTTCAAGCATGTCCTCACTCAGGAGGTGGTCTACAACGGGCTGCTGATCAAGCAGCGAAAATCGGTTCATGAGCGCGTCGCCCAGGTGATGGAGCAATTGTTTCACGACCGGCTGGCGGAGTTCTACGAAACGCTGGCCTTCCATTACAAACGCGGGCACTCGCTCGATAAGGCGCTGGACTACCTGGTCAAATCCGGCAAGAAATGCATCAGGCGATACGCCGGCGAAGAGTCCCACCAGTACTTTCGGGAGGCTTACGAACTGCTCCTGGAGGAGCAGGGAAACGCCAACAGCAGGGTCAAGCTGGTCGATGTGCTCATCGATTGGGCGTTTGTTTATTACTACACAGGCAAGTACAAGGACTTGTTGGAGCTGCTGGAAGCCCATCGGGAGACCGCCGAATCGCTCGGCGACAAGGATCGGCTGGGCATGTATTATGGCTGGCTGAGCTGCGCCATGTGGCACCGGGAGATGTTTGCCGATGCCCATCACTACCTCACCGAGGCCCTGCGCCTCGGGGAGGAAACCAACAACCCGCAGGTGGTGGGATATGCCTGCACGTGGCTGGCGTGGTCTTGTGTCGAGATGGGTCGGTTGCAGGAGGCCCTCGGTTATGCCGAGCGGGCTCAAGCCATCGCCCGGCAGGATGATTCAGACCACTACATCTACTTCAACTCGCTGGCGGCCTTTGGCAACGTCAACTGGCGCCTCGGCTGCGGGCACAGGGCCCATGAAGCCGGCAGCCGGTTGATTGCATTTGGCCGGCAGAACGCCAACATTCGCAGCATGGTCATGGGACACTGCTGCCAGGGGTTCAGCCACCTGGTTGACGGCGACCTGGCCAAGGCCGGCCAGTGTTTTGAAGAGGCCGTCCAGGTGTCGGCCGACCCATGGTACTCGAAATTTCCCAAGCTGGCTCTATGCTATGCGCGCATTTTCGCTGGTGAATTTCAGGGGGTCGAGGAGACGCTGCGCGATATCATTAGCTTCAGCGACGCTCGCGGCGCGGAGTATATCGGCACCCCCTCGAGGCTTTTCCTCGGTGCCCTGTTGGCCGCCAAGGGCGATTTGAGCGGTGGCATGAAGCTCCTGGAATGGGTTGAGAAGACTTGGCAGGCCAACGGTTGCCGGGTGCGGCATGCTGAATGCCTCTATGTGCTCGCCAGATTGTATGCGCGCATCGGCAAACGGGAAGGCGGCGGGCTGAAGAAACTGTTCAGCAGTTTCGGAAATTTTGCGTTTCTGTTGCGAAATGCCCCTGTCGCCCGGCGCAAGGCCGTCCGCTATTACCTGCAGCTCATCGAAGAGGGCCTGCAGATGGGTGCGCAAAACATTCTGGGCAGGGCTTACCTGGGCCTGGGTGAGCTGTATAAAGACTGGGGAAAAATGGACGCCGCCCAGGATTGTCTGACCAAGGCGGCGGCAGTGTTTGAGCGTACCCGGGCGGAGTGCTTTCTGACCAAAAGCAAAGACCTGCTCGGCCTTCCGCCGGCCGCTGAGACGGGCGCTTCCTTTGATCAGTGAGGTGCCCGTAGTTTAAATGAAAGTGAATCGTGAATGGTGAATAGTGAATGGTAAAAAGACCACTTTCATGTTTCGTTGTGCCCGCCAGGGCATGGCGGTTATCGAAAAATTGCTTCGCCCCGAGCGAACCTGAGACCCGCCCTTGAATCGGGAGTGCTGGCGGACATAGAGATCGAGCAGGCGACTGACGCTGTCTCCAAAACCAACCGTCAACAGCACCCATCCAGCTTGCCCCGCTGCCATCATCGCCTTGAAGGCTGAATGGCAGCACCGCGAGGAGAATTGCATTTTTCTATTCCGTCATTTATATTGCCATCGACTCCGGAGGGAGTATCCACGCGCTCGATGCTCGATTGGGGATTCAGCTCGATCCACAGGATGGGGTTGCACCGGCCCGGCAGCACATCGCCGGTTTTTGGGCCTGCCCTGACTGACACGGGCTGATCGCTTGGCAAGCCCATATGCTGCTTTTGCATCGAGCCTGCCGCCGTTGCGATCGGCGATGCCTCCATTTATCTCCTGCTGGGAATGCTGATGATTGACCACAAGTCGAGTAGTGCAATGAAGCTGGTTTGGATTGTTCTCGTGTGCCTGACGCTGTCTTCCCCCGTCGCTTTTGCCCAAAAAAGCAAACCTGAGAACGCGACGCACTTGGGCGGCAGCGGCGGCGCGACCAGCCATTCGGTGGAAATTGACCTCAAGGACCTGCCAAATCAGCCCTTGACCCTGGAGCAGGCCATTGATTACGGCCTGAAGCACAACCGCAACCTGAAGTCTTATCAGGAAGAAACCATGGCAGTGAGCCAGAAGGTTAAGCAGGCGCAGGCCGGCTTTCTTCCCAAGCTCGACACCAAATACAACTTCACGCAGATCAAGGACCGGCCTTACGTCAACCTGGCCGTCCCCGGTTTTCCCTCCGGGGGAGTTCAAACCAACATCACCACGGCCAATCACTGGGAAATAGACATTACTCAGCCGCTGTTTACCGGGTTTAATTTGACGGCCCAGCTGAACATCGCCAAAATGGACTACAAAGTGGCGCAGTGCAGCCTGGAGTCCGCCCGGCTGGATCTTATCCGCAATATCAAGCACGTGTTTTTGCAGGTGCTGCTGGGGGAAAAGCTGGTGGAGGTCGCCCGCGACAATGTCAAAGCGCTTGAAATGCAGCGGCAGAATGCCGAGGACTACTACCATCAGGGACTGACCGCCAAGAATGATATGCTCAAGGCCGAAGTGGCCCTGGCTGAAGCGGTGCAGACCGAACGAGCAGCGGTCAAGCAGCTCACGGTGATTCGCTCGAAGCTGAACCAGTTGCTCGATCTCGACATCCATAGCAAAATCAACCTGCAGGACAAAAAGACAACGATCGAACAGGTGCCCCAGTTGGATGCCCTCTATCGCAAAGCCGAAAGGCAGCGGCCTGAACTGATTGCGCTCGACACTTCCATCTTACAGGCCGACGAAGGCATTCGCGCTGCTCAAAGCGGCTACTACCCGATCATCTCGGCTTTCGGTCAGTATTACCGGGAAGGTCAGGATTTTCTGGGTCAGGACAATCCCTACACCAACGAACAGAATGCCTCTGTTGGCGTGAAGATCGTCTGGAACTGGTTTGAAGGCGGCAAGACCGAGGCGACCGCCCGGGAGAATAAGTATCGCAAGAGGTCCTTGCAGGAGCAGCGAAGGGACCTGGAACAACAGATCAAGATTCAGGTGGAAGACGCCTACGAGCAGCTCAACGTTGCCCGCGCCAACATCCAGACGACTGAAACGGCGCTGGCCCAGGCCCGCGAAAATGAACGGATGACGACCCTGCAGTATGGAGAGCAGCTGGTCATTTTCCTGGAAGTGTTGAACGCTCGGGTGTTCACACTGCAGTCGAGCGTGAATTACTATCAGGCGCTGTACGGCTACCAAATGGCGCTGGCCGACCTGGAGCGGGCCATTGGCGACAAGATGATCGTCGACAACCTCAAGTAGAGTTGCATCATGGAGCTGAGTGTTTTTATGGAAAAGGCGCCGGCCGGGGAAATTGCCAATCGTTTGGTGGCGTTACAGGCGCTGCTGAAAGAACAGCAGCTGGATGCGGCTGTCATTCGTCAAAACGCCGATCTTTATTATTTTACCGGCACCGTGCAAGATGCCCATCTCATCGTGCCCGCCTTCGGGCAGCCGGTCTTGCTGGTTCGCAGGGACCATGAGCGCGCCCTGACGCAGTCTGCGCTGCGCCCGATCGTGCCGATGAAGAGCATGAAGGAGCTCAGCGCGGCGCTGTTTGACGCCTGCGGCACCGAATCGCCCCGCCGCATCGGTATGGAACTGGATGTGCTGCCTGCCAGCAGTTTCTTCTTTTACGACGAAAAGCTTTTCCCCAAGCAGCAGATTGTTGATGTCAGTGGGCTGGTCCGGCAGCTGCGCATGATCAAATCAGACTGGGAAATCGCCATGATGAGAAAAGCGGCAACGATTTCCCAGGCCGTGGCCGATGCCGTTCCACTGTTGCTGCGAGAAGGAATCACCGAGCTGCAGCTCAGCGTGGAGCTCGAGCGCGTTGCCCGGCTGGCAGGGCATCTTGGCTTGATCCGGCTGCGCGCCTTCAACATGGACATGTATTTTGGTCATGTGCTCTCGGGACCGGAGGCCGCCATCCCCTCCTATGCGGATGCGCCAACGGGTGGGCCGGGGCTGAGTCCCGCTTTTGGTCAGGGGCCGAGCAATAAAAAGATCAAGGCCGGCGACAATGTCAGCATCGACACCATGCTCAACTACAACGGCTACCTCAACGATCAGACGCGCAACTACTGCATTGGTCAACCGCCCGTGAAGATCATGCAGGCCTATGCAGCGATCCAGGAGATGCACCGGCGCATCCGCCAGGTCGCCAAACCGGGCGCCGTCACCGGGGAGCTTTATGAGCAGATGCTGGATTGGGCGAAGGAAGCCGGTTGGGCGGACTATTTCATGGGCTGGGGCGAGAAGAAAGTCAGCTTCATCGGGCATGGCCTGGGGCTCGAAGTGGATGAATTTCCGTTCATCGCGCAGCGCCAGAAGCTGGCATTGCAGGAGGGAATGACCTTCGCCCTGGAGCCGAAAATCATCATTCCGGAGGTCGGCATTGCAGGTCTTGAAAACACCTACCTGGTGACCGCCGCCGGCCTTGAGTCGCTGAACACGGCCAGGGAAGATCTGGTGATCGTCTGAACTGACCGTTGCGCGGCTGACGCCCCGATCGAACACAAGGTCTAAGGCGGGCGCTGCAAATCAGGCTGTCAGCCCGAACAGCCGAGCGGCGTTCAGCCCGCCGATGGCTTCCACATCCTCCCTTTGCAAACCTGCTTGCTGCATCTCGTCAAAGTAGCGTTGCGGAGAGAGCAGCGGATAGTCGCTGCCAAACAGGACCTTTTGCCGGCCGACAATCCGCATGGCCAGGGGATAGATTTCGGGACGGTAGAGGAAGGGGGAGGCGGCGGTGTCGTAATAAACGTTCGCCAGAAGCTCTTTGGCCTCTTTCTTAAGGAGTTCGAAGAAACACAATCCACCGCCCCAGTGAGCCATGACCAATGGCGTTCCTGCAGCCAACCGGGCCAGGTCATAATAAAATTTGAGGTCGAAAGGGGCCTTGCCGGGATAAAGATGTCCCACCGGTTCATTGGCATGCACGAGCAGGACACCGCCATGAGCTCGGCAGCAGAGGAACAAGTCCTTATACCGCGACAGCAGCTGGTCTTCATCGCTGTGCTCGTAGACGGCGATTTCGCCGAGCCCTCTGGCTCCGGCCTGCAGCACCCGCTCCGCCTCCTCCGCGCTTTTGCGTGACAGCGGGTTGACGCAGCCCAGCGGCAGCAATCGCGGAGCGTATTTGGCGGCACTCTCCAGCACGTAGTCGTTGTGGCGGGCGGCCAGTTCATGGTTGCGCCAGGGAAAGCCAAAGGTGACGGAGTGAGCGATGCCATTTTCATCCATCGACGCCAGCAGCGTTTCGGCTGTCGCCAGGGTGGCTTTGGGGTTGCCGTACAGGGATTTGAAAACAGGGTCTTCAGAAAAAAACCACTGGCGGTTCTCAATGATTTCCCGGGGGAAAATGTGGGTGTGCACGTCTATCAGCAAGCGGATGGTCCTCGCGTGTTAGTGGTTTTTGCATGGGTGGAGATGCGAGCAGGAGTTGGCGACAGCCGACCTGAGCACCTCGAGATCGCCATGCGCAAAGCCGTTGTCAGTGGTCCTGTCCGCGAACTCCAGATGGAGCTTGCGGGGTGCAGGGCGCCATCGGTGACGGGCAATGGCTGCAAGCCGCATGGAAAGCATTATCATGCATTGGTGAAATATTCCACTAATTCTGCACGGGCCGCCAAGGCCGGCCTCAGCAATTGATATGGAGCGTGACATGCAAGATCGGATTGAGCAGGCGGCGCGTGAAGCCATTGTGCAAGCGGGGGACCTGATTCGGGAGCGGATCGGCGGCGTTGCCAATTCGGACATCCAGAACAAGGGACCTTCGGATTATGTTACGGAAATAGACAAGAAATGCGAAGAGCTGATTATCCGGACGATTTCTCGCCACTTTCCGGACCACCGCATCATCGCGGAAGAAACCGCCAATTCTGCGCTGACTGAAGCCCCCACCTGGATCATCGACCCGCTGGATGGGACCACCAATTTCATCCATGGGTTTCCTTTTGTCGCCGTGTCCGTTGCCTTTTGCGTGGGACGACAGGCGCTGCGGGGATGGGTTTTCGATCCGGTTCGCCAAGAGCTGTTCGCGGCTCGAAAAGGGCAGGGAGCCTACCTGAACGGTGCGAGAATGCGCATTGAACCGCCTACCCGCCTCAGCGAGGCGCTCATTGCAACGGGCTTCCCCTTTCGCGCCAAACACCTTTTGCCACCTTACCTGGAAGTCTTCAAACAAATCTTCACCGAGGTCACCGGGGTGCGCCGGGCGGGGTCGGCGGCCCTGGATCTGGCCTACGTAGCGGCAGGAAGGGTCGACGGATTTTGGGAGATTGGCCTCAAGCCGTGGGATGTGGCTGCCGGCAGTTTGCTGGTGGAGGAGGCGGGAGGGACGGTGAGAGACTTTTGGGGTTCTGATCGATACCTGGAAAACGGCCACATCGTGGCCGGAGGAAGCTTGGTCTTCAGCTTTTTGCTGCAGCAGGTGCAAACGTTCCTGTGTCCGGCCCTTGATGCGGCGCAGCCGGCAAAGTAGCCGGCGACCCTGTTTAGTGCGAAGGCGTTACGTTCATTGCCATCAGTTTTTTGCTGTTTTCAAAGACCACTTCCATCTTTCGCGAGGAAATCACTTTGCTGACAACTCCAAATCCGAAGTCCTTGTGGATGACCAGGTCTCCCTCCCGGTAAGTTTCCGTGAGCTGGTAGGTCGGCACCGCTTCCTTGTTCGCATCCATCAGCAGCTGCCGCCAGTCGTCCTCGGTTTTGGGGCGGGAAACGCCTTTATATAAAACAGAGGGGCCAATCTCGTCGTCTTCATCCACATCATCCAGCAGCAGGTCCTCTTCGCCGCCAAAATCGAGCTCCTCTCCCTGGTCGAATTCCAGGCTTTGCTCGTCATCATATTCTTCCATGGGGGCGTCATCTTCTGTTCTGATTTTCTTCGGCATAAAAAAACTCCTGATATTGTGTTCGATCACAAGAGCATATCCATCTATTAAAAGCCAACCCAAACGTCAAGTTTTTTGTGCCGGGGGTGCCCAGGGGATTGCAAGCAAAAATCCGGGAGTTCCCTTCGATATTGAGTGACGCAAGTTGCGTGAACTTAATTCCAGGGATGGCGGTATGCGGCGTGAAGGGGCTCAGTGCTGCGACAACCTCCCGAAGTTGAGATTTTTTGTCGTTTTCCGGAGAAAGCTTTGAGCGTACGGGACAACGAAGTTCAGGGCAACGATGAATCATGAGCAAAAGGCAGGAAGCGGAATCCCTACCTTCCTTATGTTTTCAGCTCTCTGTCTGAGGGGAAACGCGTTGAACGACTTTGGCCAAACTGAATAGAACACGCTCAGAGTGATGCACCTCATCTGCCTGATGGTCTGCAAAAAGTTGGCGGAAGCGCATGGGAATCGAACCCACCTTCGAACGCCTTCACGCCCGAACACCGGATTTGAAGTCCGGGAGCCCCACCAGTGAGCTTGGCGCTTCCATGCAGGCAATGTACTCAATGCCGTTGCTTTTGGCAAGCCTCATTTGTTGCAGATGCCACGGCGAGTGGCGCCGGCAGCGGCTTTGCAAACCAGAAAAGGCGCTATGGGCAAAACTTCGAAGTGCTTGATTGCAGTCTGGCGGAGCAGTGGGCGTTTTGAAAGTCAGGTGAGTGTGATCTCCAACCGGATGCGCGGCGTGCAGTGAATGCACTTTCGACGAACCCCGATGGCGTCGTCGCAGGAGCGGCCTGCGGTCGCGTCGCCGTTACATTCCGCAGCTGGAGACCGCTGCTGCGGATCATAACAGCGCGGCAAGCGCACCCGTGCCGACTTGCAGGCAGCTGGTGGGGGGCCTTGGGTGCATGCCATGGAAATGAAATGCGGCAGGGTCGTACGCACCGGCTGTCTAAAATTTTGCTCGGTTGGTCATCCCCGCAGCTTTTTGGGCGGTAATCCAGAAAAGCGCGGGGCCGGATCTCCGCCACAAGCGTGTGGGGGAGTGACTCATGCTAGCAATGGTCGATGTTGTGCTGATGCATTCCTGCCACAATCGTGCGGAAGAGGCGGGGAGATGACCATTGGCATGACGCTGGAAAACCAGCAACCTGATTCTCAGACCACGTCTCAAATTTTGATCAACTCATAAGCCGTGCTCCCCAGCCCCAGTTGTTGTGCATAGTTCAGTTGGTGCTGCCAGTCGATGTTGGGGTAGACGGCTTTCACCTTGTCGCTCCCGGCATGCGGCGAATCGATGATGCAGGACGAGGCTAGCGGCGGCTGGGCGTTGACCAGGTCCATGGAGGCCTGATCGATGGCAACCGGGTCGCGCGATGCCAGAATGCCGATGTCCGCCACGATGGGGGCGTCGGCAAAGGGATAGCAGTCGCAGGCGGGGGAAATCTGCGTCAGAAAGTTGAGACACAAGGTCCGCTTCTCTTTTCCCTTGAGGGCGCCGATGGTGTATTCCACCATCCTTTCCATGAAACGCGGCAAGTCCTTTTCCCAATCGATGCCAAGCGCCCCTTGCGGGCAGACATGAATGCAGCCGGCGCAGCCGACGCATTTTTTCGCATCGATCCTGACCAGCTGGGTCACTTTGGGCGTGCGGCCGGGTGCGTCGGCCGGTCTGGGGACCAGGCTGATGGCCCCATGAGCGCAATAATCCTGGCAAGTCCCGCAGCCGATGCACTTGCTGGCATCGATTTCCGGGGCTACTTCCGAGTGCTGGGCCATTTTGCCGCGGCGCGAGGCCGACCCCATGCCGATATTCTTGATGGCCCCGCCGAAGCCGGCTGCTTCGTGCAGCTTGAAGTGCGCCACGGAAATCAGGCAGTCCGCCCTGGCAACGGCTGACCCCATGTAGGCCTCTTTGCACAGCTTCAGGTCCAGCGGCACGATCACTTCGTCCCGCCCATCCAGCCCATCGGCAATGATCAACGGCGCTCCCACCACGGAATAATCGAAGCCGTTCAAGATGGCCGTGTTGAGGTGGTCGATGGCGTTGCCGCGCGCGCCGACATACAGCGTGTTGGCGTCAGTCAGAAAGGGCCTGCCACCGGCTTCCTTGATCGCATCGACAATGGGTCTGATCAGAAGGGGGCGAATGAAGGCGGTGTTCCCCCGCTCTCCGAAGTGGATTTTGATCGCTGTCGAACCGCGCTTCTTGACCACCTTCTTGAGGCCCGCGGCCACCGCCAACGCTTGAATCTTGTCCAACAGGCTCTTGCTGTTTTCCGCGCGCAGGTCGATGAAATAAACTTGGCTCTGCATGTCAAACCTCTCTTTGTAGCAATTTATGCCAGTAGCACTGCCAGAATTCCCGTCAAAAAGATCCCGTCGAAAGTCCCGGCGCCGCCGATGGATGCGACCGGGGCCTGCAACTGCTTCAGTTGATCGAGGTGGAGCAGGTCGGCCCCGATCAGGGTGCCGAGGGTGCCGGCAAAATAGGCGGTGGGCGGGGCCCACTCGCTATTGAAGAGCAGCGCGGCCAGGGCCGCCACGACCGGCGGAATCAGCATCGGCACCGCGATCCCCATCCCCGGCACCGGCTTGGACAGGCGATAGGTCACCAGGGTGACGACAATCATCGCCAGCAGCATGCGGATCGGGTTTTGCGCGTGAATCAGGAGATAGATGGAGATGCACGAAGGGATGATGGCGCCACCCACGTTTACGGCCAGCACCATCTCCCGGGGGCGAGACCAGGGAGGAGGCCGAAAGCGCAGACCATAGAATTTGACTATCTCTTGCATTTCGGCTTCGCCTTCCAGCGCGATGCGACGAATGGGAATGTTCACCATGCTGCCGACGATGCACAGGAACAGCAGCGAGAACAGATACTCGGGGGCGATGCCGAGGCGGGCAAAAGCCACGGTGAACAAACCGTACTGCACCAAAGCAAAGACGAAAAACAGCAGCAGCACAAAAATGAAGATGAAAAAGAGTAAAAAGGGTGGGTAAAACATGATGATTGCCTCCATCGGTGATGCTGCAGAAGGGCCGTGGTCGTAAACGCTTCAACGGTCTTTGCCGGCCTTTGCAGAAGGTCTTTTGATACGGTTCGATGCTGCTACCGAGGACCTTCGACGCCTGCCGCGAGGAAGGGCCGGCAAGGTGTCATCGGGTCCGTTCCCCGCAACAATGGCCTAGCCGAGAAGCCGGCAGTTGTCAACATGAGAAAGGGTTTGTGCGCCGGTCAGGGTTGCG
>Ga0272446_1004303_pt1 | contig 16959 bp, 17 predicted proteins | sample YNPCB0061_FD_194587 | JGI IMG/M metagenome (GOLD analysis project Ga0272446, IMG submission 194587) | Hot spring microbial mat communities from Yellowstone National Park, WY, United States - YNP-CB-006-1 | ecosystem: Environmental > Aquatic > Thermal springs > Hot (42-90C) > Sediment | place... | reverse complement strand
ATACTCGGTCATGCGCCGGTCGATCGCGCCGAAGATCGCGTGCGACGCGTCGTGCAGCGTGTCGTCGAGGTCGAAGAACCAGACGAGACGCGCGCCCGCCATCGTTGTCATCGACGCGCAGCGCTAGTGGCTGCGGATCATCGTGCCGACACCGGCGTCGGTGAGGATCTCCAGCAGCAGGCAGTGATCGACGCGGCCGTCGATGATGTGCACGGCGTTGACGCCACTCTTCGCCGCCTCGAGCGCCGAGGCGATCTTCGGCAGCATGCCGCCGGAGATCGTTCCGTCGGCGGCGAGCTCGTCGATCTGCCGCGCGGTGAGTCCGGTGAGCAGCTGCCCGTTCTTGTCGAGCACGCCTGGCGTGTTGGTCAGCATCACGAGCTTTTCGGCCTTGAGGATCTCGGCGAGCTTGCCGGCGACCACGTCGGCATTGATGTTGTAGGTCGCCCCCTCGTCGTCGAAGCCGATCGGCGAGATCACCGGAATGAAGGCGTCTTCCTCGAGCGCCTTGACCACCGCCGGGTTGATCGCGTCGATTTCGCCGACCTGGCCGATGTCGTGCAGCTTGGTCGGGTCGTCGCGGTCCGGAATGCGCATCTTGCGCGCGCGGATCAGGCCGCCGTCCTTGCCCGTCAGCCCCACGGCCTGGCCGCCGAAGCGGTTGATCAGCGTGACCAATTCGCCCTGCACCTCGCCGGCGAGCACCCACTCGACGACTTCCATCGTTTCGGCGTCGGTCACGCGCATGCCCTGCACGAAGGTCGACTTCTTGCCGACGCGCTCGAGCGCTTCGTCGATCTGCGGGCCGCCGCCGTGCACGACCACGGGGTTCATGCCGACGAGCTTCAGCAGCACGACGTCGTGCGCGAAGCTTTCTTTCAGCCGCTGGTCGATCATCGCGTTGCCGCCGTACTTGACGACGATCGTCTTGCCGTGGAAACGGCGGATGTAAGGCAGCGCCTCGGACAGGATGTCGGCCTTCAGCTCGGGCGGGATCTGGGCGCGGTTCATGCGAGGTCTTCACAGGCGGTGCGGCGACGGCGCGCAGTGTATCGGACCGCGCCGCGCAAGCGGCGCGCACCGGCGCGTGCGCAGGCAGGCCTTTGCGCGCAGAATGCGCGTGCGGGTCCGCTGCATTGCGACCCATCGCGATCAGGAAGAAACGATGCAACAGGAATTCGAGATCACCGGAATGCACTGCGGCGGCTGCGTGAACCGCGTCACCAAAGCGCTCAAGGCCGTGGCCGACGACGTCACCGTCACGCTCGATCCGCCGCGCGCGGTCTTCGGCGAACCCGTCGACCCGCAGGCGGTTCGCGCGGCCCTCGCCAAAGCCGGCGACTACACGGTGCGACCGCTGCGCTGAGCGACGCGCGCGCCGACCGATAGGGATTGGCGACCCCAACGGCGCAAGCGCCGGGATCGCCGGGCAACTGTTGCGGCTGCGCGCGATGCGCCGCGAAACCGCGGCGCATTGCGCCGGGGCCCGGCCTCTTGCGTGCCACGATGCGGGCGCTTGATCTGCGCCGACAGCCGGCGCTGCGCCGGTGCTATCTTGGATCCACGACGACGAGAGGCTGCGGTGGCACGTCCGGTGCCGTATTGGGAACACTTCGAGCATGGCGCCGATATCGGCGTGCGCGGCGTCGGCCGTACGCTGGCGCAGGCTTTCGAGCAGGCCGCACTCGCGCTCGCCGCCGTGATCGCCGATCCGGCGACCGTCGCGGCGACGACGGCCGTCGACGTCGCCTGCGAAGCGCCCGATGTCGAGCTGCTGCTCGCCGACTGGCTCAACGCGCTCGTCTACGAGATGCAGGTCAGAAAAATGCTGTTCGGCCGCTTCGAGGTCTCGATCGAAGGCACGCGGCTCGCCGCACGCGCCTGGGGCGAGGCGGTCGATGTCGCCCGGCACCGCCCGGCGGTCGAAGTCAAGGGCGCGACCTACACGCGGCTCGCGGTGCGGCAGCTCGACGACGGGCGCTGGGTCGCGCAGTGCGTCGTCGACGTTTGACGGAGGCAGCCACGATGGATACGAGCAAGCTCGTACGCCGCTCTGAAAACGAATGGGTGATCGAGCCCGATTCCGATCCCCGCGCGCAGGGCATGCGCGTGCCGGGGGTGATCTTCGCGACCGAGACGCTCGTCCGCGAGATGGACGAGAAGGTCTACGAGCAGGTCGCCAACGTCGCCAAGCTGCCGGGCATCGTGGCGGCGTCCTACGCGATGCCGGACGCGCACTGGGGATACGGCTTTCCGATCGGCGGTGTGGCGGCGTTCGATCCGGAAGCGGGCGGCGTGGTTTCCGCCGGCGGGGTCGGCTTCGATATCTCGTGCGGGGTGCGCTGCCTGCACACGCAACTGAAATCCGCCGACATCGAATCCTGCAAGACGCTGCTCGCCGACGCGCTGTACGCGCGCATTCCGGCGGGCGTCGGGTCCACCGGAGCGATCCGGCTTTCGCCGAGCGAGATGGACAGCATGCTCGCCGGCGGCGCGCGCTGGGCGGTCGACCGCGGCTGGGGCAGTGCGGAAGACCTGGAACGGATCGAAGAACGCGGCTGCATGGCCGGCGCGCGACCGGAGGCCGTTTCCGAGCATGCGAAGAAGCGACAGCGCGACGAAATGGGCACGCTCGGCTCGGGCAACCACTATCTGGAGGTGCAGCGTGTGGCCGAAGTGTTCGACGAGCGGATCGCGCGCGCCTTCGGGCTCGCGGTCGACGACGTGGTCGTCAGCATCCACTGCGGTTCGCGCGGGCTCGGTCACCAGATCGGAACCGAGTTCCTGCGATCGATGGCGGTCGAGGCCAAGGCGCACGGAATCGCGCTGCCCGACCGCGAGCTCGCGTGCGCGCCGCTCGCGTCGGCGACCGGGCAAAACTACCTCGGCGCGATGCGCGCCGCGATCAACTGCGCGCTCGCCAACCGGCAAATCCTCACGCATCTGACACGGCAGGTGTTCGCCGACATCCTGCCCGCCGCGCGGCTGCCGCTGCTGTACGACGTCTCGCACAACACCTGCAAAGTCGAAGAGCACGTCGTCGATGGCCGCAAGCGAACCCTCTACGTGCACCGCAAAGGCGCAACCCGCGCTTTCGGCCCCGGCCATCCGGACCTGCCGGCCGCGCTGCGCGAAGTCGGCCAGCCGGTGCTGATCGGCGGCAGCATGGGCACCTGCTCGTACGTGCTTGCCGGCGTCGCGTCGCCCGCCGAGCGCGCGTTCGCCTCCGCCTGCCACGGCGCGGGACGCAGCATGAGCCGGCACGAAGCCACCCGCCGCTGGCACGGCCGGCAGATCGTCGACGAGCTCGCGCACCGCGGCGTGCTGATTCGCAGCCCTTCGATGCGCGGCGTGGCCGAGGAAGCGCCCGGCGCGTACAAGGACGTGACCGCAGTCGTCGACGCCGCCGACGCAGCGGGGCTCGCGCGCAAGGTCGCCCGGCTCGATCCGATCATCTGCATCAAGGGCTGAACCGATGGTCAGCGCGCGCGAAGGACTGCTCACCGACCTGTACGAGTTCGCGATGGCGCGCAGCTATCGCGTCGAAGGCATGGGCGAACGCGCGGTGTTCGAGCTGTTCATCCGCGTGCATCCGGGACGACACTTCCTCGTCGCCGCGGGGCTCGAGCAGGCGCTCGATTACCTGGAAAACTTGCACTTTAACGACGGCGATCTCGCCTTCCTGCGCAAACAGGCTTTCGGCACGCCCGATTTCATCGACTGGCTGCGCGACTTCCGCTTCGCGGGCGACGTCGACGCCCTGCCCGAGGGAACGGTGTTCTTCGCAAACGAGCCCGTGCTGCGCGTGGCCGCACCGCTGCCGCAGGCGCAGCTCGTCGAGACGCGGTTGCTGAACCTCGTGCACTTCCAGACGCTGATCGCCTCGAAAGCCGTGCGCTGCGTGCTCGCCGCGCGCGGCCGGTCCGTGATCGACTATGGCCTGCGGCGCGCGCACGGCGCCGAGGCCGGCGTGCTCGCCGCGCGCGCGAGCTGGATCGCGGGCTTCGCCGGCACCGCCACGGTCGAGGCGGGGCGCGCGTTCGGGCTGCCGCTGTACGGCACGATGGCGCATTCGTTCGTGCAGGCGCACGGCGACGAGACCGCGGCCTTCCTCGCGTTCGCGCGCGCGAATCCCGGCAACGCGATCCTGCTGATCGACACCTACGACACGGTGTCCGCCGCGCGCAAGGTCGTCGCGGTCGCGCGCACGCTCGCGGCCGAAGGCATCCATGTGCGCGCGGTGCGCATCGACAGCGGCGATCTCGACGCGCTGGCGCGCACGGTGCGCCGCGTGCTCGACGACGGCGGTCTGCGCGAGGCGCGCATCATCGCCAGCGGCGGGCTCGATGAGGATTCGATCGATGCGCTGGTGCGCGCCGGTGCGCCGCTCGACGCGTTCGGTGTGGGCAGTGCGCTCGCCTGCGCGTCCGACCATCCGGTGCTCGATTGCGCGTACAAGCTGCAGTCGTACGCCGGGGCTGCGCGCCGCAAGCGCTCGACCGGCAAGGCGACCTGGCCCGGCGTCAAGCAGGTCTTCCGCCGCACGGTCGACGGCAAGTACGCCGGCGACACGGTCGCGCTCGCCGACGAGCCGGTCGAAGGCAAACCGCTGCTCGTGCCCGTGATGCGCGCCGGCCGCCGCATCGCGCCGCCGGAGCCGCTCGATGTGATCCGCGCGCGGCTGCGCAGCGAACTCGACGCGCTGCCGAGTCCGCTCGCGCAGCTCGGCAGCGCGCCGCCGTACCCCGTCGAGATCTCGCCGGCGATCCGCGCGCTGGCGGCGCAGCTCGACGCGGCGTCGCGCTAATGCTTCATCGGCATCGCCGCGCCCGGCGCGGTCATGCGCACTTCGGCTTCGAGTGGCAGCGTGAACTTCTTCTTGTCCTTCGTCTCGAAGCGCAGCTCAACGGCGATCCTGTCGCCCGCTTTCAGCGTGCGATTCAGGTCCATCAACATCACGTGGTAGCCGCCCGGCTTCAGTTCCAACGGTTTGCCGGCAGCCAGATCGAGACCCTCGACCGCGCGCATCCGCATCACGTTGCCTTCCATCGCCATTTCGTGGATCTCGACCACACCCGCCACAGGGCTCGCCGCGCCGACGAGCCGCACCGGCTCCTTCGCGGTCAGCGTCATGAACGCCCCGGTGCCCATCTGCCCCGGCACCGTCGCGCGCGCCCACACGTTCTTCGCTTCGACCTGCGCGTTGGCCGCCGCAGCGAGCGCCAGCGCGCCGAGCGCCAGCAACAGCTTCAAGCTCGTCCTCATCGACCTGTCCTTCCAAGAATGGGCGGCGCGATCGCGTCGCGGCCCGCCGATCGGTTCGCAATCTCCGGCTGACGCGCCAGGCCGTCGCCGTGGCTTCGTTTCAGCGCAGGCCGGGCGGTGCACGCGTCGGGGCGCGCGCATAACGCGGCTCGGAACGGGCGGCGCTCGCATCCAGGCGTGACGGCGCAGGCGTCGGTGCGTCGGCACGCACGGTCCAACCGGGCGCCGGCAAGGCCGGGTCCGCCGATCCCAGACAGCAGTCGTGATGTGCAGCGTGCGCGGCGCGCGGGCCGCCGCCGTCGCACAGGTCGGCGCGCCACTGGCCCGACGTCAAGTGCATCGCCGCCGCCCACGCAGGCGCGAACGCGGCGAGCAGCGCCGCACAGGCAAGCAGTCGGACGATCCAGCGTGGCAGCGGCACGGCGGGTTTGATGTCGAAAGTCGGGCCGATGATAACGGCGCGCTTCTCAGGACGGCTTTGATTCGGATCGGCGCGCCGCATCGTCGTCCGCCGGCGGCGGCGGGCGGATCGTCGAGTCGAGCTTCAACGCGGCTTTGACGAGCAGGTGGGCCGACACCGGCGCCGTCAGGAAGACGAACAGCGTGATCATCAGCTCGTGCAGGCTCGCACCCTCTCCGCTGGACAGCCCGCGGGCGGTGAAGTAGGCCGCGGAGGCGATCAGCACGCAGCCCACACCCAGCGTCGACGCCTTGGTCGGCCCGTGCACCCGCTTCAGAAAGTCCGACAGCTTCGCCAGTCCGAACGAGCCGATCAGCGCAAAAGCGGCGCCGACGACGACCAGCACCGCGAGCAGCACGTCGAGCCAGATCGGCAGCGGGTTCATTCGACGACGTCTCCGTGCAGCAGGAACTTCGACAGCACCACCGTGCTGACGAACCCGAGCATCGCGATGACCAGAGCGGCCTCGAAATACAGCGCCGTGTCGAAGCGGATGCCGAGCAGGATCAGCAGCGCCATCGCGTTGACGTACAGCGTGTCGAGCGCGAGGATGCGATCGGCAGCCGCCGGACCGCGCAGCAGCCGGTACGCCGCAAGCAGCAGCGCAACGCCGAACGCGCCGATCGCGAACGGCAGCACGAGCGAGAGCACGGTCATTCGAAGATCTCCCGCAGCGGCGCCTCGTAGCGCCGCTTGATCGTCGCGACGAGCGCGGCCTCGTCGTCGACGTTGAACGCATGCACGAGCAGCCAGCGCCGGTCGTCGCTCAGATCCGACGACAGCGTGCCGGGCGTCATCGTAATGATGCCGGCCAGCGTGACGATGCCGTGCGGGTCGCGGATCGAAAGCGGCACCCACACGAAACGCGGGCGGATCGCCGACTCGGGACCGAGGATGCGGCGGGCGACCTCGATGTTCGACAGCACGATGTCCCACAGCACCACGAGCGCGAGCTGCGCCGCCGTGCCCCAGCGGCGCAGCCGCGGCCTCTCCGGCCGCAGCGGCTCGGTGAACCACGGGATCGCAGCCGCGAGCACCGCGGCGAGCAGAAGATGGGCCGGATCGACCGTGTTGTTCAGCAGCAACCACGAGGCGAACAGGACGAGCGAGAGAATCGGCGCTGGCACGCGTTTCATTTGACCGAACCCTCCCTGGGATTCCACAACGGCGCGGCCGGCCGCTTGCCGAGCACGGCTTCGATGTATGTCCGCCGTTCATAGAGCTGCCGTGCGGCCGCCTGCGTGTAGTCGGCGAGCGGCCCGGCGAACGCGGCGACCGCGACCACCAGCAGCGTAAGAACCGGCAGTGCGGCGCGTTGCGCAACCGGCGCGCGCGGCGCGTCGTGCGCCGCCGTCTCGCCCGCCTGCCAGAACACGACACTGCCGGCGCGTGCGAGCGCGACGATCAGCGCGAAGCTCGAAACGAGCACGACGACCCAGACGAGCGCGGGCCAGGCGCTGGCCGCCGCCGCCTTCAGCAGCAGCGCCTTGCCGAGGAAGCCCGCCAGCGGCGGCAGCCCCGCGACGGCGATCGCCAGAACGAAGTATGCAGTGCCGAGCCGCCCGCGCGCGCCGTCGATCGGCGCGGCCGCGAGCGCATCGCCGGCGGCGCCGCGCGCCGCGCCGATGCGATCGATCAGCAGAAACAGCGCGGCAGCGACCAGCGTGCTGTTGATCAGGTAGAAAAGCCCCGCGGCGGCCGTCCCCGCCGTGCCGAGCCCGAGCGCGAGCAGCAGCGTGCCGGCCGACGCGACCACGAGATACGCGACCAGCACGCGCAGCCGGGTCGCCGCGAGCACGCCCTGCGCGGCGAGCGCGAGCGTTCCCAGTGCGAGCCAAGGCAGCCAAGGTTGAGCGACCTGCGCGGCGACGCCACCGGCTTCGCCGAACACGAGCGTGTAGACGCGCGCGATCGCGTAGACGCCGACCTTGGTCATGATCGCGAACAGCGCGGCCACCGGTGCGGCCGCCGCGCTGTAGGTGTCGGGCAGCCAGAAGTACAAGGGCAGCAGCGCGGCCTTGACCGAAAACACCACGAGCAGCAGCAGCGCGGCGGTCTTCAGCAGCACCGCGTCTTCTGCGGGCGCGCGCGTCACGCGTTCGGCCAGATCGGCCATGTTCAGCGTGCCGGTGAGGCCGTACAGCAAAGAGACCGCGATCAGGAACAGCGCCGATCCCGTCAGGTTGAACGCGACGTAATGGATCGCGGCCTTCAACCGGCGCGGCCCGCCGCCGTGCAGCAGCAGCCCGTACGAGGCGATCAGCAGCACTTCGAAAAACACGAACAGGTTGAACAGGTCCGCGGTCAGGAAAGCGCCGTTCAGCCCCATCAACTGGAACTGCAGCAACGCGTGAAAGTGCGCGCCGCGCGACTCCTCGCCCCCGCGCGCGTACAGCACGGCGCCCAGCGCCACGAGCGCCGTCAGCACCAGCATCAATGCGCTGAGCCGGTCGAGCGCCAGCGCGATGCCGAACGGCGCGCGCCAGTTGCCGAGCAGATACGCCTCGACCGCGCCGCTGTCGGCGTGCGCCGCGAGCGCGACGCTCAGCGCGAGCAGCGCGAGCACCGCCGCCACCGACAGCGCCGAAGCAAACTGCGGCCATCGCCCCTCGATCGGCACCAGCGCCGCACCGACGAGCAGCGGCAGCACGACCGGCGCAACGATCGCGTGCTCGAAGAAAATGGGGTCAGACACCATTTTCTCGGGACTCGCCTTCGGGACCGTCGACGTGATCGGACCCCGTTTCGGCGCGCGCGGCGAGCGCGATCGCCAAGAGCAGCGCGGTCATGCCGAAGCTGATCACGATCGCGGTCAGCACGAGCGCTTGCGGCAGCGGATCGGCGTAATGCGCGAGCGTGGCGGGAACGTCCTTGCGCAGGATGGGCGGGGCGCCGACCGTCACGCGGCCCATCAGGAAGATGAACAGGTTGACCGCGTACGACAGCAGCGTCAGCCCGAGGATCACGTCGAAGCTGCGCGCGCGCAGCAGCAGATAGATGCCGGTGCCCGCCAGCACGCCGACACCGAGCGCAAGCAGCAGGCTCATCAGGTCCCCTTCGCGCTGCGCGCTGTCCCCCCGAGGGGGAGCGAGCGCCGTCGGAGCGGCCGGGCAGCGCTCACGCGCGCCCCTCCGTGTCCGCTGCCGTCGCCGCCGCAGGCAGCGTGAGCCTCGCCATCGCGACCAAACCGGTCATCGTCGCGCCGACGACGGTCAGGAACACGCCGAGGTCGAACAGCGCGGCGCTGGCCAGCGGTACGGCGCCGATCAGCGGCAGCTTCGGATAGTCGTAGGTGCTGGTCAGGAACGGGCTGCCGAAGAACCAGCTCCCGACGCCGGTCAGCCCGGCAACGAGCAGCCCGCCGGCGATCCACGCGCGGAAGTCCGTGCGCATGCGCTGCTCGACCCAGCGCTGCCCGTTGGCGACGAACTGCAGGATCAGCGCGATCGCGAGCACCAGCCCCGCGATGAAGCCGCCGCCGGGCAGGTTGTGGCCGCGCAGAAACAGATACACGGCGACCAGCACCGCCAGCGGCAGCAGCAGCCGCGCGGCGAGCGCGAGCATCAGCGGGTGGCGCGCCGCCTCCGACCCGCCTGCGGGCGCATGCGACAGCGCACCCGCGCTCGGCACGAAATCGCGCAGCAGCGCGTAGATCACGAGACCGGCGATCCCGAGGACGGTGATCTCGCCGAGCGTGTCGAAGCCGCGGAAGTCGACCAGGATCACGTTGACGACGTTGGTGCCGCCGCCTGCGGGCGCGGCGTGCCGCAGGAAGTACGGCGCGATCGAATCGACCGGTCGCTCGAGGACGGTCCACACGATCGCCGCGACCCCGAGCCCCGCGACGGTCGCGATCGCCGCGTCGCGCATGCGCCGCGCGCGGCTGCGCTCGCGCGCGCCTTCGAGCGGCAGCCAGTTCAGCGCGAGCATCATCAGGATGATCGTCGCGACTTCGACCAGCAACTGCGTCAGCGCCAGATCCGGCGCCGACAGGTAGACGAACGTGAGGCTGACGACCAGCCCGACCGCGCCGAGCAGGATCAGCGCGAGCAGCCGCGCGCGGTGTGCGAACACGGTGCCGAACGCGGCCGCCACGCCGATCGCCCAGGCGGCGACGAACGCAAATGGCGTGGCACCCTCGATCGCCGGCAGCCGTTCGGGCAACCCACCCTGCATCCACGCCGCGAGCGGCGGCCCCGCACCGGCGGCGAGCGCCAGCAGCACCAGCAGCAACAGGTAGCGCTGCAGACTGCCGTTGACCAGCGCCGTGGTCAGCGCGTCGGCCGCTCGAACGACGCGCTCGATCGCGAAGACGAAGACCTCTCGCCCTCCGCGCGGCCAGTGGAGCAGCCGGTGCAGGTTGATGAACCGCTGCAGTCCGAAGTAAAGCAGCAGCCCGCCGACGAGCGCGACCGCGCTCATCGCCAGCGGCAGGTTGAAGCCGTGCCAGATCGCCAGCTTGTATTCGGGCAGCGGCGCGAACGGACCGCCGTAAAGCGCCGCCTGCGCGGCGGCCGCAAGCAGCGGGCCGACGGTCGCCGCCGGCAGCAGGCCGACCGCCAGACACAGCACCACCAGCAGCTCGACGGGCACCCGCATGAAGCGCGGCGGTTCGTGCGGCGTCCTGGGAAGCCCGGTCGCGTCGCCGTTGAAGAACACGTCGTGGATGAAGCGCACGCTGTAGGCGACGCTGAACACGCCGGCGACCGTCGCGCCGAGCGGCAGCCATACTTCGAGCGCCGGATAGCCCTCCTTCAGCACGGTTTCCGCGAAGAACATCTCCTTTGACAGGAAGCCGTTGAGCAGGGGCACGCCCGCCATCGCGCCTGCCGCGACCATCGCCAGCGCGCCGGTGATCGGCATCGTGCGCCACAACCCGTTCAGCACCCGCATGTCGCGGCTGCCGGCCTCGTGGTCGATGATGCCCGCAGCCATGAACAACGACGCTTTGAAGGTCGCGTGGTTCAGGATGTGGAAGACGCCGGCAACGATCGCCGTCTTCTCGTCCAGACCGAACAGCAGCGTGATCAGCCCGAGGTGACTGATCGTCGAATACGCGAGCAGGCCCTTCAGATCGTGCTGGAAGATCGCCAGGTACGCGCCGGCGAGCAGCGTGGCGAGCCCCACCGGCGTGACGATCCAGAACCACGGCTCGGATCCGCCCAGCGCCGGGTACATGCGCGCGAGCAGGAACACGCCTGCCTTGACCATCGTCGCCGAATGCAGATACGCCGACACCGGCGTCGGCGCAGCCATCGCATGCGGCAACCAGAAGTGCAAGGGAAACTGCGCGCTCTTGGTGAACGCGCCGGCCAGCACCAGCACGAGCGCGGGCACGTAAAGCGGGTGCGCCCGGATCAGCGTGCCCGAAGCGAGAACGACATCGAGCTGCGTGCTGCCGACGATCTCGCCGAGCAGCAGCACGCCGGCGAGCAACGCGAGCCCACCGGCGCCGGTGATCGCGAGCGCCATCTTCGCGCCCTCGCGGGCGTCGCTGCGGTGCTGCCAATAGCCGATCAAAAGAAAACTCGACAGGCTGGTCAGCTCCCAGAAAACGACCAGCAACACCAGGTTGTCGGCGAGCACGATGCCGAGCATCGCGCCCATGAACAGCAGCAGGAACGAAAAGAAGCGCGGCGCCGGATCTTCACGCTCGAGGTAGTACGCGGCGTACAGCACGATGAGTGCGCCGATGCCGCAGACGAGCAGCGCGAACACCCAGGCCAGCCCGTCCATGCGCAAGCCCAAGCCCAGTCCGAGCTGTGCGACCCAGCGCGCGCTCCAGCGCAGCACTTCGCCGCCGAACACCGCCGGTGCGGTCGCGGCGACGAGCGCGCAGCCGGCCAGTGCGACGGCACCGGCGATCCATGCGGCCGCCGCGCGCGAGAGTGTTCGCGACAGCGCGAACAGCAGCGCGCCGCCCGCGAAAGGCAGCAGAACCAGCAGCACGGCGAGCGCGGCCATCGGGCTACTTCGGCGCGCGCGCCGGCGGCCGCAGCAGCACGACCACCAGCGTGACGATCGTCAGCGGAATGACGAAGCCGAGCATCGCTGCGCTGAACGCGGGCAGCAGCGCGTGCCGCTGCGCGGCCAGGATCAGATACGCGACGTACGCGACGTAGTAGCCGACGAAGACCGCGCCCTCCCAGCGCGCGATCTCGCGGCCCGTCAGGAAGATCGGCAGGCATGCCGATGCCGCCGCGAGCATCACCCAGGCATCGAAATGCAGAACGGCCGGCGCGACCGGCAGGCCCGCGGGCGCGACCAACCCCGCGAGTCCGAGGCAGCCGAGGATGTTGAACGTGTTGCTGCCGACGACGTTGCCCACCGCGATGTCGCGTTCGCCCTTGACCGCCGCCGCGATCGACGTGGCGACTTCGGGCAGCGACGTCCCTGCGGCGACGATCGTCAGTCCGATGACCAGCTCGCTGACGCCGAACGCCTGCGCAAAGGCGACCGCCGCGTCGACCAGCCAGCGCGAACCGAGTACCAGCAGCGCGAGCCCGACTGCCACGAGCAGCGCCTGCACCGCCCAGTGGCTGTCCCAGCGCGCGCCTGCGCCCGCCTTGCGACCGACCTCGCCGGCGTATGCGCCGGCGGTCGCGCGCGTCTGCCGGCGCGACTGCACGACCAGGAACGCGGCGTACGCGACGAGCAGCGCGACCAGCAGCGCCGCCTCGCCGTGGCCGACGACTCCGTCGACCATCATCACGATCAGCAGGACGGTCGCGCCGATCATGACCGGTGCTTCCTGCCGGATCAGTTGCGAGTGAACGACCAGCGGCGCAATCAACGCCGACACGCCGAGAATGAACAGGACATTGAAGACGTTGCTGCCGACGGCGTTGCCGATCGCGATGTCGGTCGTGCCTTCGAGCGCGGCGCCGACGGTGACGGCCATCTCGGGCGAACTGGTGCCGAAGGCGACGATCGTCAGTCCCACGACCAGCGGCGAGATGCCCCAAGCGAGCGCGAGCTTTGAGGCGCCGCGGACCAGCAGCTCGGCGCCGGCGATCAGCGCGGCCAGTCCGACGACGAAGAACAGCAGTTCAGTGGCCATCCCGCGTGGCGGCCGCTCGAGCAAGCGGCGCATCGTTCGAAGGCGGGCAGTATAGAAGTGCACCCCCACGACCGGCGGTTGCGGGATTCCGCCAATTGCGCGGCTCCCCGCCGAGATGCTGCGCCGCTACAGCACGTAGCGCGCGAGGTCTTCGTTGCGGGCGAGATCGGCGAGCCGCGCCTCGACGTACGCGGCGTCGATGACGATGCGGTCGCCTCTGCGGCTGCCGGCATCGAACGAAATTTCTTCGAGCAGCCGTTCCATCACCGTGTAGAGGCGCCGCGCGCCGATGTTTTCGGTCTTCTCGTTGACTGCATAGGCGATCTCGGCGAGCTTGGCGATGCCTTCGGGCGTGAACTCGAGCGCGACGCCCTCGGTCGCGAGCAGCGCCTGGTACTGCTTGGTCAGGCAAGCGTCGGTCGCCGTCAGGATGCGCTCGAAGTCCTTGGCCGACAGCGAATCGAGTTCGACGCGGATCGGGAAGCGGCCCTGCAATTCGGGGATCAGGTCGCTCGGCTTGGCGAAGTGGAAAGCGCCGCTCGCGATGAACAGGATGTGATCGGTCCTGACCATCCCGTACTTCGTGTTGATCGTCGTGCCCTCGACCAGCGGCAGCAGGTCGCGCTGCACGCCCTGACGCGAGACGTCCGCGCCTTGCACCTCGGAGCGGCTCGCGATCTTGTCGATCTCGTCGAGGAAGACGATGCCGTTGTTCTCGACGTTGGCGAGCGCCTTGGCCTTGAGCTCCTCCTCGTTGACGAGCCGGGCCGCCTCTTCGTCGACCAGCAGCTTGTACGCCTCGCGGACCTTCATCTTGCGCGGCTTGCGCCGTCCCTGGCCGAGATTGGCGAACATCGACTGGATCTGCTGCGTCAACTCCTCCATGCCGGGCGGCGCCATCACCTCCATCGTCGGCATCGGCTGCGCGACCTCGACCTCGATCTCGCGCTCGTCGAGTTCGCCTTCGCGCAGTTTCTTGCGGAACTTCTGCCGCGTCTCGTTCGCCTCGGTCGAGCGCGCCTCGGAAAAGCCGAAGTCGCGCGGCGCCGGCAGCAGGATGTCGAGGATCCGGTCCTCGGCAGCGTCTTCGGCCTTCGCGCGCACCTTTTTCATCTCGGCTTCGCGCGTCTGCTTGATCGCGATGTCGACGAGGTCGCGCACGATCGAGTCGACGTCGCGCCCGACGTAGCCCACTTCGGTGAACTTGGTCGCCTCGACCTTGATGAACGGCGCATCGGCCAGCCGCGCGAGGCGGCGCGCGATTTCGGTCTTGCCGACACCGGTGGGGCCGATCATCAGGATGTTCTTCGGCGTGATCTCCGAGCGCAGCGGCTCGGCGACGTTCTGCCTGCGCCAGCGGTTGCGCAGCGCGATCGCGACCGCGCGTTTGGCGCGGTCCTGCCCGACGATGTGCTTGTCGAGCTCAGAAACGATTTCCTTCGGCGTCATCATGGGAGTCTGGAGTCGGGAGTCCGGAGTCTGGAGGAGAAACGCGCCGGCCGACGGCCGACGCCCGACGGCCGACTCAGTCGATCGACTCGATCGTGTGCGACTGGTTCGTGTAGATGCACAGGTCGCCGGCGATCGCGAGCGACTTCCTGACGATCTCCACCGGTGCGAGTTCGGTGTTATCGAGCAGCGCGCGCGCGGCGGCCTGCGCGTACGGGCCGCCGGAGCCGATCGCGATCAAGCCGAACTCGGGTTCGAGCACGTCGCCCGCGCCGGTGATGATCAGCGAGGTCTCGCGGTCGGCCACCGCCAGCATCGCCTCGAGCCGTCGCAGGATGCGGTCCGTGCGCCAGTCCTTCGCGAGCTCGACGGCAGACCGCAGCAGATGGCCCTGGTGCTTCTCAAGCTTCGCCTCGAAACGCTCGAACAGCGTGAACGCGTCGGCCGTCGCTCCGGCGAAACCGGCGAGGATGCGATCGTGATACAGGCGCCGCACCTTGCGCGCGCTCTGCTTGACGACGATGTTGCCGAGGGTGACCTGGCCGTCCCCGCCCATCGCCACCTGCGCGCCGCGCCGCGCCGAGACGATCGTGGTGCCGTGGAAGGGTTCCATCAAGCGATGATGGCACCGCGCAGGCGCGATTCAAAGGCGCGCTACGCGCGGCGCAACTGGACGGCGGCGATGGCGGTGATGCCGAGAAGCTGGAACAGTGCACCCACCATCACGTTGACATTGCGGAACTCGACGGTCGCACCGCCCTGCTGCAGCTTCATCACCAGCGTCAGCAGCGCGGAAGCTGCGGAGAAGGCCATGCGGCGGAGCTGGCCGCAATCGACGACGAGCGCCTTGTGCACACGCGCCAGTGCGGCCAGCCGGCCGAAGAATGGCTCGCCTTCGGCTTCGATGACGCCGCGCCAGGCGAGCGGATCGTCGCTTGCGACCGCGCTCGCCGCGCCCGCGACGGCCGCGGCAGCGCGCGCCTTCATGTTCGGCGGCGCGGGCTCCCACGACGGCGGCGACACCTCGAAGGTGATGCAGTACTGGATTCCGGTCTCGTCGAAATCGTCCTGCCGGCCGAGCAGGCGGAAGACTTCGAGCAGCAGCATCCAGCCAGCGTCGGATGCGTCGCGCCGTCCTGGCTCGATCGCGGCGCGCAACGGGTTGATCAGTTGCTCGGCGCCCTGAACGATCAACTCGTGGCTGGCGCGCTTGAACGCGTTGACGACACGCAGCAACAGTTCGGCGCCGACCAGATCGATGCTGCGCACGCCCGAGGCGTCCAGCGTCAGCGCCGGGTGCGAAACCGCCAGTTGCTTGAGCTGCTCGAGCGCCTTGACCACGTTGGCGTCGACGACGTCCGGCAGCCGCACGACCGCTGCGCCGGCGGGCGTCGCCACCGCGCCGGCGCCCGGGCGCTGCGTCGCCGGCGCGGCATAGTCGACCCACGCCGGCGGCGAACTCTCGAAGCGCCGGGCATAGTCGCCCGTCAACTGCTCGAACGCGGCGCGATCGCCGCGCTGGTTGATGAGTTCGAACAGCATCAGCCAGGCCATTTGCCGCGCATGGCCGAGGTCGTCAGCTTCGATGGCGGTGCGAAGGTTGGCTTCCGCCTCTTCGATCTGACCGTTGGCGAACAGAATCGCGGTCTCGTCGATCACCGAGCCCGCGCCCGACGTGTGGATCTCGATCGCGTCGATGCTGCCGGCGAGCGCGTCGCCGTTGATGTCGAACGCGTCGTCGTCGCGGCCGGCGACCGCCGCCGGCGCAGGCAGCGTCGCCGACAACCGTTGCGTGGCCACTGCGGCACCGCCGCCGGTGTTGGCCCCGACGTTCTGCTGCGAGGGGCGCAGAAAGTCGCGCGCCATCTCGGATTCGATCGCGTCGATCTTCGCCGCGGTTTCCATCGCGAGCGAACGCGCCAGTTCCTTGTCGGGAATGGCGTTCTCGGTCGTCGCGAAGCGCTGCGACGGCAGCGAGGCACGGTTCAGCGAGCGGTTGACCGGTTCGGCCAGCGGCCGGCCCACCGGCGCGGGCGGCACGCGAGCGCCCGCGGGCGTGCCGGGGCGCGCGCCGCTTCCGCTCTTGCGGGAGCGGTCCTTGGCGTTCTTCGGATCCTTTTTGAAGAACGAAAAAACCACGTGTTGTCCAGGTTTGGCGCCGCGCGCTGAGCGGTTGCACCGGCGCGCGCCTTCCGCTGCGCGTTCGGATCGACCCGTCCAGACTAAATCACGGCACCTGCGGCAATCGTCCGCTGAACGGCCAGGCGATGGTCCGTTTCAGCGGTTTGCCCGACCGGCCGCAGTACCGCTGCACCGGCACTTCGTTCAGCAGCCACTATATCAACTTTGCCGAACGTATCGGATTCGGCGCGCGACGGCGCGTGCCGCACGGCCTACCGCTTACGGGTGATACCGATCGTCCGCGCTCACTGGGGCTTCGCGCTCGCCAGTTGCGCCGCCGTCAGCCGGTAGTACAGACCGAAGGGGTCGTCGTCGAGCACGGCGAAGCGGCCGGAAACGACGATCGGCTCGTAGGTGTGCCTGATCGGCCTGGCCGCGCGCACCTCGACGATGTACTCGGGTCCGAGCGACAGGCAGAAAGGGCAGTGCGGGGGCCGCATCGTCAGTAGGAAGTGGTCGTGCGTTTCGCCGGTGACGATCGGCAGCATGAAGCCTTGCAGCTTGACCTCCTGCTTGTCGAGCGCGCGCACCGCCGGCGCGAACT